>LNAP01009474.1_pt1 | contig 15180 bp, 16 predicted proteins | sample 602601 | NCBI WGS metagenome assembly LNAP01 (sample SAMN02440304, study PRJNA202911) | soil metagenome | biome: Subtropical and temperate rainforests or woodlands; isolation source: soil samples (1 kg each in a 20% v/v slurry with milli Q water) were... ...
GCCCGCCGTATGGCCGAAGCCGGAGAAATCGTTCTCGGCGGGAAGGGCGGCGAAGAGATGATCTAAGGTCACTATGTCGTCCAAACATGATGAGTCCAATACCGACCTGATCCGTGCCAAGGACGTCGGTGGTTTCGACATCTGGTCGTTGCCCAGTTTCGACCCTTTTGTACCGGAGCCCGAGCCGGAACCGGAGCCTGAACCGCCGGAAATGGAAGAAGTGCCGCTGGAAGAAGTCCAGCCACTGACCCTCGAAGAGCTCGAAAGCATTCGCCAGGAGGCCTACAACGAAGGCTTCGCCGTTGGCGAAAAAGAAGGTTTCCACAGCACCACGCTCAAGGTCCGTCAGGAAGCCGAAGTGGCCCTGACGGCCAAGATCGCGGGTTTGGAACAACTGATGGCCAACCTGTTTGAGCCGATTGCCGAGCAGGACACGCAGATCGAAAAGTCGCTGGTTGACCTCGTGCAGCACATCACCAAACAAGTGATTCAGCGCGAACTGGCCATCGACTCGACGCAGATCGAACACGTCATGCGCGAAGCGCTCAAGCTCTTGCCGCTGGGCGTGGGCAATGTGCGGCTTTACGTCAACCCGCAGGATTTCGAACAGGTCAAAGCCCTGCGCGAGCGCCATGAAGAAACCTGGCGCATTGTCGAGGACGAGTCCTTGTTGCCGGGCGGCTGCCGGGTCGAGACCGAACACAGCCGCATCGACGCCACCATCGAAACCCGTGTTACCCAAGTCATGGCCAAGCTGTTCGATCAATTGCACGATCAGGCGCTGCACCCGGCCGCACCGGACCTGAGCCTGGAACTGCCAATCGACGAAAAAACCGCGGTTACACCGGTCGAGCCGACACTGGACGATCCCGATGCGCCTTGATCGCACCAGCTTCGCCAAGCGCCTCGGCAGCTACGCCGAGGCCACGGAGCTTGCCAGTGCGCCGATCCTCGAAGGTCGCCTGCTGCGCATGGTTGGCCTGACCCTCGAGGCCGAAGGCTTGCGCGCCGCCATGGGCAGCCGCTGCATGGTCATCAACGATGACAGCTATCACCCGGTGCAGGTTGAAGCCGAGGTCATGGGTTTCTCTGGCAGCAAAGTTTTTCTGATGCCAGTCGGCAGCGTCGCGGGCATCGCCCCCGGTGCCCGTGTGGTTCCCCTGGCTGATACCAGTCGCTTGCCCATGGGCATGAGCATGCTCGGGCGGGTGCTCGATGGCGCCGGGCGTGCGCTGGATGGCAAGGGTGGCATGAAGGCAGAAGATTGGGTGCCGATGGACGGCCCGACGATCAACCCGCTCAAGCGCGAACCGATCAGCGAGCCACTGGACGTGGGCATTCGCTGCATCAACGGTTTGTTGACGGTGGGTCGCGGTCAGCGGCTCGGGCTGTTCGCCGGTACTGGCGTGGGCAAGAGTGTGCTGCTGGGCATGATGACCCGCTTCACCGAGGCCGACATCATCGTTGTCGGGCTGATCGGTGAGCGAGGTCGAGAAGTTAAAGAATTCATTGAGCACATCCTCGGTGAAGAAGGCCTCAAGCGTTCGGTGGTGGTGGCATCGCCAGCGGACGACGCACCACTGATGCGTCTGCGCGCGGCCATGTACTGCACGCGGATCGCTGAGTACTTCCGCGACAAGGGTAAGAATGTCCTGTTGCTCATGGATTCCCTGACCCGTTTCGCCCAGGCCCAGCGGGAAATCGCCCTGGCCATCGGCGAACCTCCAGCGACCAAAGGCTATCCGCCGTCAGTGTTCGCCAAGTTGCCGAAACTGGTGGAGCGTGCCGGTAACGCTGAAAAGGGCGGCGGTTCGATCACCGCGTTCTACACGGTATTGTCCGAAGGCGACGATCAGCAAGACCCGATCGCCGACTCGGCGCGGGGTGTGCTCGACGGACACATCGTGCTGTCCCGGCGTCTGGCCGAGGAAGGGCATTACCCGGCCATCGATATCGAAGCCTCCATCAGCCGGGTCATGCCGTCGGTGGTGGGCATCAAGCACATGAACCACGCGCAGACGTTCAAGCAATACTGGTCGCGCTATCAGCAGAGCCGCGACTTGATCAGTGTCGGCGCCTATGTGTCTGGCGGTGATCGGGAAACCGATACCGCGATCAGTCTGCAACCGGCCATGACCATGTACCTGCGCCAGGGCTTGAACGACAACATCAGCATGGGCGCCAGCGAGAACCATCTCGCTTCGATCTTTGCGCCAGCGCCGGGCGGTTAACCCGTCATGGCCTCGAGCCGCGCAGCACGTCTGGCGCCTGTGGTGGAAATGGCTGAAAAGGCCGAAAAGACCGCGGTCCTGCGCCTGGGGCACTTTCAGGGCCAGGTTCGCCTGGCGGAAAGCAAACTCGCCGACCTGGAAAACTTCCGCCTCGAATACCAGGAACAATGGATCGTACGCGGCAGTAGCGGCGTGTCGGGCCAATGGTTGCTGGGTTATCAGGGTTTTCTCGCGCAACTGGGCACGGCCATCGACCAGCAGCGTCAGAGCCTGAACTGGCACCAAAATAACCTGAACAAATCCCGGGAAGCCTGGCAGCAGGCGTTTGCCCGGGTCGAAGGTTTGCGCAAACTGGTTCAGCGCTACAGAGATGAAGCGCGGCAACTGGAAGACAAGCGCGAGCAGAAGCTGCTCGATGAGCTGTCCCAGCGGTTGCCGCGTCACGATCCGTATTGAAGACCGCGTTATCGTTCTTCGCGGGCAAGCCTCGCTCCTACAGAGGCAGTGTCGAGCGCAACGGTGTGTTCGACCATTTTTCGTAGGAGCGAGGCTTGCCCGCGAAGGCGATTTCACAAACCGAACAACTCTTCAGCCTTGCTCCAGCCCCCATCAGGTGCTAAACCTTGTACACGTACGTTCGTTCGCCAATGACAAGGAAGCCGTGAAATGTCAGTCGTTACAGAAGTATCTCAAGATGGGAAAAAGCTGACGATTTCGATCGAGGGGCGATTCGATTTCGGTCGGCATCAGGAGTTTCGCGAGTCCTACGAGCGACTCAACAGTAAACCCGAATCCATTGTGGTGGACCTCAAGAAAGCCACTTATCTCGACAGCTCTGCGCTGGGCATGCTGCTCTTGCTGCGTGATCACGCCGGTGGCGACAACTCCGATATTCGCGTCGTCAACAGCAGTTCCGATGTGAAGAAAATCCTCGCCATCTCCAATTTCGACAAACTGTTCGACATCAGTTGACCGTCATGCAGTCGCTCGAACCGCTGACGATTCTGATCGCCGAAGACAGCGCGGCCGATCGCATGCTGCTGTCGACGATCGTCCGGCGTCAGGGCCATGAAGTGCTGACGGCCGCCAACGGCGCCGAGGCGGTCGAAGTATTCCGCTCGCAGCGACCGCACCTGGTGCTGATGGACGCCATGATGCCGGTGATGGACGGTTTCGAGGCGGCGCAGCAGATCAAGGCGCTGGCCGGCGAAACGCTGGTGCCGATCATCTTTTTGACGTCGCTGACCGAAAGCGAAGCCCTGGCTCGTTGTCTGGAGGCCGGGGGCGACGATTTTCTGGCAAAGCCTTACAACCAGGTGATCCTCGCGGCCAAGGTCAAGGCGATGGACCGTTTGCGACGTTTGCAAGCCACGGTGCTGGAGCAGCGCGACCTGATCGCCAGGCACCACGATTACCTGCTCAACGAACAACGGGTAGCCAAAGCCGTGTTCGACAAGGTCGCCCACTCCGGTTGCCTGAATGCCCCGAACATCCGTTACCTGCAATCGCCCTATGCGCTGTTCAATGGCGATCTGTTGCTGGCCGCGTTCACTCCGGCTGGCGACATGCATGTGCTGCTCGGTGATTTTACCGGCCATGGTTTGCCGGCCGCTGTCGGTGCCATGCCGTTGGCCGAAGTCTTCTATGGCATGACGGCCAAGGGTTACGGTTTGTCCGAAACCCTGCGCGAGATGAACGCCAAGCTCAAACGTATTCTGCCGGTGGACATGTTCTGCTGTGCGGCGCTGCTGTGCCTGAGCTTTCAGCGAGGGTCGGTGGAGGTCTGGAACGGCGGAATGCCGGACGGTTACCTGCACAGTATCGCCAGTGGCGAGCGCACGGCGCTGACGGCGCGGCACTTGCCGCTGGGCGTACTGAGCTCGCAAACCTTCGATGATCGCACCGAGGTGTACCCGATGGCCGTCGGCGATCGGGTGTTCCTGCTGTCCGATGGGGTGATCGATACCTGTGATGCCAATGAGCAGTTGTTTGGCGTAGAGCGGCTGGAGCAAGTGTTTGCAACCAATCGTCAGCCCGATGCACTGTTTGAAGAGATCGAGCAGGCACTGCGGGATTTTCGTGGCGAGGCTCGTGATGACGTGAGCATGGTCGAGGTCCGTCTGCTGGAGGCCGCGCAACTGAGCCCTCCGGCACCGGTGTATTCCGACAGCGGCCAGTCGTGCCCGCTGGACTGGTCGGTGAGTTTCGAGTTCCGCGCCGCCACCCTCAAGCGCTTCAATCCGCTGCCGTACTTGTTGCAGTTGCTGCTTGAGGTGCATGGTCTGCGGGCTCAGAGTGGCGCACTCTACAGTGTGCTGGCAGAGCTTTATTCCAATGCTCTGGAGCATGGTGTGTTGGGCCTGGATTCGAGTTTGAAACGCGATGCGGCAGGTTTTGCGCGTTATTATCAGCAGCGCAATGCACGCCTGGACGAGTTGCGCGATGGCTATGTGCGGGTGCATTTGCAGGTGACGCCAAAAGGCGAGGGCGGTTGCCTGGTGGTCCGGGTCGAAGACAGTGGCAAAGGCTTCGATGTGGCGCGGGTCATGGCGCGTCCCGTCGATGACGTCCGTCTGTCAGGACGTGGGGTCAATTTGATCCGCCAGTTGAGCGATCATGCGACCTGGTCCGATAATGGAAGAAGTGCTCGCGTGGAGTTTTTCTGGGAGGCTCTGGCATAATGCCAGGCATTCTTGATCAAGGAGTGAACAAGTGGACGACACACATCTGGACCGCGACGTGCTGAGCGCGTTGCAGGAAGTGATGGAGGACGGGTATCCAGAATTGCTCGATACCTTTCTAGCCGATTCCGAAGAGCGTTTACGCGTCCTGCGAAAGGTCGAGGACGCCGCGCAGCTTATGAATGCTGCCCATAGTTTCAAAGGTAGCAGCAGCAACATGGGCGCCAGTTATCTGGCCAAGCTGTGCGGTGAGCTGGAGCAGCGTGCCAAAGAAAAGAGTCTCGTCGGCATTGAGCGGCTCATTGATGACATTGACGGCGAATTCGCTATTGTCCGACCGCTCTACGAAGCGGAACGCCAGCGTTCCCAGGCTGAACCAGCATCCGTCCGGCGTTTTTAGCAGCCAACGAACAAAGCTGGCTCGACCCTTGCAGTTAACTTACTCAACTGTACCTACGATCCCAGTGCAGCGGAGACCGTTTTATGCCCGTTACCCCAAACATCCTTCTTCAGGCCGCCACGACGGCCAAGGCTCAAGCCGCGTCCGCCAATGCACCGGCGCTGACGGCCGAGCCCGGGGACAAGGCCTCCAGCTTCGCTCAGGTCTATGCCAATCAGGCGCAGAATAAACCCTCCGCCATGGCGGACGGCTCGGCTAAACCCGCGCGCGACAAAGTCTCGGACAGCGTCGGCAAAAAGGACGTGAGCAACGACGAGTCTGCCGCCCCGGTACCGACGGTTGCCGATAGCGGCAAATCCTTGCCCGCCGATAAACCGGCGCAGGCTGACGACAAGACGGCCAGCGATGACGCGTCGGATACGGCCGAGGCGTCGACGCCGGTGGCCGATACCGCGCCTGTCGATCCGGCCCTCGATCCTGCGTTGGTGGTGCAGCCGGTGTTGCCAGCTCCTGTGCCGGAAACGCCAACAGTTGTGGTCACTGCGCAATCACAAGTTGAGGCACCTGTCGCTGCCGTCGTTACTGCGGCAGCGGCACAGACTGTTGCAACCATCGATCCGGATTTCGATCCCGAAGCCGATCCTCTCGATGCGCTGCCAGCCGTGCGCATGGCCATGGAGCAGGGCGGGCACGTTTCGCCCGCCAGCCAGGCTCAGCCCAAAGCGGCACCGATCTCGGCTCAAGTCGACGGCGAGCCAACTTCGGCACAGAACTTTGCCACGGGCATGGCGGGCATGCTCGATGTGCAAGCCGATCAGGACAGCACCCGCCAGGGCGGCGAGAAGGCTTTCAGTGGCCTGATCGATGATGGCCTCAAGGATCTCAAGTCCGCCAGCAGCGATACCCGTGTCGATGATTTCGCCAACCGTCTGGCGGCATTGACCCAGGCGGCAACGCCGAAGACTGCCAATGCATTACCGGTAAACCAGCCAATCGCCCTGCATCAGAGCGGTTGGACCGAAGAGGTGGTCAACCGGGTCATGTACCTGTCCAGCGCCAATCTCAAGGCGGCCGACATTCAGTTGCAGCCGGCCGAGCTGGGGCGCCTGGATATTCGGGTGAACATGGTTCCGGATCAGCAGACCCAGGTGACCTTCATGAGTGCCCATCCAAGCGTTCGTGAAGCGCTCGACGGGCAAATGCATCGCCTGCGTGACATGTTCGCGCAGCAGGGCATGGGGCAGGTCGACGTCAACGTTTCCGATCAGTCCCGTGGCTGGCAGGGGCAGGGTCAGGAGCAGGCTCAACAGGGGCAGGGTGGGCGTACCAACGCCAGTGGCGGTCGACTCGATTCTGTCGATGAAGAGCTTCCTGCGACTGTCGCCGAAGTGGCTGCTACGGCTACCAGCGTGATAGGTTCGAGCGCCGTCGACTACTACGCCTGATCAAACGCAATACCCCTGTAGGAGCGAGGCTTGCCCGCGAAGAACGATAACGCGGTTTAACCGATAAACCGCGTTATCGTTCTTCGCGGGCAAGCCTCGCTCCTACGGTTCCTTCGATCTAAGCCTGCGCCTCTACTCCCTCCCGACACTTCTGGCATAACACTTGCTCTTGCCTTGCCGTGCGACTGTGAAAACCCGAATAGTGACGGATTATTGGCATGGCTAAGAGCGACGCAGCACCCGTGAAAGACCCCGCAACCAAAGGCAAAATCAAGCTGATCATTGTGATCGTCGTGGCCCTGTTGCTGGCGATCGGCTTGTCCGTGGGGGCGACCTGGTTCTTCATGCACAGCGCCCAGAGCAAGCCTGCCCCCGCGGCTGAAACTGCGGTGATCGGCAAGCAGCCAGCGATCTTCGAGCCCATGGCGCCGGCTTTCGTGGCCAACTACAACCAGAACGGCCGCCAGCGATACATGCAGGTGAGCATTACCCTGCAGGGCCGCAATCAGGCCGATCTGGAAGCGCTCAAAGTTCACATGCCGGTGATTCGCAATAACCTGGTGATGCTGTTTTCCGGTCAGGATTTCGCCACGCTGGCGACCCCGGTCGGCCAGGAAATGTTGCGTCAGAAGGCCACGGCCAGCGTCCAGGAAGTGGCGCAGAAAGAGCTTGGCAAAGTGGTGATCGAACAGTTGCTTTTCACTAATTTCGTACTGCAGTAGGAACACGACATGGCCGTGCAGGACCTGCTGTCCCAGGATGAGATCGATGCGCTGCTGCATGGCGTTGACGATGGTCTGGTACAGACCGATAACGCTGCCGAACCCGGCAGTGTCAAAAGCTACGACCTGACCAGCCAGGATCGCATCGTCCGTGGACGCATGCCGACCCTGGAAATGATCAACGAGCGTTTCGCCCGCTACACCCGCATCAGCATGTTCAACATGCTGCGCCGCTCGGCGCGGTGGCGTGCAGGTGATGAAGTTCGGCGAATACGTGCACTCGCTGTACGTGCCGACCAGCCTCAACCTGGTCAAGATCAAACCGCTGCGCGGCACCGCACTGTTCATCCTCGACGCCAAACTGGTGTTCAAGCTGGTGGACAACTTCTTCGGCGGCGATGGCCGTCACGCGAAGATCGAAGGGCGTGAATTCACCCCCACCGAACTGCGTGTGGTGCGCATGGTGCTGGAACAGGCCTTCGTCGATTTGAAGGAAGCCTGGCAGGCGATCATGGAAGTGAACTTCGAGTACATCAACTCGGAAGTGAACCCGGCCATGGCCAACATCGTCGGCCCGAGCGAAGCGGTCGTAGTGTCGACGTTCCACATTGAACTCGATGGTGGTGGCGGCGACCTGCACGTGACCATGCCGTACTCGATGATCGAGCCGGTGCGCGAGATGCTCGACGCCGGCTTCCAGTCGGACCTCGACGATCAGGATGAGCGCTGGATCAACGCCTTGCGCCAGGACGTGCTGGACGTTGATGTGCCTATCGGTGCCACCGTGGCCCGCCGTCAGCTGCGCCTTCGCGACATCCTGCATATGCAGCCCGGGGACATTATTCCGGTCGAGATGCCGGAAGAAATGATCATGCGCGCCAATGGCGTACCGGCCTTCAAGGTCAAGATGGGCTCGCACAAGGGCAATCTCGCGTTGCAAGTGATCGAGCCGATCGAGCGCCGCTGACCGGCGCTCCACCCCCCTATTTAATTGACTGCTCTTGATTGAGCAGGTGCCCGCCGAGGACAAATGATGAACGACGATATGAACGCCCAGGACGACCAGGCACTGGCTGATGAGTGGGCTGCGGCTCTGGAAGAAACCGGTGACGCCGGGCAGGACGATATCGATGCCTTGCTGGCCGCCGACGCAGCCGGTTCTCCGTCCAACCGTCTGCCGATGGAAGAGTTTGGCAGCGTGCCGAGGAACAACGATCCGGTGACGCTGGACGGTCCGAACCTGGACGTGATCCTCGATATTCCGGTGTCGATTTCCATGGAAGTGGGGAGCACCGATATCAACATCCGCAACCTGCTGCAACTCAACCAGGGTTCGGTGATCGAGCTTGACCGTCTGGCCGGCGAGCCGCTGGACGTGCTGGTCAATGGCACGCTCATCGCCCACGGTGAAGTGGTGGTGGTCAACGAAAAGTTCGGCATCCGCCTGACCGACGTGATCAGCCCAAGCGAACGCATCAAGAAGCTGCGCTGAGTGAAAAAGGTTCCGGGTTTTGTGCTGGGGTTGGCGCTGGCCTTGCCGTTCAGCGCGTTGGCGGCCGAGCCGGTAACGACAGCTGCGACAGCGGTTGCCACGCCGGCCGTCAGCAGCGGTGTGGCGGGGCAATTGACGCAATTGGTATTCGGCTTGGTCCTGGTGCTGGGGTTGATCTTCTTCCTCGCCTGGCTGCTGCGCCGGGTCCAGCAGGCTGGGCCGGCCGGCAAGGGGCAGGTGATCGAGCTGATCGGTTCGCGCGCGCTGGGTCCCCGTGACCGTTTGATGCTGGTGCAGGTCGGTAGCGAACAGATTCTGCTCGGCCTGAGTCCCGGCAACATCACCGCGTTGCATGTGCTCAAGGAACCGGTGCAAGTGCCGAGCGGGACTGAAAAAGCGACCCCAGAGTTTGCCCAGCGCCTGTTGGAGTTGTTGGGCAAGGACCACAAGGATAAGAAGTAATGGGTGCGTTACGCATCGTCTTGACGCTGGCCCTGATGCTGGCCGCGCCGCTGGCGTTCGCCGCCGATCCGTTGTCGATCCCGGCAATCACCTTGGGCACTAACGCCGAAGGCGCTCAGGAATACTCGGTCAGCCTGCAAATTCTGCTGATCATGACTGCGCTGAGCTTCATCCCGGCGTTCGTCATGCTGATGACCAGTTTCACCCGGATCATCATCGTGTTCTCGATTCTGCGTCAGGCCCTGGGCTTGCAGCAGACACCGTCGAACCAGATCCTCACCGGCATGGCCCTGTTCCTCACCATGTTCATCATGGCGCCGGTGTTCGATCGCGTGAATCAGGATGCCTTGCAGCCTTATCTGGCGGAGAAACTCACCGCTCAGGATGCCGTGACCAAGGCCCAGGTGCCGATCAAGGATTTCATGCTGGCCCAGACTCGCAGCAGCGATCTGGAACTGTTCATGCGCTTGTCCAAGCGCACTGACATTGCTTCGCCGGATCAGGCGCCACTGACGATTCTGGTGCCGGCATTCGTGACCTCTGAGCTGAAAACCGCGTTCCAGATCGGCTTCATGATCTTCATCCCGTTCCTGATCATCGATCTTGTGGTGGCTAGCGTGTTGATGGCGATGGGTATGATGATGCTCTCGCCACTGATCATTTCCCTGCCGTTCAAAATCATGTTGTTTGTGCTGGTGGATGGCTGGGCGTTGATCATCGGTACCTTGGCCAGCAGCTTTGGCGGCGTTTCACCATGACGCCGGAAGTGGCCGTAGACATCTTTCGTGAAGCGCTGTGGCTGACCACCATGATGGTCGCCGTGCTGGTGATTCCCAGCTTGCTGGTGGGTTTGTTGGTGGCGATGTTCCAGGCCGCCACCCAGATCAACGAACAGACCCTGAGCTTCCTGCCGCGCCTGCTGGTGATGCTGGTGACGCTGATCGTTGCCGGTCCGTGGCTGGTGCAGACTTTCATGGAATACATCCTGCAGCTGTACGGCAGTATTCCTCAGGTCATCGGCTAAACCATGTCGCTGCTGCAGTTGACCGATACCCAGATCAGCACCTGGGTGGCAACGTTCATGTTGCCGTTGTTTCGCATCGGTTCGTTGCTGATGGTCATGCCGATTTTCGGCACGACGCTGGTGCCCACGCGCGTGCGTTTGTACTTCGCGCTGGCGATCACCGTGGTCATTGCGCCGGGGCTGCCGCCCATGCCCGCCGTCAATGCGCTGGACTTGAGTGCGCTGCTGCTGATTGCCGAGCAGATCATCATTGGTGCGGTACTGGGATTCTCCTTGCAACTGTTCTTCCAGGCTTTCGTGGTTGCCGGGCAAATTGTCGCGATCCAGATGGGCATGGGCTTCGCCTCGATGGTCGACCCTACGAACGGTGTGTCGGTGGCGGTGATCGGGCAGTTTTTCACCATGCTGGTGACCCTGCTGTTCCTGTCAATGAACGGCCATCTGGTGGTGTTCGAAGTGCTCACCGAAAGCTTCACCACGCTGCCGGTCGGCGGCGGCTTGATGGTCCATCATTTCTGGGAATTGGCCGGCAAACTCGGCTGGGTACTCGGTGCGGCGCTGTTACTGGTGCTGCCTGCGATCACGGCGTTGCTGGTGGTCAACATTGCGTTTGGCGTGATGACCCGTGCGGCGCCGCAGCTGAATATCTTCTCGATCGGCTTCCCGCTGACGCTGGTGCTCGGGCTGTTCATTGTCTGGGTCGGTCTGGCAGACATTCTCAATCAGTATCAACCGCTGGCCGCCGAGGCTTTGCAGTTGTTACGCGAACTGGCACGGGCGCGCTGAGTCATGGCTGAGAGCGAAAGCGGTCAGGACAAAACAGAAGACCCCACGGAGAAACGTAAAAAGGAAGGGCGAAATTGCGCGCTCCAAGGAGCTCAATACTCTGGCGGTCATGCTCGCCGGCGCCGGTGCGCTACTGATTTTCGGTGGTGCATTGGCGCAGGACATGATGGAGCTGATGCGGATGAACTTCACGCTGTCGCGGGAAGTGATTCTGGATCAGCGCAACATGGGTACCTTCTTGCTGCACTCGGGACAGATTGCCCTGTTGGCGATTCAGCCGGTGATGATCACTTTGCTGTTGGCTGCGTTGATCGGCCCGATCTCTCTCGGTGGCTGGCTGTTCGCGGCCGGCTCCATGGCGCCCAAGTTCAGTCGCATGAACCCCGGCGCGGGCCTGAAACGGATGTTCTCGGCCAAGGCTTTGGTTGAGCTGCTCAAGGCTCTGGCGAAGTTTTTCATCGTCTTGTTCGTGGCGTTGGCGGTCCTGTCGTCAGACATCGATGATCTGTTGCGCATCGCCCACGAGCCATTGGACATGGCGATCATTCACAGCTTGCAGGTGGTCGGCTGGAGTACCTTGTGGATGGCTTGCGGGCTGATCATCATCGCCGTGGTCGACGTGCCGGTGCAGCTCTGGGAAAGCCACAAGAAGCTGCAGATGACCAAGCAGGAAGTGCGCGACGAGCACAAGGATCAGGAAGGTAAACCAGAGGTCAAGCAGCGCATTCGCCAGTTGCAACGCGAGATGTCGCAGCGGCGGATGATGGCGGCCATTCCCGAGGCCGACGTGGTCATCACCAACCCGACTCACTATGCCGTAGCCCTCAAGTACGACCCGGACAAAGGCAATGCGCCGGTGCTGTTGGCCAAGGGTAGCGATTTCCTTGCCTTGAAAATCCGCGAAATCGCCGTGGCCAACAATGTGCTGCTGCTCGAATCGCCGGCGCTGGCGCGTTCGATCTACTACTCCACCGAGCTGGAGCAGGAAATCCCCGGCGGGCTGTATCTGGCGGTCGCTCAGGTGCTGGCCTACGTCTACCAGATTCGCCAGTACCGCGCCGGCAAGGGCAAACGTCCGGATCCGCTCCAGGATGATTTGCCGATTCCAGCGGATTTGCGGCGGGATTCCTGAGAGAAAACTGTGATTTCGCAAGTACTGTCCGGACAAGCATCATCGACGTTGTAATCTGTTGTTAATTCAGGCCGCACCTCTTGGTCTGTTGGTGTGGCGAGCATAGGCGAGCACGTTTTGCGAGATATGCCCCCTCCCAAGGTATGCGATAACTTTGTGCTCGCCTTTCCAAATAAGGCTTAACTGTTTCAAGCCGCCCGTCGGAGAACCTCTTCTACCTGTTACTTTTGATAGTAGACGAGGGGCTGGAACTGCGATGTGATGGCGCCAGGGAAATCGTCCCTACACTTCCCCGCAACTCAGTGGTCTCGACGAGTTCTGAGGGAACAGCAATTATCATGGATAGAGGGTTGAGAACATGGCAATTAGTGAAGTTAAACTAAAATCGATCGAGCCTAGGTACGACTTTGATGTCGGTGTACTACACGATGTGCATTTTATTACACACGGCGGCCAAGGGTGTCTTACCATAGAAGTCCAATTTTTTGATAAGGAAAAAGAAATGAAATGGGAGGCCTTAACGGCCTATCTAGTAGGACTGGCAGCTAAAAAGCTTAATGCCAATCGGTAAGCCTCTCTGCTTGATCTTTGGTTGCAGAAAATCAGAATCCGATACCTAAGCTGGTATCGGATTTTTTATGAGTCCGGCTCGGGCTGCTGGAACTGACCCACAACACCGCCTCTAGCTCTGTCGTGCTGGGTAAAGGCGGCAGTGCCCTATCAATTCAGGTCTGATGGATGACCTATGGAGCGACGCAAGACTGAATATAAGCAGTTGGAGGGAACTGTCGGTTATTTGGTGGGGGTCAAGTTGTCTCTTGGGTCGAGCGTTTCGAAGAAATGGCTAGTCAGCATATTCCCGGTAATCTGAATGGTTTTATCAATACTGTCCAGCCCGAACTTGGTGGGCTTGCCTATCATATTGGCTCTAACTGTTTTTCCGGTCATGCTGGAAATATTAATTCCAATGAATAACTGTTCAAGATTTTTACAGGCTCGGAAAGTTGTTGTTCCGATTGGTCGGAGGCAAGGTCGCTCGCGGGTGAGCCTCGCTCCCACAGAATCGTAGGCGAGGCATGCCGGCGAGCGACCTTGCAGATGCCACCTCATCCTGCGTCATAACTCCTTGCCGCAAGCCCTTTTTTCGCTGAAGCAAAAGTTGGAAGGCTTCTTGCAGTAGCCGCCCTGCGTCTGCTTCAGGCGTCAAAGATTTGCTTTAAAGAAACGGGGAAAACCGGTGGATCGCTCTCAGTTAATCAACACTGCACGCACAAACGTTGCCGACCTCAGTCGGGGCAATCTGGGCGTGCCGCTGTTGCTGCTGGTCATGCTGGCCATGATGATGCTGCCAGTGCCGCCGTTCCTGCTGGACGTGTTTTTCACCTTCAACATTGCCTTGTCCATCGTCGTGTTGCTGGTCTGCGTGTACGCCTTGCGGCCGCTGGATTTTGCGGTGTTTCCGACCATTCTGCTGGTGGCGACGTTGCTGCGACTGGCGTTGAACGTGGCCTCGACGCGGGTGGTGATGCTCCACGGGCAGGATGGCCATGCGGCCGCCGGTAAGGTGATTCAGGCCTTCGGTGAGGTGGTGATCGGCGGAAACTACGTGGTTGGTATCGTGGTCTTCGCGATTTTGATGATCATCAACTTTGTCGTAGTGACCAAGGGCGCCGGACGGATTTCCGAGGTGAGCGCGCGTTTCACTCTCGACGCAATGCCGGGCAAACAAATGGCCATCGACGCCGACTTGAACGCCGGCCTGATCGATCAGAACCAGGCGAAACTGCGCCGGATGGAAGTGGCCCAAGAAGCCGAGTTCTACGGTTCGATGGACGGCGCCAGCAAGTTCGTGCGCGGTGACGCCATCGCCGGCCTGCTAATTCTGTTCATCAACCTGATCGGCGGCATGGCGGTCGGTATCTTCCAGCACGGCATGACCTTTGGCGATGCCGGTCGGGTGTATGCCTTGTTGACCATCGGTGACGGTTTGGTGGCGCAATTGCCATCACTGCTGTTGTCGACTGCCGCCGCGATCATGGTCACCCGGGCTTCCGGCTCGGAGGACATGGGCAAGCAGATCAATCGTCAGATGTTCGCCTCGCCGAAAGCCTTGGCAGTGGCCGCTGGCTTGATGGCGGTGATGGGCCTGGTGCCGGGCATGCCGCACTTCTCCTTTCTGAGCATGGCAGCCTTGGCGGCCGGCGGCGCTTACCTGTTCTGGAAGAAGCAGAACACGGTCAAGGTTCAGGCCCTGCAAGAGGTCAAGCGTCAGCAGGAACTGTTGCCATCGCCGGCCCGCGCCCAGGAAACCAAGGAGCTTGGCTGGGATGACGTGACCCCGATCGACATGATCGGCCTGGAAGTCGGCTATCGCCTGATCCCGCTGGTGGACCGCAACCAGGGTGGTCAGTTGCTGGCACGGATCAAGGGTGTGCGCAAAAAGCTGTCCCAGGACCTGGGTTTCCTGATGCCGACTGTGCATATCCGTGACAACCTCGACCTGGCGCCAAGCGCCTACCGCCTGACCCTGATGGGCGTGATCCTGGCCGAGGCCGAGATTTACCCGGACCGCGAACTGGCGATCAACCCGGGGCAGGTCTACGGCACGCTCAACGGCATTACCGCCAAAGATCCGGCTTTTGGCCTGGAGGCGGTGTGGATCGAAATCAGCCAGCGCGCCCAGGCGCAATCGCTTGGCTACACCGTGGTCGATGCCAGTACCGTGGTGGCCACGCACTTGAACCAGATCCTGTACAAGCACTCCAGCGAGCTGATCGGCCACGAAGAAGTCCAGCAACTCATGCA
>LNAP01011984.1_pt1 | contig 15179 bp, 16 predicted proteins | sample 602601 | NCBI WGS metagenome assembly LNAP01 (sample SAMN02440304, study PRJNA202911) | soil metagenome | biome: Subtropical and temperate rainforests or woodlands; isolation source: soil samples (1 kg each in a 20% v/v slurry with milli Q water) were... ...
TAGGACTGGATGTCCTTGCCGTTCACCGTGATCTTGCCGGAGCCTTTTTTCAGAAACACGCGGGCGACGCTGGACTTGCGACGGCCGGTGCCATTGTTCCATTCACCAATCATCTCAAGGCTCCTTAGATTTCCAGCGCTTTGGGCTGCTGGGCGGTGTGGGGATGCTCAGCACCACCGTACACCTTGAGTTTCTTGATCATCGCGTAGCCAAGGGGGCCCTTGGGCAGCATGCCCTTGACAGCCTTTTCCAGCGCGCGGCCGGGGTGCTTGGCTTGCATGTCGCGGAAGTTCGTGGCCGTGATACCGCCGGGATAACCCGAGTGGCGGTAGTACACCTTGTCCAGGGACTTGGTGCCGGTGACCTTGAGCTGGGCGGCGTTGATGATGACGATGAAGTCACCGGTGTCGACGTGAGGCGTGTAAATGGCCTTGTGTTTGCCGCGCAAACGGAGAGCAACTTCGCTGGCTACTCGTCCGAGGACCTTGTCGGTCGCGTCAATCACAGACCTCAGCGGGCTTTGCGCTGAAAGTAGTAGTCATGAGTTTTCTCTTATGAAGAGGGTTTGGCGGGTCCTTTTCCACGGTCGGTGCTTCTCTTTCGGAAGCCTCTTAGGTGGGGTTGAATCTTCGCCGCGGGACCACTAAATCGCTGCGAAGCCTGCCATTATACGAAGCTGCGCGCTTTTTAGGCAAGCAACCCGCCTGAAACAGGCTTCTGCGTCCGCTTCGCCTCCGTCGGCGCTGCCTGGGCCTGGTGCCGCCGCTGGGCCGCTGGGTCCTGCGGACGCCCGGCCAATCCCGGCTTTCGTCCTCAGCGAAGATGCACAATGGGCGAGCCCTCAGCAAGGTTTTCCACCGCAACCCTGCGTTGCATGCAAGGCGCCCCCCCCTAACGGCCTGGGGCCCAGTCGTTACCCAAGTCGTTACCATTGCGCCATGTTCAGTTATCGCCACGCCTTTCATGCGGGCAACCACGCCGATGTGCTCAAGCACACCGTGCTGATTGCCACCTTGCAACACCTCACCGAAAAAGACGCGGCCCTCACCGTGCTCGACACCCATGCGGGCGCGGGCCTGTACCGGCTCGATGGCGACTACGCCAGCACCAGCGGCGAGGCGGGGGACGGCATCTTGCGCCTCACGGCACCCGGCATTGCCGCCCTCACGCCCGCGCTGCAGGCCTATGTGGACATGGTGAAGGCCTTCAACCAGGGCGCCACCACCAAGGTGTACCCCGGCTCGCCCTTCATCATCCAGCGGCTACTGCGCGACCACGACAAGCTCAAGCTGTTTGAACTGCACCCGACCGACCTGCGCGCGCTGGCCGGCAACGTGGCGCAGCTGGAAGCCGGCCGGCAAGTGGCCGTGCTGCACGAAGACGGGTTTGAAGGCATCCGCAAATTTTTGCCCCCACCAGCCCGCCGCGCTTTGGTGCTGTGCGATCCCAGCTATGAAATGAAGAGCGACTATGCCAAGGTGCTGGACATGGCGGCCGATTCGCTCAAGCGCTTTGCCACCGGCACCTATGCCGTCTGGTACCCCATCATTCCGCGCCCCGAAGCGCATGATCTGCCGCGCCGCCTCAAAACCCTGGCCACCAAGGCGGGCAAGAGCTGGCTGCACGCCACGCTGACCGTGAAGTCCAGCAAGCTCACCGAGACTGCGGAGGGCGAAGTCAAGCGCCCCGGCCTGCCCGCCAGCGGCATGTTTTTAATCAACCCGCCCTTCACCCTCAAGGCCGCCTTGAAGACGGCACTGCCCCAGATGGTGGAACTGCTGGCGCAAGACAAGCACGCCACCCACACGCTCGAATCGGGCGGCTGAAAACCGCGCCCCCGCCTGACCGGGGCAGAGGGCGGGTTGGCAGCGGTTCTTGTACGGTCAAGGCGCTACGGCGCTACGGCGCCGACACCGACTGGGGACAGTCGCCCTCGCCTTCCTCCAGCAGCCACAGTTCCACGGGCTTGATGCCCAGGCCCTGCATGCCCAGTTCCTGGGCGGCGGCCTGGCTCACATCAATCACGCGGTTCATGGCAAACGGGCCGCGGTCGTTGATGCGCACCACCACGGCGCGGCCGGTGAGCTGGCTGCGCACGCACACCCGGGTGCCAAAAGGCAGGGTGCGGTGCGCGGCGGTGAAATCGCGGCGGTTGAAGATCTCGCCACTGGCCGTGCGCCGGCCATGAAAGCGCGGGCCGTACCACGAGGCCAGGCCCTGCTGGTCGCTCTCGCGCACGGATTCCACCGGGGATTCTGGAGGCACCGCGCCGGCGGCACCGCGCCGGGCGGCATCGCTGCGAACCGGCTCGGGCAACGCGGCCTTGGGGAGCCGCTCGCCCGGCTTATCCGCCAAGGGCGCACAAAACCGCGAGCGGGGCGCGCCACGCTGCTGGGCCAGCTCGCAAGCATTGCGAGGCTCGGCCGACGCCTCGGGGGGGGCCTCAGTGGCCACCAAGGGGGCCGCTTCGCGAGCCACCTTCTCTGGCACCGGCATCGGTGCACAGGCCGCCAGAACACATGCAACAACCCCCGGGCCCAACAGGTCGCGCCAGCGCCGTATCCGGTCAGACAGTTGCATCCATCACCTCTTCCAGAAAAAAAACAAACACACCCACCGCGAGGTAACAATTGCATCCACCTTCTCCAGCGACAACGCAACCCGCCCCCCGACGCCCAAGCCACCAGGCGCCCCATTACAAACCGAGGCGCCGGCACAACTCCAGCGTGGTTGCACTCTGATTCATGGTGTAGAAGTGCAGCCCCGGCACGCCGCGCTGGCGCAGTTGCTCGCACAGCGAAGTCACCACATCCAGGCCAAAGGCCCGGATCGACGCCGTATCGTCGCCAAAGCCTTGCAGGCGCAGCCGGATCCAGCGCGGAATCTCGGCGCCGCAGGCGTCGGAAAACCGCATCAGTTGCGATGAGCCCATGATGGGCATGATGCCGGGCACCACGGGCACATCCAGCCCCAGGCGGCGCACATCGTCCACAAAGCGCTCATACGCATCGGCATTGAAGAAATACTGCGTGATGGCCGAATCGGCCCCGGCCCGCACCTTGGCGGCAAAGGCCTGCAGGTCGGCATCGGCCGACTTGGCCTGGGGATGCACTTCAGGGTAGGCGGCCACCTCGATGTGGAAATCGCGCCCCGTCTCGGCCCGGATGAAGGCCACCAGGTCACTGGCGTAGTGGAACTCGCCCCCCATGCCATAGCCGCTGGGCAAATCGCCGCGCAGGGCCACCAGGCGCTTGACGCCCATGGCCTTGAGCGTGGCCAGCTGCTCGCGCACCGACTCGCGCGTAGCGCCCACGCACGAGAAGTGCGAGGCCGCGCTCACGCCCTCGGCCAGGATCTCCTGCACGGTGCCGAAGGTGCCCTCTTGCGTGGAGCCGCCCGCACCGTAGGTGACCGAGCAGAACTCGGGCCGCTGCGCATACAGCTGCTGGCGCACGGCGCGCAGCTTGCCCGCGCCCTCGGGCGTCTTGGGCGGAAAGAATTCAAAACTCACCGGCAAACCGGTGGCTGGTGCGTTGGCCGCGGTCATGCGCCCCTCCTCGCAAAAACAAAAAACTCGTGGTTGCCGTCGCCGCCGCTGATGGGGCTGTCCAGCCAGGATTGCACCTGCAGGCCCAGCTCGGCGCAGCAGTCGCGGATGCGCTGCTCGACCACCGCATACAGCGCCGCATCGCGCACGATGCCGCCCTTGCCCACCTGGCCGGGCTGCAGCTCGAACTGCGGCTTGACCAGCATGAGCAGGCTGCCGCCCGGCGCCAGCAGCGGCACCAGCGCGGGCAGCACCAGCGTGAGCGAGATGAACGACAGGTCGCCCGTCACCACGTCAAACACCGGGGTGATGTCCACATCGGCGCATTCGGCGCGGCGGCGGCGCTCCACCGGCAGCGTGCCCTGTTCGCGCGCCTTGGTACGGGCGGCGCGCTCAGACTTGAAGGCCTCGATATCCTGGTCCTTGGCGTCGTTGCTGTCGTCGTATGCCTCGTCCACCTGCCCGCCATTGCGCATCCAGCTGTAGGGCGCCTCGGGCTGGGTCTCGTTGTCCTCTTCCACCTCGATGACTTCGGACAGGGCCAGTTCACACGCTTGCTGCAAGGCCTGCGCCGTCAGCGACCGTGCATTCACGCCCTCCACGCAGACCACGCGCACGTCGCTGCGCAGCCGTTCGTGCAACTGGCCGTGGCCCACATCCACGCCGATCACCTGCACGGCGCCGTGCTGCAGCAGGCAATCGGTGAACCCGCCCGTGCTCTGCCCCACATCCAGGCAGCGCAGACCCGCCACCGACAGGCCGGTGGCCCGCAGCGCCCCTTCGAGCTTGAGCCCACCGCGCGAGATGTACTTGGCCTCGGCATCGTCGAGCAGCCGCACCTCTGCCACGGACGGAATCTCATCACCGTTCTTGACGACCTTCTGCCACGGCGCCAGCGGCGACAGACGCCACTCCACGCCCGAGGCAATCAGCCGCTGCGCCTGCGAGCGCGTGGCCGCATGGCCTCCATCCACCAAAAAAACATCTGCGCGCATGCGTCACTCTCTCGTCAGCAGACGATTCATTTCAATAAAAACAAGCTCTAGCCCTTGTACCGCTTGCGCCACCAGCTCCCAAAACAGGAGCATAGCAGTAGCAAGCACGGTTCAATACCGGTAGGTGTCAGGCTTGTAGGGGCCTTGCTTGGGCACGCCGATGTAGGCGGCCTGCTCGTCGCTCAGCTCGGTCAGCATGGCGCCCACCTTCTTGAGGTGCAGGCGCGCCACCTTTTCGTCAAGGTGCTTGGGCAGCACATAGACCTTGCCGTTTTCGTAGAAGTCGCTGTGCGTGAACAGCTCGATCTGGGCGATGGTCTGGTTGGCAAAACTCGACGACATCACGAAGCTGGGGTGGCCCGTGCCGCAACCCAGGTTCACCAGGCGGCCCTTGGCCAGCAGGATGATGCGCTTGCCGTCGGCAAAAATCACATGGTCCACCTGGGGCTTGATCTCTTCCCACTGGCAGTGCGCTTCGAGCTTGGCCACCTGGATTTCGTTGTCGAAGTGGCCAATGTTGCAGACGATGGCCTGGTCCTTCATGGCCTGCATGTGCTCGAAGGTGATCACGTCGCGGTTGCCAGTGGTGGTCACAAAAATATCGGCCTTGTCGGCGGCGTATTCCATCGTGACAACCTTGTAGCCTTCCATCGCGGCCTGCAGGGCGTTGATCGGGTCGATCTCGGTCACCCACACCTGGGCGCTCAGGGCGCGCAGGGCCTGGGCGCTGCCCTTGCCCACGTCGCCGTAGCCCGCCACCACGGCCACCTTGCCGGCGATCATCACATCGGTGGCGCGCTTGATGCCATCCACCAGCGACTCGCGGCAGCCGTACAGGTTGTCAAACTTGCTCTTGGTCACCGAGTCGTTCACGTTGATGGCGCGGAACATCAGGCTGCCCTTGGCCGACATTTCCTTCAAGCGGTGCACGCCGGTGGTCGTTTCTTCGGTCACGCCGATGATCTGTGCGCTCTTGCGGCTGTACCAGGTCGGGTCCACGGCCAACTTGGCTTTGATAGAGGCGAACAGGCAGGTTTCTTCTTCGCTGGTGGGGTTGGCGATCAGCGAGGCGTCCTTTTCGGCGCGCTTGCCCAAGTGCATCAGCAGCGTGGCGTCGCCGCCGTCGTCCAAAATCAGGTTGGGGCCTTCGCCTTCGCTGCCGGCGGGGCCAAAGTCAAAGATGCGGTGGGTGTAGTCCCAGTACTCGGCCAGGGTTTCGCCCTTGATCGCGAACACGGGCGTGCCGGCTGCGGCAATGGCGGCGGCAGCGTGGTCTTGTGTGGAGAAGATGTTGCACGATGCCCAGCGCACTTGGGCGCCCAGGGCCTGCAGCGTCTCGATCAGCACGGCGGTCTGGATCGTCATGTGCAGCGAGCCCGTGATGCGCGCACCCTTGAGGGCCTGCTTGGCGGCGAATTCCTCACGGATGGCCATCAGGCCGGGCATTTCGGTCTCGGCGATGCGGATCTCTTTGCGGCCCCATTCGGCCAGGCCGATGTCGGCAATGATGCAGTCGGTGTTGACGGGGGCGTTGACGCGTGCGTTCATGGTGTGCTCCAAAGCATGTTTGAAAAGCCACTTGACGCGGGGAGAATCGAAAGGCTCACCGCACGATAAGTGGATGAGCGTCGTTGCTGGATGACTCCGAGCCTCACGCCCCGCCAGTAGCTGGGGGCGCTGCAACGCTCCTCGGATGTCGGCGATTATAAAAGCACTTGCGCTGGCCCCAGGCTGCGTCTGGCCTATGCCCGGTAAAATCGTGGGTTTGGCCGCCCTGCCCCACGCTGTGCGAAGGCTGGCCCAACGTTTGCCCCTGCAAGGCCCCTGCGCCCTGCCCACCCTTCTGGAACCCCCGTGTCCTACGCCTCAGAAACCCGGCGCCGCCGCACCTTTGCCATCATTTCCCACCCCGACGCCGGTAAAACGACGCTGACGGAAAAGCTGCTGCTGTTCTCGGGCGCGATCCAGATCGCCGGCGCCGTCAAGGGCCGCAAGGCCAGCCGCCACGCCACCTCGGACTGGATGGAAATCGAAAAGCAGCGCGGCATTTCGGTGGCCAGCTCGGTCATGCAGATGCTGTACCGCGAGCACGTCATCAACCTGCTCGACACGCCCGGCCACAAAGACTTTTCGGAAGACACCTACCGCGTGCTCACCGCCGTGGACTCGGCCCTGATGGTGATCGACGCGGCCAACGGCGTGGAAGCGCAGACGCGCCGCCTGATCGAGGTCTGCCGCCAGCGCGACACGCCCATCATCACCTTCGTCAACAAGATGGACCGCGAGGTGGACATCCTCGACGAGGTCGAGCGCGAGCTGGGCATGCCCTGCTGCCCCATCACCTGGCCCGTGGGCCAGGGCAAAAGCTTTGGCGGCATCATCAATCTGCGCACGCAGACCATGACGGTGTTCACCCCCGGCAGCGATCGCGGCCCGAAAGACTTTGAAGTGGTGCCGCTGGCCGAGGCCGACCGGCTGCGCGCGCGTTTTGGCCAGCCGTTTGACGATGCGCTGGAGAGCATGGAGCTGGCCGTGGGCGCCTCGGCCGCGTGGAACCACGCAGATTTTCTGGCGGGCACGCTCACGCCCGTGTTCTTCGGCTCGGGCGTGAACAACTTCGGTGTGATGGAAGTGCTCGATGCCGTGGTGGACATGTCGCCCCCGCCGGGCCCGCGCGTGAGCACGCTGCAGGTGAACAAGCAGCCGGTCGTCAAGACCATCCAGCCCGAGGACGAAGGCTTTGCCGGCGTGGTGTTCAAGGTGCAGGCCAACATGGACGCCAACCACCGCGACCGCATCGCCTTTGTGCGCGTGGCCTCGGGCAAATACACACCGGGCATGAAGCTCAAGGTGCAGCGCACTGGCAAGGAGCTGCGCCCCACCAGCGTGGTCACGTTCATGAGCCAGCGCCGCGAAGCCGTGGAAGAAGCCTACGCGGGCGACATCATCGGCTTCACCACGCACGGCGGCGTGCAGCTGGGCGACACCATCACCGACGGCGCCAACCTGCAGTTCACCGGCCTGCCCTTCTTCGCGCCCGAGCTGTTCATGACGGTGATCCTGAAGAACCCGCTGCGCACCAAGCAGCTGCAGCAGGGCCTGGCGCAGCTGGGCGAGGAAGGCGCCATCCAGGTCTTCCGGCCCGACGTGGGCGGCCCCATGCTGCTGGGCGCCGTGGGCCAGCTGCAGTTTGAAGTGGTGCAGCACCGCCTGAAGGCCGAATACGACGCCGATGTGCGCCTGGAAGGCGGGCGCGCGCTGGATCAGCGCCGACAGCCCGGCCGACCTGCGCGCCTTTACCGACGCCTACCCCATGCGCCTGTCGCACGACGCGGCCAATGCGCTGGCCTACCTGTGCACCAGCCCCTATGACGTGCGGCTGGCGCAGGAGCGGTTTCCGAAAATCCACTTTCATCCGCTGCGCGAGCATGCGGGCCTGGCGCTGGACAGCAACCACTGATGACGGCGCCCGTGCCGGCATTCCTGCGCCCCCTGAGCGAGTGGCCGGCACCGGCGCCGGGCCAGCTGCTGGGCGTGCTCACCGACATCGACGATACGTTGACCACCGACGGCGCCATCACGCCCGATGCGCTGCAGGCGCTGGCGGCGCTGAAGGCCAGCGGCCTGCAGGTGATTCCCATCACCGGCCGGCCGGTGGGCTGGAGTGAGCCGTTTGCCGCTGCCTGGCCCGTGGATGCCATCGTGGCCGAGAACGGCGCGGTGGCACTGCTGCCCGCAGATGAAAATAATGGTCAAATCGGCATCAAGCCCTTATCCAATAAGCGCCAGCAGCTATCAAAAATATACCAACAGGACCCCGCCACGCGTGCCGCCAATTACACCCGCATGCAGCAGGTTCTGGCCCAGATTGAGCGCGAGGTGCCCGGTGCCCGCCGCGCCACCGATTCGCCGGGCCGCGAGACCGACATCGCCATCGACCACAGCGAATTCACCCATCTGCCGCAAGACGCCATCGACCACGCCGTGCGCATCCTGCGCAGTGCGGGCATGAACGCCACGGTGAGCAGCATTCACATCAACGGCTGGTTTGGGGCGCACAACAAACTTGAGGGCGCACGCTGGATCGTGCGCGAACTGTTCGGGCGCGACCTCGATGCCGAGATCGACCGCTGGGTGTACGTGGGCGACTCGACCAACGATCAGCGCATGTTTGCGCATTTCCCGCACAGCGTGGGCGTGGCCAACATCGCGCGCTTTGTGCCGCAGCTCACGCACCTGCCGCGCTATGTGACGCAGGGCGAGCGCGGAGCTGGCGCGGGTGATCTTGAATCAAAAATGGCTGTAGCGCTTGCCACCAAAGCGCAAGCAGCTTCATTTTTCATAGCATTCATTCGCAACAACCCGCAGCTCCTGCCGGAGCTGCCGTGGCGATGTCACTGTGGCTTCGCCAGCCCCAGCTTCTCGATCAGCGCCTTTTCGCGCGTGAAGGTGTCCTGGGCAAACTTCTGGTAGGCCGCCGTGCCCATGTACAGGCGGCGGCTCTTTGGGCACGTCCAAGCCTGCGCAGGCAGGCTTGGAGCCACGGCCCTCAGCTGCGCCAGTTTGACGCCCCATGGGCTGACGCGCGTTGTCGACCGTGGTGGGCCTCAAGCCTTGTAGGTGGACAGCAGGATGCTGGTTTCGGTGTTCGCAATGCCGGGCGTGAGGCGGATGCGCCCCAGCGCTGCATCAAACGCCTCCAGACTCTCAGAGCGCACCTCCGCCACGATGTCCCAGCGCCCGTTGGTGGTATGCAAGGTGCCCACGGCAGGCTCGCCGCGCAGGGCATGAATGACCCCTGGTGCGGCATTGCCTTCGACCGCAATGCTCATCCACGCACGGATGCGCTGGGGCTCGGACTCCGGGCGCAGCCGCACCGTGTACCCGGTGATGACGCCGCTGTCCTCCAGCTTGCGAAGGCGGTTCTGCACGGTGCCCCGGGCAATGCGCAGCTTTTGCGCGAGGACCGCCACCGGGGTGCGGGCATCGGCCCGCAGGATGCTCAGGATCTCGCGGTCGGTGTCATCGATTTTGAACATTTAGCCACCTCGATCAGACAAAACGCCAATTTACAGGACTATTTGAGCAGCTTGTGGGCTGTTCGTTGGCGCATGCCCTCCGGAAAATTCTCCCCAGCACACCACAACGCTGAACTGGAGACACCCCATGACCCGCCTGATCGACCTGCCCACCCTGGCCCAGTTGGTCCACGACATCAGCCCCGCCCGCTTCATGACCGAGTTGGCAGAGCACCTGCAAAGCGACTACCTGCGCTGGCCCGACTTTGACAAAACCGCCCGCGTGGCCAGCCACAGCGCACGCGGCGTGATCGAGCTGATGCCGGTGGCCGACAGCACCTTCTACAGCTTCAAGTACGTCAACGGCCACCCGGGCAACCCCCACAACCCAGCGGGCGGCCTGCCCACGGTGATGGCCTTCGGGGTGCTGTCCGAGGTGGCCACGGGCTACCCGCTGCTGGTGTCCGAACTGACACTGACCACCGCGTTGCGCACGGCCGCCACCTCGGCCATGGCGGCGCGCGCCCTGGCCCGCCCCGGTGCGCGCCGCATGGCCCTCATCGGCAACGGCGCGCAAAGCGAATTCCAGGCCCTGGCGTTCCATGCGCTGCTGGGGGTGGACGAGTTGAGGGTGTTCGACATTGACCCCGCTGCCACGACCAAGCTGCAGCGCAACCTGGCCACGGTGCCCGGCCTGCGCGTGGTGCCAGCAGCATCGGTTGCCGAGGCGGTGCGGGGTGCCGACATCGTCACCACCATCACCGCAGACAAGGCCAACGCCACCATCCTCACGCCCGACATGATCGAGCCCGGCATGCACCTGAACGCCGTGGGCGGCGACTGCCCCGGCAAGACCGAGCTGCACGCCGATGTGCTGCGCGCCGCCCGCATCTTTGTGGAATACGAGCCGCAAACCCGCATCGAAGGCGACATCCAGCAACTGCCCGCAGACCACCCGGTGACGGAGCTGTGGCGCGTGCTCAGCGGCCAGACGTCTGGCCGCCAGTCAGCGCAGGACGTGACGGTGTTCGACTCGGTGGGTTTTGCGCTGGAGGACTACTCGGCCCTGCGTTACGTGCACCAGCTGGCCACCGCCCGCCACCTGGGCACGGAGGTGGAGCTGGTGCCCACCGATGGCGACCCCAAGGACCTGTTTGGCCGCACCCATGGAGACCGCCAGCGCATCGCCCTGCGCCGCGTGGCGTGAATACCGACACAGCACCGCCATGACTGCGACGACATCCCCTGCCCTGCCCCACAGCCAGCGCCCACGCCCTTCCATGCAAGCCCCCGCCGCCGTGGTGATGGTGCGCCCGCACCACTTCCACCCCAACCCCGAGACCGCCGCAGACAACGCCTACCAGCGCAGCAGCGGCGCACCGCCCACCGAGCTGGCACGCCGCGCCCATGCCGAGGTGACCGAGGCCGCGGCCCGCATCGCCCAGGCGGGCGTGCGCGTGCACCTGTTTGACGACACCGGCGCACCGGGGCAGCCCGGCACACCCGACTCGGTGTTCCCCAACAATTGGTTTTCCACCCACGCCGGCGGTCATGTGGCGCTGTACCCCATGTACGCGCCCAGCCGCCGCCGCGAGCGGCGCCACGACATCATCGAGCAGCTCAAGGCCCAATACCGCGTGCAAGAGGTGGTGGACTACTCCGGCCTGGAGCAAGACGGCGTGTTCCTTGAAGGCACAGGCGCCATGGTGCTCGACCACATCGGCCGCGTGGCCTACACGGCCCAATCGCACCGGGCCAACCCGGTGGCGCTGGAGCGCTTTTGCACCCACTTCCAGTACGAGCCCATGGTGTTTGCCACGGCCGATGCGGCAGGCCAGCCCTGTTACCACACCAACGTGATGCTGTGCATTGGCACCGGCTTTGCGATGGGCGGCTTTCACATGGTCAGCGACGCAGCCCGGCGGCGCGAGGTGCAGGAGCGGCTGTGGGAGAGCGGCCACACCGTGATCGATCTGAGCCCCGAGCAGATCGCAGACTTTGCCGCCAACGCGCTGGAACTGCAGGGCACGGCGGGCCCGGTGCTCGCCCTGTCGGCGCGGGCTGTCGCCAGCCTCACGCCCGCACAGCGCAAGGCCATGGAACAGCACGCCACCCTGCTGCCCCTGGCGGTGCCCACGATCGAACTGGCCGGGGGCTCGGTGCGCTGCATGCTGGCAGGCATCCACCTGGCGCCACGGCAGGGCGTGCAGGCCACACAGCCGCCCGCTGCAGAGCTTCAAGCCATATTGGCACCTAGCGCTTGATAAGTAAGCGCTAGCAGCTATTATTTTAATAGCAAAATCACAAACCGGAAGACGGCGGCTGCGCCTGCAGTTGCGCATCGCACCCCACGCCGGGGGCAATCCACCGCCGCGCCAGGCGCGACAAGCCGCGCACCACCCAGGGGTGGCGCCAGCCGGTCACGCTGGCTGGGGCTGCCACCATGCAGCCCCCGTTGCAGGGCGCGCCCTCGACGGACTTGGGCGGCGCGGCGGGGTGCAACCACACCACTTGCCCCGAGGGGGGCGAAGGGTGAGGACCCGGCGCTTGCGGGGTATCCATGTCATTCACCGTGTGGGGCCTGGGCCCACCGCTTTGGGACACGGCTCGGCACGCAGCGACCAGCAGTGCGGGAAGTGGCGGCGGTGAAGGTGTGGGGACATGGTGCAGGGCCGTCAGAGCGAAGGATGCAAGCGCCCAGGGGAAAATGCAAAGCGGTCAACTGCCGTTTCTAGGTTTACTGGGGCTTCGCCAGCCCCAGCTTCTCGATCAGCGCCTTTTCGCGCGTGAAGGTGTCCTGGGCAAACTTCTGGTAGGCCGCCGTCCCCATGTACATCGGCACCATGTCGTAGCGCGCCAGCGCGGTTTTGTAGCGGTCTTGCTCCATGGCCTGCTTGAAGGCATCGTGCAGGCGCTTGACCACGGGCGCTGGCGTGCCCTTGGGCGCGCCAATACCGAACGGCGAGTTCTGCACGATGTCCAGGCCCAGCTCCTTGAGCGTGGGCGCATCTGGAAACTTGGCCAGGCGCTCTGCGCCCCAGGTGTTGAGCACGCGCAGCTTGCCGGCCTCGACCTGCGGGGCAAAGCCCGTGGAATCGGCCGCGGCCATGAGCTGCCCGCCCAGGATGGACTGCATCAGGTCGGCGCTGCCCTTGTAGGGCACATGCAGCAGTTCGATGCCGAGCTTTTGCGCGATCAGCTCGGTGGTCAGATGCGGGCTGGTCATGGTGCCGGTGGAGCCGTAGCTGAGCTTGCCCGGGTTGGCCTTGGCCCAGGCGACAAAGTGCGTCCAGGTCTTGAGCGGCGAATCGGCCGGCACCACGATGCCAAAGGCATAACCGGTGACATTGATCACATAGCTGATGTCCTTGACCGGGTCCCAGTTGATCTTGGTGGTGTAGGGCAGGCGGAACACACCCAGTGGGATCTGGGCGATGGTGTAACCGTCGGCAGCGACGGTCTGCAAGGCTTGCGCCGGCAGCGTGCCACCGGCGCCGGGCTTGTTTTCGACGATCACGGGCTGGCCCAGAATGCGGCTGGCACCGTCGGCCAGCGAGCGCATGGTGATGTCGGTGGGGCCACCGGCCGGGAAGGCCACCAGCAGTTTGATGGGTTTGTTGGGAAAACTCTGGGCGCTGGCAGTGCCCAGGGAGGCTGCTGCCAGAGCGGCTGCGCCCCACTGAATGATGTGTCGACGTTGCATGTGGCGCTCCTGAAAGGATAAAAACCCCATTGGACCCGATTGATGCACCGCAACATGAAAGAAAACACCCGCCTGCTGTCGCCCATGCGGCAGCAGGCGCGCTGCGCTCAGTACCGCTGGGGCACGTACATTTCCTCGGGCACCGGCTGACGGAAATATTCGGGGTTGCGCACCCGCTCCGGCAACACCACCGGATCGTGCGGCACGTCGTGGTAAGGCAACTGCTCCAGCAGATGCGCAATGCAGTTCAGGCGCGCCTTTTTCTTGTCCACCGCCTGCACCACCCACCAGGGCGCTTCGGGGATGTGGGTGCGCTCCAGCATGATTTCCTTGGCCTTGGTGTAGGCCTCCCAGCGCACGCGGCTTTCCAGGTCCATGGGGCTCAATTTCCACTGCTTGAGCGGGTCGTGGATGCGGCCCAGAAAGCGCAGGTGCTGCTCGTCGTCGGTGATGGAGAACCAGTATTTGATGAGCGTGATGCCCGAGCGCACCAGCATCTTCTCGAACTCGGGCACGGTGCGAAAGAACTCTTCGTACTCGTCGTCGGTGCAAAAGCCCATCACGCGCTCGACGCCCGCGCGGTTGTACCAGCTGCGGTCGAACAGCACCATCTCGCCGGCAGCGGGCAGGTGCGCGGCGTAACGCTGAAAGTACCACTGCGTGCGCTCGCGGTCGTTGGGTGCGGGCAGCGCGGCCACGCGCACCACGCGCGGGTTCAGGCGCTGGGTGATGCGCTTGATGACGCCACCTTTGCCGGCTGCATCGCGCCCCTCGAACAGGATCACCACTTTCTTGCGCGTATGCTGCACCCAATCCTGCAGCTTGACCAGCTCGCCCTGCAGGCGAAACAGCTCCTTGAAATAAGCCTGGCGCTCCGCCCGGTCGGTGATGTGGCGGCCCTCCAGCTCGTCGATGTTGCGGTCTTCGAGCTCGAGTTCGATCTCTTCGTCATAGCTGTCCACCAGGTCGCTGGCGATGCGTCGCATCAGGTCGTCATGGTCATGCAGTGAACTGGGCAGCGTCATGGCAATGGGCTCCTGTAAAGAGCCGGCCATACTGCCCACTTAAGATGACAAATATATGTCAATACCATGACGACGCGCATGGAGCACCAGGCAGTTTGAGCAGGGCAACGAGCCCCCTCAGAGCACGCAAGCGCTCAGAGCCTGTTCAAAGCGGACGCTGCACGTCATTCTCGGACTCCCTGCGCCAGCACATCGGCATCACACCCCGCGCCGGCCGCAATCCAGCGCCGGGCCAGCCATGCCAGCGAGCGCAGAGCCCATGGATTTGTCCATCCCGTAACCGCCCCCGGGTCGCTCACCACGCCGCACAGGTAGCGCAGCTCCACGTCGCTCCAGCGCAACGCTACACACGCCCCCGCGCGACGGCGCGACACCCACATTCCCACCGGGCACGGCTCCACCAGGCAGCACAGGCCGCACCCGTTGCACGACGCCCCTTCTGCAGGCTTGGAGGGCGCTTCGGGGTGCAGCCAGACCACGGGGGTGGCAGAGGTCTTGCGTCCCGTGAGATTGAGCTTCTCCACATTCATGTCGTCAGCGCGCCAGCACGTGCGCCAGCGCCTTGCCCGTGTGCGTGCCCGCCGCCACCACATCCTCGGGCGTCGCTGCGGCAACGATGCGCCCGCCTGCGTTGCCGCCCTCCGGCCCCAGGTCCAGAATCCAGTCGGCCTCGGCGATCACATCCAGGTCGTGCTCGATCACGACCACGCTGTGCCCGCCATCGACCAGGCGGTGCAGCACGCGGATGAGCTTGTCCACATCAGCCATGTGCAGGCCCACGGTGGGTTCGTCCAGCACATACAGCGTGTGCGGCGCCTTCTGGCCCCTGCGGCCGACCTCGTCGCGCACCTTGGTCAGCTCGGTCACGAGCTTGATGCGCTGCGCCTCGCC
>LNAP01003419.1_pt1 | contig 15177 bp, 22 predicted proteins | sample 602601 | NCBI WGS metagenome assembly LNAP01 (sample SAMN02440304, study PRJNA202911) | soil metagenome | biome: Subtropical and temperate rainforests or woodlands; isolation source: soil samples (1 kg each in a 20% v/v slurry with milli Q water) were... ...
GGGCTTATCTGCGTAATTCATCCACCAGCTCCGAGCAATCTGCCGCCTGATCCGATGAGCAAAGTTTCGCTCATTGCTAAGACGTGCTGCCACGACAACCGCCAAGAGGTTTCCCGAATGGAACAAGTACATCGCGCAATCCATGAGGCAGTGCTTGATGCCGGGCCAAAACAACTGGCTCACCTGATGGGCATGAGCCACACCGCGCTGCTCAATCGCAGCAACCCGAATGACGACTCGCACCGGCTGAACCTGGAGCAGTTCCTACAGATTCTGGTGCATAGCAAAAACCCAGAACCATTGCAGTTATTGGCGAGTGCCTTGGGGTACGAGTTGGTGCCACTGGTGAAGCCGGAGGGGAAAAGCCTAGTTCAAGCGCTGGTGCACATGGCTGCTGAAACTGGAGATGTTTCTCGTGCAGTTCATGACGCCATGGCAGATGGCCGCGTAACGCAGATCGAGAAAGCCGGCATCCAGAAAGAAATCGGCCATGTGCGGCAGAGCTTGCTGGTGCTGGAAGAGTCGGTGAAGGCGGCGTGAACGCGCCGTCAGGCTAGGACTTGCATTATTTCAAACGGGTGGATGATGAAATTCGCCCGGTACAGAAAGCAACAAACCCGGCGGGAACCGGGCTTATCAAATCGTCCTGTGCAACCAGGACAACACATCTCGTAGAGGTATTAATCATGGCACATGCAATTCGTAATGAACAAGCTCGCGTATTGGCAACGATTAATTTTCCGCTTGTGCGTACTCGCGATGATCTTAGTTTTACTGCGCGTGACTGGGGAGGACGCCTCATCAACTGGCCCAGGAATAACCCAGGTGTTGCTTCGGATTGGGCAAAGGGAATGGCGTTTGTTGATCAGGAAGTCAGTTCGCTGGCCGCATTCGATGAAACCCAAGCGTATGAGGCGATCGAGTTCGCGATCCTGGGGATGGGAGGGCGCGCGACCTGCCTGGAAATAGGGTTTGTTCAGCAGATAGCCAAAGCAGCTGTGCTGGGGCTGCGAGCGATGCGAAATGGGGAGGCAGAGTTTGCTCCTGTGGATCCGGAGGATGATCAATGAGCATTCTACGTCTACCCCCTACTCGCATCGCTGACGCGGAGTCCGTGCACTCCGCTGGTTATTTCGTTGATGCCCTTGGTCGTCTCTTACTGGACCTGGCTGCTGAAGCCCCCGATTCGGTAGAGAAGATTCTTAATGGATACACCGTCGGCGGAATCGCCGCCGGGTTGCGAATCGTCGGTGCTGATTTGATGAATCGAGGTGATGACCTGAATGCACTCCTCACGAAACCAGACAGTAAGAGGGAGTCAAGATGAGCAACCTCAATTCAACCGAACCCACAGTGATCGACGAAGCTTACATGGAGCGTTTCGCTGACGACGAGCTTGCGTATAAGGCTTGGGAAGGCGCCGATTTGGCGCAAGAGATCTTGTTCGATGAGGCATCGGACACGGATAGCTTGAGCGATGCGAAATGCGAGGTCGCGCAAGCGGTCATGGCTTTGCAAGTCCTCGTCCGGCGGATGACCGGGATGGACGCCGATGAGCTCCGCAAGGCCATTTTCGAGCGGCGTCTGGAGCATGTCATGCGACTCGATGGTGATGCGCCAGTGACCGCGCAACTACCGGATGGGGAGACTCTTCAATGAGAACTCTACAGGTACCGCATGTGGAGTCCTCCACGGCCTGCAAGATCGCCGGCCCTTGGCCAACCTATGCCAGCTTCCGAAATCTCCCTGAGCGTGAGCGCTGGGTGCTTTACGGAAGTGCCAAGGCGTATCGGCAGGCTCTGGAGGATCAGGGATTCGTCATGGCCGAGTCTTACGACGCTTTCATCAAGCGTGTCACGGACGAGATGGAGCTCTGACGTATGAGTATTCAGTCAATGGTCTGGGCTCTTGAGCAGCGATTGGTAGAGGAGTCCACTGCTCGCCACGTTCTCCTGTGCCTCGCCAACTATGCCGACAAGAACGGTAAAGGGGCATTCCCCTCTACGAACAGCTTGAGCGATGACACTGGCTTGGCCGTGAGAACGGTCAAGTACAAGCTCGAGGCGCTTGAAGCACTAGGAGCGATTCGCCGCGGCAATCAAGCGATCGCGGCAGCCTATATCGACAGACACGATCGTCGCCCAGTGGTCTACGACATGGCCGTTGAGCGGGGTGCACCTGATGCACCCCGTGATGAACGGGGTGCAAATGAAGACGTAACGGGGTGCAACTCACAACAGAACGACGTGCAAATGACGACAGAACGGGGTGCACCACATGCACCCAATCCTTTATCTATCCGTCAACTACCCGTTAATAAACCAAAAGAAGGCGCAGGCAAGCCTGCTGGTGCTCAGCCGAAGGGAAAGTCGAGCAAGTTCGATCCACTAGCTGCCAAGCCGGAGAACGCATCGATCGAGTCCTGGGTTGGGTTCTGCGAAATGCGTAAATCCAAACGAAAGGATCTGACCGAGCGCGCCTGTCAGTTGATCTCGAAGAAGCTGGCTAACCATCCCGATCCTGATGCTGTCCTGGATAACTCCACCACAAATTCGTGGAGCGATATCTACCCGGATTCGGTACTGCCTGGAGCTAGCGCAAAAACCGGGAAAACATCGGCCTTTCACGGTCTGCCTAACCATACGCACGAGATGTATCCGGAGGTGAAGAATGGCCCGAACTTCTAATTTTTGCAGACCGCCTCGTGCCCGATTCTTTGACCTCGAATGCCCGCTGCATGGTTCGGTGAGTAGTTCCGAGATCGAGCAGTTCGGCGGTTCCGTATTGTCACGTGGTTGCAAACATTGCCACTGGGAAGCATTGAACACCGCGCCGATCGAAAGTGACGCGCACCTCAAGGCGCGAAGCCGGAAGAAGGCTGAAGAGCTCAATAAACTGCTTGTCGGCTCCGGGATTACGCCCCGGTTCAGCAACTGCACCTTCAGCAGTTACAGAACCACTGGCGGCGTAGACGGTATGGCAAAGGCGCTGAAGATCTGCTCGGAGTACGTTGCTCAGTTCGGAGAAAATTATGACGCCGGTCGTTCGTTGATTCTCTCGGGAAACGTAGGCAACGGAAAGACGCATCTGGCTTGCGCGATGGTTCAGGAGGTTATTCGGGAGCATGGGGCCCATGCGGTTATCGTGTCCGCGGCTGAAATCATTCGGGTCTTCAAAGGGGCTATGGATCGGAGCGCTGAATACACCGACAAAGACGTGCTCACGGAACTTGCTGGTTTCGACCTCTTGGTGATCGACGAAGTGGGAGCCCAGGCTGGCAGTGCTTACGAACTGGGGATTCTTCATGAGGTGATCGACCGGCGTTATCAGTTCGTACTGCCTACTGTAGTGGTCTCCAATCTGATGGCTGCGGACCTGGGGCGTTACATCGGCGATCGAGCGTTGGATCGTTTGAGGGAGAGTGGCGGGCAGGCGGTGGGATTTAGCTGGGCCTCAGCTCGAGGTGCTGTATGAGCCGCGAACTTTTTAGCATCGAGGCAGAGCACGGGGTGTTGGGAGCGCTGTTGCAAGACGAATCGCTTTTCGATGAGTTGACAGCCCGCGTCGCTACAAGGGATTTCAGCGATCTTGAAAACGCGGCTATGTACCAGGCAATTCTCGATACTCACGCGAGTGGCCAGCCGATCGACGTTGTTACTGTCGGAGTATGTCGACCCGCTTTACCGAGCGGGTACAGCACCTTCGCCTATGCGGCCGAGATCGCCAAGAACGTACCCAGTGTCGCGAACTGGAAAGCTTACGCCAGAGTCGTGCTGGAGCGCTCGGCACTGCGCAAGGTAGTGGAGGTCGCCGAGATCATCCGTGACAGCGCGAATGAAGACCGACCAGTAGCGGAGATCATAGCGCTGGCTCAGCAAGCCACAGCAGACCTGCGCGAGCTTGGGGATGGTGAGCCAAAGTACCAGCGTCTTGACCACATGATGGGCCGAGCAGCAGAGGTCGTCGACGACAAATTGAACCACCGCCTCCCGACTTGGCCATCAACAAGCCTTTCGGCACTCGACAATTTAATGCAGGGGGTCAGACCGAAAAAGGTCACGGTGATAGCGGGTCTCCCTGGGAGTGGCAAAACAACCCTGGCGCTGCAAATCGCACAGCACAATGCTTGCGTCGCACGTAAGCCGTGGCTTGTGTTTTCAATCGAGATGCCAGGAGAGGAGCTTGGACTCCGAGCTATTGCTTCACTTGGCGGTGTCGACCTACGGCGGCTCGATAACCCAGAAAAAATGGAAGATGACGACTGGGCCAGAATGGTTGGCGCGGTAGCCAAGGCGAGGGGGGCACCGCTGTTCATTTGCGATGATCCCGTACAAACCCCTGCGAGCATTCGATCGACGGCAAGGCAATGTCAGCGAGAGCATGGATTGGCAGGAATCGTTGTCGATTACCTGGGATTGATTCAGTCGGAAAGAAAGGGGCGGAGTCGAACGGAAGAGGTTGGTGCTATCAGCAAATCCCTTCTGCGGCTTGCGAAGGAGCTTGACGTCCCTGTGCTGGAGTTGGCGCAGCTAAACCGTGACTCAACTAAGCGTGTCGGAAAGAAACCTCAGTCCAGTGATTTACGCGATTCGGGCGAGATCGAGGCTGACGCCAGCTGCATCATCATGGTTCATCGCGATATGGACTCGGAGGAAGGGCAAAACGGTGTCACCGAGCTTTTGATGACCAAATGTCGTCACGCCAAAGTTGGCACCTGCATCGTCCAACAGCAGGGTGAGTTTGGCCGGTTTGTGAACTTTGCGGGGAATCCATATCCGTCTAGCGAAGAGGTCGAGATGAAACGTCCCTTCGCTGGTAAGTACAAAGGGGGAGCCGAATGAACAACCGAGTAACTGCAATGCTGCCGCGCAAAAGCATGAGTGATCTTGAGCGTCGTTTCTTGAAGATCGCAGGTGAAGAGTTATCGAAGGTCAAAGTTGGCGGCCCCAACGCGCTGGCGTGCTTGCTTGAAATGGTCGCCTCCTGGCATGGCATACGGGCCGAAATCGGATTTCACGATTTCGGTCAACGTTGGCTGATTGAGGGCAACGCCAAGAACAAACCTGCAGATCGGTTGTTGCGCGACCTGTTCGGTTTGAGTGATCCAGACCCGAGGAAAGCCGCATGAAAAAGCGAACGTACATCGGTAAAGCCTTGGGAGATACCGAGTGGATGCTGGAGCAATGGGGCTATTGGCGGATGGACGGCATGGGGGTGCCACGTTATGTTTCCCCGCTCTATGCCTTGATGCGCGACAACACGCAGTGCCATGGCGGAGTGAAGGCGTATTCAGTGACCGACGATCTGGCCTTAGTGCTGGATGGAGCAGTTGCTCGACTAACAAAGCGCGATCAGCAGATGGGGAATTTCATCTGGCTTTACTTCGGCGCTAAATGGCCGGCATTGCGGATCGCCAGGGAAAACGATATGGGGGAGGCGAAGGCACGGGAGGTCATTAAGGCTGGAGTTGCTTGGATTGACTCTGCTCTGGAAACGATTCGCGAGGCCGCCTAAAAAGTCCTTTCCACGCGGATAACTACCTGTTTTCATGGCACGGTGTTCAGCTTTTTCAGCGCGACACCAAAAAGAAATGCCCGACCAATGTGTCGGGCTTTTTGTTTTAAAATCAAACTGGTACCTTGATGGTGCGCTCATCTAAAAGGTATTAGCTTTGACTTTGTATGTTGTCCTGCCGGCAAAAAACGATGACGAGACATGGTTGGTCGTCGTAAGAGGGTCGCTGCAAGAAAATCGCTTCAGCTCATTTGAGTTAGCTTGTGCATATGTGTATTGGCTCGCAATGAAAGAGCTCCTAGCGTTATGGAATGATGGCAACGCGGAGCTTGGTAAAGAATTGGGCAGTCGTCTGTCCCTCATGGCGGAAGATTTTCGCGATCTGTGTTTTTGCGATCATGATTCGCAGAATCATTCGGCTGACTTAAAGCAAATTGCAGATAGAACCTCTGAGTTGAGTCAGGAGTTGGATGTCTTTTTCGTTGCCCACGGTATTCAGCTGGACCTACTCAAGACGCGTGAAATTGAGCATTCGTTAGCTTCGGATGTCAGTGTTGAAGTGAGCGTTGAGCCACCGCGGCGTTCCGGCGCTAAATGGGATAGCTTCGATATCTAGGCTCCATTTATTTTGTGTATTTTCGCTAGCGAAGCCCATCGTTCAAGGTGGGCTTTTTATGTGGATGATGCGCAGTCGCGCAGAGTAAGCCGAGAGACGGCATGGCATTTGCTCAAACCGTCATCATCTGCACCCATTCAAAGCCCCGCCACAGTGCGGGGCTTTTTTATGCTCACGATTCGAGGCTGGCCATGACCACCACTGTCGATGCCAAGCTGATCGAGATTGCTCAATGTCTCGCAGCCACCGCATCACAGTGCAAGGAGAGTGGCATGCCGAAACTGGCAGAAACATTCGCCAAGGCAGCCACTGAGCTGCTGGCCCAGAGCATAAAGAACACCGAGACATTCCACTAATTCCTCCGCGCTCCCCAGCGTTTGGCCGCTCACACCGGCCTTTTTTATTCCCCAACGCCGAGACCCACGAGGCGCCTATGAGATCGCAAACCATGTCAGAGCCCGGACCGTTTACCGCATTGGGTGGGATCGCGCTCTACAAGCTCGGCGCCTTTGGCTTTGTCGCGGTACTGGCCGCCATTGTCGTTATGGCGATGACACTACCAAAGACTGGCCGCGAGTTCGTTGTCGCGATGATCAGCACCACAGTCTCCAGTATCTGCGGAGGCGCCTTCATCGTGCGTTGGTTCGATCTTGGAGTCTGGGCGCATGACGACATCGGCCTGATTGCCATCGGCGGCATCATCTTCGTCTGCGGCCTCCCAGCATGGGTGTTGGTCCGCGCCTGGTTCAAGTGGGCAGAGAAGCGCAAGGACAAGGATCTGGCTGAGCTTGCCACCGACCTGCGAGACCTGAAGAAGACCGTCACAGGCGGGCAGTGACTCGCAATAGATTGCGCGAATCACCCAAGAACACGCGGAATATCAGCACTTAAATGCAGGTGACGCCATGTCACGCAAGGTTTACCTGACTGCCTATCACCCATGGTGGTTCCGCCTGTACGTCTCCAGCGTCCACACATTCGCTTATCTCGCCGGCCTAGAGGTCGACACTGACGTTCTCCAGGCTCATGCCCGGAAGGCTGTTAGGTATCGCGAGGTTGAGCCACAAGACCCAGAGTGAAGGAATAAACATGACAGACCAACCTGACTGGGAGCGCATTGAGCAGCTCTACCGGGCTGGTGTGCTTTCGCTCAGGGAGATCGCCGCGGCTTGCCCAGGCTCGAATCACATGGCGATTGCTCGCCGTGCCAAGAAGCTTGGATGGACTCAGGACCTTGCAGCCAAGATCAAGGCCAAGGCCGAAGACCTTGTTACAAGGCAGCTTGTTACAGAATCTGTTACAGCGGACCGAGCCGTAACAGATCGCAGCGTGATCGACGCCAACGCTCAGGCCATTGCGAACGTGCGGCTTGGTCATCGCACAGACATCAGTCGTTCTCGCCGTCTTGCAAACAAGCTGCTGGATGAGCTTGAGGCAATGACTGACGACAACGGCACGCTCCGCGAGTTGATTGATCAGCTTGTGGACGCGGAAGGCCCTTCGGCTTTACTGGAGATCGCGCAGAAGGTTGCAGGTCTTCCAGGTCGCAGCAAGGTGATGAAAGAGCTGAGCGAGACGCTGAAGACTCTGATCCTCCTTGAGCGCCAGGCTTATAACCTTGATGAGCCAGCTCCTGAAGACAAGGCCGAAGCCGTGACGAGAATTGAACTGGTCGCGATGTAATGGCTGTTGCGAAGATCGAGATCCCGGACAAGCTGATTCCGGTGTTCCAGGGTGATGCCGACGTTCGTGGCGCCTATGGCGGTCGAGGGTCAGCCAAGACGCGCAGCTTTGCCACGATGATTGCTGTCCGCGGCTACATGTACGGCAAGCAGGGTGTTTCAGGGATTCTCCTCTGCGGCCGGCAGTTCATGAACTCGCTGGCCGACTCCTCCTTCGAAGAGTGCAAGCGGGCGATCGAGGAGCAGCCATTCCTCAAAGACTATTACGAGATCGGCGAGACGTTCATCCGGAGCCGCGACAAACGCATCTGGTTCGCGTTTGCCGGCCTTGACCGCAACATCGCCTCGATCAAGTCGAAGGGTCGCATCCTGATCTGCTGGGTTGATGAAGCCGAGCCAGTCACTGATGACGCCTGGGTGACGCTGATCCCCACGTTGCGTGAAGAGGGTGAGGACTGGAACGCCGAGTTATGGGTGACCTGGAACCCGAAACGCAAGAAGTCGCCGGTCGAGAGCCGCTTTCGTCTCGTTGATGACGCGCTGATCAAGGTTGTGCAGCTCAACTGGCGCGACAACCCCAAGTTCCCGGGCAAGCTTGAGCGAGAACGCCAGCGCGATCTTGAAGAGCGGCCCGAGCAATACCCGCATATCTGGGAAGGTGACTACGTGACAGCTCTTGCCGGCGCCTACTTCATCAAGCATCTGACCAAGGCGAAGGACGAAGGGCGCATCAGTCACGTTGCTGCTGATCCACTCATGACCATACGCCTGTTCGCTGACATCGGTGGCACGGGCGCCAAGGCTGACAACTTCGTGTTCTGGGCGGCCCAGTTCATCGGCCGCGAGATCCGCGTCATTGATCACTACGAGCAGCAGGGTCAGCCACTGGAAGCGCACCTGAACTGGCTGCGGTCCAAGGGCTACTCGCCTGGGCGCGCTCAAATCTGGTTGCCGCACGACGGCGACACGCAGGACAAGGTGCATGACGTGTCGTACCGCTCGGCCTTCGAGGCTGCTGGGTACATCGTTACTGTCATCCCTAACCAGGGCAAAGGCGCCGCGATGCTTCGTGTAGAGGCTGGTCGCCGCCTGTTCCCCGCCATGTGGTTTGACGAGACACCCACCCAGGCTGGCCGCGAGGCACTTGGCTGGTATCACGAAAAACGAGATGAAGTCCGCGGCATTGGCCTTGGGCCAAACCACGACTGGGCAAGTCACAGCGCTGATGCGTTCGGCCTGATGTGTGTTGCCTACGAGCAGCCGTCCGCTACGGCGCCGGCCCCCATTAAATATCGCAATCGAGTGATCGCATGACCAAGATGACCGACGCCGAACTGGTTGCCTACCTCAGCGACGAGGCGCGCCAAGCGTACCTGTTCAACGACGGTGAGGTGCAGGAAGAGCGCGTCAAGGCAATGCGCGCCTACACCCGCGAGCCATACGGTAACGAAGAGGAGGGTCGCTCGGCTGTCGTGGCGTCTGACGTGTTTGACGCTGTCGAGGGCATGCTTCCGGACCTGATCGAGGTGTTCACCAGCTCCGAAAAGGCGGTGGTATTCGAGCCGGTCGGCCCAGAGGATGAAGAAAGCGCCGAGCAGGTCACCAACGCTTGCAACTACGTGTTCTACAAGCAGAATAACGGCTTCATGATCCTGTACACCGCACTCAAGGATGCGCTGCTGCTCAAGACTGGGTCCGTGAAGTGGTTCCACGAGAAGAAGCGCGTTCCGACCTTCACGCGGTACAGCGGCGTGGACGAGATGCAGATTGCACTGTTCATGCAGGAGAACCCTGAGGCCGAGATTGTCGAGCAGGAAGAGGCTGAGTTGTCCCAGGAGGAGGCACAGCAGTTCCAGCAGATGGCGACCGAGCAATACCAGCTGACCGGTGCCGTGCCAGAGATGCCGCGCCGCTTCAACGTCAAGGTCAAGACCATTCAGGAGAAGGGCTACTGCTGCGTCGTAGCCATCCCTCCTGAAGAGCTGCAGGTGTCCCGCCGGCACGACTCACCGCTGTTGAAGGACTGCCCTTACGTCTGTCACGTCACCCGCCGCAGCGTGTCTGAGCTGCGCGAGATGGGCTATGACGTGGAAGCTTCCGAGGTACGTGCCGCGAGCGCTGAGAGCGTGACCGACTACCGCGAGAACAATGGCGGGCGTTTCGATGACTGGGAAGATGAAGACCCAGCAGATGAAACCATGGTCCGCGGTTACCTGCGTGATGAGTACGTGCTGGTCGATTACGACGGTGACGGCATCGCTGAGCGCCGCAACATCGTGCGTCTTGGTGATCGGGTGCTGAGCAACAAAGAGTGCAGCCATGTGCCGATCGCGGCCTGGACGCCATACATCATGACCCACTCGTTCAACGGCATGTCCGTTGCCGATCTGGTCGAGGACTTCCAGCGCATTCACACCACGATCATGCGCCAACAGCTCGACAACCTGTACCTGGCCAACAATCAGGAAACCATCGTCACGATGGACAGCCAGGGCAACCCTCAGGCTGATATCGACAGCCTGCTCAACCGTCGTCCGGGCGGGATCATCCTGGAGAAGCAGGCCGGCGCTGTTCGTCCGTACCAAGAACGCTGGCAGGGCATTGAAGCTATGCCGATGCTGGAGCAGTTGCAGGGCGAGAAGGAAAACCGCACCGGCTGGACGCGTTACAGCCAGGGTCTGGACGGTGACGCCCTGAACAAGACCAAGGGCGGCATGCAGATGATCATGAACGCCAGCCAGAAGCGCATGAAGCTGATGGCTCGGATCGCCGCCGAGTGCCTGGTTGCCCCGATGTTCCAGGGCATCTTCAAGGTGTTGACTGATAACGGCATGGAGAAGCTGAGCTACCGCCTCAATGGCAAGTATGTGCAGGCTGACCCGCAAGAATGGCGCGACCAGTACGACATGACGATCAACGTCGGCATCGGTACTGGTGACGTGCAGCAGCAGAACGTGTTCCTGATGCAGATCGCGCAGACCCAGGCCATGGTGGCTCAGTCGCCATTCGCCAAGTCGCTCATGAGCCCGGATAAGTTCTTCAACGTCCAGGCGCGCCTGGCTGAAAACGCCGGCTTCAAGAACCCTGAGGAGTTCTGGGTAGACCCAGCCTCCGTGCCGCCAGAAGCCGAGCAGCCACCGCCGCCCGATCCTCGTGTTGTGCTGGAGCAGGAAAAGCTAAAGAACGATCAGATGAAGACCCAGGCCGAGATGCAGCAAAAGTCGGTCGAGGCGGACAAAGATCGTCAGTTCAAGGCTGTTGAAGCCGATAAGGACCGTCAGTTCAAGCTGCAGATGGAACTGATGCGCCTCGATCACGCCGCCGCACATGCTCACCAAAATGAGGGTTTCCCGAATGGTCAGTGACTCCGATCTGCTTGACCAGCAAGGCCGCGGCCAAATCGCCCTCCAGCTGCTGGAAAACGAGCTGCTGAAGGAGGCGTTGGACGCCATCGACCGCGAAGTCATGGAGCAGTGGATTGGCTGCCCAGCTCGCGACAAAGAGGGCAAAGAAGCCCTGTGGCAACTCATCAAGACCAGTCGCAAGTTCCGCGAAGTGCTGATCGGCTACATCGACACCGGCAAGCTGGCCGCGCACAAGCTCAAGCAGTACGAGGAACGGGGGCGAATCGCCAGCCTGTTCCGCAAATAACCACGAATCAACTACAGCCCGCCATTCGCGGGCTTTTTTATGCCCGTCAACCGGGCGAACTGGAGTGAGTGATGGACACCAACCAAGAAACGGGAGTGTCGCTGGATGACGTATCCGAGCTTCTGGATGAAGCACCCGAGCAGGTCGAAGAAGGCGAAGAAGCCGTAGCCGAAGCACTCCCTGAAGAGGAAGAGCAAGCCGAGGCCACGGAAGAAGACGACGGCGAACTGGTCGAGATCGAGGGCAAGGCCTACCGGGTTCCGAAGGAACTCAAGGGCATGGTCCTCATGCACAAGGATTACACCCAGAAAACCCAAGAGGTAGCCGATCTGCGGCGTGATGTTGAGGGGCGTGCGCAAGCCCTCCAGCAGCGCGAGCAGGTGTTGGGCGCCTCCTTTGAGAAGGCTGTCGAGTTCCGCCAAGTGCAGGACCGGCTGGCCCAATTCGAGGCACTGGACTGGAACGCGCTTGTTGATGCGGACCCGGCACAGGCCCAAAAGCTGACCATTGCGTATCAACAGCTTCAGCGTGAGGCGCAAACCAAGCTCACAGAACTGCAGCAGACCCAGGCCCAAGCCCAGCACCTGACGGAAAACCAGCGTCAGCAAATGCTCGCCGAAGCTGAAAAGGATCTGCACGCACGACTGCCGGGTTTTGGGCCGCAGACCGCTCAGCAGATCCGCAAAACAGCTGAAGAGCATTACGGCATCAAAGGCGAGGAGCTTGAAGGCCTCGCAGACGCTCGTTACGTGCATGTCCTGCATGACGCCATGAAATGGCGTGAGCTTCAGGCCAAACAGCCTCAAGCCATGCGCAAAGTCGCTGAAGCGGCGCCGGCTATCAAGCCGCAGCCAGTCCAGCAAAAACCCCGAACCAATCAAGCCGCCTTCGACCGACTAAAGAAAAATGGTCGCGCCGAAGACCTGGCTGCTTTGCTCTGAGGAGAGTAAGCCATGACCCAACCTACCAATACCTTCGACTCCTACACCGCTGTAGGTAACCGCGAAGACCTGCAAGACAAGATTTACATGGTATCGCCGGAGAAGACCCCGATCGTCTCCTCGATCCGCCGCTTCACTGCCCAGCAACGTCTGCACGAATGGCAGCGCGACAACCTGGCCACGCCGAACAAGGACAACGCCGTTATTGAAGGCGATGACCGCACCGGTACCGCGCTGACCGCGACTGCTCGCGTGGCCAACACCGTGCAGCTGTTCGACAAGGTTGCCATCGTGTCCACCACGCAGGAAAAGACCAAGTCTGCCGGCCGCTCTTCGGAGATGAAGTATCAGGTCGCGAAGAAAATGGTCGAGCTCAAGCGCGATCTGGAAGCCATGGTGTTGTCGGATAACGTTGCGGTGGCTGGTAACAGCACCACAGCGCGCAAGTCGGCCGGTCTAGGTGCCATGATCTACAGCAACGTCAGCCACGGCGGCGCGGGTGCCACTCCGGCCCACACTTCCGGCCTGGCGACCGTTGCCCAGACCGCCGGCACCAACCGGGCGTTCACCGAAGCACTGTTGAAGGGCGTGCTGCAAAGCATTTTCACCAACAGCGGCGAGATGCCTTCCATCATCAGCCTGACCCCGAGCCACAAAGGCACGTTCTCCGGCTTTGCTGGTATCGCCGTCAACCGCTTCAACGTGACCAAGGGCAACCAGGGCGTGATTGTCGGCGGCGCGGACGTTTACATGTCCGACTTCGGCGAACTGACCGTCGTGCCGAACTACATCCAGGGCACCGCCAACGCCAACACCGCGTTCATCCTGAACCCGGAATACGCGGGCATCGGCTACCTGGGCAGCTTCAAGTCGGAAGAACTGGCAAAAACCGGTCACACCCAGAAGGAGCTGGTCTCCGTCGAGGCGTGCCTGGTTGTAACCTCCGAAACCGCTCACGGCAAGGTTGCCAACCTGACGCCTTGATGGGTCAGTTGTCACGGATTGGGGGCTTCGGCCCCCTTTCTTTTGCCTGTCGGAAACGATTGGGGTGGATATGACCAAGATTACCGAACACGACGCACAGACGGGGATCACCACGTCCGTGCATTACCTCGATGGCAAGACCGTTATCGAGAAGACTTACGACGCCCAGCCAATGATCGAAACCGCCGCCGCGATACGCGCTGCGACCGAGGGCGAAAGCTGGGGTGAAATGCGCCACGTCGGGTTCATCCCGATGGCTGAGCTCGGGAAGATGATGCGCCAGGATGGCGGTTTTGACCGTGCCCGGCTGATCTCATGGCTCAAGGCGAACCCGAAACTCGCGACCTTCAGCAAGGTACTGAGATGAATTACACCGACATCAGCACGCGGGTTGCCGACTGGATTAACCGCGGGGATTTGACTGCGCGCATTCCAGACTTTATTGCGCTGGCCGAAGAACGCATGAACCGTGCGCTGCGTGTCCGCCAGATGGAGTCTACGTTGGCTGCAACCCCGATCACGGACAATCTGATCACGCCAGCCGCTGATGTCATCGATGTAAAAGCCCTGTGGATGCCAAATTACGAGCGCACGCCTCTTCAGCCTCAGACGCTTGAGTCGGTGATTGCCAATGGATACCAGGGCCTTCCGACCATGTACGCATGGGATGGTGCTGATCTGCGGTTTGACGGCGCGGGCGACGTTCAAGGGGTGCTTTATGTGCGTATCCCTGCGCTAGCAACGGCGACCACGAACTGGGTGAGCCAAGGCCCGTGGAGCCTGTACCTGTGGGGTGCTCTCATGGAAGCCTCACTGTTCGTCAAGAACGCAGCGGACGCCGCCACTTGGGAGGGTAGATTCCAGCAGGTGCTGGACGAGCTTCTCGGCAATGAACAGCGCCGCTCCGGGCCGATGGTTGCGAGGGCGCGCTGATGATGCCATTGCTTGGGTTTGCGCCAGATGCTGATGTGACGACGCCTGGCGTTTTGACCGTCTGCGCCAACCTCATACCCTACCTGAACGGCATGGAGGGGGCGCCAGAGCCTGCAACCCCAGCCTCTACGCCTGCGCTTGCGGCTGCATGCCGTGGCGCTGCAGTTGTGTCCAAGCTCGACGACACGCGCCGCATCATCGCCGGCACGGCCACCAAGCTCTATGAGTTGACGGCTGGGGCATGGGCGGACATTGGGCGGGCTGCAGCGTACAACGGCGGCATCGATACGCGCTGGTCGATGACCCAGTTCGGTGACGCAACGCTGTGCGCCAACCGGGCGGACGTTATTCAGCGTTCAATCGGGGCTGCTTTCGCTGACGTGGCGACCGCGCCCAAAGCTGAAATCCTCTTCACGGTCGGCGCCTTCGTCATGGCGCTGAATACCAACGACGGGTCGGAAAAGCCGGATGGCTGGCACTGCTGCGCCGCGTTCGACGATACGTCGTGGACACCGAGCCTGGCCACGCAGGCGACGTCCGGGCGACTGGTGGCTACTGCCGGCCGCCTAACTGCCGGAATGCGCTTGGGCGAGTACGCCATCGCCTACAAGCAGCGCTCGATCTACTTGGGGCAGTACGTCGGTGCTCCAACTGTGTGGAACTGGCTGCAAGTGCCTGGTGGTGACGCCGGCTGCATTGGCAAAGAGGCGATCTGCGACATCGGCGGCGCGCATTTCTTCGTCGGTGATGACAACATTTGGATTTTCGACGGAACCCGACCAATTCCGGTGGCTGATGGGTACGTTCGGCAGTTCTTCTTCGACAACTCGAACCCGTCGTACCGCTACCGGACGAT
>LNAP01003387.1_pt1 | contig 15176 bp, 12 predicted proteins | sample 602601 | NCBI WGS metagenome assembly LNAP01 (sample SAMN02440304, study PRJNA202911) | soil metagenome | biome: Subtropical and temperate rainforests or woodlands; isolation source: soil samples (1 kg each in a 20% v/v slurry with milli Q water) were... ...
GGCCAGCGCGAGGAAGCGGCTTTTCTTGATCTCTTCCTGATGGCGGCACGGCTGGACCAGGGTGGACAGCGTTTCGCTCATGGCTTGCGCAGTTTCGCCTGCAACTCCGGCGGCAGCTCCCATTGCGGATGCGCGTGCCGGAATGCGGCCAGTCGCTGCTGCGCCTCGTCGTCGTGGCCGTGCGCGAACAGTTGCTGGATCTTGTCCAGTTCCTGCGTCGGCGTATCGCTGGCGTTCGTCGCGGTGTCGCTGTCGGCCGCTGCCGCGACGGGTGCCGGCGCGGCAGCCATCGTGGCCTGCATGGGCGGCGCACTGGCTGCAGCTTCAGCCATCGCGGGCTTGGCCGCGTTGGTGGCGGCCTCGTTGCTGGCTTGCCCGATCGCGTCGGCCGGGGCGCGGGGTGCCGTGCCTGCCAGCCGCTCGTCGCGAGAGACAGTCGCGGCCTGCTTGTCGGCCATGACCTGGCGTGATTTGGCCGCCATGGGCGCGGGATGTGCTGCGGCAATGATCCGGGGCGGTGGTTGCTTCGGCGGTGCAAGCACCGGGGCGAGTGGCATGGGTGCGTTCGATGCCGCCGTCGTCGCCTCGGCCTGCACCGGCGCGACGCTGCCACTCGCCACCGGTGCGGATTCGGTCCGGGGCGATTCGTGCATGCGCCAGGCAAGTCCGGCGACGAGTACGAGGGCGGCCGCGCTGCTCAAGCCGACCAGCCAGCGTGGCTGGAGTTTCCTGGCGGATCCAGCCGGCGCTGCGGGAGTGGCGGCAACGGGCTTCGGGTGCACCCAATCGCCGGGTTCGCGCGGCGCCTTGCGGCGCTCGATCGCGGCCGCGGGCTGCGCTCCATCCGTATCCAGCGCCTGCGCGGCGGCGCGCAGCACGGCCGCGTCCAGCGCCGGGCCGGGCTCGTTCTGCGGCAGCTGGCGATACAGCGCGGCCAGATCGGCTTCGCCGGGCAGCATCTCGTCCGGCTCGCGTGGATCCTGTGGTGGCAGTGGGGTGGTCATTCGGACAGCACTTCGCGTAGACGGGTCATGGCATAGCGCAGGCGCGACTTCACCGTTTCGCGGCCGGCGCCGGTCACCGCGGCGATCTCCTCCAGGCTCAGTTCCTGTTCCAGCCGCAGCAGCACCGCCGTGCGTTGTTCGTCCGGCAACTGCTCGATCGCGCGCTGCAGGCTGCGCCGGCGCTCGAACTCGGACAGGGCGTGGTCCGGTTGATCCTGCTCCGGCGTGGCGACGTTGGCCAGCGCGGTTTCGGCCTCGTCGCCATCGGCCATCGGCCGCTGGCGACGCACACTGTCGATCATCAGGTTGTGCGCGATCTGCAGCAGCCAGGTACTGAACTTCGCCTGCGGTTGATAGCGTGTCCGCGCGCTGATCACCCGACTCCAGGTTTCCTGGAACAGCTCGTCGGTGCGATGCGGATCGCGTACGCTGCGCAGCAGGAACCGGTACAGCATGCCGCGATGGCGCGCATACAGCGCCTCGAACGCGGCAAGGTCGCCGTGCGCGTAGGCAAGCATCAGCATCGCATCGGGATCGACCGCGGCATCCATGGGGTGCGAGGGTAAGCCAAATCGCCGGGTAGCGGGTAGGCGCTGGTGCTTCCTGCGAAAAGCGTTACCCCACCCAGCCTCCCCCTGCGAGCAGGGGGAGGCTGGGCCCGATGGCGCCACAAGGCCGGAAACCTCAGCGCGCGGCGGTGTCGCCGGCGTCGTCATGGCCGTGCGTGGCCAGCCCGTCGGCCAGCTTCACCAGTTGCACGAGGCCGGCGCGATAGCCGCTGGCGTCGTCGCCGCGTGCGCCGCTGGCGAGCTGCGCGATCTGTGCGTAGCCGTAGCCGTCCAGGTACTTGCCACCGCGCAGGGCATCGGCGAACGCGGCCACGGCGGCGGCGTAGCGCAGGCGCTCGCTGGGCCGTGCCTCCGCGTTTGCAGCGATCGGCCGTTCGATCAGCTGGCTGTCCGACTGCCCCGGCAGCTTGTAGCGCAGGCGCAGGAAGGCCAATTCGTTGCCGCTCCTGGCCGGTGCGGCCTTGTCGCCATAGCGCAGCGGATCGATACGCGCGGCCGCCGAACCCTTCGGGGTGATCTCGTAGATCGCGGTGACGTTGGCGCCCGCGCCGATCTCACCGGCGTCGACCTGGTCGTTGTTGAAATCCTCGCGCTTCAGCAGGCGCTTCTCGTAGCCGATCAGGCGGTATTCCTGCACCTGCGACGGATTGAATTCGACCTGGATCTTCACGTCCTTGGCGATCGTCAGCAGGGTGGCGGACATCTCGTCGACCAGCACGCGGCGACCTTCCTGCAGGCTGTCGATGTAGTGGTGGCTGCCGTTGCCCACGTCGGCCAGCATCACCGCCATCGCATCGTTGTAGTTGCCCTCGCCGAAACCCAGCGTGGTCAGCGCGACGCCACTCTTGCGGTGATCCTCGATCGTGGTCTTCAGCGCTTCCTCGCTGACCGTACCCACGTTGAAATCGCCGTCGGTGGCCAGGATCACCCGGTTCACGCCGCCCTTGATGAAGCCTTGTTCGGCCTGCGCATAGGCCAGCTCGATGCCGGCGCCGCCGTTGGTGGAGCCGCCGGCGCCGAGGCTTTCGATCGCCGCGTCGATGGTGGCGTGCTGGTCGCCGGCGGTGGAGGGCAGGGCGACGCCGGCGTAACCGGCATAGGTGACGATGGCCACCCGGTCCTGCTTGCGCAGCTCACGCACCAGTTGCTTCAGTGACGCCTGCAGCAGCGGCAGCTTGTCCGGTTCGTTCATCGAGCCGGAGGTGTCGATCAGGAACACCAGGTTCGAGGCGGGGATCTCCGCTTTCGGCACGCGATAGCCCTGGATGCCGATCAGCAGCAGCTGCCGCTGCGCGTTCCATGGTGCCGGCGCCAGTTCGGTGGTGACGCTGAACGGTTGTTCGCGATCGGCCGGCGGCGTGTAGCCGTAGTCGAAGTAGTTGATGAACTCCTCCGCGCGCACCGCGTCGGCCGGCGGCAGCTGGCCCGCGCTCAGCATGCGCCGCACGTTGGTGTACGAGCCGGTGTCGACGTCGATGCTGAAGGTGGACACCGACTGCTCGTTCACCAGCTGCACCGGGTTGCTGTCGCGATGGGTGTAGTTCTCGGTGTTGATGTCGCCGGGCATCGGCTGCATCGCCATCGGGCGTACCAGGTAGGCGCCGGCGAGCATGCCCTTGCTCGCCACCATGCGCTGCATCGTGGGGGCGGGCTGCTTCGGCGCCGGCGGCGGCAGGTTCGTCGGCATCGGCGCGACGGTCTCGTTCGCCATCTTGTCGGCTGGTGCCGCTGGTTTGACAGGCACGGGTTCGACCGGCGGCGGGCCGATCGGTGCCGCGTCGCCGGTCATCGGCATGTTCGCGATGGGTTTCTTCGAGACGCCGCAGCCGGCCAGGATCACCAGCAGGGCCAGCACTAGGGTGCGCAACAGGGCTTTCACGTTCATGGGGCGGTTCTCCTCCGGTTGTGGAAGATGAAACGCAGGCTTGCCACAAACGGGGTTAATCGTCGCGCGGTAACATGGCGCCCTCAGCGGGATCCATCGGAACGACATGATCAACAACGACGTACTGCGCGCCATCCGCTACATGCTCGATCTCAGCGACGGCAAGGTGGTCGACATCATCCATCTGGCGGATCCGTCGGCTTCGATCGGGAAGGAAGACGTGCAGGCGTTCCTGAAAAAGGACGACGAATCCGGCTACGTCGAATGCAGCAACAAGGTGCTGGCCGTCTTCCTCGATGGCCTGGTCTTCCACCGCCGCGGCAAGGACGAAGGCCGCCCGCCGCGCCCGCCGGAAAAACGCGTCACCAACAACGTGGTGCTGAAGAAGCTGCGCGTGGCGTTCGAGCTGAAGGACGTCGACATGCACGAGATTCTCGAAGCCGCAGGTTTCCCGATCTCCAAGCCGGAACTCAGTGCGCTGTTCCGCCAACCCGACCACAAGAACTTCAGGCTGTGCGGCGACCAGCTGCTGCGCAATTTCCTGAAGGGACTGACGATGCGGGTGCGCCGCGGTGGTTGATCCACTCCGCTGTCGGGATACCCTTCACTTGGCACGAAGCGTGCGGGGGACAAACGGACTGATTGACGCTTGCAAGTGCTGAGCGTAGCGTCGATCGGCGCTGCATATCCATGCAGCCTTGTCAAGGAGATGGACTGTGAAACGTATCGCAATGCTTCTTGTGTCGTTGCTGATGTGCGTAGTTGCAGGGGTGGTATTTGCGCAGGAGACGAAGCCCTACAAGGAAGGCCATGTCTTGCAAGTCAGCTTCATCAAGATCAAGCCCGGGCAGTTCAACAACTACATGAAATACCTGGACGGGCCTTACAAGGCCAACATGGAAGCGATGAAGAAGGCTGGCCTGATCACCGGCTACGCCGTGTACCGTTCGCAGGCGCACACGCCACAGGATGCCGACCTGATTCTGACGATCGCGTTTCCGAACATGGCTGCGCTGGATCGGACCGATGAGGCCGATGCGATCTCGACCAAGGTGATGGGCCCCATGGACAGCCGGGACAAGGCCAGCATGGATCGGGAATCGATGCGCGAACTGCTGGGTAGCGAACTGACGCGGGAATTGATCCTGAAATAGTGGCTGCTTCGGGATGCGTGAAGGTGCGTTTACCCTGCATCCTGCGTTGATTTTTGCGTTGCCAGTGGTGCATCAATGGTGATGCTTGGTTCGATTTTTTGAGCGGCGAGGGATTGTCGGGTTTACAGGAGCCAGCAATGTTGAACCGTATTGAAAAGGCCCTTGCCCGACAAGGGCTTTTTTGTGCGGGCACGCTTCGCTTGTACGCCTGTCGATGAGAGCTGCCCTACGCTCCCCAAGCGGGGAACAGGCGTCAGTGCGATGTTTCGCCCCGCGCGTTCATCGTCGCCTCGCGCTCCCGCCGCCTTCAATCCACTGACGGAGACCGTGCGCACCACCACGGAGATTCAAGGAACTCTGCACGGCAGCGAGGATGCGCCCAGCGAATTCCGAGATCGGCTGCTGCGGAATTTCCCGAAGGGGCTGATGATGCGGGTGCGCGGCACTGGCTGAATGAGGGGAGGCCCATCGTGCCGCACTATTGCTGTCAGGCGCTGTCAGCAATGGCGGCAGCGAGACGGCCGGCATGGTGGGTTTCGCTTGGGTCTGCGAGCATCATGGCAGGGTCTCCCGTCGTGGCTGCGCGCTCATGTCATCACGTTCCGCCGTTGCTCCGCTCGCGCTCGCGATCGGCATGCTGTTGATCAGCATGGTCTCGTACCAATGCGGCGCGTCGCTGGCCAAGCACCTGTTCCCGCAGGTCGGCGCGCAGGGCGCCACGGCCTATCGGCTGGGGCTCAGCGCGTTGATCCTGCTGTTGTGGCGGCGGCCGTGGCGCCGGTCGGGCACGGGTCAGAACACTGCTCGGCGCGACTGGCGCGCGCTATGGGGATATGGCCTCTCGATGGGGGCGATGAACCTGGTGTTCTACATGTCGCTGCGCACGATCCCGCTGGGCATCGCGGTAGCGCTGGAATTCACCGGGCCACTGGCGCTGGCGCTGTTCGGCTCGCGCCGGTGGCTCGACTTCGTCTGGATCGCGCTGGTGGTGGCCGGGCTGGCCCTGTTGCTGCCGCTGCGCGGGCAGATGCACGCGCTCGATCCGGTGGGCGTGATGTACGCGCTGGCTGCCGGCGTGGGCTGGGCGTTGTACATCGTGCTGGGGAAGAAGGCGGGAGCGGCCTACGGTGCGGACGCAGTGACGCTGGGCACGTCGATCGGCGCGTTGCTGGCGATCCCGTTCGGTATCGCGCATGCCGGCAGCGCACTGCTGTCGCCGACGCTGTTGCCGTATGCGCTGGGCGTGGCGGTGCTCAGCTCGGCGCTGCCGTATTCGCTGGAGATGGTCGCGCTGACCCGGTTGCCGGCGCGCACGTTCAGCACCTTGTTGAGCCTGGAGCCGGCCATCGCGGCGCTGGCCGGCGTGGCGTTGCTGGGCGAACGGCTCAGCCTACTGCAGTGGCTGGCCATCGTGACGATCATCGTGGCGGCGGCGGGCACCGCGTTGAGCGTACGCCGGCCCATGCTGGCCGAGCCGCTGGCGAATTGAGAGCCACCGACGCCGCTCACGATCTCGATTCCTCGCTGGTATTCACCGTCGCCTTGCGCTCCTGCTTGCCCCAGCCTACCGACGGGCCGCGGATGGCCGTCCAAACCGAGCGCACCACCACGTAGTACATCAGCTGGCGGTAGCCGAAGCGTTGCAGCACCAGCCACCACAGCAGGCTCCACTTTTCCTTCTTTTCCATCGCGAAGGCGAGTGCCGAGGCGCCGAGGTCGACCGCCATGAAGGCGGCGTAGAACGCCAGCATCCGCAGCAGGTTGGTGTCGTCGAACTGGCCGCGGTGCTGCAGGTAGTCGAGGCTGGTGGCGATGATCTGCCAGACCAGCACCAGGTCGACCAGCGGCGACACCACCGAGAACAGGATCTGGAACAGCCACACCTGCGGCAGCGCCACCATGCCGAGCGCGCCGTGGCGCGGATTGAAGGTGGCGTCGCGGTGCTTCCACAGGCATTGCAAGGTGCCGTAGGCCCAGCGGAAACGCTGGCGGGCGAGGCCGCGGGCGGTGTCCGGCGCCTCGGTCCAGGCGATCGCCTCGGCGTCGAACAGGGTGTGGTAGCCGGCCTTCTGCACGGCGATGGTGAGGTCCTGGTCTTCTGCCAACGTGTCGGACGGGAAGCCGCCGAGCCGTTCCAGCGCCTCGCGCCGCCAGGCACCGACGGCGCCGGGCACCACGGTGATCGCGCCCAGCGCGGCTAGTGCTCGGCGTTCCAGGTTCTGCGCGGTGATGTATTCCAGCGCCTGCCACAAGGTGATCAGATTGATGCGGTTGCCGACCTTGGCGTTGCCGGCCACGGCGCCGACCTTCGGGTCGGCGAACCAGCGCACCAGCCGCGGGATGGTGTCCCGTTCGAACTGGGTGTCGGCGTCCAGCGCCACCACCACCGCGCCGCTCGACTCGCGCAGCGCGGTATTGACCGCGTGCGCCTTGCCGCCGTTGGGGATGGTGATCAGGCGCACGCGCGGCTCGTGCGCGTAGTGCTGGCGCACCGCCGCCGAGGTGGCGTCGGTCGAGCCATCATCGACGACGATGACTTCGAGGTTCGCGTAGTGGCTTTTGAGGATATGGCGGATCGAGCTGGCGATCACCTTCTCCTCGTTGTAGGCGGGGATCAGCACCGAGACCAGCGGCGGATCGTCCGGCAGGGTCGGCATCGCGCGCCGGCGCTCCCGCATCCGGTTGAGCAGGGCGAGGCCGCCGAGCAGCAGCAGGCGGGCCACGCCCAGCGTGATGGCCGCGGTCAGCAGCCAGCGGATGAAGTGGCCGAACCAGCCCAGCGCGAGGAAGACCGAGCGGTCGGCCCACTGCGACAGCGAACCGGGTGCCAGTGGCGGCATCGCCTGTTCGCGGCTGAGGCCGGCCAGCGTCGAGACGGTGACGAAGTCGTAGCCCTGCGCGCGCAGGCCGTCGATGATCCGCGGCAGCGCCGCCACCGTCTGCGAGCGTTCGCCGCCGGCGTCGTGCAGCAGCACCACCTGGCCCTTGCGGTCTGGGTTGGTAGTGGCGATCTGGGTCATCACGTTGTCGACGATCTTGTCCACGCCGGGCCGTTGCCAGTCGTCCGGGTCGATGTGCAGGCCGACCGAGAGGTAGCCCATCTTCTGCGCGATCCCGATCGGCACCAGCTCGTCGGCCGTGGTCGGTTCGGCGTCGCCGAAGTAGGGCGCGCGGAACAGCCGCATCGAGCGCCCGGTGAGCGCCTCGAACAGGCGCTGGGTGGCGTTGAGTTCCAGCGACACGATGCCGGGCGGGCTGTCGCCGAGGTTGGGGTGGGTGAAGGTGTGGTTGCCGACGTCGTGGCCTTCGGTGATCTCGCGTTGCACCAGCCGCGGAGACATCTCGGCGTTCGCGCCGACGATGAAGAACGTGGCCGGCACGTGCTTCGCCTTGAGGATGTCGAGGATCTGCGGCGTCCACTCCGGGTCCGGGCCGTCGTCGAAGGTCAGCGCGATCTTGTGCGGCAGGGTGCCGGCGCGCTGGATCACGTAGGAGCTGGGCAGGGCGGTATAGCTTTCGTCGTCGATGCTGCCATCGCCCTTGTCCAGATCGACGGTGCGCGCGCCGGGCGATGGTTCGGCGGTGATTTCGAGCACCTCGCCCTGGCCTTCGATATCGATGTCCTGGCCCTGGCCGATCGTGCGCAGCTGGTCCGGTGCTGCCGCACCGTAGTTGCGACCGAGCACCGACCAGATCGACGGGTCTTCCGAGCCCAGCCGCCACAACGCGTAGCCGTAGGGCTTGTAGTCATCGGCGGCGTGGATCTGGTTGTACGCGGTGACGCCGTCGAGGAACCAGACCTGGTGCGTGCTGCCGTCGTCCTCGCTGTAGGAGAAGTGCGGGTTCTGCGTGTCCGGGTCGAACGCGATGTCGGCTTGCGCATCGGAGGCGCGATCCATCGCGTCCTGGAAGGTCAGCGTCTCGGCATTCTGTCCGTGCGACCAGTCGTAGCCGTAGCTGCCGATGGCCACGATGACCTGATCCGGGTCGAGCACCTTCATGCGCTTGTCGAGCGTGCTTTCGAACCAGTCCTGGCTGGCGATGCTGCCGGCGTCCTTGCCGGCCCAGTGCTGGTCGTAGGCCATCAGCAACTCGAAGTCGACGATGTCGGCATAACCGGCGTAGTCCCAGTCGGCGTCGTCGAACGGCACCGACAGCACGATGCCCCAGCCGTGCGGATCGAACGCATCGTTGAGTTCGGACAGAAAGGCCTTGAGGTTCGGTTGCGCGCTCGCGGGGATTTCCTCGAAGTCGATCGTCACACCCTGGAAATGATGGGCGGCGAGGAACGCCACGATCTGCGCGATGCGCGCCTGCCGTGCGGCGGGATCGGCCAGCATGCGCGCCAGGCCGGTGCCGTCCCAGGCACCGTTTGCCGCGTTCTGCAGCAGCGGCAGGATCGGGGTGGAAGGTTTCTGCGTGCGGATCAGGTTCAGCGCCTTGGCGTCGATGCTGGTGTGCAGCGCCATGTCGGGGCCGCTCACGCTCATCCACGTCGGGATCACCCAGTCCAGCGTGGGCAGCGCGCGTTTCAGCGACGGGTAGCTGCTGTCATCCCAGTTGACATAGAAGCCGATCGCCAGCGGCCGGCCAGCCGGCTTGTCCAGTGATGGCGGCGGCATGTGCGTGGACGCGGCTTTGCTGGCGTGCGTGCGCGGCGAGTGCAGCAGCTTCTGCCGGGCGCGCACCTCGGCGGCCAGTCTGGCGGCCGGCTTCAGCAGTTCCGGCGCGGCCGCCACCCCGGCCAGCGCGTGCCGGGTCCGGCCGTGTTCGCCGATGTGCAGGCCGGCCATGCTGGGCCACACGAACAGGCTGGCTGCACACGCCACCACGAACAGCGTGCTGATCACCGCGGCGACCAGCGCCAGTCGCGAGACACGGCTGGCCCGCCGGCCGGTGGGGTCGAAGAAGATCGGTTTCTTTTGCATGCCCTTGAGGGATCGGCAGACGCTAGGGGATGACAGTGTGCACGAGGTCGCTTAACGGCGGCGGAGCAGGTCGCTCAGCCGATCGGGACGCCCGCCACCGGCCTGCTGAAATCCTCCGGCGTCAGCGTCTGGGTCAGCCGAAACACGCCTTCATGGATCTTGCGCGGCAGCACCGCGTCGAGCACGGTGGTCTGGTGCGGGCCGAGCATGGCGAACAGGTCGTCGCCGGTGGCGCTTTTCGCCAGCGCGTGGTGGACCAGGCCGCCGAGATCGACCGGTTGCACGCTGGCGCCGTAGGGGCGATGGCTGTCGACGGCGGGGCGCAGCGTCTTGCGGCTGTTGTGCGGGTCAGCCACGCGGGCGTCGCCGGCGAGCAGGCTGTGGTCGAGGAACAGCGAGATGGTGGTGCGCTGCTTCGAATTGGCCTGGCGGTCGAGCATGAAGCCGTCCGGCAGCAGGTCGGCACTGGCCTGCGCGCCGGCGGTGAGCAGAAAACCGGCGCCGTTCAGCGGTTCGCCGGCCTCGTCGGTGAGCCGCACGATCAGCAGGCTGCGCGGGTCGTGGATATGCACGCGCGGGGCGAACGGGCCGGCTGGCTCCAGTTCCACCTTGTCCGCATCACGCGCGGCGTTCTCGCGCTCGAAGGCATCGCAGAGGCCTTCGTAATCGCTGGCGCTGCGTACCTGCAGGCAGCGCAGGATCGCCTGTACGGTGGCCGGCGCGGCACTGGCCATGATGCCGTGCTCGTCGCCGGCATGGGCCGCGTCGGCCATCAGCTTGAACGCGCAGCGCGGGCCTCGGTTCAGGTTGAGCGCCAGCGTGTCGGTGTCGCCGCGGGCATTGGCCTGCGGCGACAGCACGGCGTGATGGGCGTTGAGGTTGGCGGCGGCGATGCGCACCACGCCGTCGGAGCCGTCCTCGCCGGTGTAGCTGTTGAGATGGTCGTACAGCTTGCGATCGGGACGGTCGCCGGTGAGCACGAACAGGAACTGCCCGCGCTGCACCGGGTCGTCGCTGTGGATGTAGTCGAGGTTGAGCGACAGCGATTCGGCGCTGCCCAGCTCCAGCCAGTCGAGGATGCGCTGGCCGGGTTCGACACCGGCGAACCACGACTTCAGCCGGCCGAGCATGCCCTTGCCGAGCTGCGCCAGCGCCGAGCCGAAGTTCGCCGGCGCCAGCATCACCAGGTGGCTGAGCTTGATCGTGCTGTGCGTGGCCGGCTTGTCGCGCTGGGCGCGCAGCCATTCGCGCAGCACCGGGCCGCCGGTGGAGTGGGTGATGCAGGCGAAGCTGGCGTCGAGCAGGTGCAGGTCGCGCAAGGCGTGGTCGAACGCGCGCACCAGGTCGGGCATGGTCACTGCATCGTCGAAGCTCACGTATTCGGACAGCCAGATGTCGGCCAGGATCAGCGTGAGGCCGGCGGCAACCGCCTGCTGCTGCAGCTGCTGCGGCAGCTGGCCGTAGGTCGAGGTGTTGGTGACGCTCCAGCCGTGGACGAAGACGAGGGTGGTCATGGCTCAGCTCCCGTGCGGCGCACCGGCATAATGGCACCAGCGTCCCGCCATCTCCACCGGACTTGCCCATGACCATGAACGTGTTGCTTATCCTGATCGTGCTGGCCGTCGTGCTGGCGCGGTTGAAGCGGCGCCGCTGCAGCCGCGCGCTGCTGGCGTTGGCGCTGGTCCTGCTGCTGGCCGCCGGTTGCGGGCCGCTGCCGATCTGGCTGCTGGCGCAGCTGCAGTCAGGCTACGCAACGACCGCGCCGATCAGCTGGGGCCAGCGCAATGCGATCGTGTTGCTGGGCGCCGGCAGCGTGCGCGTGGCAGGCAGCGGCGAGGTCGAGGCGAGCCTGTTTGCCTACGGGCGCATCAGCAAGGCCGCGGAGCTGTACCGCGAGTGCCGGCAGGCCGGACGCGAGTGCAAGGTCGAGGTGAGCGGCGGCGATGCGCGCTGGCTCGGCCAGCCGGAGGCGGGGATCTACGCCGGCGACCTGCAGCGGCTCGGCGTGGGTGCCGCCGACCTGCTGCTGGAACCGCGCAGCATGAACACCTGGCAGAACGCGCAATTCAGTGGACCGTTGTTGAAGACCTACGGCGCCGACCGCGTGCTGCTGGTGTCGTCCGGCTTCCACCTGCGCCGCGGCATGCTGTACTTCGCGCACTTCGGCGTCCATGCCGTGCCGGTGCGCGCCGACTACGTTGGCGGCGAGCTGTCCTGGCTGCCGCTGTCGTACAACTTCGCGATGGCCGACCTGGCCCTGCACGAGTACGCCGGCATCGCGCGCTACCGCGTGTACAACGCGATGGGCTGGAACGTGCAGGCAACAAAGCCCGGCTCGTTGTAGGAGCCTACTGGCAGGCGATGCTCATCCACCCTGCCGCAAAGAGCCATCGCCCACCAGTGGGCTCCTGCATATCGCGATTTTGTTGTGCCAGCCGAATCGGGTCGCCTTGTCGAGCAGCGGCACTCAAGACTGGCGCATCACCATCAGGCGGATCTCGCTCATGTCCTCGATCGCGTAGCGCACGCCCTCGCGGCCCAGCCCGGACAGCTTCACGCCGCCGTACGGCATGTTGTCCACGCGGAAGCTGGGGATGTCGTTGACGATCACGCCGCCCTGTTCCAGTTCGTTCCACGCGCGCATCGCATGGTCGAGACTGTCGGTGAAGACGCCGGCCTGCAGGCCGTAGTCGGAGTCGTTGACCATCGCGATCGCCTCGTCGAAGCGCCGGAACGGGGCGAGCAGGGCGAACGGGCCGAACGCCTCCATGCGGTTCGCCCTGGCGTCGGCGGGCACGTCTTCCATCAGGGTGGCGTCGAGCATGTTGCCGTGGCGCTTGCCGCCGCAGAGGATCCTGCCGCCGGCCTTCTTCGCGTCCAGGATCCAGCCGTGCAGGCGCCCGGCGGCGGCCTCGTCGATCATCGGGCCGAGGAACACGCTCTTGTCTTTCGGATCACCGGCCTTGAGCTTTTTCGTGGCAGTGACAAGCTTGCGCTTCAGCGCGTCGTAGATGTCGGCATGCGCGTAGATGCGCTGCACACCGATGCAGCTCTGGCCGGACTGGTAGAACGCGCCGAAGATCAGCCGTTCGACCACGCGGTCGAGCTGCGGATCCTGGTCGGCGTCGACGATGCACGCCGCGTTGCCGCCCAGCTCCAGCGTCACCTTCTTGTGGCCGGCACGGGCCTTCAGGTCCCAGCCGATCTGCCCGCCGGTGAACGAGAGCAGCTTGAAGCGCGGGTCCTCGACCAGCGGACCGGCGTGTGCGCCGTCCAGGGTGAGGATCGAGAACGCGCCTTTCGGCAGGTCGGTCTCGGCCAGCACCTCGCCGATGATCAGCGCGCCGATCGGGGTCTTCTCCGACGGCTTCAACACGAACGGGCAGCCGGCGGCGATCGCCGGCGCCACCTTGTGCGCCACCAGGTTCAACGGAAAATTGAACGGCGTGATGAACGACACCGGCCCGAGCGGCACGCGTTTCGTGTAGCCGTGATAGCCGTCCAGACGGCTGGCCAGCTCCAGGTTGATCGTCTCGCCGTTGATGCGCACGGCCTCCTCGGCGGCGATGCGGAAGGTCTCGATCAGCCGGGTCACCTCGCCGGCCGCATCCTTGATCGGCTTGCCAGCCTCGATGCACAGCGCCTCGGCCAGTTCGTCGCGGCGCTCGGCGAAGCGCTGCGCGCAATGCTGCAGCACCGCCTGGCGCGCCCACGGCTTGTACTCGCGCATCGGTTTGGCGGCCTTCACTGCGGCGGCGATCGCCTTCTCGGTGGCCCTGGCGTCAGGCACCGCGACGCGGGTGGCGAGCTTGCCGCTGTACTTGTCGCGCACGTCGAGCATGTCCTTCGACGTCTGCGGCTGGTTGGCGAGATAGTAGGGGTAGGTCTTGGCGAGCATGGAAATCTCCGGGTCAGACGGCCGCGCTCAGTCGACGGATTTCCTCGTCGAGGATGCGGTGGTTGTCGCTGTAGTCGATGGCAAGGTCGATCAGGTGCACGCCGCCTTGCGCATAGGCGCGCTGCAGGGTCGGCAGGAATTCGTCGGCGCTGGCCGGGCGGTGGCCGTGCGCACCGTGTGCCTGGGCGAACAGCACGAAATCGGGATTGCCGAACTGCATGCCGTAGTCGGCGTAACCCATCTCGGCCTGCTTCCAGCGGATCATGCCGTAGGCGTCGTCGCGCAGCAGCAGGATCACCAGGTCGAGCTTCAGCCGCACCGCGGTTTCCAGCTCCTGCGCGTTCATCATGAAGCCGCCGTCGCCGCAGATCGCCAGCACCTTGCGCTGCGGGTACACCATCTTCGCCGCCATCGCCGAGGGCAGGCCGGCGCCCATGGTGGCCAGCGCGTTGTCCAGCAGCACGGTGTTCGGCTGGCGCGCACGGTAATAGCGGGCGTACCACAGCTTGTACATGCCGTTGTCCAGGCACAGCACGCCGTCGTCGGGCATGAAGCGGCGGGTGTCGGCGACGATGCGCACCGGGTGCATCGGGAAGCGTGCGTCGTCCGCGTGTTCCTTCAGCTGCGCGTGGAAGGCCTGGCGCACCTTGTCGAAATAGGCAAAATCCCAGTGCGGCTGCGGCTCCAGCGCGTCGGTGAGCCGTTCGACGGTATGTGCGATATCGCCGACCACCTCGATCTGCGGGAAGTACACGGTGTCCACCTCGGCCGAGGCAAAGTTGATGTGGATCACCGTGCGCCGGCCTTTCTGCATGAAGAACGGCGGTTTCTCCACCACATCGTGGCCGACGTTGACGATCACGTCGGCGGCATCGATCGCGCGATGCACGAAGTCGCCGTCGGACAGCGCGGCGTTGCCCAGCCACAGCGGATGGTCCTCGTCGACCACGCCCTTGCCCATCTGGGTGGTGAAGAACGGCAGGCCCAGCTTGTCGATGAACGCGCGCAGCGCCATCGCGGTGCGCTGGCGGTTGGCGGCGGCGCCGATCATCAGAATGGGTTTTCTTGCATTGCCGATCGCCTCGGCCGCCTGCACCAGCGCGGCGTCGTCGGGCGAGGGACGGCGCGCGTATCCGGTGGGCAGCAGGATCGCGTCTTCGACTTCGTCGCGGGCGATGTCCTCCGGCAGCTCCAGGTGCACCGCGCCGGGACGTTCCTCTTCGGCGCGGCGGAACGCTTCACGCACGCGCGCCGGGATCGTCGGCGCGGAGACCAGCTGGCGCGTGTACTTGGTCAGCGGCTGCATCATGTCGACCACGTCGACCAGCTGGAACAGGCCCTGCTTGTGCGTGCGGATCGGTTTCTGGCCGGTGATCATCAGCATCGGCATGGCGCCGAGCTGGGCGTAGGCCGCCGCGGTGACCAGGTTGGTGGCGCCGGGCCCGAGCGTGGCCAGCGCCACGCCGGCCTCGCCGGTCAGGCGGCCCCAGGTCGCGGCCATGAAGCCGGCGGCCTGTTCGTGGCGGGTCACGATCAGCCGGATCGAGGATTCGCGCAGCGCTTCCACCAGATCGAGATTTTCCTCGCCGGGCACACCGAAGATGCAATGCACGCCCTCGGCTTCGAGGGCCTTCACGAACAACGCCGCCGCCTTCATGCATCGCCTCCATGGGAAAGGCGTGCAGGATGCGAGCCGCGGCGTTCAGTTTGCGTGAGCGGAGCGGTCAGTCGTCGCTGA
>LNAP01008266.1_pt1 | contig 15169 bp, 10 predicted proteins | sample 602601 | NCBI WGS metagenome assembly LNAP01 (sample SAMN02440304, study PRJNA202911) | soil metagenome | biome: Subtropical and temperate rainforests or woodlands; isolation source: soil samples (1 kg each in a 20% v/v slurry with milli Q water) were... ...
AGGGGCAAGAGCGTTTGGTTACTTTGCGCCGGGCGGCGTTCCGCTTCTCAAAGTGACTCGCTGTAAAAGCGAAACCCTAGGTGGCCGTTACCGCAGGAATGGATATGTACTCAGTCACAAATCCCCATTGGCCGCCAGGACGCCTTCGCCGGCAAGCCTGGCTCCTACAGTAAAAGCGAAACCCTAGGTGGCCGTTACCGCAGGAATGGATATGTACACCTGAAAGAAATTGGTCGGCTGTCAGGCCGCCTTCGCGAGCAGGCTCACTCCCACAGTAGATCGGGTACAACCGCAAGCGACTGGTCCGCCCCCCGGTGTCAGGCCGCCTTCGCGAGCAGGCTCGCTCCCACAGTAGATCGGGTACAACCGCAAGCGACTGGTCCGCTGACAGGCCGCTTTCGCGAGCAGGCTCGCTCCCACAGTAGATCGGGTACAACCGCAAGCGACTGGTCGGCTGTCAGGCCGCCTTCGCGAGCAAGTCCGCTCCCACAACAGGCGTGATAATCAGGAGGGCTTGGGTGGGGCTGCATCCGACGGGGCTTTTGCCGAACCCTGCTTTTGCGCGCGCCACGTCGCCGGAGGCATGCCGAACTGGCTGATGAACCAGCGCGTAAACGAACTCGCCATTGAGTAGCCAAGCATGTCGGCAATGCGACTGAGCGAGTAATTCGGGTTGTCCAGGTAACGCAGCACCAGGTCGCGGCGCACGTCGTTGATCACATCGTTGAAGGCACATCCATCATCCTTGAGGCGACGTTGCAGCGTGCGCACGTTCATGCCCTGGCTCTGCGCGACCTGTTCGATGGTGGCACGGCCCATCGGCAGCAGCAGGTAGATGGCCTTGCGCACTTCGAACAGCATCGAAGTGCCTTGGTGGCTTTGCAGCGAATCGAGGTAGCTCTGGGCATAGCGCGCCATGGCAGGGTCGGCGTTGGGGTTGGTCATGTCCAGGCTGGCGCCGGCGCAGACGATGCCGTTGAACTCACTGCCGAACTCCAGGGTGCAGCCGAACAGGCGGCGGTGCAGTTGAAGGTTGTCGGGGGCCTGGTGGGTGAAGTTGACGCTGTAGGGGTGCCAGTGTGAGCCGAGCAGGGCGGCGCACAGGCGGAACATCACGCCGATGGCCAGCTCGGTGGCCTGTCGACAGGGCATCGGCGATTCCGTGACCACCTCTTCGCGAATGATCACCATCTTGCCGGCCTCTTCAATGAAGATGGCCAGCGAGTCATTCATCAAGTGCCGGTAATGCACCACCACCTGCAAGGCATCGCGCAGCGTGCGCTGATGGCTGAGCAGCAGGCTGACCACGCCGAAGTCCGAGAGCTGGCGTGATTCGGCCATGCTCAAACCGAAGGTCTGGCAGCCGCTGGCAGAGGCTGAATCCTCCAGCAGGCGCACGGCGGAATCGATGGGGATGCGATGTTCCGGTGCCTGCAGCAAAGCCCTGGACAAGCCAACGCTGGCCAGCAAATCGCGTGGGTTGAACCCCAGGTATTGGGTGACCTCCAGGTAGTTGGTCAAGACGGCGGCGCGAACAAGCTTGGTCATGCGAAGGTCTTTCCTGGGCCGATTGCAATTCAATTGAGCGTGGCGACTATATCCAGCGCATCAGCAATTGCAACAGTTGTTAAGTGAGCGATTGCACCCGCCCATTGCTGTCCGATTTACCACTCTTGAACCTGCCTCATCGAGGCTCACCCATTGATTACAGTGACCCGCACAGAACTTGCTGAGATTTTCGACCGGTGGTCGCACCGCGCCATCACCGAAACGTTTGTCATGAAAAGAAAAGTGCCTGACGTCCAATGAAAAGCGCCTGGGGTGGGCGCTCTTTAATGTCAGTCCTACAAAAAGCCCCTGGCGACAGAGCCAGTCGAGTCATCGAGAAAGCGTAGGTGTTGAAGTGGACAAACTGCAAACTGCCGCAACCGTTCTGATCGTACCGGGCCTGCGTGAGCACGTCGCCGAACATTGGCAGACGTTGCTTGAAGCCAGGCTGAGCAAGGTACGTAGCGTGCCGCCGCTGGAGGCCGACAAGCTCGATTGCAACAAACGCGTGCAAGCGATCCAGCATGCACTGGAACAGATCGACGGGCCGGTGATCCTGGTCGCCCATAGCGCCGGTGTCCTGATGGTCGCGCACTGGGCCGCGCAGCACAGCCGGCCGATCAAGGGCGCGCTGCTGGCCGCTCCACCTGACCTCGATGCCCCTTGGCCGTCTGGCTACCCATCGCCTGAAACCCTGCGTAGCCAGGGGTGGGACCCTCTACCCAAAGGCCCGCTGCCATTTCGCAGCCTCGTGGCCGCCAGTACCAACGACCACCTCGCCAGCCTGCAAGCCGTTACGCACCTGGCCGAAGGCTGGGGTAGCGAGCTGCTCAACCTGGGCGATGTCGGTCATCTCAATCCTGCTGCCGGGTACGGGCACTGGCCGCAAGCCGAAGCCCTGATCCTCGAGCTGGATCGCTAGTTCAGGCGCCGGTTGGCCCGCGCCATCCGGTATCCGCCCCTATCCTGAAAAACGTAAACCCCTGGAACAAGGGGTTACGCGGGGCCTGCTGCGCTTAAAACAAATACAAAAAGGCGGAGACAACGCTATGCACCACAACAAGAGTCACGGGTTCACCGCTTCACGCTACACCTTGCTGGCCTCGGCCATTCTCGCGGCAACGGTGCCGACGGCCCATGCGGTCGAGATCGAGACAGGTAACCCGGACTGGAACGTTCGCGTGGATAACACCGTCAAGTACAACTACGGCGTACGCACCGAAAGCGCGGACAAACGTATGTTGGGCACGCCCAACAACAACGACGGCGACTACAACTTCCGTAGGTCTGGCACCAACATCACCAACCGCGTCGACCTGTTGACCGAGATGGACGTGGTCTATCAGAACCACATGGGCTTTCGCGTAAGCGCCGCCGGTTGGTACGACAAGGCCTACGAGAACACCGGTTCCAATTCCAACCCGTTCGTCAACGGCAACGGTTCGACCTCGGGCCTGATCGCCAACGACCCGCGCCTGGCCGGGGTCACCAATGACAACGTCGGCAACGGCAGCCCGCACCTGAGCAACTATGCCCAGCGTTACTACACGGGTCCGTCCGGCGAAATCCTCGACGCCTTCGTGTTCTACAGCACCGAAGTGGGCGAGGAGTCGATGCTGAGCTTCAAGGCTGGCCAGCACAACGTGTTCTGGGGCGAGACCATTCTCAATCCGGTGCATTCGATCAGCTACGGCCAGTCCGGCCTGGACCTGGCCAAGCTGGCCGCGTCGCCGGGCACCGAAGCCAAGGAGCTGTTCGTACCGCGCAATCAGCTGTCGATGTCGTTCACCGTCAACCCTGAGTTGACCCTGGCGGCCCAATACTTCCTCGACTGGGATGAAGCGCGTCTTCCAGAAGCCGGCACCTACTACGGCGGTTCCGACCTGGTCGGTTTCGGCGCGCAGTCGTTCCTGCTGGGTAACACTAATGCTGTCGTGCCTGGCAGCCCTCTGGGTTGCGGCCTGGCGCCGTGCAACGGCTTGACCAACGTGCGTCGCGGGCACGACCTGACCCCGGACAAGCGCGGCGACTGGGGCCTCATGGCCAAATGGTCACCCGCCTGGCTGGACGGCACCCTCGGCGTCTATTACCGCGAAACCTCGGAAATCCTCCCGCAAGCCTGGCTCGATGCCCGTGGCCTGAGTTCGGCCAACCCGAACGGAACCCGGCCAGCCGGCCAGGTGCCCGCGGTCATCAATACGCTCAACTCGCTGAGCACCGCCACCTATCAGATGGCCTATGCCGACAACATCAAGATCGTTGGCCTGAGCCTGTCCAAGGACGTGGGCGGGGTGAGCGTGGGCTCGGACCTGAACGTCCGGCACAACATGCCGCTGGCCAGTATTCCAGCCGTCGTCAGCACCACCAGTCCCCTGGGCCTGGGCCAGGGGCTCGGCCTGCTGCCGGCGCGCACACCCGGAACCGGCGTGATCTATGACACCCCGGAAAAGGGCGACAGCATGGCCGCCACCGGCGACACCCTGCACTGGACGGTCAACGGTCTGATGACCATGCCGAAAACGCCCGTGTTCGATTCGGCGACCCTGCTCGCCGAGTTGTACTACAGCAACTTGCTCAAGCTCGATAGCAAGAACGAAGCGCTCTACAAAGGCAAGGGCACTTACCACGGTATCGATCAGCCGACCCGTGACAACTGGGGCATCGCGGTCAACTTCACACCGACCTGGTACCAGGTGTTTCCCGGTGTCGACCTCAATGCACCGATGTCCGTCAACCTCGGTCTCGATGGCGTTTCACCGGTTTCCGGTGGCGGTGCCAAGGACACCGGTAACTACGCAGTCGGCCTCGGCGCCGTTGTGTACAACAAATACTTCGTCGACCTGAAATACGTGGACTCTTTCGGCAAGGCCGACAAGTGCAATGTCAGTGGCGTGAGTACTGGCCCGACCGGAGGTGACGGCGCTGCGCCGAATGCCTTCAGCGGCAACGAAAACTACGCCTGTTACGCCGGTGGCTATTCGTCCTTTTCCGGTGGTGGCGCCACGACTGAGGACCGTGGCGCTGTGTACCTGACGATGAAAACAACCTTTTGATGCACCACTGATTTGCTCAATGCAAGCAGGAGAATAACAAGATGAAATTCGTGAAAACCGTGTTGGCCGCTTCGCTGGCCATGGTCCTTGCCGCCCAGGTACAGGCCGCTGTTTCAACCCAGGACGCTGCCAAGCTGGGCACCAGCCTGACCCTGGTGGGCGCCGAAAAGGCCGGCAATGCCGATGGTTCGATTCCGGCCTACAACGGTGGCCTGACCACGCCGCCAGCCAGTTTCAAAGCCGGTGACAGCATGCGCCCGGACCCGTTTGCCAGTGAAAAACCGCTGCTGGTGATCGATGGCAAGAACGTCGACCAGTACAAGGGCATGCTCACCGCCACCACGGTGGAACTGGCCAAGCGCTTTCCGACTTTCCGTGTCGACGTGTTCCCGACCCACCGCACCGTTTCGCTGCCAAAAGCCATCCTCGATAACGGCGTGAAGAACGCCAGCGGCGCCAAGTCACTCGAAGGCGGGTTGGCCATCGACAACGTGCTGCCGGGCGTACCGTTCCCGATTCCGCAATCGGGCAACGAAGCGATGTGGAACTTCCTCTTGCGTTATCAGGGCGTGAGCATCAACTCCAAGTACGACTCCTGGAACGTTGACTCCGCCGGCGTGCCAAGCCTGGCCACCACCGGGCAGGCGTTCATCTCCTATCCGATCTACGAGAACCTGACGCAGCCGATCAGCAGCGCCGATGTGTACTACCAGATGAAGCTGTCCTACACCGGCCCGGCACGTCGCGCCGGCGAGGCGGTAATGCTCAAGGACGCGGCCAACCCGCTGCAGCAACCACGCCGCGCCTGGCAATACCTGCCGGGGCAGCGTCGGGTGAAGCTGGCGCCTAACCTGGCGTACGACACGCCGAACCCAGGGACTGCGGGTGCGGGCACTTATGACGATGTGTTCGTGTTCAACGGTGCGCTGGATCGCTACGACTGGAAGCTGGTGGGCAAGCAGGAAATGATCGTGCCCTACAACACCTACAAGCTGACCTACGCCCAGGATCCGAAGTCGCTGACCACCGCCAATCACCTCGCACCAGACTTCGTGCGCTGGGAAAAACACCGCGTATGGGTCGTGGAAGGCAACCTCAAGGCCGGTGCCCGGCACATCTATGCCAAGCGCCGCTTCTACCTCGACGAAGACAGCTGGAGCGCTTTGGCCTCGGATCAGTATGACGCCCGTGGCCAGCTCTATCGTGGTTCCTTCGCGTTCCTCAGCCAGAGCTATGACAAGCAGGTGCCGGACTCCACGCCTTTCATGATCTACGACCTGGTCGGTGGCTCCTACAACATCAACGGTGTAGTCGGCCCTTACGGCGGCATCAAGTACATCGATCCGCTCTCCAAGGCCCAGTGGTCGTCGGAATCCCTGGCCGGCAGCGGCATTCGCTAAGCAAACCGCAAGCAGACGCTCGCACGATCCACTGTGGGAGCGAGCCTGCTCGCGATGGACGTTAACGATGACGCGTGCTGTCTGGATGCCCGCGTCGCCCTCTGGTCCATCGCGAGCAGGCTCGCTCCCACATGACCTGCACGGCGCAAGGTTTGAACGTCAGGCACACCGATGTGTGTCCCGGCGCGGTTTTCCGAAGAGGACGCGGTATGTGTTCGTATAAGAATTTCAAGCACGTGGCGTTTGGCCTGGCGCTCGGCCTGTTGCAGGGCGTCACCCACGCAGCCGATTACGTTGATGTGCTGGACCTGCCTGCCAGGGTCAGTGCCTTGGCCAGCAATAGCCCGCTGTCCGGCATGGCCCGCGCCGGTGAGCGCGTGATCGCCGTTGGCCAGCGCGGCCATATCCTGTTTTCCGATGACGCTGGCAAGCACTGGCAGCAGGCTGCCGTACCGGTCAGCGCCGACTTGACCGCCGTGAGTTTTTCCGGCCCCACCCAGGGCTGGGCGGTAGGCAATGACGGTGTGGTGTTGCACACGAGCGACGCTGGCGCGACCTGGAACAAGCAACTCGACGGCCGCCAGATCGGCAACTTGCTGGTCAAGCATTACACGGCGCTGGCCAGTGCCGAGCCGGGCAACGAACAGTGGCCGCTGCTGGTCGCCGAAGGTCAGCGACTGCTGGAGCAGGGTGCCGATAAACCGCTACTCGATGTGTGGTTCGCCAATGACCAAGTCGGCTATGTGGTCGGCGTGTTCAACCTGATCCTGCGCACTGACGATGGCGGCATGAGCTGGACGCCGTTGCAGGATCGCACCGACAACCCGCAAGGCTTGCACCTCAATGCCATCGCCTCCACTGGTGACAGCCTGTACATCGCCGGCGAACAAGGCCTGTTGCTCAAATGGGATGAGCAGGCTCAACGCTTCGCCGCCGTGGAGACGCCCTATCAGGGCAGCTTCTTCGGTGTCATCGGCAAGCCTGGCGAAGTGCTCGTCTACGGCTTGCGCGGCAACGTGCTGCGCAGTACCGACGGCGGGCAGAGCTGGACCCCGTTGGACACTGGTCTGCACATCAGCATTACCGCCGGCCTCGTCGATGCCCGTGGCCATTACCGCCTGTTCACCCAGGGCGGGCAGATGCTGGTCAGCCAGGGCACAGGTGCGCACATGCACCTGGTGCAGCAACCGGCACGCACCCCGGTTGCCGGTGCCACCCAGTCCGCCGACGGCGCATTGGTGGTAGCGGGCAGCCGTGGCGCCCAGGTGTTAGCCGCCGATCCAGCCCTCGAACCCTAAGAGCGAGAACCCAGACATGGGCAATATCAAACAAGACGCCATGCCGGTGATTCGCGAGCTGCGTGATTTCGACCGCCGCTCCGGCAACCTGCTCGAACGGCTGGTGTTCAACTACCGTCCGCTGTTCATGCTGCTGATGGCCTTGGCCACCGTGGTCCTGGGCTTCATGGCGGTGACCCGCCTGGAACTGCGCCCCAGCTTCGAAAAAATGATTCCGCAGAGCCAGCCCTACATCCAGAATTTCCTGGAGAACCGCCAGTCGCTGCGCGGCCTGGGCAACTCGGTGCGGGTGGTGGTCGAGAACACCCAGGGTGACATTTTCGACCCTCAGTACCTTGACGTACTCAAGCAGGTCAACGACCAGTTGTTCCTCACTGAAGGCGTCGACCGTGCGTGGATGAAGTCCTTGTGGAGCCCGGCGGTACGCTGGACTGAAGTCACCGAGCAAGGCTTCCAGGGTGGCCCGGTGATGCCTGATACCTATGAGGGCAAACCTGAGCAAATCGAACAGTTGCGCCAGAACATTTCCCGCGCCGGCATCGTCGGCAGCCTGGTCGCCAGCGACTACAAGTCGAGCATGCTCGTCGTACCGCTGCTGGACAAGTCCGCCGCAGGTGGCCAGCGCATCAACTACCATCAGTTCTCGCAGATGCTCGAAGAGCAGTTGCGCGACAAGATCGAATTCGCCGGCGACAGCGCGGCGCGTAAATCCGGGGAAGAGGGCAAGGGCCCGTACAAGGTGCGGGTGATCGGTTTCGCCAAGCTGATGGGCGACCTGATCGACGGCCTGATCCAGGTGATGATGTTCTTCGGGCTGGCCGTGGTCACCTCGCTGATCATCATCTACGCCTACACCCGTTGTGTGCGCAGCACCTTGTTGGTGGTCGGCTGCTCGCTGATCGCGGTAGTCTGGCAACTGGGCATCGTCGCCTGGCTGGGCTACGCCATCGACCCGTACTCGGTGCTTGTACCGTTCCTGATCTTCGCCATCGGTGTGTCACACGCCGCGCAGAAGATGAACGGCATCATGCAGGACATCGCCCGTGGCACCCACAAACTGATTGCCGCGCGCTACACCTTCCGCCGCCTGTTCATCGCTGGCGTCACTGCATTGCTGGCTGACGCCGTGGGCTTTGCCGTGCTGATGCTGATCGACATTCCGGTGATCCAGGACCTGGCGATCACCGCCAGCATCGGTGTCGCGGTACTGATCTTCACCTGCCGGTGGCGCTGTCCTACATCGGCGTCGGCCGCAAGGCGGCCGAGCGTGCGCTGAAAATCGACAACCGTGCCGAGCACCACAAGGGCTTCGGCAAACTCTGGGACCTGCTCGATCGTTTCACCACGCGCAAGTGGGCGACGGGCGCCGTGCTGGTCGCGGTGCTGATGGGCATTGGCGGCTTCATGGTCAGCCTGCAACTGAAGATCGGCGACCTTGAAAGTGGGGCGCCGGAATTGCGCGCCGACTCGCGCTACAACCGCGACAACGCCTACATCACCAGCCACTATGCGCTGTCCAGCGACCTGTTCGCGGTGATGATCAAGACCGCGCCGGAAGGCTGCCTGAACTACAAGACCCTGATCCTCGCCGATCGCCTGGCCTGGGAGCTGCAGCAGTATCCGGGTGTGCAGGCGACGTCCTCACTGGTCAACGCGGTACGCCAGATCACCGCCGGCACCTATGAAGGCAACCCCAAGCTCAACAGCATCCAGCGCAACCAGGACGTGCTGAACTATGCCGCGCAGCAAGCCTCGGTCAACTCTCCGGAGCTGTTCAACAACAACTGCTCGCTGATGCCGGTGATTGCCTTCCTCAAGGATCACAAGGCGGAGACCCTGGATGCCGTGGTGGCGATCGCCGACAAGTTCGCCAAGGAAAACAGTACTGACGATCGCCAGTTCCTGTTGGCGGCCGGCAGTGCCGGGATCGAAGCGGCCACCAACATCGTGGTGCGCGAGGCCAACCGTACCATGCTGCTGTACGTCTACCTGGCGGTGACGCTGTTCTGCCTGATCACTTTCCGCAGCTGGCGCGCCACGCTGGTGGCGCTGCTGCCACTGGTGCTGACTTCGATCCTGTGCGAAGCGCTGATGGTGGTCATGGGCATCGGCGTGAAAGTCGCGACCTTGCCGGTGATCGCCTTGGGTGTGGGGATCGGTGTGGACTACGCACTGTATCTGCTCAGCGTGCAATTGCACTTCCAGCGCCAGGGCCTGCCGCTGTCCCAGGCGTACCGCAACGCCGTGTCGTTCACCGGCCGGGTGGTCGGGCTGGTGGGCATCACACTGGCCGCCGGCGTGGTGTGCTGGGTCTGGTCGCCGATCAAGTTCCAGGCCGACATGGGCATCCTGCTGACCTTCATGTTCCTTTGGAACATGCTCGGCGCGCTGATCCTGATTCCGGCCCTGTCGTACTTCCTGCTGCGTGAACGGGCACCGCAACCCGGTGCTGTTGCGGCAGCCGAAATCATTGAATCCACTGAACGTCCCGGCATGCCCCATGCCGTGACCACTTCCGAGTAAGTCAAGATGTCTGATTACAAAGCTCCCCTGCGCGACATGCGCTTCGTCCTCAACGAGGTCTTCCAGGTGTCCCGGCTGTGGGCCAGTTTGCCTGGCCTGGCCGACGTGATCGATGAAGAAACCGCCGCCGCCATCCTCGAAGAAGCCGGCAAGATCAGTGGCGAAGTCATCGCACCCTTGAACCGCGCCACCGACGAGCAGGGCTGTACCTGGAGCAATGGTTCGGTCACCGCGCCAGAGGGTTTTGCCGAGGCCTATCAAGCCTTCGCCGAAGGCGGTTGGGTCGGTGTCGGCGGAGATCCGCAGTACGGTGGCATGGGCATGCCCAAGGCGATTTCGGCCCAGGTCGAAGAGATGGTCAACGCGGCCAGCCTGTCGTTCGGCCTGTACCCGATGCTGACCGCCGGCGCCTGCCTGTCGATCAAGGCGCACGCCAGTGAAGAACTCAAGGAGCGTTACCTGCCGAACATGTACGCCGGCACCTGGACCGGTTCCATGTGCCTGACCGAGGCCCATGCCGGCACCGACCTGGGCATGATCCGCACTCGCGCCGAGCCCCAGGCCGATGGCAGCTACAAGGTCAGCGGCAGCAAGATTTTCATCACCGGCGGCGACCACGACCTGACCGAAAACATCATCCACCTGGTACTGGCGCGACTGCCCGATGCCCCGGCAGGCCCAAAAGGCATCTCGCTGTTCCTGGTGCCCAAGGTGCTGGTCAACGCCGACGGATCGCTGGGTGAAAACAATGCGCTGTCCTGCGGCTCCATCGAACACAAGATGGGGATCAAGGCGTCGGCCACCTGCGTGATGAACTTCGACGGCGCCACCGGCTGGATCGTCGATGCGCCGAACAAGGGGCTGGCGGCGATGTTCACCATGATGAACTACGAGCGCCTGGGCGTGGGCATCCAGGGCCTGGCGCAGGGCGAGCGTTCCTATCAGAACGCCGTCGCCTATGCTCGTGATCGCTTGCAGAGCCGTGCACCTACCGGCGCGCAGAACAAAGACAAGGCCGCCGATCCGATCATCGTCCACCCTGACGTACGGCGCATGCTGTTGACTATGAAGGCCCTGAACGAAGGTGGCCGTGCGTTCTCCAGCTACGTGGCCCTGCAACTGGACATCGCCAAATACAGCGAAGACCCGACAACCCGCACGCGTGCCCAGGAACTGGTGTCGTTGCTGACCCCGGTGGCGAAGGCATTTCTCACCGACATGGGCCTGGAAACGACCCTGCACGGGCAGATGATTTTCGGCGGCCATGGCTACATTCGCGAGTGGGGCCAGGAGCAACTGGTGCGCGACGTGCGCATCACGCAAATCTACGAAGGCACCAACGGCATCCAGTCCCTGGACCTGGCCGGGCGCAAGATTGTCGGCAGCGGCGGGGCGCTCTACCGCCTGTTTGCTTCGGAAATCCGCAACTTCACCGCCAACGCCAGCGCCGAACTTGATGAGTTCACCCAGCCGTTGAACGCCGCCGTGGACACCCTCGATGAACTGACCGCGTGGCTGCTGGATCGGGCACAGGGCAACCCAAATGAAATCGGCGCGGCCTCGGTCGAGTACCTGCACGTGTTTGGCTACACCGCGTACGCCTACATGTGGGCGCGCATGGCCAAGGCCGTCGTCAGCGGCGATGCCGAGGACGATTTCTACACCAGCAAGCTGGCCACCGCGCGTTTCTACTTCGCCCGGTTGCTGCCACGTATCCACTCGTTGAGCGCATCGGCCAAAGCCGGAAGCGACTGCCTCTACGAGCTGCAAGCCGACCAGTTCTAAAGGACAAGGAACCTTAATCATGATGGCGACAAAAATAATTCCACCCGCCGAAGGCGCCTATGCCTATCCCTTGCTGATCAAGCAATTGCTGCTGTCCGGGGTGCGCTACGAACCGGGTCGGGAAATCGTCTACGCCGACAAGCTGCGCTACAGCTACCAGACCCTCAACCAGCGCATCCGCCGCCTGGCCAATGCGTTGACTGCGGCCGGGGTCAAGGCCGGGGACACCGTGGCCCTGCTTGACTGGGACAGCCACCGCTACCTGGAATGCTTCTTCGCCGTGCCGATGATTGGCGCGGTGCTGCACACGGTGAACATTCGCCTGTCGCCGGAGCAGGTGCTGTTCACCATGAACCACGCCGAGGATGACCTGGTGCTGGTGCATGACGATTTCCTGCCGCTGGTCGAGCAGATCCAGGGGCGGCTGACCACGGTCAAAGGCTTTGTGCAGCTCACCGATGACCAGGCATCCGATACTTCATTACCCGTGCAGGGCGAGTACGAGCAGTTGCTGTCGCAGTGTTCGGACCAGTATGACTTTCCCGATTTCGACGAGAATTCGGTAGCGACGCTGTTCTACACCACCGGCACCACCGGCGACCCCAAGGGCGTGTATTTCACCCATCGCCAGTTGGTCCTGCACACCTTGAATGCCGTGGGGACATTGGGCGTCTACCAGGGGACGCCGCTGCTGCGTTCCGATGACGTGTACATGCCGATCACGCCGATGTTCCATGTGCATGCCTGGGGCGTGCCTTACGTCGCTACCCTGATGGGCATCAAGCAGGTGTACCCCGGCCGCTACGAACCCAATAGCCTGGTCCGGCTTTATCAGGAGGAGAAGGTGACGTTTTCCCACTGTGTGCCGACCATCCTGCAAATGCTCCTCACCTGTGAGCAAGGCAAGTCCGCCGATTTCAACGGCTGGAAAATGCTCCTGGGTGGCAGTGCGCTGCCCTTGGGTCTTGCCAGCGAAGCCAGTGCAAAAGGCATGGTGGTGCACGCTGGCTACGGCATGTCGGAAACCTGCCCGCTGCTGTGCCTGACTTACCTGCGCGATGAAGACCGCAAGCTATCGGCCCAGGCGCAACTGCCGACACGCATCAAGACCGGTACCCCGGTGCCGATGGTCGACCTGAAAATCATCGATGCCAGTGGCAATGACGTGGTCCATGACGGCGAGTCCCTGGGCGAGATCGTGGTGCGCGCGCCCTGGCTGACACAAGGCTACTTGAAGGAGCCGCAAAAAGGCGCCGAGCTGTGGCAGGACGGCTGGTTGCACACTGGCGACATGGCTTCCATCGACCCGTTGGGCGGTGTGGAAATCAAGGATCGCATCAAGGACGTGATCAAGACCGGCGGGGAGTGGATCAGCTCCCTGGAGCTGGAAAGCCTGATCAGCGAACACCAGGCGGTGCTGTCGGTCGCGGTGGTGGGCATTGCCGATGAGCAATGGGGAGAACGGCCCATGGCCCTGGTGGTGTGCGAGCCGGGACAGTACCTGGACCGCAAGATCCTCGAGGCGCACCTGCAAGGGTTCGTCGAGATCGGCCGGATCAATAAATGGGCGATTCCCAAGCAGTTCAAGTTCGTGGCTGAGATTCCCAAGACCAGCGTTGGCAAGATCAACAAGAAGCTGATCCGGGAACAGGCGCTGGTCTGAGCAACCGTGACGCATAACCCACTGTAGGAGCGAGCATGCTCGCGAGAAACCCGAGAGCACCGCGGGGTGTCAGGTAGCCAGCGTCATCGTTGACGACCATCGCGAGCATGCTCGCTCCTACAGGGGGCCTTCGGCACGTCCGATTTCGATGAAAATCCCCCTGGTCGTTTTTCAAAAACCATGAGGTTGCGTACCTCATTGCGACAACTCTTATCCCTCTACGGAAATTACTTTCATCTCGTTTGAAGTTCGTGCCTCGAAATGTTCTAAGAGTTTCACAAATATTTCGACGTGACCCTCTTGAGGAGTACCGCATGTTCAAACGAGCAATTCCCGCCGCCATCCTGTTGTTCGGCGGTTCGATCGGCGCACAGGCAGCAGAGCCTGGCGCACGCGGCTTTCTGGAAGACAGCAAGGCCAGCCTTTCCATGCGTACCCTGTACTTCAACAGCGATAACCGCGACGGCAGCGCAGACCCTTCCAAGACCGAAGAGGCGGCCCAGGGTTTTGTGCTGCGTTATGAGTCGGGATTCACCCAAGGCACCCTGGGGTTCGGGCTTGATGCCCAGGCGTTGCAAGGGATTACCCTGGACAGCGGCGCCGGTCGCCACGTCGGCAGCGGCATGATTCCCTCGAAGGGCGACGGTGCGGCCGATGCCTGGAGCAGCTTCGGTCCCACGGCGAAGATGCGCATCGCCAAGACCGAACTGCGTTACGGCACGTTGTTGCCGAAGCTGCCGATACTGCTGTCCAACGATGCCCGCGTGCTGCCGCAATCGTTCACCGGCGGCCAGGTCACGTCAAAAGACATCGATGGCCTGACCCTGACCGGCGGGTTGCTGGAGCACGCAGTCGGTCGTGCCTCGACCGATCGAACCGGCCTGTCGGTTGCCGGTGGTACCCGGGACAGCAACAAGTTCTATTTCGCCGGGGGCGACTACGAGGTGACCAAGGCGCTGAAGGCACAGTACTACTTCGCGCAGTTGGAAGACTTCTACAACCAGAACTTCCTCGGCCTGACACACAGCCTGGCCATCGACAGTGCAAGCGCCATCACCACGGACCTGCGCTATTTCCGCACCACCTCCAGCGGTGCCAACAGCTCCGCCGCAGGTAGAGCGCAAGGCTATCGCGTCTCGGGTTACACCGATGACAACAACGGTGAAATCGATAACGACACCTGGGCTGCCATGGTTACCTATACCAACGGCGGCCATGCCGTGGCGCTCGGTTACCAGCAAGTGGGCGATGGCAGCAACTTCGTCCAGCCCAACCAGGGCAGCCTGGTGGATAAAGGCGCGGGTGGTGGCAGCGTCTACCTGCCCACCGATCGCATGATCCAGAGCTTTGCCCGCGCCGGGGAGCGAACCCGTTTCGGTCAATACACCTATGACTTCGCGCCCCTTGGAATCCCTGGCCTGAAGGCGTCAGTGGCGTATCTCAAGGGCACGGACATCAAGGCGCAAAACGCTGCAGACCAGTCTGAGTGGGAGCGTGATATGACGCTGGACTATGTGATTCAGTCGGGTTCGCTCAGGGGGCTTGCCTTCAGCGTGCGCAATGGCAAGTCGAACACCGATGCCGGGCGCAATGTTGAGCAGAATCGCTTCATCATCAACTACACCCTGTCGCTGCTGTAACGCCCGTTAAGCACTCACGGCGGAATGAAACCCTTGTAGGAGCCAGGCTTGCCGGCGAAGGCGGCCTGATAGCCGACCTATTATTTGTTGTCGGAGTACATATCCATACCTGCGGTAACGGCCACCTACGGTTTCGCTCTTACAGCGAGTCACTTGGAAAAGCCCCAAGTAACCAAGGGCTCTTGCCCCTGGCGTTCGGTGCCTCGCTAAGGCTCGGCATGCCCTCGCTCCGGTCCTGCTCCGTGGGTCGCCGCGATGG
>LNAP01003422.1_pt1 | contig 15168 bp, 30 predicted proteins | sample 602601 | NCBI WGS metagenome assembly LNAP01 (sample SAMN02440304, study PRJNA202911) | soil metagenome | biome: Subtropical and temperate rainforests or woodlands; isolation source: soil samples (1 kg each in a 20% v/v slurry with milli Q water) were... ...
CGGACTGGTGGACGCCAACGGCGGCGACGGTGGCCAGAACTGCCAGTGTCTTCTTCATGATTGTCCTCCTTCGCATCTCGCCGGGACAACGCGGGGAGCCTGTGAGGGTTGCGCACAGCTCGCGGAACCCGCCCGGCAAAAAATTGCGATGGAGGTGGAACGAAATCACGCCGTCTGGATTGCACTCGTGAGTGCGGAAGCCGCAGCCATCCGGCCAGGCGACAGCACGAAGACCCCGTCAGCATCCTCCGCGGTGCTGGCGGGGTTTTTGGTTTCACGGGAGCAAACGGCAGCAAACGACAAAGGCTGCCAACTGGGCGGACGCCGAGGAGGACACATTGCCGATATCCGCACTGCTCGCCCGCATCCGCAGGCTGGTTCCCAAAGACAGGGATCCGCACTACGACGAGATCGTCCGCAGTTTCGGAGTCGGTTCGCTGCGCCCGCCGCCGACACCGATGAGCGACGGCGAACTCGCGCGGGCCATTGCCGAATTCCTCAAGGATACGCCCTCCACGGAATCCGTTGCGACCCTCGGCCGGCGGCTCGATCCCTCGACCCCTCTTTGATCGGGATCGTCGTCAGGGGAACATGCGCGGCGCGCGCACGTTGACCGGGCCTTCACGAGAGGAGGTCCATCATGCCGGTGTGGCTCGAAGTTTTACTCAATTTGTCCGGCTATGCCGGCTTCGTCGCGCTAGCGACCCGCGGCGCCGCGCCCGATGGTGTCTCCGCTGACGAGCGTATCTGTGGCGGCGGGCGCTAGTTCGCGTGCGGCGCCTGGCCTGCCGTGCGCACCAGCCTGTCGGCCTTGACCGCGACCCGCGTGTCCTCGAGCTGCGGCCGCAGCGAGACGCTGATCACTACGAAGGCGAGACAGAACAGCGTACCGACGATGGCGACGCGGCGGTAGGTGTGCCGGTCGCCTTGATAGAAGCACGGTTCTGAAAAAGGTGTCATGGCAGATCGCTTCTTGGCAAAGCCGTTTTTTGGTTGTCTTTGCCAGACACCTACTCCAACCCGCAGCAAGCGCAACGCGATTGGGCTTTTAACCTAACCGAATAGGCTTATCGGCTTTCGCGCAAGTTTTGGTTAGGAGTTGCGCGCGCCGCGAGCGACCGGCTTTGTTCCAGCTTCGACTCCATTTCGTTCTCGAAGAACGAATCGGAATCGAAAAACCGATGCGGAGCAGCTCTTAAAAAGACATGAGGATCGCGCGCGGCGACGAGTCATCGCGAAAGATCGTGAACGCACGCGCGATCCCATGTTGCGATCCCATTTCGCGTTCACCTGGCGTCATCGCTCTTTGGCGGCGGCACCTGCGGCACCGACGGCTTGCCTTTGCGCAGCCGCGGATGCCTGTCGTACCAGAACACTTTGGCGATCTCGGCGAGAAACTAGCACGCATCCATGTCGCTCTCCCTCGCCCCACTGCATAACGATGGCACGAGGACGGGACTGTGCGAGGAATCACGCAGGCATCGCTGGAACCGCAACGTCCCGTATCGACACAGAAGCCACGGCTTGTTCTGCATCCGACTCCACTTCGTTCTCAAAGAACGAATCGAAGTCGGAAAAATCGGCGCGAAGCAATTCCTAACGATCGATGAAGCTGCGCAACGCATCGCGCTTGCCGACGGTCGCCCGCCATCGGCGTTCGCCGACGCTCCTCACGCGGCCCGCTTCGTCTTGCCCTTCTCCGAGAAGCATTCGAGAATCTGGATGCGGAGCTCCTCCGCGGCCGGGCCCTCGACCTTCCTGAGTTGATTCCAGAGCCTGATCACTTCACGCTGTTTCTCGACGGTCATGAGTCACCTCCCCAGAGATTCCAAAGATGATGGCTCACTAGAACAAAATGAGAACAAAAAGTCCAGTCCCTGCGCGTGATTTCCCGGGCGATCGCATATGAAGAGAGACGTGGCGGGGAGCTTGCCTGCGGCATCCTTCGCGGCGCCCGCCTGCGGTGGCCCTCACGACGAGGTCGCGCTTTGCCGCGCGATTCTGGATCCTCTATGCGATCGCCCTGCCCCACCTCGCATGGAACGCCTTGCTCCCCCTGCCCGTTACCGGTGCCGAGGGTGGTGCAGATGCCAAGAAAATTCTACGCGGTCGAGGTCGTTCGGCAGATCGAGGAGACGGTCGAGATCATCGTCGAGGCGACCGACGAGGAGGCGGCGCAAGGCGCGGCGCTCGAGCATCTGAAGGCCCGCGGCGGCGAATATGAATGGCTCAATGCAAAGACGGAATTCATCGTCTGGCGCAAGCGCGCGGTCGAGACACCGGCCATCGTCGACGTGACCGCGTGATGCGATCCCGCGCTTCATGCGCGGAACGAAATGCCCGCATCGGCATTGTCAGGGAGATTTCAGTGGTGCTGGCGGTTGTGCGACGCGACCTTCAGCTTTGAAGAACCCCGCAGCCCCCGCGCGGGGTTTTTCTCTTTTTGGCGGCGGGCGGATGAACCTTTGTCGCGCTGGGGCGTCTTATATCTGAAGCTTCCCCCAGGCTTCACCCCATCAGAAAGCCCCGCTTCCCCCCAAGCGGGGTTTTCGCTTTTTGCGGGCACCGCCCCGCGCGTCTGCGTGCCCCTTGGCATGCAGACGGCGCGCGATCGATCCGGATCAGACCGAGTCCTTGGCAACCTTCAGCGGCGAGGCCTTGACCGACTTGCTCGCCGGCTTGGCCGCGAACTGCATCGGCTCCTTGGTGAAGGGATTGACGCCCATGCGGGCTTCGGTCGCCGGCTTGTTCACGACCGACATTTTCACGAAACCGGGAATGACGAACTCGCCGGACTCGTTGAGCTCCTTGTATCCGACCGTCGCCATGTACTCGATGACCGACTTCACGTCGTTCTTCGACAACTGCGTGCCCTCGGCAATTGCATCGATCAATTGAGTCTTGGTCATCTTCGCCATGTCTGAAGTCCTCTGGATGGGGTGCGCACGCGCTGTGAAATGACGGCCGGGCACGCGACAAAGCCGCGCAGCGCGCTTTGTGGTCGTGCCAACGGTCGGGAAGTCACCGGGCTTAGAACCCATCAAGGCCGAAAACGCAAGCCGCAGTTTGACGGGAGTTCCGGCTGTTTCGCCGCTGGTAGCAGCGTCTGCCGGGGCATCCCGCGCATCGATTCGGCAATGAGTGGAGAGGGTTCTGCCGGTTCGCCGCCAGACAGGATGACGCCCGCATCGCCAAAGCGGGTTCTCTTTCGCAAGCAATTGCTGCATAGTGAGGCATGGCAAAAACAAAAGTGACGTTTAGAGCGGTCCGGATCGCCGATGGCGACTGGAAAATCCTGGCGGACTATCCCGGCAGCGAGCAGCGTGAAATCACGGGATTCACCAGCAAGGCTGATGCCGACGACTGGATGAACGGGGATCGCAAGATCGCGTGGCTCCGCTCGCAGGGTTACGCCAAGTAATCCGCAAAGCGACTTGCAGAATCTTCTGCAAAGTCACCGGTCGAGAGACTCATCAAGTGAAGCAATTGCGGCCAAAGAAAAAGCCCGGAGCGATCCGGGCTTTTTGAGATCAATAAGCGCGGTAATAGCGCGGTCGATAATAGCCCGGCTCGTAGCCATATCCGGGGCCGTAGGCATAACCCGGAGCGTAGACGTGCCGGGGCCTGTAGTAACCATGGCCATAGCCATATCCGTAACCCGGACCGTACGCGCCGTAGGCCCCGGCTGCGAGTGCGCCGGCAGCGATGCCGAGGCCGATTCCGGCTCCACCGAATCCGCGGCCGCCCCTCGCCTCTGCCGGCGCGGCAATGGCGGTCGCTCCGAGCGCTGCGATCGTCGCGGCGATAAGTGCTGCCTTGTTCATACTGGTTCCTTTCGTGATACCAGCATGGCAACGGGCGCCTGTTGGATAGGTTGCTGGCGAAGTCGCCGTTCGACATTAATAAGTGCCCATCAGCGCGGCGAGCCGGTCAAGCCTTCGGCTTGGGCGATTGCTCGCTCACGTCGGTAATGCCGGGCTCGACGATTGCTATCTGAATCCCCTGACACGCGCACCGCATCCCTGCCCCGCACTGGCAGCCGAATTCGCGCGACCATTCCTTGTCGGGAGGGTTCTCGCAAACCCAGCCGAGACCGCGACAGATCCTGCAGTCAGGATTTCGCACGCCGTGTCCTTGCCACCCGGTCGCCACGGAGAAACTTCAAACCCTCGATCGTCAGGTTGGAATCGTCTTCGGACTTGTCGGCGAGAAACACCGCAAGGCGCTGGCGGGCGGCGTCGTTCTGCTCGGACGTCAGGTTCACCATCATCCCGTACGCCTGCATGATCTTTTCAATCGTTTCCATGCACACTAACGTCGCGGATGGAACCAGAGTTCCCGTGACGCGGTCGCTGGGACGGCTTTGTTTTGGAACGTCGTCTGGCGCCGGAGCTTGGTCGTCAGGAGGTCACCCATGACCAAGACATCAGACCACGGGATCACACGCGTCCGCGGAGAAGATCAGCCTGCGGACAAGGAACGAGCCCAATTGGCTCAAAAGATCGAGCTCGGCCACACCCCGCCCCAGCTCAAGCCAGAAGCGGACGACCGGGACTGATGGGCAGGTTCTTGATCGCGATGGTGGGTATCAGCGTCGCGATCATCCTCATGACATATGTGATGTTCGCCGTGTGACACGATCGCGCGGGCCTGCGCCGGATACCGTCACACGCCGTGCGCCTCTGCGGCCGGCTCACGCCGCCAACTCAGGCAGCCTTTCGGCGTTGCTCGACGGCAGCGATAGCCCTGTTGGACAGCATAAGCGTGCGGCTCTCTCCCTTCAGGATCTGGGTCTTGATGCTTCCCAGAAGAATTTCAGCCGTCTGCTGCGGATCGGTGATCTCGCCCGATCGCTCCAGGAAGTCCCAGGCGATCTGAAGTGAGCTCTCGATGATAAGCGGGAGTGGTTCGGTCATGACAGACGAACGCCGCGCCGGCCCGGCTGTTCCTCCCGCTCTCGCTGCGGTCCTTACGTCGGCGCCGTCAATTGCCAGCCATTGATCGCGACAGATCTCATGGGATCAGTTAGTTCGGCGGTCTGATGAACCTGGTCGCACGCCGGGCACGCGAATGTCCGGATGTCGAAGCCCGAGGGCCCCGGGGTGATACGCGCCAGCATGGTGGTTGTCTGGCACTTTGGGCACGATGGTCTGCAAAACATCATCATGGTGCTTCGCCCTGACGCAGGCGGAGAGGCCGCTCTCCATCACCGATCGACGCCCGCTGCTGTGCGGTGATGCCGCGATCTTCGATCGGACCCGCATCGCAAGCTGTTTCTTACAGCTCACAATGCGAGGGGGATTGTCCGGTGGACATCAAATCCGGTGCACAATCGATCCAATTGAATGCTTGCGCAAGTCAACGCCGGCCTCGTCAGCGCTTCGTCCGCCTCAGATAGTTCGCGACGTCCTCGGACATGACGCCCTTTTGGGCAACCGCATGCATCAATTCGTCCCGAGTGCAACCGATCTTCTCGCACCAGTACCTGACCTGGTGGTCCTCGCCGAGATCGATACGGGTTTGATCTCGTCTGCCGCGATCGTCGGGCATTGCCCCTCCAATTGTCGTCAACAACTAACGATTGCGGGCCTGTTTGGTTCAGTCGTCACGCAGCGCGGGCACCCCGGTCTCATTTACCTGCCCTCATCTCATCGTGAAACCTGTGGCCCGGCACGCATTGTTCAGACTTCAGTAACCCAACGGCTCCAAGCTCTCTGTCAGTATCGTTGCGTTGGAGTACCCCACAGTGCTGGATTTTCATGAACTGCGCGAACTCGCAGCAGACGTTCGCGTGTTTGTCGATGTCGCCGAGGACAAGGCTGGAGCGCTGAGGTCCGTCATCACGGCTTATGATGTCGTGCTGGCGATCTTCCCCTCCGAGGAAGGCATGGGCCTCCACGTCATCAAGGGCGGCGAGATCCTGGACGGGATCGCGAAATCACGGACACATGCGACCTACAGCCACACGGCCATCGCGGTTCCCGACCTGCAACACGCGCAAGCGCTCAAGATTTTGACGGCTCCCATCGAGCAGCGCATCGCAGCCTAGCGACAGACGACGAGGAACGCCGGGCCCTCACCCGCATTGTCTCATCTCCAAATAAGGAGATTGCAATGAGCGTTGAAGGCAAAGCCAAGGAAGCCGCCGGTTTCGTCAAGGAAGAGCTGTACGAGCACGGCAAGTCCCCCGAGAGCCAGAAGAAGGCTCAGGAAGGCCGTGACCTCCGCAACGAAGGCCGAGTCGAGGACGGCAAGGCGCCGAAGACGACGAAGCCCGGCACCGGTCACTAGACCGACTTTTCGAAAACCGCCCCTGGCCATGTCAGGGGCGGTTTTTCATGTCGAGGGGGCGGTCAGTAAATCCGATTCTGAGATCCGGCCGCACAACGTAATTTCATCCTGAGGGGTCGCCGCAGCGCGGCGTCTCGAAAGATGCGTTGCAGAAGCAAGCTCCAGCTCCACACGCCGCGCCCTCCCCAACCGTCTCGGCGCGCGCTTCCTCTGATCGTAAACGCACGGCGTCGATTCAACGCACCGTCAGCGCGTCGATGCCGGTCACGCCCAAACCCGACTGGCGCGATGCTCCGGCTGTTGTATGGTCGGATGTTTTGCGCGAGGGACTGATGAAGATTGCCATTGTTATCGCCGGCCTGGTCATTGTTGTCATTGCCGCCCTCGTGGCGATCCAGCCGGGTTTCCTGAAGCCTGCGTCACTCGCTCTCGTGAAGAAATTCGACATCCTCGGCTTTTCGCCGGGGATGACCTTCGAGGAGACGACCAAGCTCGTCACGCAACGCCGCTACCGCTGCCGCCAGCTTCGCGACTCCCGTACCCTCGAATGCGCCGTCGACGGCGCCCGGGTCACGATCGACAGCGACGACGTCGACGAAAGGCACCCGATCCGGCGCGTCACCGCGGAGCTGAACAATCCGGGCCCGCAAGAGACCGCTGTCAAATCGATCTCCGACCAGTTCAACGCCCAGCCGACCCGGGACGCCCGCGAGGGATGGATCTGGATCGTCGGCCGCGGACTGAAGCTGAGCTACGACGGGACCGCCTTGAGGCTCGTGGACGAGGCTGAGGAGGCAAGGCGCAGCAAGGAAGGCTTGAAGCGGTAGAGCGGCAAACCCACCATCTCACCTTCCAATCCAAGCGCGAGGTTATGCCGTGTGCCCGGGATCGACATTCCCAGGTGTCTTCTTTTCCCGCTGCGGCGTCATCTTGGTGGGGCTTTCTTTTCCCTGCACGCCACACGGCCCCAGCTGTTCGCGCTGGATATCGTCTTCAGACAGTTCGGGCTCGCGACCATTGATCGGCTCTGTCGGCATACCGTTCTCCTGAAAAGCGCGCGGCCCCACAGATTGAAGGAACCCCGCGCAGTTGGACGGCGGGAGGAAACCGTCCGGGTTCAAGTTGCGATAGTGGTGGCCGTTCCTATGGAACCCTGGCTTCCGACATCCGTTAGCGCGCAAAAGGAGCCCTCATGGACAAAGTCACGCGTTGCCTGCGGTGCGGCAAAAGAACGATCCCGGTGCCCGGCCTTTACGGCAAGACCGAGCTTCAATGCATTGTTTGCGACGGGCTCGATCCTCTGAAAAAGACCAAGCCCATCTCCGAAACAACTCATTAAACAGCTCCTCTCACGCCCTCCCTTCGTCGCCGACCAAACGATACCGTTAAGGCGTGCCTTCAACCCTTCAGTGCTGTGTTCACAGTTAAGGGACGCCCGCCTACCCCTTCGCGGACGGTCACGATTGACGAATGAGGGAGTCCGTGCGCATGAACCCGCCCCTCGCTCAAGGCGTTCTCTCGGGAGAGGAACTCACATGCCCTACGCACTATTTGAAGACGACCAGAAGCTCAGCAAGGAATTCCCCACCGAGGAAGACGTCTGGACTCACGCCGATGAAGCCGGCCTTGTTGACACTGTCGATGGGAAGACGGTCCTGGAAGACGGGTACACCATTCAGCCCTGCCAGCCTGACAATGAGACCGGAATCGCTGTCCCGCCACCCGCGGTATCCTGATTTATCTGACGCCGTCGGCCGGATCGGCTTATGAGCTCCAAGCAAATCCGCACGCCTCAAGTCGTCGACCTGGCCTGCCGCCTGAGAGCACCGAGAACGATGAGAATGGCGAAAGCACTGAGACCATAGGTGAGCGCATTCACGACCCAGCAAATGGCAATCCCGACGAAGGAGGAGCCCCCGGCTGCCCCCCAGAACAAATACGCCGCCGAGATGCCAGGCCCCTCCCACGACAGAACAGCGTAGTCGGTGACCGGCTCCAGGGCGAGCAGCACCGCCGAGATGATCGCCCCGATAGCCAATGCGACGATGAGGTTCGCCTTCACGGAGAGCATCACAAGCCCAACAGCCCGGCGACAACAGGAATGAGGATAAAGGCGGCGAGCCCGAGAAGGCCTCCCACGGCGAACCTCGCCGTGCGGCCGCGTACCTTCGTATCGAGCCACGCGCAAACGGCCAATGCAGCCTGTCTCAGGCACTCACCGACGAGACTTTTGACGAGGTAAAACAACAGTTCTGCGAAGACAGCGGCCATGGCGTTTAGTCGCCACAGCTTCGGCACGGTTCGATTGGGCTAAGGACCATGAACTAGATTGCAGGACTGTGCACTAAATTCACCATCCCGTTAGCCCCGCAGCTTCGTCAATGAATGGGCGGCACCGTTAATTGAGTGCACTGTCGCCGTAATCTGTAAATCAACACGGCGAAGCGCCAGTTCACTTAAGCGCGAGCGGTGTGGAAAGTGATGCCGTAGCCATCAGGGTCGCGCGCGACAAAGAAGCGTCCAAATGGGCCGTCGTTAGGCGGGCTGAGGATTGCGCCGCCCTTGTTCACAATCAGATCGTGAAGACCGTTGGCGTCCTCGCAACCAACCCAAAGCGACATGCCTACGCCGAGCGGGCCTGTCTCAGGAAGCGGACGGAGTGGCTCTCGCAGCGCGAGCGAGATCGGCTTGGTTCTGAAAAGCACCGCGCCGGGAGGGCTCTTGGCTTCAGCCTCGAAGCCGAACACATCCTTGTAGAACTTGACCGACGCTTCGAGGTTGCGGACTTGTAGCGCGAGGAAGTCGGGGCCGAAAATCGTTGTCATGGCTGCTTTCCAATGTAATATAAGGCTCCTTATATTTATTATCAGGTCCCTTATATGTCAACGTCAAAAATGGACCCGGATGCCGAGGGTGGCTGGATCGGCTATAGTCTCAAAATTACGCAACACTTGCTGCGACAGAGACTTGACGCCGAGCTCGCTGGGATTGGCATCTCAGCCCCGCAGAACGCGGTCCTGCAGGCAGTTGCCGCAAACCCACGCATTTCCAACGCTACCCTGGCACGCTCCGCGTTCGTAACGCCTCAAACGATGCAGGGGATTCTAGTCAATCTCGAGCGGGCGGGCCTGATCGTGCGCAGCCCTCATGCGGTCCACGGACGGATCATCGTGACCGAGTTGACCAAGGCCGGACGCAAAGCTGTGCAGGCGGGGGCGATTGCGGCCGATACGGTCGAGCGTCAAATGCTCTCGAACCTGAACCCCGAAGAAGCCAGGCTGCTCGGCAGCCTACTCCGTCGCTGCGCCAAGGCGCTCGAGAGCGCCGACGACCGTTCCAAAGTCTGAAGAGTTACGGATAGACAGTGCATTCCATTCATTTGACGTCGCCCCTGCCGGCCGCGCAGCTCGGTCAACGCTTCGCGGACACCGTCAATTGAGTGCACCGTAATTCCCAGATGAACTGCCTTCGACCACCGACTCTTCTGGCCCTCAACGGGCGATCAGACAATCAACACTAAACGGCGGCTTGAATGAAAACTGCACTTATCTTCGGCGCCACAGGCTTCATCGGCTCGCATTTGCTGCAAGACCTGGTGAACAGCCCCGACTATTCGCGGGTCATTGCGGTGGTTCGCAAGCCGCTCGCGCTGAACCATCCGAAGCTCACGGTGCTGATCGGCGATCTCGCCTCCCTGCCCGCGCTGAAGCCGCAACTGGTCGCGGACGAGATCTTCATCGCGCTGGGAACGACGCGCAAGCACACGCCCGACGAGGCTGAGTACTACAAGATCGATCATGATTATCCGCTGCGGGCGGCCGAGATCGCCAAGGCAAACGGCGCGCGGTCGGTGTTTCTGGTCACGGCGGTCGGCGCCAACGCCGGCTCCGGCGTGTTCTATGTCAGGACCAAGGGTGAGGTGGAGCGGGACATTCGGGCGCTCAATTTCGACCACACGCATATTTTCCGCCCGTCGATGATCCTGGGCGAGCGCGATGAAGACCGCCCGCGTGAGCGGCTCTTCATCGCGATATGGAGCGTTCTCAATCCGCTGCTCGCTGGCCCAGCTAACCGATATCGCGGGCTCACTGGCAACGAGATCGCGCACGCCATCGCCAAGGCCGCACGACATCAAACGGAAAAAGTACGAATCTATCATTGGAAAGAGATGGCCGCACTGCTTCGGACGTGAAGCAACCTGAGCCGAACGGAACGGCCCTCACGCACATTTGCCCCCGCCCCCTGCCCATCCCCCCACTTTCCTGCTATCTCCTGTCCCCGCCGTCCCGGCCCAAACCAAGACACCTCCGTTCAAGGGAGCCCCACCCATGCGTTACCTCCACACCATGCTGCGCGTGCGCAATCTCGATGTCGCGCTGAAATTCTATGTCGATGCGTTCGGGCTGAAGGAGGTGCGGCGGATCGAGAACGACAAGGGGCGCTTCACGCTCGTCTTCCTGTGCTCGTCGGACGATCTCGAGGCGCTGAAGAAGCAGCCGCAGACGCGTGGAGCGCCGCTGGTCGAGCTCACCTACAATTGGGACGAGGAGACCTATGGCGAGGACCGCTTCTTCGGCCATCTCGCCTATGAGGTCGACGATATCTACGCCACCTGCGACAGACTGATGAAGGCCGGCGTCACCATCAACCGTCCGCCGCGCGACGGCAACATGGCCTTCGTCCGCTCGCCCGACCTGCACTCGATCGAGCTGCTGCAGAAGGGCGAGCCGAAGCCGCCGCAGGAGCCGTGGGCCTCGATGCCGAATACGGGCCACTGGTAGGGTTTTTACGGCAGGAACCACCGCCCGCCCGGCGCGTTCACTCCTCGACAAATGCAATTGAGGAGGACGACATGGGACGTGGATTGTTGTTGTGGATGCTGGGCGTGCCGATTCCGGTGATCCTGCTGCTGTGGCTGTTCTTCGGCCGCTGATCATCGCGCAACGCTGCAATGAAAGCTCCGCCTGTCGGCGGAGCTTTTTGCATGAGGGCGCGCCGCAATCGCGGCTCGCCGCCATCGCCGAATTCCGCTATCACCCGCGCACGATGGACAACGAAAAACGCGCGGGAGAACTGTTATGCCGGACGCCAAACTCACGATCTGGGGCCGCGCCAATTCGGTCAACGTGCAGAAAGTGCTGTGGTGCCTGACCGAGCTCGGCCTTCCCTTCGAGCGCATCGACGCCGGCATGCAATACGGCAAGACCCGCGAGGCCGACTATCTCGCGATGAATCCCAATGCGCGGATCCCGACGCTGGTCGATGGCGATTTCGTGCTGTGGGAGTCCAATTCGATCATGCGCTATCTCTGCCTCGCGCACGGGCGCGGCACGCCGATCTATCCGGAGGCGCCGAAGCTGCGCAGCAGCGTCGACCGCTGGCTCGACTGGACGCTGTCGGCGGTGCAGCCGGTCGACCGCCCGGTGTTCTGGGGCATCGTGCGCACGGCGCCCGCCGAGCGCGACATGATCCAGGTGCAGCGCGATGCCGATGCCGCCGCCGAGGTCTGGGCGATCGCCGACCGCCTGCTCTCTTCACGCCGCTTCATGGATGGCGATGCGTTCACGCTCGCCGACATCGCGCTCGGCTCCTATGCGCGGCGCTGGCTCGGCGTCGAGGGGATCACCCGGCCGGCGCAGCCGCACCTGACGCGCTGGCTCGCCGAGCTCGGCAAGCGCGCCGGATTTGCGCAGTTCGTCGCACCGCCGATGTCGTGACGACCTGGCGCGGCGCAAGCTGCGGTGAGAGCGCGATGAATCGGCGTGCCGGCGCACGCGGATTACGGCGCGTCCGCACTTGACGGCTACTGTGCATGGGGTTGTTTTCGCACTTTTTGTTTCAGCCCCGGCCGCGCTCGACCAGCAGCACGCAGATGATCAGCACCAGCGTCACGGCGGCGGTGGCAAGCCGCGCGGTCCAGCTCAGGCCGCGGCCGACCCACCACAGCAGCGCGCAATACATCAGAACGGGGACGACGAGATCGAGCCGCAACAGATCCGGCGGCATGCGGCCTACCGCCTGACCGTGGTCTCGACGCTGATCGAGCCGCCGATCTTGACGCAGGTGCCGGTGCCCTCGACCATGTAGTAGCCACGGCCATAGGAGGCGCAGGCGCCCGCCTTCGCCATGCCGCCTGTGCCCTTCTTCAGCGGCAGCGTCTTGCTGGTCTGCGCCGGCTCGGTGGCCGGCAGGCGCAGGGCCTCGGCAGCCGCTGCGGACGAGGCTAGCAACGAGATGAGGATGAGGGGCGGCGTGCGCATGCCGCCGTTCTAGCCCGGACCGGCGCGCCGCGCCATCCGGGTCCGGGTGCCGCGATCAGATGAACTTGATGCCGGCCGATTTGCCGCGGCGCCAGACCACCTGGCAGCTCCGCCCGGTCCGCGCATCGCGCGCGAACGCCATCCGGATGACGCCCGGCAGCTGGCTGGCGTCGTCGTCCATCGTGATCTTCGCGCCCGAGGCCGAGATGTCCTGGACCAGGCAATGCCGCGCCGCGAACCCGCCGTCGAGCGTGATCCAGGCGTGCTGCGACAGCAGCTTGCGGGCTGCGCGCTTCTTGGGCGGTGGCATCGGCTAAAAATCTCCCGCTCCAGCGCTACGCCGGGGAACCTAAGAAACCGTTGAAATCGCCCCTGGAATGATTCCGGGACAGCTATCCACGGGGCGCAAAAGACCGGTCCCGAACGGCTTGCCGACCGGCCCAAAGGCCACTATACGTTCGCCCGCTGCAGCCGCCGGGCCCGACTCGGACGGCCGGCGGTCGCGCCGCGAAAAGCGGTGGGACCTTGTGTTTGCTCCCTTCGTCTATCGGTTAGGACGCCACCCTTTCACGGTGGAGAGAGCGGTTCGATTCCGCTAGGGAGCGCCAGCATCCGGGCCATCGGATGGCGGGGCGAAATTCGCTGTCCCCGCATGAACCTCCCGGCCCCTCGCCTCCGACCAATGACCGATCGGAAACGGCAGAGGCCCATGGCGCGCCAAAAATCCCCCTCGGAAGGCCAGCCTGGCGTCACCTCGCCGGCGCCGCCGCCATGGATAAAGCGGACGACGCCATACGCGCCCGGGCGGCGCGCCGGAATGCTGGAGCACATGGCACGCGCCCGATCGCTATCTAAGCCGCAGGCCGCGGCTGCGCAGGATCCGTCCCGCATGCACGGCAGGGACATTCTCCACGACGCCTTCGGCTACGTGGTCTTGTTCGGCATCATCGCCCTGCTCGTCCACTCGCGCGTTCCCCTGTACCTCGGCGCCTTCCTGTTCTTCACCGATGGCCAGCGCATCGAAGCTGCGCTTCGAGTGATCGGTATCCGGCTCGAGCCCGACACGCTCGGGCCCGACATCATCAAGGGCTTCGTGTCCCTGTTCGCATGGTTCGCGCTGCTGGCCTCGTTGAGACCCTCCGTCCCGACCTGGCTCGCATCCTGGATTCCGCCGGACACATCATGGTCCACCATTGCCTGCGTCGCCGTCGTGCTCGCCATCGCCGAAGCGTGCGCGGCGCTCGCGATGCGGACGGCACTGCCGTGGTTCGGAGTGCAGATCAGGCCGGACAGCCTGACCGCCGCCGCGATCAAGCTCCTCCTTGCCATTGGCCTGCTCGGCTTGCTGGTGCTGCTCGGATCGCTGTAACCGGCGCGCAATGCCGCGAATTCCGGAACACTACCGGCCGGCCCGTTAGCCGAAAATTTACCCCTGCTATTTGATCGGCGTATCGTTTGCTTAGACGTTGCCCCGCTACGTGTTTCTACGGAAATCATCCGAAACACGATTGGCGCCCAATGTCCGTCGCAGAATTCCTCAGGCAGCGTGCAGTGGAAGTCACCGTGAGCGGCAGCTACTCGCTGCCGCGCTGGTACGACTGCGAGGGCAAGCTGCGCACCTTCGCCTGCCGCACCAAGCGCGTCTCGCCGTTCCGCATGATCGTGGACGTGCCGGTCGTCGGCAAGATCGGCGAGCGCGTGACCTCCTATTTCCAGGACTTCGGCGAATTCCAGTGCACCATCAGCGCGACGCTGAAGGCGGGCTTCCTGATGGAACTCGACATGACGCGGACAAGGCGGGCCTGGATGTCGGAAAAGCTGACCTGGCTCGAGAAAAAGCAGAAGGACGACAGCGTCAAGGAGCTCCGGCGCGATGCACGCTTCGTTCCGCAGATCTCGCATACCTTCCTGACGCTCGCCGACGGCAGCACCCACCCCTGCTTCATCATCGACGTCTCCACGGTGGGCGTCGCCATATCCTGCGAATACGATCCGCCGGTCGGAACCCCGCTCGCAGTCGGCGCCTGCGTCGGGCGCGTCATCCGCAAATTCGACAGCGGCTTTGCGGTCAAGTTCGCCGAAAAGCAGCAGCGGGACGACCTCGTCCCCCTGATCGTGCGCTCCCCCCTGGCACAGTCGGCCTGAGCCGGTCGAACGGATTTTAACTCTTCTTTAACTAAATACTGGAGGTGGCGGCCCCTGCGCGATAGGGTGTGTCCCAGCACGTCCGCAATCATTGCGGGCCCCGAGCATTGGAAGTCCCGGAATGTCCATCGCTGAGTTCGCCCCGGCCGAGATCGCCCAAAGCACCACCCCCGCCACCAAGCCGCAGCTTCCGCCCGGCGTCGTCACCGAGGGACCGCTCGTCGAAGCCAAGCTGCGCGAGAGCTATCTGTTGCTCGGCATTCTCTATGTCGGCGCGGTCGCGGGCATCGTCTGGGCCGTCACGCAAGGCGTCGGCAAGGTGGAGCTGTTCACGTTCGCCTGGATGTTCGCGCTGACCACGTTCGGCATCGGTGCCGGCATGCACCGCCTGTTCGTCCATCGCAGCTTCCGCACCGGCCCGATCATGCGCGTGTTCTTCTGCGCCATCGCCCAGATGGCGATCCAGGGCTCG
>LNAP01003424.1_pt1 | contig 15164 bp, 11 predicted proteins | sample 602601 | NCBI WGS metagenome assembly LNAP01 (sample SAMN02440304, study PRJNA202911) | soil metagenome | biome: Subtropical and temperate rainforests or woodlands; isolation source: soil samples (1 kg each in a 20% v/v slurry with milli Q water) were... ...
GCTTGCCGATGCGCTCCAGCGCGATGCCCAGCTCGCGCGACAGCGCTTCCTGGGTCGGCCCGCCGTCGGTCATCTCGACCACGGCGCGGCGCACCGCACCGAGCCAGCGCTGCACCTCGCCGGCCAGCAGGCTGAGCATGCGCGCGTGCTCCACCCACGGCTCGGGCAGCTGGCCGAGCGAGCCGCGGTACATCGGTTCGGTTTGCGCCGGATCGGGCAGCCAGCCGAGGCGGATTTCCTTCTCCAGCTCCTCCAGCGTGTTGCTCAGCTCCTGCAGTTTTTCGTCGCCCCGGTCGAGGCTGAGCTTGCCCAGGGTTTCCTTGTCGGTCAGCGAATACGCCGCGTGCACCTGCCGGCCAAGCCGGCTCAGCTGGCGCACGGTGGCGGTCATGTAGACCTCGGCCGCGCCGCGGTCGATCGCCTTGCCCGGCACGTGGTGGCCTTCGTCGAAGATGTACAGCGTCTCGTCCGGCCGCGGCAGGATCACCCCGCCCCATGCCTGAACACCGCCGCCCTCGTCCTCGCCCGGCATGGTGAGGTCGGCCAGCACCAGGTCCTGGTTCGCCACGATGATCTCGGCGTCGTCCACCGCGCGGCGCGCGGCGAAGAACGGGCAGATCATGAACTGGCCGCACTTGCGGTTGGTGCAGCCGCCGGCGCTGGTGGTGATCATCGGCCGCAGCAGGTCGCTGACCGGTTCCGGCGCGCTGTCCATGTCGCCGTCCCACGCGTTGCGGTCGAACGCCACGCGAAGTTTCGCCAGCGCCTGCTTGTCGCGCGCCTGCGGCGGCCTGGTCCACAGCGCCAGATCCGCGTCGAAGCCGGCCAGTCCCATCTGCGCGGTGTCGTTGATGCTGTTGGCCGCCATCATCAGGTTGCGCGGGCACAGGTAGCGGCCGCGGCCCTTGGCCAATGCCACCTTCGCCTCGATGCCGTTGAGCTGGAGATACAGCGGGATGTCGCGTCGCACCAGTTGCTCCTGCAGCGCCACGGTGGCGGTGGCGATCAGCAGCTTCTTCTTCTGGACGCGCGCCACCGCGACGCCGGCAATCAGGTAGGCCATCGACTTGCCGGTGCCGGTGGGCGCCTCGATCACCGCCACCCCGCCGGTCTGGCCGAATGCCTTGGCCACTTCGGCGATCATCCGCCCCTGCGAGGCGCGCGCGCGGAAGCCCGGCAAGCCGTCCTTCAGACGTGCATAGGCGGCGCGGATGGCGTCTTTGGTGGTGTCGGCAAGCATGGACGGATCGGAAACCTGTGCTGCGGGTGGTGCATGAAGCCGCGTAAAGCGTTGCGGCGGCCGACGGCGCCCGGCCGGTCGGTGCAGTCGGGCAGTTTATCGGTATTGCGCGTTCGCCCGCATGGGGGCAGGCTCAGCACAGTCCGACGCCAGCGTGGCGCACCCTTTTGAGGGGTGCTGGCCAATCGGCGTTGTCGGGCCTGGGCCTGGGGGAGCTCCATCGATGAAGCATGCCGATGCTGTTGAGCCGATGCCGCACGACGGATCGTTGCAGCTGAGCTGGCTGGTCCGGCTGATCGTCGCGCATACGCCGGAGGAGGTGGCCGAGGCGATCGCTGCGCTGGCACAGGCCAGGCCGGGCTGCGTCGCGGCCAGCGTACTGTGGGGACTGGATGGTATGGCGGCCACGCCCGACCTGGCGACGGCGCCGTTCGCTGTGGCTGACGGACCATGGCTGGCTGCGGCCAACCATGGGGACGGGCCGCATTGGCATCCGGACCGCCAGCGCGTGGCGATCCGGCTGTGCGCGAAGCCCGAGCCGGCCGTGTTGCTGCTGCAGTTGCAACCCGCGTATGCCGATGCAGGGTTCTTCGCGGAACTGGAGGTACCGTTGCAGCTGGCCGGCCAGCACCTGCGGCGGGCGCTGGAGTGGGCCGAACTGCAGGATTCGCACGAACAGCTCGAGCGCTCGGAGAACCTGCAACGCGCGCTGTTCGCGATCTCCGACCTCGCCGGCTCCGAGCGCGACATGCCGGACATGTTGCGCGGCATCCACGCGATCGTCAGCACGCTGATGTACGCCGAAAATTTCTTCATCGTGCTGCATGACCGCAGCACGATCCGCTTCCTCTATTTCATCGATGTCGAATCACCACCCCCGTTCGAGGTTGGCCGTGACCTGCCGTTGAGCGTGATCGAGCACTCGCTGACCTGGTATGTGATCAGCGACGGCAAGGCGCGCATGGGCGATGCCGAGGAACTGCGCAAGCAGGTGATCGGGCCGGTGACGCTGATCGGTCCGGACAGCTACGACTGGCTGGGCGTGCCGATGCTGCGCGACGCTCAGCCGTGTGGCGCGCTGGTGGTGCAGAGCTACCGGCCGGACATCGGCTTCAGCGAAGAAGACCTGACTCTTCTGGAGTTCGTCGGCAGCCACATCCTCACCGCGCTGGAGCGCAAGCAGGGCAAGGAGGACCTGGAGCACCGGGTACAACTGCGCACCCAGCAACTGGCCGAAGCGAACCGTGGCCTGCAGCTGGAGATCCTGGAACGGCAGCGTGCCGAGCACCTGCAGGCCGCGCTGTTCCAGATCGCCGAGCTGGCCACGGCGGACATCGACCAGGACGCATTCTATCGACGCGTGCACGCGGTGGTCGGCGAGTTGCTGAATGCGGAAAACTTCTTCATCGCATTGCTCTCCGACGATCGCCTTCGGCTGACGTTTCCCTACTCGGTGGACGCGGTGCTGGCGCCGCCGGCCGAGCGTCCATTGGGTCGCGGCCTGAGCGAGTACGTGCTGCGCCTGGGGCGGGCGCTGCGCGTCGACAATGCCGACATCGAGGAACTCGACGGGCGCGGCGAGATCGCGCCGGGACGGATGGGCTCGCCGGCGGTGTGCTGGCTGGGCGTGCCGCTGACCGTCGGCGACGAGGTGATCGGCCTGGTCACCGTGCAGAGCTACCGGCCCGACGTGGTATACGGTCCGGCCGACCAGGAACTGCTCAGCTTCGTCGCCTCGCAGATCGCCAACAGCCTGACCCGGCGCCGTTCCGCCGAGTCGCTGAAGCGCGCCTACGAGCAGCTCGAACACCGGGTGGAGGAACGCACGCTCGCCTTGCGCAAGGAAATCATCGAACGCGAGCGCATGCAGGACCAGCTGCGCCACCAGGTCATGCACGACTCGCTGACCGGCCTGCCGAACCGCAGCTACCTGCGCGACCGCATCGATCGCGTGCTGGCCACCATGCGGCGCGAGCCGCAGCGGCGTTGCGCGCTGCTGTACCTGGACGTGGACCGCTTCAAGATCATCAACGACAGCCTCGGCCACCTGGCCGGCGACGAGGTGCTGAAGGAGGTGGCGAAGCGCCTGGCCGGCTGCGTGCGCCATCCCGACCTGGTGGCGCGCTTGTCCGGCGACGAGTTCGCCATCCTGCTGGAACAGGACGACCTGCCACAGGCGGCCACGACCGTGGCGCAGCGCGTGCTGGACGCACTGGGTGCGCCGATGCTGGTCGCCGGCAAGGAGCTGCAGGTGACCGCCAGCGTGGGCATCGCGATCGGCGACGACCACTACGCGGCGGCCGACGAGGTGCTGCGCGACGCCGACATCGCGCTGTACCGGGCCAAGGAACTGGGGCGCAAGCGCTTCGAGCTGTTCGACGAGACGCTGGCGAAGAACGTGGTCGACGTGCTGGCGCTGGAGGGCGAACTGCGCCAGGCGCTGCTGCACGACCAGTTCGAGCCGTATTTCCAGCCGATCTGCGCGCTCGACGGTACCGGCCAGGTGCTCGGCTACGAGGCGCTGATCCGCTGGAACCATCCGCAGCGCGGCGTGCTGCGGCCCGGCGATTTCCTGAAGATCGCCGAGGACAGCGGGCTGATCGAGTCGATCGACTGGCGCATGTTCGAACTCAGCTGCCGGCTGCTGCTGCGGCACGGCGGCGGCGACACTTTCATGACGGTGAACGTCTCGGCGCTGCACCTGCGCCATGCGGATTTCGACCGGCGCCTGATCCAGCTTCTGGAGCGCACCGGCCTGCCGCCGTCGCGGCTGGTGGTCGAGGTCACCGAAGGCGCGCTGCTGGACAACCCCGAGCGCGTGCGCGCCACGCTGGAACGCCTGCGCACGATCGGCGTCGGCGCGGCGCTGGACGATTTCGGCACCGGCTATTCCTCGCTCAGCTACCTGCACTCGCTGCCGCTGCGCATCCTGAAAATCGACCGCGCCTTTGTGCAGGAGCTGGACAAGGGCGCCAACACCTCCAGCACCACGGTGGTGGCGGCGATCCTGGCGCTGGCGCGCGCGCTGAACATCCAGGTGATCGCCGAGGGCATCGAAACCGCGATCCAGCACGGCGCGCTGATGGCGATGGGCTGCGAGATGGGCCAGGGCTACCTGCTCGGCCATCCGGCACCGATCGCACACTGGCTGGAGTCGCGTGCCGTCGGCGTGTGAGCGCGGGGCTACGCGGTGGCGACGATCTGCCGCAACGCCTGCTCGAACGCTTCCGGCGGCTGCCCGCCGGAAATCAGGTGCTGGCCGTTGACGATGGTCGCCGGTACCGAGTGGATGCCGCGGCTCTGGAAGAACTGCTCCTGTGCGCGCACCTCGTTCGCGTATTCGTCGCTGGCCAGGATCTGCCGCGCGCGCGCGACATCGAGGCCCGCTTCGACAGCCAGCCGCAGCAGCGTGGCGTGTGCGCTGACGTCTTCGCCGTCGGTGAAATACGCGCGCAGCAAGGCCTGCTTCAGCGCAAGGTGGCGGCCTTCCAGCTCGGCCCAGTGCAGCAGCCGGTGCGCGTCGAAGGTGTTGTAGACGCGGCTGCGCCGATCCATGTTGAAGGTGAAACCAAGCGCCGCGCCGCGCGCACGGATCGCCTCGCGATTCGCGTCGATCTGCTCGGCCGAACTGCCGTACTTGCGCACCAGGTGCCCGGTGGAATCCTCGCCCTCCGGCGCCATCTGCGGATTCAGCTCGAACGGCTGGAAATGGATTTCCGCGCTGACCTCACCGTCCAGTGTCGCCAGCGCCTGCTGCAGCGAGGCCAGCCCGATCGCGCACCACGGACAGGAAACGTCGGAGACGAAGTCGATACGGAGCGGAGTGGCAGTATTCATGACGGAACCTTGGGGCAGGGATGGTGATCGGGTTCATCCGAGATGGAGGCGATCGCCGTTCTACACAAGCGTCGTGGGGTCAGCCGGGTCGAAACGCCGGGACTCGGTTCACTGGCGTGGCAAGTCGCGCATCGCGTCGACGATGCGCTGCGTCTCCACGCTGACGCGGGTCACCCGTTGCAGAAGGTCGATCACACTGCCCTTGTAGTCGGCGAAGCGGTAGCTGTCGAACTTTGCGCGAATGGTCAGGTCCTTCGGCTTCTTTTCCTTGTACTGGTCGAGGATCCATTCCAGCGCGCTGCGATTGCCAAGCTTGTATGTCCACGCCTCGGCCGGCACGCCGGCGAGCGTGGTTTCCGTATCCAGCGCGATGCGGCCGGTGTCCTTGTCGGCCTTCAGCATCGCCTTCGGCGTGCCGCCGTTCTTGCGCGCCTTCTCGTCGGGGATGTCGGTGCGGATCAGTGGCCACGGCCCCACCGTTTCGTAACCCAGGTGCAGCGCCATCAGCTGCTCGCCCCATGCGGCCCATTGCCAGAAGTCCTCGTAGAACGGGATGCGCGGAAACTCGCGCTTGAGGTTCTGCGCGTATTTCTCGCGATACAGCGGATCGTGCAGCACCGCGTAGACGTAGTGGAAGATCGCCTGCTTGGTGATCGCCGCGGACTTGGCTTTGCTCCCTCTCCCTCCGGGAGAGGGTTGGGGTGAGGGTTCGGCCTTGTAGCGATCTTTGAACTGCTTGAGCGCCCAGTCGGTGATGTTGTCTGCACGCTCGCCGGCAGCGTTCAGTGTTTCCAACGTGAAGCAAAGCGAACCGGCTGCAGCTCCGACGTAGTGCAAGTCAGGAAGACGGTCAACCGCCATTGCCAACCACGGTTTTTGTGCAGTCGGATCAGTGAAAACAATGCAAGGGTTGGGCTGAGTGCCGTCACCGAAAAGCTCAGGTGTGCGGTAGGCCATTTCGTTGAGCCGGCGGTTGGAATAAAGCCATCGACGCACGAAGGGTCGATAAGACGCGCGGACGATTGATCCGTCTGAGTACGAATACTCGACGCTATTAGCCAAATCGCGCTTGACTGCACGCGTCCATTTGATCTCCTGACTCCGTTGATTCTGTTTGGCTCCGAGCGAAACTCGCTCAGCGTTGTAGGTTGCGATGGGATGTCGAACTTTCTTTTCAACCTCAGCTTCGCTTTCGCCGTAGACCCATTCGTCGCGGTTGGTCACCACACCCAACGAAAATAACTTGAAGATCGCCTTCTCCTGCCCCGGCTTCTTCGCGGCCTTCACCGCCTTCACCGCCTTCGACGCGATCGGCAACAGCTCATCAAAATCATTGCTGGTCAGATTGATCCAGTTGCCCTTCGCATCCGGCCGGATCTCCTCCGTTGCCAGCTCACGCAACCTTGATTGCCCCAGCCACGACAATTTCTCCTCCGCCGTCTCGAACTCCGGCCGGCGTGTATAGAAAATCCGGCAGGCATGCTCGCCCTTGGTGCCCTTGCCGCCTTTCACGCTGCGCGTGGCGCTGCGCCGCTTGACCAGGAAGCTGATCGCCACGCCGGTCTGGATGCCGAACACGTTGTGCTTGGTGCCCGAGAGTTTCGGGTTCGCGCGCACGTCACCGCCGAGATCGACGATGCGGATCTCGTTGAACTCCTGCGCCACGATCTGGCGGAAGCCGTCGAAGGTGCGCGAGTCGATGAAGCTGAGGTTGGTGATCAGCGCGAGCACGCCGTCGTCGTGCAGCGCATCACCTCGCGCGCGTTCTGGATCAGCACGGACTGGGTGGAGTCCTCGAAGATGATGTTGTCCTTCGGATAGCCGCGCTTGAACTTTAGCGCGATCTCGGCATCCAGATCGTCCTTGTCGTCCTTCGCCTCCCAGTAGCCGAAGGGCATGCGTAGCACGTGCAGCAGCGCGCCGTCGACGTAGCGGCGCTCCTTCGCCGGCGACTCGATCTCGTACTCTGGTACGAACACCAGCTCATGCGAGCGCGCCCAGCCCTTGAGCAGATCCTTGAACGCCTCGCGCACCACGCTTTCGCGATGGGTGCCGCTGACCTGGCGCAAGATGGCCAAGTCGTTGAGGTAGTGCTGGATGAGGGTGCGTGACATGGGCTGCGCCTGATGCGTGAGGGCGTGGCCTAAGGGTTGGCCGGTGGCTGGCCAAGTCGGTTCAATTTCTCGCGTGCGCTGTCTGCCAGCAACGATGGCAACTGATCGAGGATCGGGTGGGCCAGGCCTTCGCGCTGCATGCTGCGGGCGAGTTCGTCGGCATGGTCAGGCAAGGCTGCGGCCATGCCGGCGATGCGCGCCAGCGCGGCGTCCGCATCCACCCGGGCATCGCGCAGCAGCGATGCCCAGTGATGCCGGCGGATGTCGCGCAGGCGGTAGGTGTTGCCGATCTTCATCGCCATCGCCAGCTTGTCCTGGCGTAGCGCCGGGTACGGCAAGGCGCTGCCGAGGTCATACAGCGGCGCCAGGCGGATGCGGCCGCCGCTGCCGAACAGCAGGGCGTAGTTCTTTGCGTGCGCATCGGTGCCGGCGATCAGCCAGTTGAAGGCCAGCGCGTCGATGAAGGTGTCCACGTCACTACTCGGCGCACTGGAATGGGTGCGCAGCACCTCGGCAATCGCGACCGGGCCCGGACCGCCATCGCTCTGGTACTTGCGCGTGGGCGGTACGGCGAGTGCCTGGCACAGATCTTCCTGATGCACGCGCAGCAGCCGGCCTTGCAGTTCGATGCGGTCGAAACGGGCGACCACGATGGCGGGTTCGCCATCGAATTGCCGCACTTCGGAATGCGCCACCGGCAGGCCGAGCCGGCGCGCCAGGGCGAGGCAGAAGTGTTCGTTTTCGGCGTGGCCGTCAAACGCGTCGGTGGGCGGCTTCAGGATGTGCGTGGTCGGTGTGCGGCCGGCCGGTACGCCCCAGCGGCCATCGCGCAGCAGCAGCGCCGTCTTCGGTTGCGCGCCGGCGAGGCTGAACTGGCCATGGTCGGTGGCGCGCCGGGTGGCCGAGGGATCCTGGCGCAAGGCACGAAGTCGCTCGCCGACCTCGGCTTCGTCCAGCCAGTTGATGTCATCGACAGCCGGATTCTGCAGTGCCTGCAGGCGATCGGGCGGCACGAATTGCACCGCACCGGCGCAATCTTCCCCGATATGCGCCAGCAAGCCGAACGCGTTGCGCGCGGAGACGTGGAAACGGCTGGCCCAGCGCGCCAGGGTCTGCTCGTTGTCCGGCAGCAGACCCCACAGAAAGGCGTCGATGACGGTGTGCGGGTGTCCGGCGCGCACCAGCGGCATCGACAACGACAATGGAATCGCATCCGGACGCTGGCGCCATTCGTCGGCATAGTCAAAACGCAAACGACCGGTGCGCTCGCGGGTGACCGTGCCGATGACCATGCCGTTCATCACGGCGATCAGCTGGGAGATCGTCATCGCGGCAGCCGTGCGGCGTCGACGATGGCGTCGATGTCGATGTCCGGCGTATCGGCGACGCCGCCGAAGGACGGGATCAATCCTGCCTGCAGCGGCGTGCCCAACGCATTGAGTGCGCGCAGTACCAGACCGATTTCCGCCCGCGGCTTGCCGCGCTCGACTTCCACCACCCATTGCCGGCTGACGCCAATGCGCCGGGCCAGTTCGGCCTGATCAAGCCCGGCCTCCTGGCGATGCTCGCGCAGCAATGCACCAATATCCTGCGGGGTCCGGATGAACATGATGGCCTCGAAGTCGTCGTACGACGACATATGGCAATGTAAGCGAACGTCGACATACTAGTATTGTCGCCGCTCGCTGACAACGGCTGACTTATCCAGCCTGGAAACGCCGTTTGGGCCTCAGCCTTCCACCATGCTCAGCGCCACTGCCTCGGCAATCTTGATGCCGTCGACTGCGGCCGAGAGGATGCCGCCGGCGTAGCCGGCGCCTTCACCGGCGGGGTACAGGCCGCGGGTATTCAGGCTTTGCAGGCTGTCGTCGCGCCTGATCCGCACCGGCGAGGAGGTGCGCGTCTCGACGCCGGTGAGGATGGCGTCGTGCATCGCATAGCCCCTGATCTGCCGCTCGAACGCGGGCAGCGCCTCGCGGATCGCGGCGATCGCGTAGTCGGGCAGGGTGCTGTCGAGGCTGCCCAAGGTCACACCTGGCTTGTATGACGGCTGCACGTCGCCGAATTCGCGCGAGGCGCGGCCGGCCAGGAAATCGCCGACGAGTTGCGCCGGGGCGCTGTAGTTTTCGCCGCCGAGCACATAGGCGTGGCTTTCCAGCGCGCGCTGCAGGGCGATGCCGGCGAGCGGGCTGCCGCCGCTTTCACCAGATGTGGAGTCGTAGGGCACGAAGTCGGACGGGTCGATGCCGACCACCACCGCCGCGTTCGCGTTGCGTTCGTTGCGCGAGTACTGGCTCATGCCGTTGGTCACCACGCGGCCGGGCTCGCTGGCGGCGGCGACCACGGTGCCGCCGGGGCACATGCAGAAGCTGTACACCGAGCGCCCGCGTCTGCCCTGATTTCCTTGGCCGTGATGCACCAGCTTGTAGTCGGCCGCGCCGAGGACCGGATGGCCGGCCTGCGGGCCGAAGCGGGCGCGGTCGATCACCGACTGCGGGTGCTCGATGCGGAAGCCGATCGAGAACGGTTTGGCCTCCAGGTACACGCCGCGCGCGTGCAGCATCTCGAAGGTGTCGCGCGCGCTGTGGCCGAGCGCCAGCACCACGTGGTCGGCACGCAGCTGTTCGCCGCTGGCCAGGGTGACGCCGCGGATCTGCTGCTGGCCATCCGCGCACGGTTCCAGCAGCAGATCGTCGACACGCTGGCTGAAGCGGATCTCGCCGCCCAGCGATTCGATCGTGGCGCGCATGTTCTCCACCATCGTCACCAGCCGGAACGTGCCGATGTGCGGCTTGCTGACGTAGAGGATTTCCTCCGGCGCGCCGGCCTTGACGAACTCGGTCAGCACCTTGCGGCCGTGGTGCAGCGGGTCGCGGATCTGGCTGTGCAGCTTGCCGTCGGAAAACGTGCCGGCGCCGCCCTCGCCGAACTGCACGTTCGACTCGGGGTGCAGCTGGCGCTTGCGCCACAGGTCCCAGGTATCTTTCGTGCGCTCGCGCACTTCCTTGCCGCGGTCGAGGATGATCGGGCGGAATCCCATTTGCGCCAGGATCAACCCGGCGAACAGCCCGCACGGGCCGAAGCCGATCACCAGCGGGCGGTGCGGCAGCGGTGCCGGCGCCTTTGCCACGAAGTGGTAGCCGGTGTCCGGGGTGGGTTGCACGTGCGGATCGTCGGCGAAGCGTCGCAGCAGCTCCGCCTCGCGCGGGGTGTCGATGTCCAGCGCGTAGATCAGCACGATCGCGCCGCGCTTGCGTGCGTCGTAGCCGCGGCGGGCGATGGTGTAGCCGCCCAGTGCGGCGGCCTCGATATCCAGTCGCTGCAGGATCGCGGCGGTGAGCGCGGCCTCGCCGTGATCGAGCGGCAGCTTGAGGTCGGTCAGTCGCAGCATGAGGGCCCGGAACGGTCGGTCGACAGGAGTGGGCGTGGGCCCGATCGGCCATTGTCGACGCGATGGTGCGTGCCCGACAAGCGCGCCAGGGCCTGCGACATCCTGTCCTGCCCCCGGCAGGGGCGATCGTTCGTGCGGTGAACCTCCAAGGTGACCCGATAGGTCAGTTCAGGCCGCCAGCATGGTCAGAATCTGTTCGCCCGTGGCACGCGGGTGCAGCAGCAGATAGTGCGCGCGCATGCCTTGGTCATGCCGGCGGACAGCGGCAATGCACGGCTCGCCGTCGGCGGCGGTTACGCGCAACTGGGCCGGGCAGCGCCGGTCCCATGGGCGTCGGAGGACCAGGCCATGCTGCGGACCGCCGACGATGATGCATTTGATCTGTTCCATGACGTTTGCTCGGGAAGCTGTGGAGGAGTCATCTCCATCCAAGCAGGAGCCAGGCCACGGGCCAGTGGTGAAATGTGGTGCGCATCACACTTTGGTCACTTGGTGGGGCGGCCCTTCCCCGGGACGCCCCGCCATGCCGGTTCAGGCGTTGCCGATGAAGTCGGACTTGCCGATGTCGGTGCCGGCCTCGCGCAGGATGTCGTAGGCGGTGGTGCAGTGGAAGAACAGGTTCGGCAGGGTGAAGTGCAGCAGGTAGGCCTGGCCTTCGAAGTTCATCTCGCCGTTGCGCATCTTCATGTGGATCGCGCGGGTCTCGCTGCCGTCGATCTGCTCCGGCTTGAAGCTCTTGATGTATTCGATCGAGCGCTCGATGCGGCTGTAGGCCTGCTCCAGCGTGGTCTCGTTGTCCTCGAAACTCTGCGGCTCCACGCCGGCCAGGCGGGCGGCGCCGCGGGTGGCCATGTCGCAGGCGATCTGGATCTGCTTGATCAGCGGCAGCATGTCGGGGATCAGCCGGGTCTGCAGCAGCACTTCGTCGCTGACGCTCTTCGACTTTGCATGTTCCTCGCCCTTCTTCAGCACGTGGGCGAGGTTGCCCAGCGCGCGGACGAAGACGGGAACGGCGACCTGGTACATCGAAATGGTCATGGGTGATCTTCCTGTGGTGGGTGAGGGTATGCGGGTGGGTGGGCGGTGGTGATCGGCGGCAGGTCGTCGGGGCATGCCATGGGCATGGCCGCCTCGACTTTCGACGTGCTGCCGCCGGGCAGGTGCCGGGTGGCCCGGGTGGCGATCAGCGTGCCGGCCAGCATCAGGATCGCGGCGAGCACAAAGGCTACACCAGGCAGATGAGCGGGCGAAGCGGGAGCGATCGACAGCGCGAAAACCTGCGCGAACAGATACGGCCCGAATATCCCGGCGAAGCTGCCCAGGCTGGTGATGGCGCCTTGCAGGCGACCCTGTTCGGACGGCTCGACCTGCTGCGTCATGATCGATTGCAGCGGTGGCCCGGACAGCCCCCACAAGGCCAGCAGCGGCACGCCGAGCAGGAATACCCAACCGGTGTCGGCCACGCCCATTACCAGGAAGGCGCCGACGCCGAACAGCATGCCGGCCAGCAGCACGCGGCGTTCGCCGAAACGCGGCGTCAGCCGGCCGGTGAGCACGGCCTGCACGAAGCCGTCGCAGGCGCCGACCAGCATCAACACGTAGCCGACCGCCTGCGGCCCCCAGCCGTAGCGGTAATCCGCATACAGCACGAACACCGTCTGCAGCACGTAGTGGGCGAGATAGACCAGGAACATCACGGTCGCCAGTTGAAACACCTGCGGATACTGGCGCAGCAGTTTCAGTGAGCCGAACGGATGGGCGCTGTGCAGTTCGAGGCGCTTCGTGCGGTGCTCCTTGCGCAGCGACTCGGGCAGCACGAAGAATCCGTACAGGAAGTTGCACAGCGCCAGTGCGGCGGCGACCCAGAACGGCAGGCGCAGGTGGATGCCGCCGAGGAATCCGCCGAGGCCGGGGCCGACGATGAAGCCCACGCCGAAGGCGCTGCCCAGCAGGCCGAACGCCGCCGCGCGCTTTTCCTTCGGCGTGATGTCGGCGACGTAGGCATTGGCGGCGCTGAAACTGGCGGCGGTCATGCCCAGCAGGACGCGCGCGGCAAACAGCAGCCACAGCGTCGGTGCGAGGGCCAGCATCACGAAATCCACGGCAAGGCCGAGGTTGGAGATGAGGATCACCGGCCGTCGGCCGAAACGGTCCGACAGCGCACCCAGCACCGGCGAGAACACGAACTGCACGATCGCGAATACGGTGCTGAAAATGCCCACCCACCATGCCGCGTTCGCAATGCCGCCACCGGCCAGCTGTTCCACCAGGTGCGGCAGCACCGGGATGATGACGCCGTACGCCAGCATGTCCAGCAGCACGGTGACGTAGATGAAGGCCAGCGCGGCCCGATGGCGTGGTGCAGCGGGGGGCGGCGACAGGTCCATGGGCGTGGCGAAGCGAGGGGAGTGCGACGATAACCGAAGGACGGGTGCGCGGCATGTGCATCCGGTCGGGTATCGCGTCAGTGCGGTCGCGATACCATGGAGCATTCTCCTGCCAGGGCATGATCATGGTCCGACGTCTGCTTCCCTTCTGCCTGCTGCTGGCGCTCGCCGCCTGCTCCTCCCACCAGGACGCTCCGGCGCCGGTGTCGAAGGAAGAGCTGGCCCCCGCGTCGCCGACCAGTGCCACGATAGCGCCGGCAGGTGCGGAAACCGACGCGGCGATCCAGCGCAAGCTGGCCGATTACGCCACAGTGAAACTCACCGCCGACCTGTCGAAGTTCGACGCGAGGCAGAAGAAGATGATCGCGCTGCTGGTCGAGGCGGCCGACAGCATGAATACGCTGTACTGGCAGCAGGCATGGGGCGACCGGGACGCGTTGCTGCAGAAGATCGCCGACCCGGCCACACGCGAATTCGCCGAGATCAACTACGGCCCGTGGAACCGGCTGGACAACGACAAGCCGTTCGTCGACGGCATCGGCGCACGCCCGGCCGGCGCGCAGTTCTATCCGGCCGACATGGGCAAGGCCGAGTTCGAGAAATCCACGCTGAAGGACAAGACCTCGCTGTACACCTTGCTGCGCCGCGACGCGCAGGGCCAGTTGACCAGCGTGCCGTACCACGAGGCGTACAAGGCCGAATTGGAGAAGGCCGCCGGCCAGCTGCGCCAGGCCGCGAAGCTGGCGAGGGATCCCGGCTTCAGGAAATATCTGACGCTGCGCGCCGACGCGCTGCTCAGCGACGACTACCAGGCCAGCGATTTCGCCTGGATGGCCATGAAGAAGAACCCGGTCGACATCGTGATCGGCCCGATCGAGACCTACGAAGACCAACTGTACGGCTACAAGGCCAGCTACGAATCGTATGTGCTGATCAAGGACCAGGCCTGGAGCGCAAAACTGGCGCGCTTCGCCAAGTACCTGCCCGAACTGCAGCGCGGCCTGCCGGTGGCCGACAGGTACAAGGCGGAAAAGCCCGGCTCCGACGCCGACCTCAACGCCTACTTCGCGATCTACTACGGCGGTGACGCCAACGTCGGCGCCAAGACCATCGCGATCAACCTGCCCAACGACGAACAGGTGCAGCTGAAGAAGGGCACCCGCCGGCTGCAGCTGGAAAACGTGATGCAGGCGAAGTTCGACCAGATCATGCTGCCGATCGCGAAGGAGCTGATCGCCGAGGGCCAGCAGCGCAATCTCACCTTCGACGCGTTCTTCCAGAACACCATGTTCCACGAAGTGGCGCATGGCCTCGGCATCAAGGAAACTCTGGACGGCAAGGGCACCGTGCGCAAGGCGCTGAAGGACCAGGCCTCCAGCTTCGAGGAAGGCAAGGCCGACATCCTCGGCCTGTACATGGTCAGCAAGCTGGCCGACAAGGGCGAGCTGGACAAGTCGAAGCTGCTGGACAACTACGTCACCTTCCTCGCCGGCATCCTGCGCTCGGTACGCTTCGGCGCCAGCGACGCGCACGCCAAGGCGAACATGGTGCGCTTCAACTTCTTCAAGCAGCAGGGCGCGTTCACCCGCGATGAGAACACCGGCCGTTACCGTGTCGATTTCGACAAGATGACCGCGGCGATGAACGCGCTGTCGGCCAAGCTGCTGACCATCCAGGGCGACGGCGACTACGAGGCCGCGAAACAGCTCACCGACCAGCTGGGCGCCGTCGACGCCGAACTGGCCGGCGACCTGAAGCGGCTCGACCAGGCGCATATCCCGGTCGACATCCGCTTCGTGCAGGGGCTCGACGTGCTGGGTCTGAAGAAGCCCTGACGTCGCCGGTAATCCCCGTAGGAGCGCACCCTGTGCGCGATGCTCTTCGCTCCGATCGAGATCAGAGCATCGCGCACAGGGTGCGCTCCTACCGGTTTCGCAGTCAGCCGATCCAGTCGGCGACGGCTTGCGGGTGTTCGAGGTGCAGGTGGTGGTTGCCGTCGAGATGGCTGACGGTGATGTTCGCCACGCACTCGGCGCGGGCCTGCATCGGTGCGCTGGGCAGGTAGGAGGTGGCCGGTTGCGCCAGCAGCAGGGCGGTGGGCGCGGCGATGCCGCGCAGCAGCGCGTGCACCTGTGTTTCGGCCAGGTCGACTACCTGGCCTCCTATCAGGCCGGCAAGACCCAGCTGCCGGAGCT
>LNAP01003425.1_pt1 | contig 15161 bp, 14 predicted proteins | sample 602601 | NCBI WGS metagenome assembly LNAP01 (sample SAMN02440304, study PRJNA202911) | soil metagenome | biome: Subtropical and temperate rainforests or woodlands; isolation source: soil samples (1 kg each in a 20% v/v slurry with milli Q water) were... ...
GGCCCGGCCGCGGGCGTGCTCACGCCCGGCAGCCACGGCACCACTTTCGGCGGCGGCCCCCTGGTCTGTGCGGCCGGGCTGGCCGTGCTGGACGCGCTGGAATCCGAAAAGCTGCTGGACAACGCCCACAACGTCGGCGACCACCTGAAAGCCGCCCAGGCCGACGCATTGGCCGGCACCCCGGGCGTCACCGAAATCCGCGGCCGCGGCCTGATGCTGGGCATCGAGCTTGCCCGTCCCTGCGGCGTGCTTGCCATGCGCGCCATGGAGGCCGGCCTGCTCATCAACGTCACGCGCGACCGTGTCATCCGCATGTTGCCGCCGCTGATCCTCAACCGCGACGAAGCCGACCGCATCGTCGCGATCCTGGTTCCGCTCATCCAGGAATTCCTGGCCGAAACACCATAAAATCAACGTCCCGCCCGGGCCATGAGCCTGGCCGGGCCCCATGACCTGCGACATCACCATGACTCCTCCCACGACTCAAAACGGCCCGCTGCGGCACTTCCTGCAGTTCAAGGACTTCTCGTCCGCCGAGATCGCCTACGTGCTGGACCGCGCGCGCCTGATCAAGGACAAGTTCAAACGCTACGAACCCCACATGCCGCTGCATGACCGCACGCTGGCGATGGTGTTCGAAAAGGCCAGCACGCGCACCCGCGTGTCGTTCGAGGCCGGCATGTACCAGATGGGCGGTTCGGTCATCAACCTGACCTCCAACGATTCGCAGCTGGGCCGCTCCGAGCCCATCGAAGACACCGCGCGCGTCATCTCGCGCATGGTCGACATCGTCATGATCCGCACGTTCGAGCAGACCCGCATCGAGCGCTTCGCCTCGCACTCGCGCGTGCCCGTGATCAACGGCCTGACCAACGAGTTCCACCCCTGCCAGATCCTGGCGGACATCTTCACCTACATCGAGCACCGCGGCCCCATCGCCGGCAAGACGGTGGCCTGGGTCGGCGACGCCAACAACATGGCCTACACCTGGCTGCATGCCGCCGAAATGCTGGGCTTCACGCTGCACGTGTCGACCCCGGCCGGCTACGAGCTCGAAGCCTCACGCATCGGCACGCCGCCGGCCACGGTGCTGCGCCAGTTCAAGGACCCCATGGAAGCCTGCAAGGGCGCGCACCTGGTCACCACCGACGTCTGGACCAGCATGGGCTATGAAGCCGAAAACGAAGAGCGCCGCGCCGCCTTCGCCGACTGGTGCGTGGACGCCGAAATGATGGCCGCCGCCGATTCCCAAGCCGTGTTCATGCACTGCCTGCCCGCCCACCGCGGCGAGGAAGTCACGGGCGAAGTCATCGACGGACCGCAAAGCGTGGTCTGGGACGAAGCCGAGAACCGCCTGCACGTGCAGAAGGCGCTGATGGAATTCCTGCTGCTGGGGCAGATCAAGTAAAGCCTACGCATGCATAAGAGGCCTGCGCATCTGTCGATGTACAGGCCTTTCTTGTGTTGGAGGCAGGCCTGTAGATCGGAAGATGAGCGCCCCCGCCCTCCGTCGGGACAGCGGCAGCAATTGGTGCTAGGGCAACTACAGAACCTTGCGCAAGAAGTCCCGCGTACGTTCATGGCGCGGTTCACCCAGCACTTGCCGCGGCGGCCCCTCTTCCATGATCACGCCCTGATCGATGAACAACACTCGATCCGACACTTCCTGCGCAAAACCCATTTCATGCGTCACCACCACCATGGTCATGCCTTCTTGCGCCAAGGCCTTCATCACCGTCAACACCTCACCGACCAGTTCGGGATCTAGCGCCGAGGTCGGCTCATCAAACAGCATGACTTTCGGCTCCATCGCCAGCGCGCGCGCAATGGCCACACGTTGCTGCTGGCCACCCGACAACTGATTTGGAAAAGCGTCGATCTTTTCCTGCAGGCCGACTTTCTGGAGCAGCCTTTCGGCCACCCGCAGGGCTTCTCGGCGGGGCAGCCTCTTGACTTCCATCGGCGCCATGATCAGGTTTTCCAGCACCGACATGTGCGGGAATAGATTGAAGCGCTGAAACACCATGCCCATGCTGGAACGCAGCCTGTTCAGATCGACCTTGGGATCGTGGACCTTGACGCCGTCTACGATAATTTCGCCATCGCTCGCTTCTTCCAGGCCGTTGAGGCACCGCAGAAACGTGCTCTTGCCGGAGCCGGATGGACCGATCATACAGACCACTTCACGCGCTTTGATATCGCAGTCGACACCGCTCAGGATGCGCGCCTGACCAAACTGCTTGTGCAGATTTCTGACGTGTATCACCGTGCATCCCCTTTGCCATAACGGGTTTCAAGATGCCGGACGAGCGCCGACAACAGCAGCGTAATACCCCAGTAGATCAGCGAAATCGTCAGATACGGCTCCCAATAGCGGGCATAGGCGCCGGACACCGTGCGTGCGGCATATGCCAGTTCCGCCAAACCGATAGCCGACGCCAACGAGGAATCTTTGACAATGGCAATAGCGTTGTTGCCCAAAGGCGGCAACATGCGGCGGAAAGCCTGCGGCAGCACCACCTTGCGCAGCGTCTTCATGTAGCTCATGCCGAGTGAGCGCGAGGCTTCGCTTTGGCCGCGATCAATCGACTGAAGGCCGGCGCGAAAAATCTCCGATACGTAGGCACCTGAATTGAGCGTGATCGCCAGCACCGCCGATGTGAACGCGCCGTATTGCGAGCGAACTTCACGCGCGATATCGCCGCTCAGAATCAAACCGTCGCTGGGATTGATCAGCAGCGGCATCAGCGCGAAGTGAATCAGCAGAATCTGCACGAACAGCGGCGTGCCACGCACGAAACTGACGTAGATGCGCACCGGCCACTGCACCATATAGCGCAGGAAGTATCTCCAGAAACCGTGGCGCGCTTGCGCCAGACGGCCGACGCCCAAAGCCAGGCCCCAGCACGTTCCCGTGATCACACAGATGAGCGCGACCTTGATGGTCATCCACATGCCCTCGACAAACAAGGGCTGATACTCGCCGATGATTTCCCATTGAAAGAGAGAATTCATGAATGGAATCCGGATAAAAAATCGCCCACGGTCCGCAGCGAGAACGTGGGCATGGAAAGGCCCTTACGTGGCTTACAGCGGCAGCGCTGGCACGTTGACGTCGAACCATTCCTTGTAGATCTTGGCGTAGGTGCCATCGGCAACGATCTTCTTCAAACCGGCATTGATCTTGCCCTGTAGTTCGCTGTTGCCCTTCTTGACGGCGATACCGAAGTACTGGCGCGTGAACTTGGCATCGTTGACCACTTTGAATTGCTTCTCAGGATGGCTCTTGATGTAGAACTTGATCACACCGACGTCGCCGATCGCGGCATCGATACCGCCTCGATACAGCTCTTCCAGCATCAGCGGCGTATTGTCGAAACGGTGAATGGCCGTACTGGACTTGCCGATTTCGTCCGAGATGACGATGTCGCCTGCGGTTGAGTTGACCACACCGACTTGCAGGGCCTTCAGGTCCGCCAGCGCGGCAACCTTATTGTCGGCGCCAGTGATGATGACTTGTTCGGCCGGGAAATAAGGCAGCGAAAAGTCGACCATCTTGGCGCGCTTTTCAGTGATGGTAATGCCGGAGATGATGATGTCGCGGTCGCCCTGGCCCAGGGTGGCGAAGATGCCTTCCCATGGCGTGCTGACCAGCTTGATCTTGAAGCCGGATGCGTCGGCAATGGCCTTGATGATGTCGATGTCGAAGCCGACCAGTTCCTTGCTCGGCGTTTCGAATTCAAAAGGACGGTAGGTACCGCCTGCACCGACGACATAAGTCTGATCGGCTGCACTGACGCTGGTAGCGCTCAGCGTCAGTGCCAGAGCACAGCTCGCGAGCATGACAAACTTCTTGAACAACATGGCCTTCTCCCTGGAATGCCGGCGACGAACGACAACCAGATCTAGACGGCCGAGCAGCAAAATGCCCACGGGCTTCGCTGCATTCAGACTTGGCTTCGTTGCGGGACTGGCATTTGCACGAACTGCCGGAGAATCCCCGGCGGCACGAAACGTGGAATGTTCCGGCGCTCGCCTTTATCCATCAACTTATAAATTATTGTTCTTTATTAAAAAAAATTAGATTTACCAAACAAGATTTCCACCGGTTCGACAGTCTGGTTACGCGCGCATGGCAGTCGAGTTCTAGCGTCTGCCTAGCGGCGCTGTACCCGTCCTACAGAATGCGTTTAAACATGGTCCGGCGGGTATTGCGGAACGACGGCCGGACCCGGCTGCTCCAGTCACTGGCGCGCACGGCCAGCCAGGGCGGACTGCCGAAGGTCTCGCGCGTGTGCAGGTCGTAGCAGGCCAGGTAGCGCGGCGACTCGTCGCGGCACTCATAGCGCATGGCGCGCACGGTGCCGGGCACGGACGCCAGGCCCGGCAGGTGCTCCTGGTCGTACCAGGCGTTCAGATCCGCTTCCGCCTCGGGCAGCACATCGGTTTCGACGATGTAGTGCCAGGATGCGTCCTGCCCTGCCGAGGCGCCGGCCAGGTCCAGCGTCAGGTGCAGCACGCGGCTGCGGGCGCCCGGGAAGCTCTCGGCCAGGCGGGCCTGCGCTTCCGGCAAGACGGCAGCCGGTCCGCGCAGATAGACGTAGGTTTCGTCCTCTTCCTCGGCCGCGTACGCGGCGGCGCGCAAGCCTTCCAATCCTTGGGTCAAGGTGCGGTCAAGTTCACGCGCGCGCGGCTCGTCGAAGCGCTCACCCAGCGACACCAGCAATACGGTTTCCTGCACTCCAGTCTCCTTTTCAATGTCCGACGCGCAAGGCCACCAGGAAGCGCGACACCATGTTGTACGCGCCCACGGTCGCGGCCAGCTCGACCAGTTGCGTGTCATCGTAGCGTGCGCGCAGCGGTGCGAACACCTCGTCCGGCACCTCGATGTCGCGCGTCATGGCGTCCGTCAGCGCCAGCACCTCGGACTCGCCCGGCTCCAGGCCCCGCAGGTCCGAGGGCGCCGGACCGCCGCGCAATTCGTCGACCAGCGCCTGCGGCATGCCTGCAGCCAGCGCGTGCGGCACATGGGCCTCGAACTCGTAGGGCGCGTTGTTCAAGGTCGCCACGCGCAGGATGACCAACTCCCGCAGGCGCGGCGGCACCGAGGTGTTCAGGCGGATCGCGGTCAACATGGCTTCCCAGCCCTGGACCACGGCCGGGCTGTTCAGCAGCACCTGGTACAGGGGAGAGATACGCCCTCGCGCAGCCGAGATCCGCGCCTCGATCTCGGCCAGCTCCGGGCGGGTGCCAGGCGTCACAAGCCCTACTCTGCATGCCTTCATCTTCACTCCGGACGGATGTTTTTGCGCTGAATCAGCGCGGTCCATTTCTCGCGGTCCGACGCGATCAGGGCAGCCAGTTCCTGCGGGCTGCCGGGTGCGGCCTGGGCGCCGAATTTCTCCAGGCGGGCGCGTACGCTCTCCGTGTTCAGCGCGGCGCGCACGGCCTGATTGAGCTTGTCGATCGTGGCCGGCGGCGTGGCGGCCGGCGCCACGATGCCGTACCAATTGTTGGACTCCACGCCCGCAATGCCTTGCTCGGCCAGGGTCTTGACCTCGGGCAGCAGCGGATGGCGGGTCGGCGCGGCGATGCCCAGGGGTTTGAGCTTGCCGCCCTGGATATGGCCGATCAGGCCCGGCACGTCGCCAAAGAAGCCCGACACCTGGTTGCCCATCACGTCGTTGATGACCGGGGCCGCGCCCTTGTATGGCACATGCATCACGTTCGCCTTGCTGGAATCGGCGAACATTTCCAGGGTCAGGTGCGGGATGCTGCCGATGCCCGACGAGCCGATAGCCACCGATTGCGAGGCGGCTTGCGACTTCTTGACGAAGTCGGCGGCGTCGACCGCCGGATTGGACGGATTCACCACGAACACCGTGGCGTTGTTCACCACCTTCGAGACCGGCGCGAAGTCGCGCACGGGGTCGTACGGCAGGTCCTTGTACAGCGCCGGGCTGATGGCGACCGCGCCCACGCTGGTCAGGAACAGCACCGAGCCGTCGGCGGGCGCCTTGGCCACGTAGGCCGCGGCGATATTGCCGTTGGCGCCGGCCTTGTTCTCCACGATGACCTGCTGCTTGAGTTCCTTGCCCAGCTGCTCGGCCAGCACCCGGCCCACCAGATCCACCGGCCCGCCCGGCGGGAAGGCGATGATAAGGCGCACCGGCCCGTCGGCATGGGCGGAACCCAAAGCGGCCAGGCTCAGCAGGCCGGCGGACAGTATTTTCTTGAACATGATGTCTCCTGATTGATGGGAATTTTCTTGTCGTTCGCCCGCCGCCTAACGGCGGCCGCGTTTGCCGCGCCTACTCGAATCCGTACAGCCGCGCCGGGTTGTCCACCAGGATGCGCTGGCGCAGGGCGACATCGGGGCAAGCATCGAAAAACAGGTCGACCAGCTCGCCGTCGTCCGGCATGTCGCCCGTCACGTTCGGATGCGGCCAGTCCGTGCCCCACAGGCAACGGTCGGGCAAAGCCTCGGCCAGCGCGCGCACGAAGGGCAGGCCCTCGGCGAACGGACGTTTGCCCGACGCGATGCGGTCGATGCCCGACACTTTGACCCAGGCCTGCGGCACCTGCGCCAGGCCGAGCAGCGCCTGCATCGCCGGCGACGCCAAACCATCGGCCGCTCTCAGCCGCCCCATGTGATCGACCACGAACGGCAACGGCAACGCGGCCAGGCGCGGCAACAGTTCCGGCAGCATCGTGCCGTCCAGGTGCAGGCACAGATGCCAGCCCAGCGGCGCGATCAAGGCCACCACCCGGTCAAAGACCGCCGGATCGGGCGCGCCGCCCAGATGCGGCACGAAGTTGAAACGGGCCGCGCGCACGCCGCCCTCATGCAATTGCCTGACGCCCGCCTCGGTCGCGTCCGCCCCCAGCAGCGCCACGCCGCGATAGCGGCCGCCGCTCCGGGCCAGGGCGTCCAGCAAGGCGGTGTGATCGGAGCCATGGCAATTAGCCTGCACCACCACCGCGCGCTCCACGCCCAGCCGCGCATGCAGCGCCGCCATGGCCTGGTAAGGCGCGTCGGGCGGCGTGTACGAGCGGCCCTCGGCATACGGAAACACGCCGGCCGGCCCGAATACGTGGCAATGCGCATCGCAGGCGCCCGACGGCAAGGCGTGGCGGGGACGGGACGACAATGCAAGCGGAGGACGGCAATCGGGCACGGGCAGGTTCCTGCGTTGAAAATGCCATGGTCCCGGATTGCCCGCTGCCAAACAATGCTATATCTTTGATTTCAGATATAGATTTTCCAAATACCTGATGGACCTGAAGCAGATCGAATACTTCCTGCGGGTGGCCGAGAGGCGCAGCTTCTCGCGCGCGGCCGAAATGCTGGACGTGGCGCAGCCCACGCTCAGCCGCCAGGTCCGCCTGCTGGAACTGGAGCTCGGCCAGCACCTGCTCTACCGCAACGGACGCGGCGCCGAGCCCACCGAGGCCGGGCTGCGCTTCCTGGAACACGCCCGCGCCCTGCTGACCCTGGCCGAACGCGCCAAGGAAGACCTGCAGAGCCTGCGCGAAACACCCACCGGCAAGGTCGTTGTGGGCCTGCCGCCCCGCATCGCGCGCGTGCTGACGCCTCCGCTGGTCCAGGCCTTCCGCCGCAGTTTCCCCGAAGCCTCCATCGCCGTGGCCGAAGGCCTCAGCGCCCAGGTGCGCGAATGGCTGCTGGCCGGCCGGGTCGATCTCGCCCTGCTCTACGACCCCGCCCCCTCGCCGCAGCTAGCCTACGAATCGCTGTTCCGCGAAGACCTGGTGCTGGTCGCCGCCGCCGGACACCGGCCCGCCCTGCCCGCGCACATCGCCGTGGCGCAACTGGGCGACTACCCGCTGGTGGTGCCCAGCCTGCCCAACGCCATCCGCACCCTGGTCGAAAGCGTGTGCCGCGCCCAGGGCGTGCGCCTGACCATCGCCGTCGAGGTGGACGCGGTCCAGACCATCGTCGAACTGGCCGCCCAGGGCGCCCCCTACGCCATCCTGCCGCGCTCGGCCGCGCGCGGCCCCGCCGCCGAGCACGAGCTGTCGCTCTGCGACATCGTCGATCCGACCATCACCAATGACCTGGTGCTGGCCAGCGCCCGCCACCGGCCTTCCACCCGGCTGGCCGCCACCACCGCGCTCCTGATCCGGCGGCTGGAGCTGCCGGCGCTATTCGCGCCCCCCGGCCCGTCCGCGGCAAAAGAGTTAAAATAGCGTCCGTTTCTCTTGTTTGGCGGCTAGCGGCTGTCAAAGTCTGCTGTCCAAGTCCTGTTGGCGTCTCACTTCAAACAATGACCACTATTCTCCCGAACCTTCCCACCGGCCAGAAGGTCGGCATCGCCTTCTCTGGCGGCCTCGACACCAGCGCAGCGCTCCTGTGGATGCGCAACAACGGCGCCATCCCGTACGCCTACACCGCGAACCTGGGCCAGCCCGACGAGTCCGACTACGACGAGATCCCGCGCAAGGCCATGGCCTACGGCGCCGAAAAGGCCCGCCTGATCGACTGCCGCGCACAGATGGTTGCCGAAGGCATCGCCGCTCTGCAATCGGGCGCGTTCCACATCTCGACTGCCGGCATCACCTACTTCAACACCACCCCCATCGGCCGCGCAGTCACCGGCACGATGCTGGTGGCCGCCATGAAGGAAGACGACGTCAACATCTGGGGCGACGGCAGCACCTTCAAGGGCAACGACATCGAGCGCTTCTACCGCTACGGTCTGCTGACCAACCCGGACCTGAAGATCTACAAGCCCTGGCTGGACCAGCGCTTCATCGACGAGCTCGGCGGCCGTTCCGAAATGTCGGAATACATGCGCCAGGCCGGCTTCGACTACAAGATGTCGGCTGAAAAGGCCTACTCCACCGACTCCAACCTGCTGGGCGCGACTCACGAAGCCAAGGACCTGGAGCACCTGAACTCCGGCATCCGCATCGTCAAGCCCATCATGGGCGTCGCGTTCTGGCGCGACGACGTCGCCGTCAAGGCCGAGGAAGTCACGGTCCGCTTCGAGGAAGGCCATCCGGTCGCCCTGAACGGCGTGGAATACAGCGACCCCGTCGAACTGATGCTCGAAGCCAACCGCATCGGCGGCCGCCACGGCCTGGGCATGAGCGACCAGATCGAAAACCGCATCATCGAAGCCAAGAGCCGCGGCATCTACGAAGCCCCGGGCCTGGCCCTGCTGTTCATTGCCTACGAGCGCCTGGTCACCGGCATCCACAACGAAGACACCATCGAGCAGTACCGCGAAAGCGGCCGCAAGCTCGGCCGCCTGCTGTACCAGGGCCGCTGGTTCGACCCGCAAGCCATCATGCTGCGCGAAGCCGCCCAACGCTGGGTCGCCCGCGCCGTCACCGGCGAAGTCACCGTCGAACTGCGCCGCGGCAACGACTACTCGCTGCTGAACACCGAATCGCCCAACCTGACCTATGCGCCCGAGCGCCTGTCCATGGAAAAGGTCGAAAACGCCCCGTTCACGCCCGCGGACCGCATCGGCCAGCTCACCATGCGCAACCTCGACATCGTCGACACCCGCGGCAAGCTCTTCACCTACGTGAAGACCGGCCTGCTCGCCTCCTCCGGCAGCTCGCTGCCGCAGCTGAGCGACGACGGCAAGAAGAAATAATTCTTCAAGGCCCAAAACCAGAAAGCCCTTCGGCATGCCGAAGGGCTTTTTGTTTGGACAACATCAATCGCAAGAAACCGCCGAAGCCCCCAAAGGCCGCCCGCGCGGCCGGCCGGGGGCGAGCCCCGCAAGATCCTCCGCCACACCCGTCCATGGCGAGAACGCCAAGCACACAAATCTCCCCAGCGACCGGACGGATTCAACCGTCGCAGCCTGTGGCGGCGGGGGCCTGCCATGCGCGGGGCGTCGATAAGCCCGAGGGAATCTGAAGGAAAGGCCGCAGGCCTTGACGAAGATGACGAAGGGGAAGTCCGGAGCGAAGGCTCCGGACCGCAATCGTTGCCCCGCGCATGGCAGGCCCCCGCCGCCACAGGCGTCCAAAGAACCCGCATCGCCTGCAACGAGCAAGCAAGAGCCTAAAGCTCCACCTGCATCCCCATCTCCACCACCCGATTAGCCGGAATCTTGAAGAACTTGGTGCTACGCGTAGAGTTCCGGGCCATGAACGAAAACACCGCCCGCCGCCACCGCCACAACGCCGGCTTCCTGGCCGCCACCACCGTCTGCCGCGACAGGAAATAGGAAGTCCGCATCGGCTCCAGATCGATCTCCGGATAAGCCTCCGCCACCAGCCGCAACGCCTCCGGCACGTCCGGATCTTCCTTGAAACCATAGTTGATCGTCGCCTGCCAGCTCGACGCCGACAGCTTGGCCACGGAGAAACGCTCTTCCGGCGAAACATAAGGCACGTCCGCCACCAGGATGGTCAGAAACAGCACATGATCGTGCAGCACCTTGTTGTGCTTCAGGTTATGCAGCAGCGCCGGCGGCACATTGCCCGAATTCATGGTCATGAAGATGGCCGTGCCCGGCACCCGCGACGGCGGATATTCCTCCAGCTGCGCCATGAATTCCTTAAGCGGCTGGCGGTCCCGCTGCTGCATCTCGGACAGCAGCCGACGCCCGCGGCGCCACGTCATCATCAGCGTGAACACCACGATGGCCACCAGCAGCGGCAGCCAGCCGCCCTCGTGGATCTTGAACACGTTGGCCGAGAACAGCAGCACGTCGAACAGCAGCAACAGGCCCAGCGCCACCAGCCACAGCACGCGTTTGAGCCCGGTCGAACCCCGCGGCAACACCGCAAAGGCCAGCACCGAGGTCGTGAACATCGTGCCGGTGACCGCAAAGCCATAAGCGGCGGCCAGGTTGTCCGAATTGCGGAACAGCAGCACCAGGATCAGCACCGCGCACAGCAGCAGCGCATTGACCTGCGGCAGGTAGATCTGCCCCTTCTCGACCGCCGAAGTATGCAGGATCTGCATGCGCGGCCAGAACCCCAGCTGCACTGCCTGGCGCGTGACCGAGTAAGCCCCGGAAATAACGGCCTGCGACGCCACGATGGTCGCGATGGTGGCTAGCGCCACCAGCGGCGCCAATCCCCATTCCGGCGCCATCATGAAGAACGGATTGCGGATCGCCGTCGGATCGCGCAACAGCAGTGCACCCTGGCCGAAATAGCACAGCGTCAGCGCCGGCAGCACCATGCTGAACCAGGCGCGGCGGATCGCGGGACGGCCGAAGTGGCCCATGTCGGCATACAGCGCCTCGGCACCGGTCAGGGCCAGCACCACCGCTCCCAGCAGCACGAAACTGATCCAGGGGAATTCGACGATGAAGCGCAGCCCCCACATCGGGTTCAACGCCCGCAGCACTTCCGGGGTCTGCCAGATCTGCCAGCCGCCCAGCGCGGCCAGCGTGCCAAACCACAGCAGCATCACCGGACCGAACAGCTTGCCCATCGCGCCTGTGCCATGCGACTGGATCGCGAACAGCGCGATCAACACGACCAAAGCCAGCGGCACCACCCAGGCATCAAGCTGATGCGACACGATGCCTATCCCTTCCAGCGCCGACAACACCGAGATCGCCGGCGTGATCATGCTGTCGCCATAGAACAGCGCCGCGCCGAAGATCCCCAACACGATCAGCACCCAACGCAGCTTGCCTTCGCGCCCGCGCACTGCCAATTCCAGCAAGGCCAGCGTGCCGCCCTCGCCACGGTTGTCGGCGCGCAGCACCAGAGTCACGTACTTGAACGACACCACCACCATCAGCATCCAGAACAGGATGGACAGCACGCCCAACAGGTGGGCCGGCTCCAAATCGGTGTGCACGCTCAGCCCCGTCAAGCAGGCCCGCAGCGTATACAGAGGGCTGGTGCCGATATCGCCGTACACCACGCCCAGCGCCCCCATGATGAGAGCAGCCCGCGACGACGGCGCGTGTCCGCCAAGTGCATGCCCATTGGACGACGAAGGAACGCTGACCGAACCCTGGCTCATGATGTAGGTTCTTGACGAGTGAGTTGGGCTCCCTTGCGGGGGCCGGGAAACACGACGGAAAGCCGTGTTCCTGAAAAGTCCGGACGGCTGGTGAGCTTCCACCAGGCGCCATGCGCGTGCGCGATCTCCCGCACGATGGCCAGGCCCAGGCCGGACCCGCCGGCGGTGGCCGTGGGCGAACGGTAGAAAGCCTCGAACACGCGTTCGCGCTCATCGGGAGAAATGCCCGGCCCATCGTCCTCCACGGTCAGCGAAGGCGGATTGGCGCCGACGATCAGCGTGATGCGGCCGGTCTTGTTGCCGTAGCGCAGCGCGTTGTCGATGAGGTTGCCTAACAGCTCGGCCAACAGCAAGGGATCGGCGTCGATCCAGATCGGCGCGTCGGGCGCCACCAGATCCAGTTCGTAGTGCGCCTCGCGCACCCGCGGAAACCACTCCGCGCCGTTGGCGCGCACCCATTCGCACAGGTCGATGCGCACGAAGCTGTCTTGCGGGCGGGCGTTGGGGTCGGCGCGCGCCAGGACCAGCAGTTGCTGCCCCAGGCGGATCATGCGGTCGCTGACAGCCTTGATGCGTTCCGCCCGTGCCCGCACGTCGTCGGGCAAGGGACGCGCCAGCATCAGCTCGGACTCCAGCCGCAGGCCGGACAAGGGCGTGCGCAGCTGATGCGCGGCATGGCCGATGAAGCGGCGCTGCGCCGCCAGCGAGGCGTCCAGGCGCAGCAGCAGATCATTGGTGTGCGTCACCAGCGGCTCGATTTCGACCGGCACGCCGGCCACTTCCAGCGGTTGCATGTCGTCGATGGAGCGTTGCCTAATCTCTTCAGACAGGTGATTGACCGAACGTAGTCCGGAGCGTACCCCCTGCACCACCACCCAGGTAAACAGCGCAATCAACGCGATCTGCCCCACCACCATCAGCCAGAAGAAGTCTTCCAGCATCCAGATCGACATATCGATCTTGTGCGTGATAACCCACGTGGCTGCCAGGTCCAGCAGGACCAGCAGCAGGATCGGCGGCATCAGGCGGATGACCAGATGCCGCGCAAGCGAACGGGAGGGGAGCAAGGGGCGAGAAGCCGGAGTAGAAGTAGGAATGCGTTCCTGCATCATGGCGCAATGCTCTCGCCCAGGCGTATGGATGCGCTCGGCCGGCGCGACCCGGCCGCGGCCGGCCCGTCAGGCCGTTTCCACATCCAGCATGTAGCCAAAGCCGCGCACCGTCTGAATGCTGGCGCCCGTGCCTTCCAGGCGCTTGCGCAAGCGGTACACATAGACTTCGACGGCGTTTTCGCTGAAATCGGCGTCCCAGGCGGAAAGCGAGTTCACGATCTGGCGCTTGGTCACGACGCGGCCGACGCGGGCCATCAGCATTTCCAGGACAGAAAGTTCGCGCACCGACAGGGACAGGCGCTGGCCATTGGCGCGGACTTCGCGGCCGACGGTGTCGAACACCAGCGGTCCGACTTCGATCAGGGGCTGCGCCTGGCCGGCGCGGCGCCGGCCGAAAGCGCGCACGCGCGCCGCCAGCTCGGGCAGTTCGAACGGTTTGGTGACGTAATCGTCCGCCCCGGCGTCCAGGCCCGCGACGCGGTCCTCGATGCCATCGCGGGCGGTGAGGATCAGCACGGGGACCTGGTTGCCGTCCTGCCGCAACTGCCGCAGTACGTCCAGCCCGCTCATGCCGGGGAGGTTGAGGTCGAGCAGCATCAGGTCGTAGGGCTGGCCCGCCAAGGCGCCCAGAACCCGGTCGCCCTCGGTCAGCCAGTCGACCGCATAGCCTTGGTCGGCCAGAAATTCCTGGAGCGCGTGGCCCAGGGTGGTGTCGTCTTCGATTACCAGAACTCGCATGCGGCGATTCTAGCGCGATCCCGGCCGGAACGGGGCGTGAAATACGCCCCGGGGCCGGGAAGCGTTCAAGGTGCGGACGGAGCCGGGGCGGCTCCGGCTGCGGCGGGGGCTGCCGCGCCCGCCGCGCCGCCCGAAGGAGGCGTGGTGACGAACCCGATGCGAGTCATGCCCGAACGGCGCGCCGAAGCCATGACCTTGGCCAGCGTTTCATAGCGGGTGTTCTGGTCCGCGCGGATGCGGATCTCGGGTTGCGGCTTGGTACCGGCGATCGACTTGAAGCGGTTGGGCAGGTCATCGATATTGACCGGCTTCTCGTCCCAGAACAGCGCACCGCTGGCATCGATGGCCAGGTCGACCGTCTTGGGCTCTTCCTCGATCTGCTCGGCGGCCACCTGGGGCATGTTGATCTTGATCGAGTGCGCCAGCAGCGGCGCGGTGATGATGAAGATCACCAGCAGCACCAGCATCACGTCGATCAGGGGCACCATGTTGATCTCGGAAACCGTATGGCTTCCGGATCCTTTGCCCTCGAAGCTGCCAAAGGCCATTATTCGCTCCCGCGTTGAGCCGCTGCGCCGTTGCCGTTCTGGCGGCGCAGGGCGCGCACCTTGCCGTCGGACAGCGCAACTTGCTGGCCGGTGGTCAGGAACGCGAACAGATCATGCGCAAAGGCATCCAGGCGCGACAGGAACACGCGGTTGTTGCGCACGAAGGTGTTGTAGGCCAGCACCGCAGGGATGGCGACCGCCAGGCCCAGGCCCGTCATGATCAGCGCCTCGCCCACCGGACCGGCGATGCGGTTGATGGTCACGCCGTCGGACAGGCCGATGCCGACCAGGGCATGGTACACGCCCCAGACCGTGCCGAACAGGCCCACGAAAGGCGCCGTCGAACCGACCGAAGCCAGCACCGTCAGGCCGTTTTCCAGCTTGGCGGTTTCTTCGTCGATCACCTTGCGCATGGTGCGGGTGACGAAATCGGTATTGCTCCCGGCCTCTTCCAGCTTGGTCGCGCCGAACTTGTTGTGATGCGCCTGCGCATGCATGGCATGGCTGGCCAGGTGCGAGAACGGATCGCGCGCGCCGTGCGTGACGATTTCGTTTTCCACCTGTTCGAGCGAGCTGGCGTTCCAGAACTTGTTCAGGAAGTCCGCCGAGCGCTTGCGCATGCTGACGTTGCTGGCCACCTTGACCAGGATCAGGTACCAGGTCACCAGCGACATCAGGATCAGGATGATGAACAGGCTCTTGCCGACGAAGTCGCTCTGCGCGACGAAGTGCAGGAAGCCCATGTCGGGGACCGCGGCGGGAGCCGGGGCGGCCGGCAGCGCCGTGGGCAGC
>LNAP01006961.1_pt1 | contig 15155 bp, 12 predicted proteins | sample 602601 | NCBI WGS metagenome assembly LNAP01 (sample SAMN02440304, study PRJNA202911) | soil metagenome | biome: Subtropical and temperate rainforests or woodlands; isolation source: soil samples (1 kg each in a 20% v/v slurry with milli Q water) were... ...
GTTCCGTCCAGCGTAAAAATATCGAACAGCTTCCCGTAGCTCGTCTCGGGACTCAGCTTCGAGGACGTATACGGCTCCAGCAAGTCTACCTTATCCATCTCCATAAAGTGACGGAAGAAGGCGTCGGACATGAAGAACAGATCCGGTCCCGAGCCTTGCTCGATCAACCCAACAAGCTCCTGTACGTACGACGACAAAATGTCCAGCTCGACCTTCACGTAGGGGTGGCTCGCCTCATAGTGCTCGATAATCGTCTTCAGCACTTCCTGCTCGTACGATCCCGAAAACCACGCGAGCTTGATCGTCTGCCGGGCGATCTGCTCGGCCGGCGGCTTGACCCGATTGCCTTTGCCGGCAATTTTCTCGATCAGCCCTTCGTCGACGAGCTGCGCAAGCACCTTGCGCACGGACACGCGGCTAATTTTGTACTTCTCGCTTAGCGTATTTTCAGGCAAAATAAATTCGCCCGGCTTTAGGCTGCCGCTCAATATTTCATTTTTCAACTCGGTCAAAAAATGATTGTAACGCTCTTGAAAGAGGTTTCGTCTTCGCAGCAAAGTATTTCGCTCCAATACAAGTCTATTATTCCTATTTTATCGTACATGACATCGTTTGTAAATTGTTCGACAACTTTCTGCTGAGCGGTCGCGCGCTTAGATCGATCCGATCTCTTCGTCGGTCAGCGGGCGGTATTCGCCCGGTTTCAAGGTGTCGTCGAGCACCAGCGACCCCATGCGTTCGCGATGCAGGCGCATCACCTTGTTGTCGAAGTGGCCGAACATGCGCTTGACCTGGTGATAGCGGCCCTCGACGATGCTCAGGCGTGCGCATTTTGGCCCGAGCAGCTCTAGCCCGGCGGGTTGCGTGGTGAGGTCTTCGAAGGCGAAGTACAGCCCTTCGTTGAATTTGATCGCGTATTCGGGGCCGATGTCCTGCTCGGTTTCGACGTAATAGACCTTGGGCAGTTTGGTCTGCGGCTGGGTCAGGCGCCGCGACCAGCTGCCGTCGTTGGTGATCAGCATCAGGCCGGTGGTGTTGAAGTCCAGGCGTCCGGCGATGTGCAGTTCGTCCTTGTCCGGTTCATGGATCAAATCGAGCACGGTCGGGTGCTGCGGATCCCGGGTGGCGCTGACGCATCCGGCGGGCTTGTGCAACATGAAATGGCGCAGGGGTTTACCGACTTGCAGCACTTCGTTGTCGACTTCGACGCGGCTGAATTCACGGACTTCGCTGTGCGGGTCACTGACGACTTTTCCGTCAACCCTCACGCGTTTTTCCACCAGCAACAGGCGTACCTGCTTACGGTTGAAGCACGGCAGGTTGCTGAGGAATCGGTCGACACGCATGACTAGGGATCAGTGCAGAAAGGGGTGCGCATCTTACTTGATCGACCCGGACGCTGCTTGCAACTGCGCCTCGACCTCGGCGCAGCGCGGGCACAGGCACGAGGCGTCGCGCAGTTCCGCCGGCAGCGCCTGGAGCACCGCCGGGTCGATGCTGACGCCGTAGCACCAGCAGGCGCGGTCGGCGGTTCGCGGGTCGGCCAGGGTGCAGTCGTTGGGTGCACCGCAGGCCGGGCAGAGGTCAGGCTGGTTCATAGCTGAAGTGAGGTTTTTCCACGCAGGTTCGGTTACGGCCAGATTGCTTGGCCCGATACATCGCATGATCCGCCCGTGACAGCAGGCTGTGCAAGGTGTCATCGGGCTGCTGGGTGGTGAGGCCTATGCTGACGGTCACATGCAAGGCCTGACTGTTGTAGGCATAGCGCTGTTGTTCCACGTGCTGACGAATTTTCTCGGCAATCATCAGACCGGTCTTACCGTCGGTGTCCTTGAGTAGCACGATGAACTCTTCACCGCCCCAGCGGCAGACGATGTCGGAGTGCCGCAGGCAACTTTCCAGATCCCGGGCGAAACCGATCAGTACCTGGTCGCCGGCCAGGTGGCCGTAGGTGTCGTTCAGCGCCTTGAAGTGGTCCAGGTCCAGCAGCAAAGCGGTCAGCGGCTTGGGCTCGCGCCGGGCTTCGTGCATGGCCTGCGCGGCCAGCAGGTCGAAGCCGCGACGGTTGGGCAGTTCGGTCAGGCTGTCGAGGATGGCCTGGGCCTGGATCTTGTCCTGATAGCGTTTGATCACCCGGTTGAGCAGGGCCAGTACGATCAAGGTGACCAGCAGGCAGATCAGCAGGTTAAGGTACAGCGACTGGCGGATTTCACCGAGGGCGCTGTCTTCGCGTTTGTCGACGAACAGGTACCAGTTCAGCTCCGGGATAAACCGTACGTTGAGGAAATGCCCCTGGCCCTGCACGGAGTATTCATAGCTGCCGCTGTGGGGTTTAGGCAGCCGGCTGACCAAGTCTTTCATGCTGTCGAGTTCGCTGAGTTTCTGCCCGATGCGCGCACCCTGCGGGCCCCCTCCGGCGCCGGTGAGCACCAGGCGCCCGAAGTTGTCGACGAAATACACGCTGCGCTGATAACGCTGCTGGTACTTGTCGATCAGCTTGATCACCGCGTCGACGGTCAGGCCAACCCCGGCCGCGCCGATGAATCGGCTGTTGTAGTCGTAGACCTTGTAGTTGATGAAAAAGGTCAGGTTGTCCTTGTTGGCGAGATCCGGGTCGACGTTGATCTCGTACGGATCCTTCATGTCCCGCACACGGAAGTACCAGGCGTCGCGGGGCTCGGTGGCCTTGACCTGCTTGAGCACACCCTTGGCGTGGTAGTAGGTCAGGCTGGTGTTGGAGACGAAGAACGCGGTGTAGGCGCCGTAGTGGGTCATGACCTCGTTGAGGTAACGGGTCATCTGGTCGGAGTCCTTTTCACCATTGACCACCCAGTCGCGCATGAAGGTGTCGCGGGCCATCATCGAGGAAATCAGGATCGGCCTGACGAGGTCTTTCTGGATTTCCGAGTAGACCGTATCCGATGTCAGCGGCAATTCGGTGTTGACGATGTTGTCGCGGATCGAAGCCCGGGAGGCGTAGTAGCTGAGAAAGGAAGTGGCGAGGAAGCCTGCGCCCAGCAACGCGACCAGCGTGAGCACCAACGAACGTTGAGAGTACAGCGGCGAGCGAAGCGGCATGGCAGTTCCATTGGCAGTCATCCGATGGTTGCATTCTAATGGCACTGCGGGGAAATAACTGCCCTATGTGTGCCGCGAATGGGCGTTCCTGTGTTCCATGGAGGTTGCGCGTGGTCCTTGTGGGAGCTAGCTTGCTCGCGATGGCGGTGTGTCAGTCACATCAATCGTGAATGTGCTGACGCCATCGCGAGCAAGCTCGCTCCCACAGGGGGTGGTGTTGCATGTGAGTCTGGTGTTTAGCCGAGTGTTTTCAGATACATCCGCCACCCGCCCAAATGGCTGATGTTCACCGCGCCCTCCAGCCCATACGCCTCGCAGATAAACCCGGTCTCCCAGCGACCGTCCGCCAGTTGCACCTTGCCCAGCCCCAGTGGTGCCGGAATCCCGGTCAGGAACGAGCCCAACTCGCTGCTCGGCAACTCCCAGATTTCCACCGCAATCGCCACGCCGCCATCCTTCACGCGGACCATGCCCGGACGAAACGGCGGGCCGCCGGCCAGGGCATGGAGTTGATAGTCCGGTGAGCTGAATGTCGTTTCCACCAAACGGGCACCGCGCTGCTTGAGCTGCCAGTTCAACGCCAACCCGTCCAGGTGCGCCCCACAGACCACCAGTCGCGCTCGATCATGGCGTGCCACCGTCGCCGGTGCAGGCGTGGCCAGGCCTTGCTGACGCTGCAAGGCATCCGCCACGCCCAACAGATACTGATCGGTAAAGGCCCGGCCAAACAGCGTCACGCCCCAAGGCATGCCGTTGTCCATGAACGCGCTGGGCACGGCGACGGCGGCGTAGTCGAGCAGGTTCATGAAGTTGGTGTAGTAGCCCAGTTCCGAATTGCGCAGCACCGGTTCGGCCTCGAGTTCCGCCAGCGTCACCGGGCGGCCGATGGTTGGCGTGACGACGCAGTCCAGGCCTTGCAGTGCTGTGTCGCACAGGGCTTTGAGCGCTTGCAGCCGGTATTGGGCGCGGAAGGTTTGTACGCCGTCGACGGCGGGTGCCTTGGCCAATACGGTGCGAATAACCGGTAACACGGCCTCCGGGTTTTTCGCCATCAACTCCCCGACCACGCTGTAGCGCTCGGCCACCCACGGGCCTTCATAGAGCAAGCGTGCAGCCTCCAGAAACGGCGACAGGTCCAGTTCCACTGCTTCGCCGCCCAGGGCCTTGAGACGGTCGATGGCATCACCGAACAACAGTGGGCCTTCAGGGCAACCGAAGAATTGCAGGTCCTGTGCACGGGGTACGCCGAACCGGAAGGGGCGTGGTGTACCAAACGCCGAACCGTCGTTCCACAGGGGGTTGCTGCGGCTGTATTCGTCCCGAGGGTCGAGGCGTGCGGTGAGCGCCAGCAACTGACTGGCTTCCCGCGCCGTGGCGGTGAAGGTGGTGACGCAATCCAGCGTACGACAGGCCGGAACCACGCCGGCCGTCGAGATCAGGCCCTTGGTGGCTTTCAGACCGACCAGGTTGTTCAACGCCGCCGGCACACGACCGGAGCCGGCGGTGTCGGTGCCCAGCGCAAAGCTTACGACCCCGAGCGCCACCGCCAGCGACGATCCGGCGCTGGAACCGCCCGACGGATACTCCGGCAATACGCTGTTGGGGCACGCGCCGTACGGTGAGCGGCTGCCGTTGAGCCCCGTGGCGAACTGGTCGAGATTGGTCTTGCCCAGCGGGATCGCACCAAGGGCCAGCAGTTGTTCGACGATGGTCGCCGAGCGCTCCGGCACATAGGCGAATGCCGGGCACGCCGCCGTGGTCGGAATGCCCGCCAGGTCGATGTTGTCCTTGATCGCGAACGGCACGCCATACAGCGGCAGGCTGTCTAGGTCGCGACCGTCGAGGGCGGCGAGGTAAGGCTCCAGTTCAGCGACACTGAGCAAATGAATGAACAGGTGATAGTCCGGGTTCAGTGCCGCGGCTTTGTCCCGCAGCTGCAGCAGCAATTGCCGTGGCGTGGTGCAGCCTTCGCGATAAGCGCCACGCAGGGCGTCGAGTTGCAGATTGATGTTCATGGCATGAGTCCTTTTCAAAATGGGTTCAGTCAAGTTCCAGCACCACGACGCGCTGCCCGGCGCGCACCGCCGAACCCGGTTGCACGCGAATCTCGCGCACCACACCGGCCATTGGCGCGAGCAGAGGGATTTCCATCTTCATCGACTCCAGGATCACCAGCACATCGCCGGCCGCGACCCGACTGCCGGCCTCCACTTGAACCTGCCAGAGGTTGCCGGCGATGTGGCTGTCGACGCTCTGTTGGCCGTTTTCCAGCGGTGCATCCTCGGTGGCCTCCGGGGTCGGTTCTTCACTGTCGAAATGCGCCTGGCCACTGGCGATCCAGCGTTCGCGCTCGGCATTGAATGCGCCTTTCTGCTGGTCGCGAAACGCCTCGATGGTCTCGGCTTCGCTGGCCAGGAACGCCTGGTAATCCGCCAGGTTCAACTGGCTGTGCTCGATGTTCAGGTCGAAGCGCCCGAGGGGGAAATCCCGGCGGATGCGTAGCAGTTCATCGGCGCTGACCGGGTAGAAACGGATCTGGTCGAAAAACCGCAGCAACCAGGGTTTGCCATCGAACGCGGCGACTTCGCGGTAGCGGTTCGCGCCCGACGAACTGATAGCCACCGGGGCCTTCCATGCCGTAGACGCACATGTAGGCGCCACCGATGCCCACCGAGTTTTCCGCGGTCCAGGTGCGCGCCGGGTTGTACTTGGTGGTCACCAGGCGATGGCGCGGGTCGAGCGGGGTGGCGACCGGTGCGCCGAGGTAGACGTCGCCCAGGCCCATCACCAGGTAACTGGCGTCGAACACCGTACGCTGCACTTCATCGAGGTTCGGCAGGTCGTTGATGCGGCGGATGAACTCCAGGTTGCTCGGGCACCACGGCGCGTCCTTGCGCACCGTGGTCATGTATTTCTCGATGGCCAACTGGCACGCCGGGTCGTCCCAGGACAGCGGCAGATGCACGATGCGCGAGGGCACTTGCAGGTCCTTGGCGGCGCACACGGCGTCCCATTCGCCGGCGACGATGCCGAGCAGGTCGGACAGCGGCAGTTGCTCGGGTTGGTAGTGGACCTGCAGTGAGCGGATGCCGGGGGTGAGGTCGATCACGCCGTGCAGGTATTTGCTTTCCAGCGCCTGCATCAGGGCGTGGGCGCGGAAACGCAGGACCAGATCGAGTTCCGGGGCGCCGATTTCCAGCAGCAGGTGGGTGTCGCCGGAAAGCCTTGCGACCAGCCGGGTGTCGTCCTGCCCGATATCCAGCACAACAGGCGACACCATCCCCTGTGAAAACACATCACTTGTGGCGAGGGGGCTTGCCCCCGTTGGGGTGCGAAGCGCCCCCAAATCCTGCAATGGGGCTGTGTCAGGATTATAGAGCGGGCTGTTTGGCGACTGCTTCGCAGCCGAACGGGGGCAAGCCCCCTCGCCACAAAAGCCCAGCGTTACCAGCTGACGGGCGGTCTTGAGGTCGACGGGCAAGAACTGCACCTTGTCCCCGGCCTTGAGCTGCCCCAGTTGCCAAAGATCCGCCTCGATCACGGTCACCGGGCACACGAACCCGCCAAGGCTCGGGCCATCCGGGCCGAGGATGACCGGCATGTCCCCGGTAAAATCCACCGCGCCGATCGCATACGGATTGTCGTGGATGTTCGACGGATGCAAACCGGCTTCACCGCCGTCGGCACGCACCCACTCAGGCTTCGGTCCGATCAGGCGAACACCGGTGCGGCTGGAGTTGAAATGCACTTCCCACTGCGTGGCGAAGAAGGTGCCGATGTAGTGTTCGGTGAAGTACTCCGGGGCGCCGTGGGGGCCGTAGATCACGCGAATCTGCCGAACTGCCGGCAACTTGGTGGCCTGTTCTTCAGCCAGTTGCTGACCGGCACTGCGGTCATTCAGGGCTGGCAGGTGCAACACATCACCGGCTCGCAATGCGCGACCACCATGGCCGCCAAACTGGCCGAGGGTGAAGGTGCTTTTGCTGCCCAGATAGTCCGGCACTTGCAGGCCACCGCGCAGGCACAGATAGGTGCGCGCACCTGCGCCTGCAATGGTGCCAAGGCTCAACATTGCGCCCGCTGGAATCAGCAGTGCCGTGTTCATCGGTACGCTTTCGCCGTTCAAAGCCAACGGAATCACTGCGCCGGTCACCGTCACCACCGTCTCGCAATTGAAGCGCAGCAACGGTCCGCTCATGGTGATTTCCAGCGCCGCTGCGCCTTCGTCATTGCCCAGCAGACGGTTGCCCAGACGCAGCGCGCGACTGTCCATCGGCCCGGATGGCGGTACGCCCACCGCCCAGTAACCGAGTCGGCCGGGATAGTCCTGAACGCTGGTCTGGGTGCCAGCGCTGAGCACCTCGAAGGTGTTGGCCTGATACACCAGGCCTTCCAGGCAACGGGTCCATGGCTGGCCGCTGGCGAAAGGCACATCGAGCAGAATCTGCCGCAGGTAGTCGCGGTTGGTTTCCACGCCGTAGAGCAGGCTGGCCCCCAGCGCCTGATGCAGATCCGCGCTGGCCTCTTCGCGAGTTGGCGCCCAACTGATGACCTTGGCGATCATCGGGTCGAAGTAGGGCGGGATCTCGCAGCCAGCCTCGACCCAGGTGTCGATACGCAATTGAACGCCATTGGCCACCGGGAAATCCACGGCGGTAAGCAAGCCTGGGCTGGGTTGAAAGTCGCGACCCGGATCTTCGGCATACAACCGCGCCTGAATCGCATGACCCACCGGTTGCAAACCCTGCACCAGTTCGCACAGGGGCGGCAGATCGCCGGCCGCCAGTTGCACCATCCAGCGCACCAGGTCGACACCCCACACCTGTTCGGTGACACCGTGTTCCACCTGCAAACGGGTGTTCACTTCCAGGAAGTAGAAACGCTGGGCCTCGCTGTCGAACACAAACTCCACGGTGCCGGCGCTGCGGTAATTCACTGCCTTGGCCAATTTGATCGCCGCCGCACACAGTTCATCGGCCATGCCGTCGGGCAGGTTCGGCGCAGGGGTTTCTTCTAGGACTTTCTGGTTGCGTCGTTGTACCGAGCAATCACGCACGCCGAGGGCGATCACTTCGCCGCGACCGTCGCCGAACACCTGTACTTCCAGGTGCCGGGCGCGCTGTATGTACTTCTCGATGAACACTCCGGCGTCGCTGAAATTGTTCTGGCCCAGGCGCTTGACCGCTTCGAAGGATTCGCTCAACTCGGCCGCGCTGCGGCACACGCGCATGCCGATGCCGCCACCGCCAGCGGTGCTCTTGAGCATCACCGGGTAGCCGACCTGTTCACCGGCCAGCAGCGCGGCATCGAGGCTGTCGAGCAGTTCGGTGCCTTCGAGCATCGGCACGCCGTGTTGTTTGGCCAGGGCGCGTGCGGTGTGCTTGAGGCCGAACACCCGCAGTTGTTCGGGCGTCGGGCCGATGAAGGCGATGTTGGCGGCCTCGCAGGCTTCGGCGAACGCGGCGTTTTCCGAAAGAAAGCCGTAGCCGGGATGGATCGCGGTGGCGCCGGTGGACTTGGCGATGGCGAGGATCTTGTCGACCGCCAGGTAAGTTCCAGCCGCTGCACCTTCACCGAGGCTGTGGGCCTCATCGGCTTGCAGGATGTGCAGGCTGGCGGCATCGGCTTCGGAGTACACGGCAACGCCCTGCACTTGCAGTTCACGCAGGGTCCGCAGGATGCGACAGGCAATGGCGCCACGGTTGGCAATCAGGACTTTTTCGAACATGGCATAACCCCTGGAGGGGATGCGGGCCGTCCCGCAGTTTTTCGATGAAAGCCGGGGTCGTCCCCGGCGGCAGAATCAGATTTCTTCAAATCACCGCCGCCCCCCTGTAGGAGCGAGCTTGCTCGCGATGGTCGTGAACGATTACGCGTGAAACCAGATGCCTAGCGGTGGCTTCGGGTTTTTCGCGAGCGAGCTCGCTCCTACAGGGGGTGGTGTTCCTGAGGTTTGAGGCACTGACCTGAACGGGCCTGGCATAAGGCGAACAACCAGCGGCGCAACCGCGAGAACTTCAGTTCCATACCAGCAGCTCCGCAGGGGTGGGGTTGTAGGCGTTGCAGGGGTTGTTCAGTTGCGGGCAGTTGGAGATCAGCACGATCACGTCCATCTCGGCCCGCAGGTCGACGTACTTGCCCGGTGCCGAGATGCCGTCTTCGAAGGTCAGGCCGCCGTCGGCAGTAACTGGAACGTTCATGAAGAAGTTGATATTCGGCCCGATGTCGCCCTTGCCCAGGCGGCCATCGTGAGCACAGGCGCGCAGGTAGTTGTCGCGGCAGCTGTGCATGTAGCGTTTTTCCAGGGCGTAGCGCACGGTGTTGCTTTCTTGCGCACAGGCGCCGCCGAGGGTGTCGTGACGCCCGCAAGTGTCGGCGACGATGGTTAGCATCGGCTTGCCGAGGTTGGAATACAGCACACTGCCAGTGCTCAGGTACACGCTGTTTTGCCGACGCAGGGTGCGCTGCACGTCGTAGCGCTCCCTGGGATTGGCGACGCTGTAGAACAAGGTGTCGACGGCTTGATTACCTTCAAGGTCGAGGATGCGCAGGGTCTGTCCCGCCTTGATTTCCATCAGCCAAGGCTCGCCGGCGGGGATGGTGGCGCGGTAGATCGCGGTGTCTGGTTGCTTGTGAACGGTGGCGATTGCGAGTGACATGGCAGCGATCCTCAGGCAAACAAACGGTCGGTGTTGATGAAGCCGCGCTCGTTTTCCGGGCGCGAGGTACGGCAGTGTTCGGCGACGGTGGCGTCGGCGTTCATCCAGCTGAGCTTCAGCGGTTTCGGTGCATATTCCGGCGACGGGTCCATCGGGTGCTGCAGGGCGGTGAGCACCACCAGGGTGTCCATCGGCGCGTACAACTCGATGTAGTCGCCAGCCTTGGAATTGCCCTCCACGAAATGGAAGCGCCCGGCGTCATCGACGTTCACGCGGCTGAACAGGTTGAGGGTCATCAGCAGGTCGGACAGGCCCAGCCCCCACTTGCCCAGTTCCACCAACAGGTTGTCGGTACCGTTGCGGAAGAAGCCGTTGCGCAGTTCCTGATAGCGGCCCGCGCCGTACTTTTGCGCCACTTCTTCAGCGCAGAGCACACCGCCGAGGCTGTCGCTCCAGCCGCAGGTGTCAGCGGTGATGGCGGCCAGCACGCGGCCCATGTCCGAGTACAGGCAGTGGCCGGCGGTGAGTTTGGCGGTGTGTTGGCATTTGAGGCTGTCGGGCAGGTTCAGCCGTTCGGTTTTTTCATTGGCGTTGAGCAACGTCAGGCTGACATTGGCGCCGCCACGCAGGTCGGTCAGACGCAGCAATTGGCCGCGTTTGAGCACGAAGGAACGATGGCCGCCGCCGGGGAGCATTTCCTCGGCGAAGGGCGGGAACAGTCGGGTCGAATCAGTCATGGGCAAAAACCTCTCAAGCGGTTCGAAGTGAGCCCGCCAGTTGCACTGGCAGGGCGTCGACGGCGGCACGGTGAGTGCGGCGGTCGCTGTTCAAAGGGATGTCGTAGGTGATGCGTGCGCCATAGCGGCCGGGTGCATGGGGGTCGAGACGGACCTTGTCGAACACCAGCAGGCGGGTGCCCAGGCTGAAGCCTTCGGACAGGTCATGGGTAACCATGAACACCGTCAGTCGGGTCTCGCGCCACAGCTCCAGGAGCAAGGCGTGCATGTCTTTGCGGATGCCCGGGTCGAGGGCGCCGAACGGTTCGTCGAGCAGCAACACCCGCGGCTTCATGATCAGCGCCTGGGCGATGGCCAGCCGTTGTTGCATGCCGCCGGAGAGCTGCGCCGGGTACTTGTCCAGCGAGTGGCCCAGGCCGACTTTGTGCAGCAGCACCGAAGCCTGTTCGCGGGCTTCTTTTTTCGCGCTTCCGAACAGGCGTCCAAGCAAACGCGAGCGCGGCAGTTCGAGGCCGAGGGCGACGTTATCCAGAACACTCAGATGCGGGAACACCGAATAGCGTTGGAACACCACGCCACGGCTGGCGTCCGGTTCTGCGGCCAAGGGCTGGCCGTCGAGCAGGATTTCGCCGCGGCTGGCTCGCTCCTGACCGAGCAGCAAACGCAGGAAGGTGGATTTACCGCACCCGGACGCACCCACCAGGGTGCAGAACTCACCCTCGTTGACGGTCAGGTTCAGACCTTCGAGCACCACCTGATCGACGTATTGCTGCCAGACGTTTTTCACCGTGATGAAGCTCATTTGGCCGCTCCTTCATACCAAGGGAATGCGCGGCGGGTCAGCTGCTTGAGCCCCCAATCCATCAACCAGGCGAGCAGGGTGATCCACACCACGTACGGCAAAATCACGTCCATCGCCAGGTAACGGCGCACCAGGAAAATCCGGTAGCCGAGGCCGTCGGTGGAGGCGATGGCTTCGGCGGCAATCAGGAACAGCCACGCCGAGCCGAGCATCAGTCGCAGCGAGATCAACAGGCGTGGCAGCAGTTGCGGCAACACCACCCGCAGCATCAGGGTCCAGGTAGACGCGCCGAGGGTCTGGGCCTTGATCAGCAACTCCACCGGAATTTCCCGGGCGCGTTGTTCCAGGTCACGGGCCAGTGCCGGAGTAATGCCGATCACGATCAGCATCACTTTCGACAACTCACCCAAGCCGAAGACGATGAACAGGATCGGCAGGATCGCCAGCGGTGGCACCATCGACAGCACGGTCAGCAAGGGTGACAACGGCGCACCGAACAGCGGCAGGGTACCGGCGGCGATGCCCAGGCACAGCCCGGCCAGGGCGCTGATGCCCAGGCCAATGGCCAGACGCTGCAGGCTGGACGCCGTGTCCTGCCAGAGCAGGTATTCGCCGGTGCGGCTATCGGCCACGAAGGCCAGGCGTTTCACCGCATCGGTCATCTGCACGGCGCTGGGCAGCAGCTTGTCGTTGGGGTTTTCCGCCAGTCGCTCGGCCGAGCCCATGAAGTAGGCGAACAGCACCAGGGCGAACGGCAGGATCACCAGCAACAGGCGACTCGGGCGGTCCGGGTGACGGTTGATCAGGCGCATGGCCAGTTCTCCTGATTACAGCTTGGCGTCGGCGGCCATCTGCACGTAACTCGGGTCGAAGCGCAGCTTGAGGTTGCCCTTGTCGCCGCTGGTCACGCCGTTGGCGAAGGCCATGCCGACCACGCTGGTGTCTTTGGCGCCTTCACCCAGCAAGCCGTGCTGGAAGGAGAACTCGGCGACCTTGCGCATGGTTTCCGGCAGTTGCTTGCTGGTACTGAACGCCAGGGCTTCTTTCGGGGTGGCGAACAATTTGGTGGTGTCCAGTTGCGCCTGGAAACCCGCCAGGTCAGTGCCAGAGGCCTTGGCCATGTGCTCAAGGGCGGCTTTGCTGGCGGCGTTTTTCGCGTTCATCAACTCGACCACTTCGAACCAGGCGCCGGTCAGTGCCTTGCCGAGGGCCGGGTTGTCTTTGAGGGTTTGGGAGTTGACCACCATCATGTCCATGATTTCGCCGGGGATCTGGCTGGAGTTGAACACCTCGGTCACCGCAGGCTTGGCCTTGATGTCCGAGAGCATCGGGTTCCAGGTGGTGACGGCGTTGACCTGATCAGTGTTGAAAGCAGCCGAGATATCGGCGTCGGAGGTGTTGACCACTTTCAGGTCTTTTTCGGTGAGGTCCACCGAATCCAGCGCCCGGGCCAGCAGGTAGTGGGAGACAGAGAGCTCCACCAGATTGACGTCCATGCCCTTGAGGTCGGCGACTTTCCTGCCTTCGCCCTTGAGTACGATGCCGTCGTTGCCGTTGGAGAAATCACTGACGATCAGCGCGGTGCTGTCCACGCCGCCAGCGGCCGGAATGGTCAGCGCGTCCATGTTGGTCATGGTGCAACCGTCGAACTGGCCGGCGGTGTACTGATTGATGGATTCGACGTAGTCATTGAGCTGTACCACGTCGATCTTGATGCCGTACTTCTTCGCCCATTTGTCGACGATGCCCTGGCTGCCGGCGTATTCCCAGGGCATCCAGCCGGCGTAGATCGTCCAGCACACGCTGAAGTGGTCTTTCTGTGCAGCCTGGGACGAGAAGCTCACGAGGGCGGCGAACGCAGCGGCGAGCAGGGCGGGTAAACGAAGCTGGGACATGGTGGTTCTCCAGTTGATCAAGGACGGACAGGACGGCAGCGGCACCGATAACGGTGGCTTGTCTCCCGGGCTTTTGTCCCGCCGTGTAACCTCAACTGGAGGTCGCCAACTCTCGGACCAGTCACTCGCGATTGCGAGCCGGAACCCTAGTCAGCCATTGCAAATTGTGGTGCCGCGAACCTGTAGTGACTCCTGCACGGTTTTAGTAAAGCGAGAGGCGTGCCAAGTTGGTCCGAGCGCTCTAGCGTGGGGGGCAGGGAGATCGACGGTGTTGGTTGGAAAGGTGCACTGCCTTGTGATGGTGCGCTGGTGCACCGCATTGGAACCTGTCCACCGCTGATCAGACGGTGGGTGTGACGTCGCACTTGGCAGGGGATTGCCAGTCAAAACAGGTGTAAGTCGGAGCGTGCCGACTGCTGTTACAGGTCTTCACGGAGGCCGCCATGTTGCGTCGATTGTTGTTAGGTGCAGTACTGGGTCTTGGATTGTCTGGCTGCTACTACTACGCCGGTCCTGCCGACGTCTACGGGGGACCTTATTACTACCCCGGCTACTACTCGCCCTATTACTACGGTTACTACGGTCCGCGTTACTACGGTGGCTATCGCGCCTATTACTACGGTGGGCATGGTTACTACCGAGGCCACGGCGGCGGACATCATGGCGGTGGACATCGAGGTGGCCACCGTTAATCAGGGCGCGAATGGATGAAAAACCTTTCATCGGCCAGATGTTTCCACTTGTTTCGATGGCGCACCAGATTCCGAATTCGGTGTCTGATCTTTCGACAGTCACCGAACATTTGACTGTCGCCTGCCAGCGTCGCTGGTGTGGCTTACCCGCGGTCCAGGAGGCCGCCATGCTCTGTCGAATTCTTCTGCTAGCTGTGTTGGGATTGTCCCTTGGTGGGTGCGTGCCTTACTACGATGAAGGAGGCAGTTACTACAGTTCCGAGGTCTATACCTCGCCATCGCCAACCTATTACGCCGGGGGGAGTTCCTACTACTCCAATGGTGGCGGTTACTACACACCGCCGCCCCGGTACTACGTGCCGCCAGCGCGGTATTACCAGCCGACACCGCGCTATTACTCACAGCCACGGATCTATCAACCGTCGCGCTATTACTCGCAGCCACGGATGTATCAGCCATCGCGCCATTACCAGTCGGCCCCTCGTTACTATCAGCCATCGCGGGGCGACTACCGCATGCATCAGAACCATGGCTGGGACGGCCGTAACCGCGGGAACTGGAACAACGACTATCGCGGTCACGACGGACGCGGCTATCGCAGCGGGCGGGGCAAGCACCGCTAATCGTTAAACTGAATACAAAACTTGTGGGAGCGAGCAGGCTCGCTCCCACATTTTTTTGCCCGGACTTCAGTATTCGGACAAATCCGCCAGCGGATGCCGACCTTCCCACGCCTTGTGAAAATGCGCCTCTACCACCGCGTCCGGCACGTTGTTGATGTCCGGCCAGTGCCAATGCGGTTTCTGATCCTTGTCGATCAACCGGGCACGTACGCCTTCGCTGAATTCCGGATGCCGACAGCAGTTGAGGCTCAGGGTGTATTCCATCTGGAAGACTTCGGCCAGCGACAGGTGTCGGGCACGGATGATTTGCTCCCACACCAGATGAGCGGTCAGCGGAGCGCCTTCGCTCAGGGTCCTGGCTGCGCGGCTCAGTAACAGGTCGGTGTGATCGCGCAAGGCGCTGATGGCCTTCCAGGCGCAACGCACGTCGCTGACATCCAGCAGTTCGTCGATCTGCTGGCGGCGCGGTAGCCACTGGGCTTCGGGCATCTGCGCCGCGGCTTCCTGCTGCAAGGCCTTGAGCAGGCTGTTGAGTTGCATGGGTGTCTGTTCCTGCCAGTTCAATTGCAGCAGGCCTTCGATCAATTGCGGCTGCTGCTCATCGAGCAGGAAACGATCGGCCAGGTCCAGGTCGATGGCATCGCGGCCGTTCATGTGCGCACCGGTCAG
>LNAP01003428.1_pt1 | contig 15152 bp, 15 predicted proteins | sample 602601 | NCBI WGS metagenome assembly LNAP01 (sample SAMN02440304, study PRJNA202911) | soil metagenome | biome: Subtropical and temperate rainforests or woodlands; isolation source: soil samples (1 kg each in a 20% v/v slurry with milli Q water) were... ...
CGTCATGGCGATCACCTTCCTGCCGATCATCGGCGCCTATTACCTGACCCGCGACACCCAGGACGTGGCCGGCAGCGGCAAATAGCATGGCGGACGGCAATACAGCGACCGGCACCGTGCTGTGGTTCAGCGCGAAGAAAGGCTTCGGCTTCATCAAGCCCGATGCGCCCGGACCGGATCTCTTTGTGCATGTGAGTGACGTAGCGGCGGCCGGGCTGGAGACACTGGCCGAGGGAGACCGCCTTGCCTATGAGCCCGTCCCTCAAGGCGACGGACGCTGGTATGCCCGCCAGTTGAAACTTCTAGCCGGGGGCCAAATCGCGCCTGTCGAATAGAGCCCCTTCTCTTGACATACATATAATCTATTGGATAGTCATCTAACAAGCGAACCACTAGACGGAAAATCCATGAAACAGATGCGGGCGGCCGTCCTGATGCGGCAGGGGCAACCGTTGGAGCTGCGCGAGATGCCGGTGCCTGTGCCGGGTCCCGGCGAGTTGCTGATCGAGCTCGAGGCCTGCGGCATCTGCCATAGCGATCTGCATGTGCGCGACGGCGATGCGATGGCATCGGCCAGCCTGACGCTGCCGCTGATCCTGGGCCATGAAGGGGTCGGACGGGTGGTGGCCGGCAGCGCGGATGTTACCCGGTACAAGACCGGCGATCGTCTCGGCTTGCCCTGGATGCACGACACCTGCTGTCATTGCACCAGTTGCCTCACCGGCTGGGAATCCTACTGCGGCCAGCAGCGCGCTCATGGCTACAACGTGCATGGCGGTTTCGCGCAATATGCCATCGTCAAGGAAGACTTCACCGTCGCCATTCCCGAGAATATTTCCGCTATCGATGCGGCGCCGCTCCTTTGCGCCGGCGTCACTGCCTATGGTGCCATCGCGCAAGCCGAGCTCACGCCGGCCAAGAGCTGCATGGTGGTCGGCTGCGGCGGCCTCGGCCAATATGCCATCCAGCTCGCCCGCCATGCCGGTGCCACCGTCTTCGCCGTCGATAGCAGCGAGGAAAAGCTGGACATCGCCCGCAAGCTGGGCGCCGATCATGTGTTCCTGGCGCAGGACTCGCCCGGCAGCCGGATCCGCGAGCTGGGCGGCGCCGATGCTTGCCTCAATTTCGCGCCCACCGCGAAGCCCTGGTGCGACATGCTGCAGGCCGTCAAACCGCGTGGCTGGATCATCGCCGTCGCCATGGTACCGGACGAGGTCCCGCTCAACATGGAATGGTTGACCGGGACCGGCGTGAAGATCACCGGTTCCTCCGTCGGCACGCGGCAGCAATTGCGCGAGGTGATGGAGATCGCCAGCCGGCGTGGCCTGTCGATCCCCCTGGAGACCGTCAGCCTGAGCGATGTGGATGCCACGTTGAGCCGCCTGGCGAAGGGCGAGATCAAGGGTCGTGCCGTGGTGGATTTCAGTCTGGGCTGAACCGGCGGTAGCTGGCACCCGGCGCTGCAACCCTGGATCCTCGTGTCAAGCACACGGCCGTTTAACCGCACCGTCGTTGCTCTGCTGTTCATCAGTCGTCCTGGACCCCCGGATCAAGTCCGAGGGTGACGAGTCTTTTTGTTATTGGCGCACGGGGCTAAACACAAACTCAACCCTGGATCCCCGGACTTGATCCGGGGATCCAGGGTTGCAGCTCCATGTGCTCAATACTGCAGCCACGCAGTGCAGCTCCACTTGCGGGCCAACGACGAAAGACAACGCCATCAACTGCCGCTGCCGATCTTCCGGTTGATCGCCGCCAATCCATCCTGGCCGTCGATGGTGGTGACCCCGGCAAGCCAGGATTTCACCAGATCCGGATTCTGACGCATCATTTCGGTGGCGGCTTGCGGTCCGCTCTTGCCCTGTTTCAACATCGCCTGGATGCCGTGATTCTCGACATCGACATTGAAGCGGAGATTCTGAAACAGCTTTGCCGCATTGGCGCATTGCTGGGCATAGCCTTTGCGCGACAGCGTATAGACGTCCGACCCGCCGTAATTCGCGCCGAAAATATCGTCGCCGTCCTTGAGATAGGTGATGCTGTAATCGACATTCATGGAATGCGGTTCCCAGCCGAGAAAGGCGATCCATTTCTGCTTGTGATAGGCCTTGTCGAGCTGGGTCAGCATGCCCTGCTCGCTCGATTCCACCACTTTCCATTTGCCGAGATCGAATTTGTTCTGGTTGACTGCATCGATCAGCGGCTGATTGCTGCCGGGTTCGATACCGTAAATCTTATGATCGAATTTGTCGCCGTATTTGGCGAGATCGGCGAAGCTCTTCACGCCGGCATCGGCAACATAGGTCGGAACCGCCACCGTATATTTCGCACCCAGCAGATTGGGGCCCAATACCTCGACCGAACCTTCGGCGAAATAGGTCTTGAACTGCTCATTCTGCACCGGCCGCCAGTTGCCCATGAAGACATCGAGCTTGCCGATCTTCAGCGCCTGATACACCACATCCAATCCCAGCAGATCGCTCTTGAAGCGGTAGCCGAGACCTTCGCTGAGCACCTGCGCGACGGCCGTGGTAAAGGCGAGATCGGACCAGCCGAGTTCCGCCACATGAATGAGCTTGCAGCTCTCCGGATCGGCTGCCGCGGCGGGCTTGGCGCCGGCCGAGAGACTGCCGGCCATGACGACTGTCACGATACCGGCCATGCCGGCTGCCCTGGCGACGCCGCCAGCAATGCGATTGATCATCTGTTCCTCCCAGGTCTCTTTGACCCGGCGGGCGACAAGGCCGACCGGGCGAGCCGTTTCTTGAATCCTTGTTCGCCTACGGTAGCAGTCGGACATAGATAGTCAATAAGTATATTAGATGATCATCAAGTTTACCGGTACCCAGGCAAGTTAACTAGCTCCGGCTTGGCTTCATGGGCAAATGCGCCTATCAAAGCACCTGGGACTCCAGTAACCGAGGCGGAAACGTGGCTGTCAGTATCGAGACGATCCGGCGGGGCGAATTGATCAAGGCCGCCTATGAGGTATTCCAGCAGCACGGATTTCGCGGCCTGACCATGGCCCGGATCGGCCAGCAGGCCGGCATGTCGCACGGCATCGTCAATTATTACTTCAAGAGCAAGGATGAGCTGCTGATCGCCATGGTGCGCTATGCCAATCGGCTGATCATGGATGACGTGACCCGGCGCCTGGCCAAAGCGCGGACACCGCTGCAGCGCCTGGATGCCATCATCGAGGGCAACTTCCCGGCGGAAATGTATGACCGGGCAACGGCCAATGCCTGGGTATCGTTCTATTCCGTCTTGCCGGAACATCCCGAATTCGAACGCCTTCAAACCCTGTTCTATCGCCGCCTGCGGAGCAATCTGCTGGACTGTCTCAGCAAGCTCGTCACCCGTCCGGATGCCGAACGGCTGGTCAAGGGTATCAGCGTGATGATCGATGGGCTTTGGCTACGCTGTGCCCTTGAGCGGCAGCGCCTGGACCACAAGGAAGCCATCGAACTGGTGAAGGATTTCGCCCATAGCCGGCTGCCGCGCGGCCGCGTGGCCAAATAGCGCCAAGCGTTATCCGCTAGCTGCGGCCACCGTAAGGCGGCGGCGGGATGGCGAGATGCGCCTCGCGCAAGGCACGCGACCAGCGGTGACGGAGATCGGCGAAATAGCCGTCCTCCTGGTCGATCCGATGCACCAGTTCCGGGCGCAGGACATCACGGCGCAACACCATGATGTCGATCGGCAAGCCGACGGCGAGATTGGACCGCATGGTGGAATCCATGGAGATCAAGCCGATTTTCAGCCCGTCATAGAGATCGGTCCGGTAGCTGACGGCACGGTCGAGAATGGGCTTGCCGTATTTGTGCTCGCCAATCTGCAGGAAAGGGGTGTCCTCGGTCGCCTCGATGAAATTGCCGGCGGCATAGACCATGAAAAGGCGCAGCCGGCGGCCTTTGATCTGGCCGCCCACCAGCAGGGCGACGTCGAAGCCGGCATGATGCTGTTCCAGACTGGCGCCGTCGGTGTTGAAGATCATCCGGACGGCGCGGCCGACCAGTTGTGCCGCCTTGAACATCGAGGAGACGTTCAACAGGGTCTCGATATCGCCGGTCTCGGGATTGGCGATGCCTTCTTGCAGCAGGCTGATCACCGATTGGCTGATCGAGAGATTGCCCGAGGTGGCGATGGCAACCACCCGCTCGCCCGGCTGCTCGAAAAGATGCAGCTTGCGATAGGTCGAAATGTTGTCGATGCCGGCATTGGTCCGGGAATCGGAAATCAACACCAACCCTTCCTGCAACTGCAAACCGACGCAATAGGTCATCGCCCCTCCCGCTCCTTCTCCCCCGCTTATAACGCGGTCGGCGGATGGGGACAACGGGGGGCTATTGGTCACTGTCGGCACCCGCCATGGGCGCCATCGGGGACTGGCTCTGCTGCTGCAGGCCGGCGCGGTCGACGGTGACGGCGACTTCCAGCTGCTCTTCGGCACCGCCATAGCGCGAGCCGCGGACGGGCGCGGCGCCCAGATAATCGAGCCCGACGCTGACCCGAACATGGGCTTCGGTCGGGCAGATGCCATTGGCCGCGTCGAAGCCGACCCAGCCAAGATCGCGCACATAGACCTCGGCCCAGGCATGGCCCGCTTCCTCCTGCGACATCTCGTCGGAATGCCAGAGATAGCCGCCGATATAGCGTGCCGGCAGGCCGAGGCTGCGAGCGCAGGCGATGAAGATATGCGTCAGGTCCTGGCAGACGCCGCGCTTCAGGGCGAAAGCCTCGACCGCCGCGGTGGCGGCATCGGTCGGCTCGGTGTCGAAGGCGATCTCACGGTTGATGGTGCCGAGCAATTCGTGCAGCAGTTTCAGCTGGCTGCCGCCGGCTTTGGCGGCGACATTGCGGGCGAAATCCACCATCGCCGCATCGGGGCGCGTGAGATCGGTCTCGCGCAGGAACAAAGCCGGCGGAAAGGTCTCCAGCGTGTTGCGCAGGATGCCGCTGGTATCCTGCTTCTCGACCTCGCCTTCGACGGTCAGGGTGACGGTTTCGACCGGGCCGGCCAGCGAGAGCATATGGGTGATATTGCCGAAAGCATCCTGACCCGATCGCAAGGTGCCGTCATTTTCCAGATCGATTCGCCATTTGCGTACCGTCTGGCCCTCATAGGGCCGCGGCGTCATCCGCAGCAACTGGATGATCGACTGGGCCGGCCGGTCATAGCGATAGGTGGTGGCGTGACGGATGCGGAGCAGCATGAGCTCTCTATATCAGATATTGTTCGGCGATCGCATGGCCGACGCGGTTGTTGCTGGTGATGAAGTTGCTCAAGAATTCGTGCAAGCCGGACTGGAAGATCTGATCGACCCGGCTGTTTTCCAGCTGCAGATGCACCTGACGCGATTGGCGCTGGGCATCGCCGAGCCGGCCATAGGCGCTGGCCAGATTGTCGAGATTGCCGACGATCTGGGCATAGCAAGCCACCAGCGAGCGCGGCATCTGGTCATTGAGGATCAGCAGATCCGCCACCAGCCAGGGCTTGACGCTCTCGCGATAGACCCAGTGATAGCTGGTCAGGGCTGAAACGGCGCGCAGGATCGCCGCCCATTGCGCATAATCGAGACCGCCGCCGACTTGCGAGGCCTGCGGCAGCAGGACATGATATTTGACATCGAGAATACGGGCCGTGTTGTCGGCGCGTTCGAGATAGATGCCGAGCCGCGCGAACCAATAGGAATCGCGCCGCAGCATGGTGCGATGACCCGAGCCGTCGACCCGCAGCGAAACCTCTTTGACCCAGTCGAGGAAGCCGGAAATCTGGCCGGAATCCATGGCGCCGGGGCGCAATTGCTGCAGTTCCAGCCAGGCGCCGTTGATCGCTTCCCACATTTCGGTGGTGAGGGCGGTGCGGACGGCGCGGGCATTGGCCCGGGCGATCTCCAGGCAACGGCGGATCGAGAAGGGATTGCGGTCTGAGAAAGCGAGAAAATCGGTCACGGTGTCGGCGGTGGCGACTTCATAGTGTTCGCGAAAGGCATCAAGGCAGCCTGCCGTACGTAACGCACTCTCCCACTCGCTGACCCATTCCTCGGTTTCGGTTTCGGCCCCGGACAACTCGGCCTTCGGCAAGGAAGACAGCCGGTTGGCTGCCTCCAGGATGCGCGCCAAATAATCTGCCCGTTCGACATAGCGCGAAAGCCAGAACAGGCTGTCGGCGGTCCGCCTCAGCATCGCCGGAACACTTCCATCAGCAGCCACCTCGATTCATATACCTCCATAAAAACTGTTGACCGCTAGAAGTCCACCACCCAGGTGTCCTTGGTGCCGCCGCCCTGGCTGGAATTCACCACCAGCGAACCTTCGCGCAAGGCGACGCGCGTCAAGCCGCCCGGCACGATCCGCACACTATCGGCGCCGGTCAGGACAAAGGGACGGAAATCGACATGGCGCGGCGCGACACCCTTATCGACGAAGGTCGGACAGGTCGAGAGGGAGAGGGTCGGCTGGGCGATGTAGTTTTCCGGCATCGCCTTCAAGCGATCGCGGAAGGCGTCGATCTCCGCCATGCTGGCCTGCGGTCCGACCAGCATGCCGTAGCCACCGGAACCATGCGCTTCCTTCACCACCAGCTCCGGCAAGTGATCGAGCACATAAGCGAGATCATCCGCCTCGCGGCAGCGCCAGGTCGGCACGTTCTTCAGGATCGGCTCCTCACCGAGATAGAAGCGGACGATCTGCGGCATATAGCTGTAGATCACCTTGTCGTCGGAAATGCCGGTGCCGAGTGCATTGGCCAAGGTCACGTTGCCGGCCGCATAGGCGCTGAACAGCCCCGGCACACCCAGCATCGAATCTGGCCGGAACGTCAAGGGATCGACGAAGTCGTCATCCAACCGGCGATAGATCACATCGACGCGCTTCGGTCCCTGGGTCATGCGCATATAGACGATCGAATCCTGGACGAAGAGATCGCGCCCCTCGACCAGTTCGACGCCCATCTTGTCGGCCAGGAAGGAATGTTCGTAATAGGCGGAATTGAACGGACCCGGCGTCAGCAAGGCCACGGTCGGATCGCTGGCGGCATTGAGCGGCGCCACGGAGCGCAAGGTTGCCAGCAATTCGTTGGGATAGTTCTCGATCGGCGCCACCCCATGGGTCGCATAGAGTTCCGGCATCAGGCGGATCGAGATCTCCCGCCCGCCCAGCATGTAGGAAACGCCGGAAGGCGTGCGCGCATTGTCTTCCAGCACGTAGAAATCATCGGCATCGACCCGCACCACATCGATGCCGGCGATATGGACGTGAATGTTGTGCGGGATGCGCAGGCCGGCCATTTCGGGCCGGAAAGCGGCGTTGCGCCAGATCAGCTCTTCGGGAATGAGGCCGGCATGGACGATATCCTGTTTGCTGTAGATATCGGCGAGATAAAGATTAATAGCCCTGACCCGCTGCTCAAGCCCGCGGGAAAGCTTGGTCCATTCGCCGCGCGACAGGATCCGGGGCACGATGTCATAGGGAATGATGCGCTCGCCGCCGCGTTCGTCGCCATAGACCGCAAAGGTGATGCCGCCGCGGCGGTAGAAGAGTTCAGCCTCGCAGCGTCGCCGCTCGAGCTCGTCCGGACTGACAGTTTCCAGCCATTTAGCGACCTTGGCGTAGGGCGCGCGAATATCCTCGTCCGCCATCCGCATCTCGTCGAAGGCCATGCAACCGCCTTTCGTTCACCCCAAATGCAACTGCATCTTAGGAGAGAACTAAGCATGTGTCGTGCCAAGCTTTCGAGCGACGAAACCGGCGGTAGAAACCTTCATCGGTGCGTTTGATCCGCCCAAATTATGGGCAGAAGGCGTAAAAATGGGCATCCGCGCCATCCGGCAGGTGGATGAGTGGCCCTCAACCAAAGGTGAAGGCATAGGCCTGGACACCTGGATCGAGGAATTGGATCTGGAAAGTATGGTCGGCGATCGTGCCGCTTTGCCGGACGAGCTGGTATAGGCGCTGCCCGGTCACCATACCCTGACCGTCGGCATCGATATCCGTGCCATGGTTGTTGCCCGGCGCCGCGCCGTCGATGGTAACGCGAAAGTGGATCGGCTTGCCGTCCGCCCCGGGCCCCAGCACCAGATGCAAATCGCGGGCGTGGAACCTGTAGACAATATTCCCGTCCTTCGCGTTGAGCGCCGCGTGCTCGCTGCCGATCGTCCAGTCTCCCGATAGGCCCCATTGGTTGAGCTGCGGCGTCACAGGTGCTTCATAGACGTGGCGGATATCCTGAACCGCGCCGCCCGGCGAGGCGAAGTTCGCCGCCCGCTCATAGCCGACATAGGTCTCCGGCGACTGGACATCGTCCATATCCGCTGCCGCCTCGGCGCCGGTGGCGTTCACCGAAACCAGGCCGGTGGCGACATTCGTCCTGCCGGCTTCCGCCAGAAGCTGCTGGATCACCTGCTCGGATTCGTCATAATCGCCTTCGCCGAATTCGTGATGGCGGATGCGGCCCTGGGCATCGACGAAATAATCCGCCGGCCAGTATTGATTGTCGAAAGCACGCCAGATGGCATAGTCGTTGTCGATCGCGACGGGGTAGTCGATCTTGAAATTAGCGATCGCCTTGCGGACATTGTCGATGTTCTTCTCGAAGGCAAATTCCGGCGAATGCACGCCGATCACGACGAGCCCCTGGTCCTTGTATTTCTCCGCCCAGGCCCGGACATAAGGGATCGTCCGCAAGCAGTTGATGCAGGAATAGGTCCAGAAATCGACCAGCACGACCTTGCCCTTCAGCCCTGCCGCCGTCAGCGGCGGCGAATTCAGCCATTGGACGGCGCCCGTCAAGTCCGGCAGCGTCCCTTCGACAGGCAGGGTTTCGGCCGGCATGTCCGGCTGGGCTTTCATCATCATGTCAGGCGCATTGCCTGTCATCGCCTGGTTCCCCGACATGACTACCGAAGACTGAGCTGGCGAATTGGCGGCGCCGGCGGGATGAAATTTGTCGAGCAGCCCCTGTTCGAGCGATGCCGTGCTGGCAGCCGAGATCTGTGTCAGGAAACCGGTATCGACACCCAGTGCAATCGCCACGACGGCCACAAGCACTGCGACGCCCAGGCCGCGCCTGATCCATTCGCCCACACCAAGAGAGCGCTTCATCGCAGCGAATACCCGCCCGCCGACCAGCAAGGCCAGCGCCAGCGAGGTCGCGGCACCGGCGGCATAGGCCAAAAGCAGCAATGTCGTCTGGATGCTCGCACCCTGGAGGGCCGCACCGGTCAGGATCAGGCCAAGGACGGGACCGGCGCAGGGCGCCCAAAGCAGGCCCGTCGCCACACCCAGCAGGAGCGACGGCAGAATGCTCGAACCACCCGCACCTTCGCCTCGATCCGCCGATTGCGACAGGCGCGCACCGAGAGCGACGAGGGGACGCGTCAGATGGTCGGAGAGTTGGGGAAAAAGAAGCGTGATCCCGAATACCGCCAGCAGGATAATCGCCGCGATACGCCCGAACTGATTGGCTTCGACCGCCCAGCCGCCAGCAACGGCCGCCAACGTGGCGATGACGGCAAAGGTCAGGGCCATGCCGACCAGCATCGGCAACCCGCTGCGGATGAAGGGACGATCCGCCCGTGCAAAGACGAAGGGCAGAACCGGCAGGATGCAGGGGCTGACGATGGTCAGAATACCGCCGAGATAGGCCAGCAGGAACAGGATCATGATGCGGAGCTTCCAGATGTCGGGCGGTTGCGGATCAGGCCGTTGCGGGTTTGAAGGCCATGGCGACGCCATTCATGCAATAACGGAGGCCCGTCGGCTTGGGCCCGTCATTGAAGACATGGCCGAGATGGCCGCCGCAGCGGCTGCAATGAACGGCGCTTCGCACCATGCCGAAAGAGATATCGTCGGTGGTACCGATGGCATTATCCAGCGGCGCCCAGAAGCTTGGCCAACCGGTACCGCTGTCGAATTTCGTGGTCGAGGAGAAGAGATCGAGGTCGCAGCCGGCACAGGCAAAATTGCCGCGACGCTCCTCATCCAGCAACGGGCTGGTGAAGGGACGCTCGGTTGCCGCCTGCCGCAACACCGCATATTGATCGGGTGTCAGGAGTTTGCGCCATTCTGCGTCGCTATGCGCCACGGCGAAGACCTCGGCGGCACGGGGGCTGCCAGCCCGCCAGAACGGACTGGAGGCCGCCACCAGCCCAAGGGCACCGGCCGTTAGGAGAAACCGTCTCGTCAGCATGTAGACCTCCCGATTGGATCGTCGGACAACTGCCTCAATCGGTGTATTCGCTGGGACTCGTTATGTCGTTACGGATATAGCGAATAATATTTGTCGGCAATACGGGCTTTTTTACGCCAGGCCATTGTAAGACTTGGCAATTCAGCGGCTATAGCTCCTGAAAACGGACCCGTTTACAGCCGGTCGCGCAGCGCATACCAGAGCATTGCCAGGACCAGCAGGGGATGTCGCAGCAGGGTTCCGCCCGGAAAAGTCTGGTGCTTCAAGCCGGCAAAGACATCGAAGCGCTCGGCGGTGCCGGCAACCGCCTCGGCGATCAGCTTGCCGGCGATACCGGTCATGGCCACACCCTGTCCGGAATAACCCTGGGCATAGAAGAGATTGCCGATCCGGCCGAAATTCGGTAACCGATTCATGGTGATCGCGAGCATGCCGCCCCAACCGTAATCGACGCGCTTGCCGGCGAGTTGCGGATAGGTCCGCAGCATATGCGGCCGCACGAAGGCCGGGATATCGGCCGGCGGCGTCGGCGAATATGTCTCGCCGCCGCCAAAGAGCAGACGGCGGTCGGCCGACAAACGATAGTAATTGACCACGAATTTCGTGTCGCAGACGCAGGCGTCATTGGCGATCAGGTCACGGGCTTCGGCTTCCGATAGCGGCTCGGTGGCGATGATGTAGTTGGCGATCGGCATGATCTTGCCGGCGATGCGCCGCTCAAGATCGCCGAGATAGGCGTTGCAGCCGAGCACGACATAGCTGGCCTTGACCTGACCCTGCGCCGTCCGCACGACATAGCCGCCCGGTGCTTCCTGAATTTGTGTCGCCCGGCTCTGCTCATGCAAGGTCGCACCGGCCGACAACGCCGTCTGGGCGAGGCCAAGCGCATAATTCAGCGGATGCAGATGGCCGCCGCCGGTATCGCTGATCGATCCATGATAGAGATCGGAACCGACGATCTGGCGCGTTGCCGCTTTATCGAGCAACCGCGCCCCATGATAGCCAACCTGCCGTTCCAGGCAGTCAATCTCTTCCGCCATCCAAGCCAGATCGCGCGCTTTGCTGGCGACCAGCATGGTGCCGGATTTCAGATCGCAGGAAATCTTGTGCCGCGCGACGCGATCGCGAATGAGCGCACGCCCTTCTTCGGCAAGATCGAACAGCGCCTTTGCCCGTTCCAGGCCGAAGCTTGCGATCAATTCCTGCGGCGATTTGCGCAAGCCGGTATTGATCTGTCCACCGTTGCGGCCGGAGGCGCCCCAGCCGATCCGCGCCGCTTCCAACAACACCACCTTGTAGCCGCGCTCTGTCAGATGCAGGGCAGCAGAGAGACCGGTAAAGCCGCCACCGACAATGCAGATATCCGCTGTGACCTCGCCCTGCAACGGCGGCAAGATGGCAAAGGGATTGGCCGTCGCGGTATAATAGGAATTCTGCGGATGCTCTGTCGCCGTCATGATCTCTCCGGTCTATCGGTTGCCGGCAAGATAGGCGAGGCAAGGCGCTTTTGCAAAGTCGGGCCCTGCATCTGACGGCACGAGCGGCGCAGGACATCAGGAGGCGATGGATGAGGTCGCCGGGCCCACGCTGAACCGGCGGCGATAGTCGCCGGGCGAGAGACCCATCACCTTCTGGAAGACCTTGCGAAAGGCACCGGGATCTTCATAGCCAACGTCCCAGGCGATCTGGTCGATGGTTCGGCTGGTGAATTCCAGCATCTCACGGGCTTTGCCGACACGCAGATGCTGGCAATATTCGGTGGGCTTCAATCCCGTCGCCTTGCGGAAGCGGCGCAGGAAGGTCCGTTCCTCAAGGCCCGCACGGGCCGCCATTGCCGGCAGGGTGACCTGGCGCGTGACCTGGCGCCTGCCCTCGCGTGCACCCTGGGCCTGAAGCCAATGCTGCACCTTCAACACGGCTTCATCGCCATGGTGGAGCTTTGGCGAGAAGCTGCTGTAATAACGTTGCTCGCGCCCGGCCGGATCGACCAGCAGGAAGCGCGCGGTCTCCAGCATGACGGTGGATCCAAGCAGCCGGTCGACCAGTTTCAAGCCGAGATCGGTCCAGGCCATGAGGCCGCCCGCCGTGATGACATCGCCGTCATCGACGATCAGCTTGTCCGTATCGACATGGATGTCGGGAAAGCGTTGCTGCAACTCCTCGGCACGGCTCCAATGGGTCGTCGCCGACCGTCCATTGAGAAGGCCGATTTCAGCCAGCAGGAAAGCGCCCATACAGACCGAGCAGAGCGTGGCGCCCGCCACATGCCGGTCCAGGAGCCAGCGGCCGAGACACGCAACCACCGCTGGCGCCGGTCGCTCGCCAAGGCTCGGCGGCACGACGACCACCATCGGGCGGGCAGGGAATTGCGGATGGGTATCGGCAACGCAGGTGACCACGGCATCCGCCGCGTCCGACTCCGCCCGCCAATGGCTCACCCGCAGCGACGGCCCCTCCCCGTCACCGCCCCCGCCAAGACGTGCATGGGCCAGTTTGCCGGCAACGCTGAACAGATCCGATAGGCCATAAACGGCTGCCAGCTGCACGCCTGGGTAGAGAAGCAGACCGATTTCCGCCGGGTCGCTGTTTTGGGTCATTTGTCAGTTTTGCCCCGAATTATGTCAGTTCCGCCAATCTGCAACATGCGGCGATCCGGCTAAAAAGTCCATCGAAAGGCATGGCCCTTCGCAGCAAGACAGTCAAAAGCAGACCGAAAGGATACGGATATGACAAAGTGCGCACTCATCGTCGTCGACCTGCAAAACGACTATTTCCCCGGCGGAAAGTGGACACTAAGCGGCGTTGAGGCTGCCGCCGACAATGCCGCCCGGCTGATTGCCGCCGCCCGCGACAAAGGCGAGTTGGTCGTTCACATCCGCCATGAATTCGCGATCCCCGACGCACCCTTCTTCAGCCCCGGTTCCGATGGCGCGCAGATTCACCCGAAGGTGCGCAACCGGGACGACGAACAGGTGGTGCTGAAACATTTCGTCAATTCGTTCCGGGAGACTGACCTCAAGGCCGTGCTGGACCGCAACGGCATTGATGAGGTCATCATCTGCGGCGCCATGAGCCATATGTGTGTCGACGCCGTGACCCGCGCCGCCAGTGACTTCGGTTACAAGGTCACGGTCGTCCATGACGCCTGCGCCTCACGTGATCTCGAGTTCAATGGCGTGAAGGTCCCCGCCGCCCAGGCCCATGCGGCATTCATGGCCGCACTCGGTTTCGCTTATGCGACGATGCGATCAACGAATGAGCATCTCAGTGTGACCGGACTCGAAACGGACGTCGCCTGATACGGCGCCGATCGGCGCCGTGACGTCGGCCGACCTCGCTAAAGCGGGGCCGGCCCTCCGCCGCTCCGCCCACTTGAGGAACTTCCGAACAATATCAAGGTTGGGAGTGAATATGCCTGTGCTCGCACGGCACCGGGCATATTGCCGATGATGGAGGAATATATGATCAAACCCAATCTTATCGCATCTGCAGCATTGGCGACGGTGCTGAGCGTATCTGCCTGTTCAACCGAGGGAACTGTGAACAATACGGCGCATCTCGACGTAACCGTATCGCATGCCGGCATGGAATGTTCGCAGACATCGCCGGAAATTCAAGTTTACGGTACGCCAAGCCAGGCCAATAAATATGTCGTCGAGCTGAAAGATCTCACCCAGCCAGACTCCAAACGTGGTGGCGGGGAATCGCCCGTCAATCCAGCCGGTCTGATTCCGGCAGGGGCACTCAAAGATGACTTCAAAGGCCCCTGCCCTGCGGATGGCGGCCATACTTATCGCTACGACGTGAAAGCAGTCACCGAAGGCGGCAAGGTGCTCGGCGTCGGCAGTTACTCCGTGACGATGTAACACTTGATGGAAGGCGTGCCTTCGCTGACACACTCGGTTGCTATATTTCGCATCACCTGCGGGTATCACGGATGACTGGCGATCACGACATGGGCCGGCGCGGCAAAGGCAACCGTGCCGTCGGCGAGAACAAACTTCGATAAGTCAGTTCCAGCCGCCTTGAGCAACGCGCGATATTGGCTGTCATCGAGGAGGTCTGCGAGGGTCCAGCCTTTGATATCGGTACGGACCCAGGACTCGATCGATGGAAATCGCACCGTACCGCTCAGTGTCCGGATGTCTGTGCCTTCTATGCCCGCAGCGGTCAGCAAATCACGCAGATCAGCAGGATCGCCCAGCACGAAGGGCGCGCGCAGCGCATCTGCGACAGTTTTTCCAAACAACCGATCCAACAACATTGACATCTGCATATATCCGGCCGAATTTTCCAGCCGATCCCAAACAGCAATCGCCATGCGGGCTTGAGGCCGCAGCACCCGGTACATTTCCCGGAGGGCCTTGACGCGGTCTTCGAAGAACATCAGGGCAAACTGACAGGTGACCGCATCGAAGGTACTGTCTGCAAACGGCAATGATTCCGCCAAGCCCTGCCGCCAGACGATATCCGGCCCTTGGCGTCGGGCAACAGCCAGCATTCCTTCATTGCGGTCGAGGCCCGTTACTTTGCCACTGGGGCCAACCTGCTCCCTGGCGTTGCGCGCTACAATGCCAGTGCCGCAAGCGACATCGAGGACTGTCATGCCGCGCGTTATTCCGGCAGCCTCGACAAGACGAGGTGCCCATTCATGGAATAATGCAGGAACGAAAAATTCTTCGTAAATTTCCGCAGCCGTGCGCGTGATCTGGCCGGTGCCTACTTTGTCCATTGCGCACCCTCCCTAAAAGGATGGTCACTCTGCGAATAGACTGATTAGCATAATATATAGACCGATCGTCATATTTTGTCAAATCTGATATAAGACCCGAAACGAGATTGAGGACTGCCATGGCGAAAGATACGCGTGACCGGATGATCGAAACGACGGCACGCCTGTTGCAGCATCGTGGCTACCACGGTACCGCTCTCAGCGACATCCTTGAACAAAGCGGCGCGC
>LNAP01003429.1_pt1 | contig 15151 bp, 11 predicted proteins | sample 602601 | NCBI WGS metagenome assembly LNAP01 (sample SAMN02440304, study PRJNA202911) | soil metagenome | biome: Subtropical and temperate rainforests or woodlands; isolation source: soil samples (1 kg each in a 20% v/v slurry with milli Q water) were... ...
GGACCAGCTCCGACGGCGCGAGCACTACCAACGTGCCGTGGGCGAGGTCAGAAATGTAAGCTTGACAACAAACTGCAATTAAAGGGCCGAATGACACCCAGCCGCACATCGTGCGTAGCGTTATCGCCGCAGGACAGACCGACCATGTAGCTGGACCAATCACCGACGTGTCCAATCCTGCTACAGGCGAAGTCACGGCCAGAGTTGCCGCGTCTTCAGCCGCTGAGGTCTGCTCCGCGATAAACGCCGCAGCACGAGCATTTCCAAACTGGGCAGCTACATCGCCTCATATCCGCGCGCGTCAGGTTCAGCTTTCGAAATCTAATCGAACAGAAACTGGATCAACTGGTGGCGATAAACACCTCTGGACCTGGTAAGGTGCTCTCCGACGCGAAAGGCGAATTGGTCCGCAGACTCGAAGTGGTCGAGTTCGCTTGCGGCATCCCGCAGCTACTCGAGGGTGAGTTCAGCGAGGGAGTCGGTCGAGCAATAGATGCCGTGCCGCTACGCCAGCCCCTTGGTGTTGTCGCCGGGATCACTCCTTTCAATTTTCCGGCCATGGTGCCCATGAGGATCTTCCAATCGCTCTTGCATGCGGCAACTGCTTAGTCCTCAAGCCTTCGGAGCGGGATCCGAGCCTGGCGAACGTGCTGGCGAACGCGGTGACCCGCCGCCAGCTACACCACGCCAGGGGACACGATCGTGACATGGAAGTTGTCTAACTTGCTGGTTCAGCTCGATAGTTAATTTATCGCCTCGTAAGACTACGATGTTTACCCAGACATCAAGAGAAAAAGGTACTGCGGTGGATATTCGGCCGCGAGTGATAGCGGAGATCTTCGTGTGATTTCGCTACGCCGGCGTGCTGATCGCGTCCCCGTATCAGGGACATCCAAATCCGAACGAGCTTGAGTCACCGAGGCATTTCGAGGCCAATGCACGCTTCTCGACATCATGCGAGAGTCGGACGGTTCAATTGAACAGGGCGCGCAATTCGGTACGCTTAAGAACGATCTGTTAGGCACGTTTTCAACCATAAATGCGGCGTTAAACTACCGAAGTGTGGATACGAGTTACAAAAATGCGCCAACTACAATAAATGGTTCCGCACATGCTTAGTATATATACCTGTCTGACGGTTGCGCATGACTGGCGCCTGGTGACGCTCGCTGGCGCTGTCTGCTTATTGGCATGCGGGGTCGCCATAAGCCTCTTCCATCGCGCCCAGGCGACACAGGGGCGCACACGACTTATTTGGCTGAGCTTAGATGCGGCTGCCGGAGGCTGCGGAATCTGGGCAACTCACTTCATCGCGACGCTCGCTTACGACCCAGGAGTCGGCGTTGGCTATAAGCTTGCTCTGACAGTGTTGTCGCTGGTCTTCGGCGTGGCCATTACTGGCGTTGGCCTCAGCATAGCCTTGGGTCACGTTTCAAGATGGGCTGCAGTTATCGGGGGTGCAGTCGTCGGCGTCGGGATTGCGGCGATGCATTATACCGGGATGTTGGCGCTAGACCTTCCCGGGCGCATAGTGTGGTCGTTCGATCTCGTTTTGGCGTCGCTTGCGCTAGGCATTGTATTTGGAGGAATGGCTATCTTCGTTGCGGTGAAGCGCGACGACCTGGGACATACGTTAGCTGCAGCGGTTTTACTTGCGATCGCGATTGTCTCCCATCACTTTACGGCCATGGGCGCTCTGGTGTTCGTACCTGATCCGACACGCATCATCGATACCGTTTCACTATCGCCGGCCGCTCTTTCAACTGTCGTTGCCGGAATAGCGGCGATTATTCTTGGCATGTGTCTTGTTGCGGCACTCAGCGATCGCCGATCGAAGGATGAGCTGCGGAAGCAAAAAAGTCTACTAGATACCGCCATCGAGAACATGTCGCAGGGGCTTTGCATGTTCGATGCAGATGGCCGCATCGTACTATTTAACGAGTGTTACTCCAAAATGATGGGAATGCCTGCTGCTTCGCTGCAGGACCGATCTCTGCTGGACCTGTTTAAGCATAAGAAGGCGTCTGGCGAGTTTACTGGCGATCCGGAAGAGTTTTTCGACAACGTGATGGAAAACGTTCGTATTGGAAAATCCAACAGCAAGATCGTGGAAACGTTCGGAGGAAGCGCCCTCCGAGTGATTGAGAAACCCATGAAGGGGGGTGGGTGGGTCGCGACGTTTGAGGACATTACCGAGTGGCGTAAGGCACAAGCGCAGCTCTCGCATCTAGCTCATCACGATGCATTGACCAATCTGCCCAACCGGACCAAGTTCCGTGAGCAACTGGAGCAGGCACTGCGCCGTGCCAAGCGCGACGATAGTATCGCCGTGCTCTGCCTCGATCTCGATTACTTCAAGAATATCAATGACTCCCTCGGTCATCCAGTCGGCGATGATCTGCTCAAGGAAGTGGCTCGTCGCCTCGGCGAGTGTGTACGCGAAAGCGACACCGTATCCAGATTGGGGGGCGACGAGTTTGCCATCGTGCAAGTGAGCACCGAACTTCGGACATCGGCAGCCTCATCACTTGCGAGCCGCCTCGTTGAAGTCATTGGCGCGCCATACGACATCCAGGGTCACCAGCTTATCATTGGCGCGAGCATTGGAATTTCGCTGGCGCCCGATGATGGGAACGATCCCGACCAACTGCTGAAGAACGCGGACATGGCACTGTACCGGGCGAAAGCAGATGGGCGGGGAACCTATCGCTTTTTTGAGACGGGAATGGACGCCCGTGCGCAGGCCCGCCGGTTGCTCGAGCTCGATTTGCGGGCGGCGTTGCTGCGAAACGAATTCGAGGTTTATTACCAGCCGATCCATGATTTGAAGGCCGACGTGATCATCGGCTTTGAAGCACTTGTACGCTGGAACCATCCGCTCCGTGGCTTGATTTTGCCAATTAGCTTCATTCCGCTCGCAGAAGAGACAGGATTGATCGTTCCGATTGGCGACTGGGTACTGCGGACGGCCTGCATGGATGCGGCCGGATGGTCGCAGGATGTCGGCGTGGCAGTGAACCTGTCGCCAGCGCAATTCAAGAACGTCAACCTTGTGCCATCAGTCAATTCCGCATTGGCGGCGTCGGGTCTTCCTGCCTGTCGTCTTGAGCTTGAGATTACCGAGTCCGTGCTCTTGCAGGACAGCGAAGCAACCCTTGCCACCCTGCACAAACTCCGGGGCTTTGGCGTACGGATCGCGATGGACGACTTCGGAACGGGCTACTCCTCCTTGAGCTACCTGCGCAGCTTCCCATTTGACAAGATCAAGATCGACCGTTCCTTCGTGACCGAGCTTGTCACCCGCGATGACTCCATGGCCATCGTCCGCGCCCTAACGGGTCTTGGGAAAAGCTTGGGCATTTCGACCACGGCCGAGGGAGTTGAAACGAAGGAGCAACTGGCCCTTCTTCGTTCAGAGGGCTGCACTGAAGTGCAAGGCTATTTTTTCAATCCGCCGCGTCCTGCAGCAGATGTTGAAAAGATGCTGTCCAATGGACACCTGCGCGTTGTCGCTTGACCTCTCCTTGGTGACCGACAGTTCTCATCCTGCCCGATGGCGCCAAGAATTCCGGTCTGTTGATCGAGCCTACGACGTCCCGCATGTTCTCCTGCAACAGCTGGCCATCAATCGAAGGATCTGATATCCGACTTGGTGGCGCGCCGACTTCGCTCCACCATCTCCTGTTCGGCCAGCGCAGCCAGGAAGCGTGCGGCGGGCCAGCCTTCCTTGTCGGCGCTCTCCGCCAGGCCGGATCAGCTTGATGCCCGGCAGGCGCAGTTCGCTGAGCCAGTTCGACACGGGCGGCGTCGATCTTGACGGTCGCGTTCATGCGGCTTCTCCCACGCTTGCGGCGATCTGGTCATAGATGGCGAGCGATGGCAGCGTGACGATGACGACCGGCAGCGCCATGTCCTTGGGGCGGAATCGTTCGGTCAACGCCTTGAGGTTGCGCGTTTCGCGGGATCGTGAGCACGGATTTCAGCGCATCGTGAGCAACGATTTCAGAGGATCGTGAGCCGCGATTTCAGGCGATCGTGAGCACCGTTTGGCGGTGCCGGACGCTTCGGCCGACAACTCAACCGAGCTACGGGTTTCTCATTCAACCAATGAGGAAGCCTGATGCCTACCCTGAGATTGTCGATGCTCCGGATCCGAGAAGTTCTACGTTTGAGGCACCAGGGCCTGACCGAGCGCGTCATCGCGTGGACGTTGGGTGTGAGCAATGGGGTCGTGCACGGTTATGTGCGTCGCGCCCGCCTTGCGGGGCTGACCTGGCGCTGCCGGAGGGCCTAGCATTACAGTTGCCTTTGTGAGGTTTTCTGAATCCATGGGCAACCATGATTCGCAGATCGTGGACGCAGGCAGCGTCAATTGAGGAGACGCTTGCGTTGTGGGCGGCGTCGCTTCGGGAGATCAAGAAGCGGATACGTCCATTGTTCGGGCAAGAGCGTGTTGCGAAGAATGCCGGATTGTTTCTGGAAGGTCTGCTTGGAGACGAGCAACGCAAGACCGGTTGGATGCGTGCTGAAGCCGCAGGCGATCCTGGCCCATGGCGCCAACAGGCGATCCTGGGTCGCAGGGATTGGGATGCGGATGCCTTGCGCGATATCGTCCGCGATTATGTCATCGAGCATTTGGCGGACGATGACGCGGTCCTCGTGATCGATGAGACGGGCTTTCTCAAACAGGGCAAAGCGTCGTGCGGCGTGGCGCGTCAGTACACTGGTTCGGCGGGCAAGATCACGAACTGCCAGATCGGCGTCTTCGCGGCCTACGTTTCGTGCCACGGTCATGCGTTCATCGACCGCGCGCTGTATCTTCCGAAGGAATGGACCGACGATCCAGATCGCTTGGAATCCGCATACGTGCCCGCCGATACCGGCTTTGCAACCAAACCAAAGCTCGCGACGAGAATGATCGCACGCACCATGGCTGCGCCTGTCCCATTCAAGTAGGTTGCAGGCGATAGGGTCTACGGTGTCGGTGACATCGAACAGCAACTGGTCGCGTGGGCAAAGGCTATGTCCTCGGGGTTAGCAGCGCGCATGTATTTCGATCCTGGAGCAAGGCGCCTTCTGTTGTGGGAAGAGTATTGCGCCGCCAATCCGGACGGCTTTTGCTATACCTGGTTTTGCCTACTTCGTCACGGTAAAGCCAATGAGAGGGCGACGCTAAATGCGCTGCATTCCGATCTGGCCATCGTCGGTGATCCACAACCAGGTGGACTATCGCGCGAATGGTCGGCGGAAGCACTTCTACTGGCGACCGGCGTGCCATTTCTCTTATTGCCGGGGTCTTGGACGGGCCCCGCCGCCGAGCATGTTATCGTCGCGTGGAATGCCAGCCGGGAGGCGCGACGAGCGATCGCTGTTGCGCTTCCGCTTCTCGTTGGGGCACTCTCCGTTACCATCCTCATGGTCATGGCGAGGAACCCGGCGCCGACGTGGCTCTGTATTTATTTATCACGTCACGGATCCAACGTAGTTGTCGAGCAGGTCCAATCCAATGGCGAGCCGGTCGCCGACGTCATCCTATTACCAAGCTTCAGCACCATCCTTGGTGATGCTCATACCTGTAATATCCAAGCCCTTCAGCTGAGCGCGTTTCACCATGGCGATGAAGTCAGGCTTGCGCTTCCGCATTGGCGTTCGTCGCACCACATCCGGTTTGCCGAGACTGTAGGTTGCCCAAGCGTCGCACTCGTCATAGATCGGCTTGCTCATGACGCCTCAGCCATCTTGCGGTTGGCAGCGGGTTTCGCCTTCTCACTTTCCATCCGTGCTCTGACGGCGCGAATGATCTCGGACGACATCGTCAGGCCAAGATGTTTGCGACGATCCCTTAACCACCTCCGAACATCCGGCGGCAAAGTCACGAGCATGCGCGGCTGGGCCATGATGGACGCTCTCTTTCCCGGTGTTTGATAACGATATCAAAATGGCCCTCGACGCCCCGACGTGCAAGAGCCATCCGATTCAACAGAACGCCTACGGCAAATTATCCACTGCCGATGAATATTTAGGCCTCCGGACTCAGGCACCGTCAAGCCACAACTGGCGCTGAGGTGTGGCTTTAGAGCCGGCTCCGCAAATTTGAACAGGTCGATAAGTGGAATTTCTGCCCGACAACGGCGATAATCGCCGTGAACAGGAGAGACCATGAACAGACGACCGCGTCGGAACCACACACCGGCCTTCAAGGCGAAGGTGGCGCTTGCCGCCGTCAAGGGTGATCGAACGATAGCTGCGCGTTCCAGCCGATCGTGATCACGGATTCCAGGCCATCGTGATCACTCATTCCAGAGCATCGTGATCACCATTTCCAGCCGATCGTGATCGCCATTTCCAGCGATCGAGATCGGGGACAACCAGGAGGCGCGCACCGCTGACAGTCTGCAACCGGGTAGCTTGAGCCTTGGCCATACAGCAGAGGATCGAGATGCCGACCGAGAGACTGTCCATGCGCCACATTCGCGAAGTTCTACGCCTTCACTACAGCGTCGGCATGTCGCAACGCGCCGTTGCCCGCAGCCTGGGGCTGGCCCAGGGCACGGTCAGCAAGTACCTCAACCGAGCCCGCCGCGCCGGCCTGACCTGGCCGTTGCCACCGGAGCTGGATGACGATGTCCAACTCGAGAACCGCCTGTATCCGCCGCCCTCCGATCTGCCCGGCGACGAGCGTCCGCAGCCGGATTGGGCGCTCGTGCATCGCGAGCTGCGACGCCCGAACGTCACGTTGATGCTGTTGTGGGAGGAGTATTGCGACGCAAACTCCGACAGCTTCAGCTATTCGTGGGTTCTGCGAACGCTACAAGGAATGGGCTGGCCGCCTCAAGTCGACCCTGCGCCAGGTCCATATCGCCGGCGAGAAGCTGTTTGTCGACTATTCCGGCCACACCATGGAGGTGGTCGACGGGCTCAGCGGCGAAGTGCTCTCGACACAGATTTTTGTCGCGGTTCTTGGCGCCTCGAACTACACCTACGCCGAGGCCAGCCTCAGCCAGAGCCTGCCGGATTGGATCGCCTCGCACGTTCGGGCATTTGCCTATTTCGGCGGCACCGCCCGGCAGACGGTGAGCGACAATCTGAAGGCTGGCATCACCCGGGCTTGCTTTCACGAGCCGATGGTCAACCGGACCTATGCCGTCTCGCCCGCCATTACGGCACCGCCATCATCCCAGCGCGGCCGTATCGTCCGCGCGACAAGGGCTCAGACTCATACTGCACCTCGTCAGTTACGTGAGGACGAAGTTACAGGACCGACCTGGCAGTCGCGCTTGTGGGCGAACTTCGCCGGCAGGTCCTCTGGCGGAATCTCATAAAGGAAATCGCCGCGATCGTTGACCGGATGTGCGCGTAGCAGGCCACGTCGGCGCCCCAGGTGGACGGTCGAGACCACGACGTTGTAGCGAGCCGCGACGTCCTGCGGAGTCAGCAGTCACTGCGCGAGCAGGCGTGTATGCCGATCGATGAGGTGGTAGCTATGGCGAAGCCGGCCGATCCGCGCAGCTATCCAGGGCGTGCTCACGACGGTCCGCACGCCTCGCTCGTTGAGCAGATCGGCTATCTCTTTGTCCGTGTAGGTGTCGATGAGGCGGTTGATCTCCTCGATCACGGCGGCATCTGTCGTGCGCAACTCGACACACGACTTCGGCAGCGGTAGATCCAACGAGCGCGTCGCGCCGCCGACGAAGCGGATATCCACATGCAGCGTATCGCCCTTGCTGAGCGTCACGTCCTCGATTAGCAGGCGCAGCATGCGCTTCTTGTCTTTCATCTGCGTACGCGGATTGCGCCAGAGGCGGGGGAAGTCGGTGGCGAGAGCCATCAGCTCGGTACGCTCGGCATCGGTCACGACACTTACATCGGCCGCCGAGGCTTTGTTGTATGCTTCCTGTGCCGCGGCGAGCGCACGAAGCTTCGTATTCCAGTCAGCTTCCAGGGCATCGGCCACCAGGCGGTTGTCGGGATCGACCTTGAGGAAGCGACGCTGCGCGAGTTCTGAGTCATACTTCGCTCGCTCCACGTGCTGACGGCGCAACCGATCTGCTTCCTCCTGACCGCTGGCGAGCTCCTGCTGCACGCTGAGAGCGACGTCGACCGCCAGTGGCGTCATCGCCTCGATCAGGATATCGCCGATCGCAGCATCGAGTGCGCTGCCATGCACCGTCTGACAAAGACCGATCTCGCCTCGGTGCATCGGGCGCCGGCCACACCAGTAGGTCGGCACTTGTTGGTTGCGGTGAGAGTGATAACGCACCGACATGCGCTCGCCGCAGCTCCCGCAGATCACAAGACCTTGCAGCAAGGCCGTCCCCTCGCGCGCCGGGCCCCGATGCCGATCGGTGCTCCAGGCCAGCGCATTACCCTTCACACGGTCCAGGTTCGATCGGTATTCCTCCCAGCTTATATAGCCCGGGATGGATGTCGCGCAGCAGGATCCACTCCTCGCTTGGAACTTGCCGCGAGGAGTACTTTCCGCTCGGCAGACGACGGTGTTTGGTGCGACCGAACACGAAGGCCCCAGCATAGCGCGGGTTATGGATGATCTGCCGAGCGCGACAATGCAGGAGTTCTGCCCGCACGAGTTCGCCCTTGTGCGCGCCACTTCTCAAACGGCGCGGGAACAGCAGGTCCTTCGCGTGGAACTCCTTGACCACCGCCAAACAGGAGCCTGTGCGCCTGAAACTGTCGAAGAATAGCCGTACGGCTGCCTGCACCTGGAGGTCCGGATCAAGGATAACGCGCTCCTGTGCGTCATGCACAAAGCCGACCGGGACCATCTGCTTGAGCTCGCCGCGGCGGGCGCGGCCGAGATCGCGCTCTTCGACGTCAGCGAGGCCTCGGCGCAGGCCCTGGCGGGCCGACTGCGCGAGCACTACCCGGCGCTGGTCGTGCGCACCGGCTCGAACGACCCGGCCGGCTTCGACGTGGTGGTCAACGCCACGCCGCTGGGCATGAAGGAGGGTGACCCGCTGCCCTTCGACATCGACCGCATCGGCCCCGACACCTTCGTCGGCGAGGTGGTGATGAAGTCGGAATACACGCCGCTGCTGCAGGCGGCCCGGGCCAAGGGCTGCGCGGTGCAGGTGGGCACCGACATGCTGTTCGAGATGATCCCGGCCTACCTCGAGTTCTTCGGCTTCGGCACCGCGTCGCCGGACGAACTGCGTGCCGTGGCGCAACTGCGTTATTGAACGGCGCTGCTGAACGGCGCTAGATGATCGCGCGCATCGCCTCGGCCACCTCGCGCAGCACCGGCAGCAGCTTCTTGCGTAAATCGTCGTCCGGGTAGGCCTGCCGCTGCACGGTCGCGCTCAGCGCGTACTGGCAGCGGCCCTTGCGGTCCTTCAGGGCGACGGCGAGGCCGCTGAGGCCGACGGTGAGGTGCTGCTCGGCCTGCCAATGATCGAGCTGCCGCGCCGCCAGGACGCTCTCGCGGAAGCGCGCTGCATCGACCGGCGCCGCGCCGGTGAAGCTGGCGAAGTCGTGCTCGGCGATCCAGGCGTCCAGCGCCGCGTCGTCGAAGGTCGACAGCAGCACGAAGCCCTGCGACACCACATGCGCCGGCACCCGCGCACCGGGGTGGAAGCCGATCGACACCATGCGCGGCGCATTGCTGCGGGCCAGATACACCACCTCGTGGCCATCCAGGACGCCGACGTTGAGCGTCTCGCCGCACTGCATCGAGGCCCGCTGGATGTACGGCTGCACCAGCCGCGGCACCCGCGCGCCTTCGAGATAGGCCTGCCCCAGCCGCAGCACGCGCGGCAGCAGCCAGTAGTACTTGCCGTCGGTCGCGGCGTAGCCGTAGTGCACCAGGCTCAGCAGGTAGCGGCGGGCGGCGGTGCGCGTCAGGCCGGCATGCTCGCCGGCCTCGGTGGCGGTCAGGCGGGGGCGCTCGTCGGTGAAGGCCTCGATCACGCGCAGCCCCTTGCCCAGCCCTTCGATGAGCAGCTTGCGGTCGATGGGGGCGGCGGTGTCGGTGCGTGTCATGGCCTAGGTGTAACCCGAGTTTCGTGCGTATTCTGATCGCATGCGGTCGATCATCGATCGCCCTCGGGCGCCGGGCCGTTGTCCTGGCCGCATGGCATTCCTACAGTCGGCCCATGACCACCCGCCGCCACGACTGACCATGCACCGTTCGATCGCCACGGTGTCGCTCAGCGGGACGCTGCGCCAGAAGCTCGAAGCCATCGCCGCGGCCGGTTTCGACGGCTTCGAGCTGTTCGAGAACGACTTCATCCAGTTCAACGGCTCGGCCGCCGCGCTGGGCGCGATCGCCCGCGACCTTGGCCTGTCGATCGACCTGTACCAGCCCTTCCGGGATTTCGAGGCGATGCCGGAGCCGCAGTTCCGCCGCAGCCTGGAACGCGCCGAGCGCAAGTTCGACCTGATGCAGGCCATGGGCGCGCGGCTGATGCTGTGCTGCTCGAACACCTCGCCGCTGGCCATCGACGACCCGGCGCTCGCCGCGGCGCAGCTGCATGCGCTGGCCGAGCGTGCCGCGCAGCGCGGCCTGCGCGTCGGCTTCGAGGCGCTGGCCTGGGGCCGCTTCACGTCGCGCTACGGCCAGGCCTGGGACATCGTGCGCCGTGCCGGCCATCCAAGCCTGGGCCTGATCCTCGACAGCTTCCACACGCTCTCGCTGAAGGACGACCCGGCCGGCATCGCCGACATCCCCGGCGAGAAGATCTTCTTCCTGCAGATGGCCGATGCGCCGCTGCTGGCGATGGACGTGCTGCAGTGGGCGCGGCACCACCGCTCGTTCCCGGGGCAGGGCGATTTCGATGTCGTGACCTTCCTCGAGAAGACCCTGCGCGCCGGCTACACCGGCCCGCTGTCGCTGGAGATCTTCAACGACGTGTTCCGCGAGACGCCCAACCGGCGCACCGCGGTCGATGCGATGCGCTCGCTGCTGTACCTCGAGAGCCGGGTGCGCGAGCGCATGGACGATGCGCGCCCCGCCCCGGTCGCGCTGTTCAGCCCGCCGTCCTTGCCGGCACTCGATGGCATCGCGTTCATCGAGTTCGCGGTCGACGAGGCGGCCGCCGTGTCGCTCGGCGCGCTGCTGCATCAGCTGGGCTTCCGCCGCGTCGGCCGGCACCGCTCCAAGGCGGTGGTGCTGTACCGCCAGGGCGAGGTGCACCTGATCGTCAACGCGCAGCCCGATTCCTTCGCGCGCGAGCGCTTCGAGGCGCACGGCGTGTCGGTCTGCGCGCTCGGTCTGCGCACGGACGACCCCGAGGCCGTCGCCGAGCGCGCGGTCGCGATGCGCTCGCAGCCGCACCACAGCCCGGTCGGCCCCGGCGAACGGCGGGTACCGGCGATCGTGGCACCGGGCGGCAACCTGGTGCACTTCGTGGCGCGCGCGCTGGGCCGCGACGGCCTGTACGCCGCGGACTTCGTGCTCGACGACGCCAGGCCCGGCGCCTCGGACGCGGGCCTTCGGGCGATCGACCACGTGGCGCTGGGCCTGGACATCGACCAGCTCGACACCTGGGTGCTGTTCTCGCGCGCGGTGCTCGGCCTCGAGCCCGGCGAGAGCCTGGAGCTGGCCGACCCCTTCGGCCTCATCCGCAGCCGCGGCGTCGCCAATGCGGACCGCAGCGTGCGCCTGGTGCTCAACGTGTCGCTGAGCCAGCGCACGCGCACCGCGCGCACCCTGCGCAGGAGCGGCGGCGGGGCGGTGCATCACATCGCGCTGCGCTGCGACGATATCTTCGCGAGCGTGGCGCGGCTGCGTGCCAACGGCGTGGCCTTCGTGCCGATCTCCGGCAACTACCATGACGACCTTGCCACGCGCATGGACCTCGACGACGGGCTGATCGCACGCATGCGCGCCGCCGGTGTGCTGTTCGACCGCTCGCCGGCGGGCGACTACCTGCACATCTACACCGAGAGCTTCGAGAACGGCCTGTTCTTCGAGGTGGTGCAGCGCGTCGACCACTACGACGCGTATGGCGCGACCAACGCGCCCGCACGCATGGCATCACAGGCCCAGTCATGACAACCCGATCACCGACAAGGAGACAACCATGAGCAGCATCCACTTAGCCGGCGAGCCGCAAGGCAGGCACCAGTCCAGGAAGGCCACAGCCAGCGGCTGGATCGGCTCGGCCCTGGAGTACTACGACTTCTTCATCTACGCCACCGCTGCGGCGCTGATCTTTCCGCAGATCTTCTTCCCGAAGGGCGACCCGCAGATCGCGATCATCGCGTCGCTCGCGACCTACGGCGTGGGCTACGTGGCGCGGCCGATCGGCGCCATCGTGCTCGGCCACTGGGGCGACACGCACGGCCGCAAGAACGTGCTGCTGGCCTGCATGTTCCTGATGGGCTTCTCGACCGTGGCAGTGGGCCTGCTGCCGACCTACGACCAGATCGGCCTGTGGGCACCGGGGCTGCTGGTGCTGATGCGCCTGATCCAGGGCTTCGCGGTGGCCGGCGAGATCTCCGGCGCCAGTTCGATGATCCTCGAGCACGCGCCCTTCGGCCGGCGCGGCTTCTTCGCCAGCTTCACGCTGCAGGGCGTGCAGGCCGGCCAGATCCTGGCGGCGGCGGTGTTCCTGCCGCTCGCGCACTACATGCCCGCGGACGACTTCAACACCTGGGGCTGGCGCATTCCGTTCCTGCTGAGTTTCCTGGTGATCGTCGCGGGCTGGATCATCCGCCGCGAAGTTGACGAGACGCCGGCCTTCGCCGAGGTCGGCCAGAGCGGCAAGGTGCCCAAGGCGCCGGTGATCCAGGCCGTGACCGAGAGCTGGGGCGACATGCTGCGGGTGCTGTGCTGCTCGCTGATGAACGTGATCCCGGTGGTCGCCACCATCTTCGGCGCGGCCTACGCGGTGCAGCCCGGCTACGGCATCGGCTTCGAGAAGGACGTCTACCTCTGGATCCCGGTCATGGGCAACATCCTGGCCGTGATCGTGATCCCCTACGTCGGCAACCTGTCCGACAAGCTGGGCCGCCGCCTGCCGATCATGGTCGGCGCGCTGGGCTCGGGGCTGCTGTCCTTCGGCTACCTGTATGCGATCAGCATCCACCACGTGCCGATGGCCATCGGCATGTCGCTGCTGATGTGGGGCGTGGTCTACCAGGGCTACAACGCCGTGTTCCCCAGCTTCTATCCCGAGATGTTCCCGACCCGCACGCGCGTCTCGGGCATGGCCATCTCGCAGAACGTCGGCACTGCCATCACCGCCTTGCTGCCGGCGCTGTTCGTCGCCGTCGCACCGCCCGGTGCGGCGAACATCCCGCTGATCGTCGGTTCGATCACGCTGGCCATCTGCGCCATCGCGGCGGTCGCGGCCTACACCGCGCGCGAGACCTACCGCGTGCAGATGAAGGACCTCGGCAACGCCGACGCGGTGCCCGTGCCGGCGCAGGAGTACGAGCGCCTGCGCGCGCACGCCATGGACGAGGGCCGACTGACGCGCGCTGCGGCCTGATCCTGCAACCCACATGAAAAAAAGGGGGCGCACCGCACGGTGCGCCCCCTTTTTGCCTGGAGCGGGATCCTCAGACGTCGAAGAACACCGTCTCGGCCGTGCCCTGCATGTGGATGTCGAAGCGGTAGAGCACCGCACCGTCCTGCTCGACGCGCTGCGCGATCAGCGTCTGGCGTCGCGCGGCCGGCACGCTCTGCAGCACCGCGTCTTCGGCGTTGGCGGCGGCCTCGTCGCTGAAGTAGATGCGGCTGAAGGCATGCACCAGCAGGCCACGCATGGTCACGATGACATTGATGTGTGGCGCCTCGCCGGGGGCCTCGGCGCCGGGCTTGACGGTGTGGAACACGAACCGGTGCTTGGGATCGGTGCCGGTGCCGCAGCGGCCGAAGGCGCGGAAGCCGCGGGCCTGCGCATCGTCCACGGAAGCGGGGTAGCGCCCTTCGCCGTCGGGCTGGCTGATCTCGACCAGCGCGTCGAAGATCGTGTTGCCGTCGCCATCGAGCACGCGGCCTTCGAGCCGGATGCGTTCGCCCACGGCGTCGTCCAGCGCGACGGTCGCGTCGAAGGGCTGGTCGAAGGCGTAGCCGTACTGCGTGGCCGTCAGGCCGTAGGCGAAGTAGGGGCCGACCGTCTGCGACGGGGTCTGGCCGAAGTTGGTTTCCTGTGCGCTCATCATGGTGGGGGTCTCCTGCTTCAGCGGTTTTCGAAGGGCGTCTCGTCGGCGCCGCGCAGCACGATGTCGAATTCGTAGCCCAGTGCGAAATCGGGCTCGGTGATGTCGAGGCTGAAGTCGGCGATCAGGCGGTTGCGGTACTTCTCGGGCGTGCCGGTGACCATCGGGTCGTACTGCAGCAGCGGGTCGCCGGGGAAGTACATCTGCGTCACCAGCCGGCTCGCGAAGTGCTGACCGAAGAGCGACAGGTGGATGTGCTGCGGGCGCCAGGCGTTGGGGTGGTTGCCCCACGGGTACGCGCCCGGCTTGATGGTGAGGAAGCGGTAGCGGCCCTCGTCGTCGGTCAGGCAGCGGCCGGCACCGAGGAAGTTCGGGTCGAGCGGAGCGTCGTGCTGGTCGACCTTGTGCACGTAGCGGCCGGCGGCATTGGCCTGCCACAGCTCGATCAGGGTGTTGCGCACCGGGCGGCGGCGCTCGTCGAGCACCCGGCCGGTGAGGATCATGCGTTCGCCGATCGGCTCGCCGTTGCGGCGCGCGTTGCGCGTGAGGTCGTGGTCGAACTCGCCGATGCTGCCGTGGCCGTACACCGGCTGCTGTAGTTCGCCCAGCGAGGCCTTCAGGGGCACGAGCGGCTGCAGCGGGCCGCGCTTGGCCGTGGACTTGTAGCCGGTGTAGATGTACGAAGGGTGGCTCTTCCAGTCGCGCGCATCGAGTGTGGGCAGGGCGGCGCCGGGGGTGGCGGGTTGGGTCATGGGTGTCTCCATCGTCGGGGAATCCGTACTCTATTCATGCGCAGTATTGATGTAAATTGAACGATCGGCGATTTTTCATAACCAGTGGTAATTCAATGCGCGTGCCTTCCGATCCTTTCGTGCGTGGCGTGCAGTTGCGGCATCTCCGCTGCCTGGTGGCCGTCGCGCAGGAGCGCCATCTCGCGCGCGCCGCCGAGCGCCTCTCGCTGAGTCAGCCGGCCATGTCGAAGACGCTGGCCGAGCTCGAAGCGCTGGCCGGCACCCGCCTGGTCGAG
>LNAP01013669.1_pt1 | contig 15148 bp, 17 predicted proteins | sample 602601 | NCBI WGS metagenome assembly LNAP01 (sample SAMN02440304, study PRJNA202911) | soil metagenome | biome: Subtropical and temperate rainforests or woodlands; isolation source: soil samples (1 kg each in a 20% v/v slurry with milli Q water) were... ...
GGCTTCGCTGCCGACCATCAAGCTGGCCCTGGAAAAAGGCGCGGCCGTGATGGTCTGCTCGCACCTTGGCCGTCCGACCGAAGGCGAGTTCTCGGCCGAGAACAGCCTCAAGCCAGTCGCTGACTACCTGAGCAAGGCTCTGGGGCGTGAAGTGCCACTGGTGGCCGATTACCTGAACGGCGTTGACGTGAAGGCCGGCGACATCGTGCTGTTCGAAAACGTGCGCTTCAACAAGGGCGAGAAAAAGAACGCTGACGAACTGGCCCAGCAATACGCCGCCCTGTGCGACGTGTTCGTGATGGATGCCTTCGGCACCGCTCACCGCGCCGAGGGTTCGACCCATGGCGTGGCCAAGTTCGCCAAAGTCGCCGCTGCTGGCCCATTGCTGGCTGCCGAACTGGACGCACTGGGCAAAGCCCTCGGCGCTCCGGCCCAACCAATGGCGGCGATTGTTGCCGGCTCCAAGGTCTCGACCAAACTCGACGTGCTGAACAGCCTGAGCCAGATCTGCAACCAGCTGATCGTCGGCGGCGGCATTGCCAACACCTTCCTGGCCGCTGCCGGTCACCCGGTCGGCAAATCCCTGTACGAGCCGGACCTGCTGGACACCGCTCGCGCCATCGCCGCCAAGGTCAGCGTGCCGCTGCCGGTCGATGTCGTGGTTGCCAAGGAATTCGCTGAAACCGCCACCGCGACCGTCAAGCTGATTGCCGACGTGGCCGCAGACGACATGATCCTGGACATCGGCCCGCAGACCGCGGCGAATTTCGCCGAGTTGCTGAAGTCGTCCAAGACCATCCTGTGGAACGGCCCGGTGGGCGTGTTCGAATTCGACCAGTTCGGTAACGGCACCAAAGTCCTGGCCCAGGCCATCGCAGAAAGCTCGGCGTTCTCCATCGCTGGCGGCGGCGACACCCTGGCCGCCATCGATAAATATGGCGTTGCCGATCAGATCTCCTACATTTCTACCGGTGGCGGCGCGTTCCTCGAGTTCGTCGAAGGCAAGGTGCTGCCGGCCGTTGAAGTCCTGGAAAGCCGGGCCAAGGCCTGAGGCCGCCCATTTGACCAGGCAAAGGAGTGTTCAGATGGTCAAAACATTAGCGCTGTTGATGATCGCCGGGGCGCTGGCGGCTTGCGGGAGTAACCCGAAAGCCCCGAAGGTGCCCGAGACGCCTGAACAGGACAAAGGCTGCTACCAGGCCGACTGGCAGGCCGAAACCAATCCGGTGATCAACAAGCGTTCCGGGCCTGATGGCCTGGACAAATACGAGACACAGACCCCGGCCAAGGAACATGGCTGCCCTTGACGGGTCTGACACTTTACTCAGGGCTGGCGGCGTGCGCCGTCAGTCGAGGAACATGGATGAAAGGTTTTATCGCCGTTACGGCGCTGGCGCTGCTGGCAGGTTGCTCGAATTTCAATCTGTTCAAGCCTGCCGAATCGACGGACAGCTGGACCACCTGGACCTGCGACAGTCAGGCCAAAGTGCTCTGGCGCTACACCGACGAAAGCCGCAAGGAAGTCGACGTTCGCCTGGGCGGTGCCGATCAGGTCTACCGCTTGAAGCATGAGCCGGGCGCCGACGGTTCGCTGTACAGCAACGACATGCTGGCGTTTCACATAAAAGGTGAGGAAGGCCTGGTGTACTGGGTCGCCACCAATGATTTGATCGGCCGCGGTTGTAAAGCGCAGTAACGCCGCAAGATTGAGGCAACACCGAATTGGCAGACCGGGGCAACCCCCGATCTGCAATAACTTGAATAGCCGCCGCCGCTACGGCAGGCTGGCACGATTAACGACCCTCAACCGGGAGATACACACACAATGGCACTTATCAGCATGCGCCAGATGCTGGACCACGCAGCCGAGTTCGGCTACGGCGTTCCAGCCTTCAACGTCAACAACCTTGAGCAGGGAAGCCGCTGACAAGACTGACTCCCCGGTGATCGTCCAGGCTTCGGCCGGTGCTCGCAAATACGCCGGCGCACCGTTCCTGCGTCACCTGATCCTCGCGGCAATCGAAGAATTCCCGCACATCCCGGTGTGCATGCACCAGGATCACGGCACCAGTCCTGACGTCTGCCAGCGCTCCATTCAACTGGGCTTCAGCTCGGTGATGATGGACGGTTCCCTGGGCGAAGACGGCAAGACCCCGACCGACTACGACTACAACGTGCGTGTTACCCAACAAACCGTCGCCATGGCTCACGCCTGCGGCGTTTCGGTAGAAGGCGAGCTGGGCTGCCTGGGTTCGCTGGAAACCGGCATGGCCGGTGAAGAAGACGGCATTGGCGCCGAAGGCGTTCTGGATCACAGCCAAATGCTGACCGACCCGGAAGAAGCCGCTGACTTCGTCAAGCGCACCCAGGTCGACGCCTTGGCCATCGCCATCGGCACCAGCCACGGCGCGTACAAGTTCACCAAGCCGCCTACCGGCGACGTACTGGCCATCGACCGCATCAAAGAAATCCACAAACGCATCCCGAACACCCACCTGGTGATGCACGGTTCGTCTTCGGTTCCGCAAGAGTGGCTGGCGATCATCAACCAGTACGGCGGCGACATCAAAGAAACCTACGGCAAATCGTCGAAGGCATCAAGCACGGCGTACGCAAGGTCAACATCGACACCGACCTGCGCCTGGCATCCACCGGTGCGATGCGTCGCCTGATGGCCACCAACCCGAGCGAGTTTGATCCGCGTAAATTCTTCGGCGCGACTGTGACTGCCATGCGTGATGTGTGTATCGCACGTTATGAAGCGTTTGGTACGGCGGGTAATGCTTCGAAGATCAAGCCGATCTCGTTGGAAGGGATGTATCAGCGTTATTTGAAGGGTGAGTTGAACGCTAAGGTTAACTAAGCCGTAAGCGTTTGAGTTGCATTAAAAACCCGCCGTGAGGCGGGTTTTTTGTGGGTGGGACGTTTTGCATGAAATGCGCCGATATAAGGCGGATGGAATGTAACCTATAGCGGACATGTTTCTACTCAATCTGGAAAAAGTCCGTAATAGGTGACATCTTTATCCTGAGTGTTTATGGCTGATATTCCCTGTTTTATATGTTTTGCGCTCACCCAATCCGACCAAGCCCTACTTGTTGAGAGTACGAAATGCCGGTAGCTTCAGTGAAACTTCGGGTCCCATTCAGAGTGTTAAAGTCGGAAGTTGTAAGTGTCCAGTTTTCTGTGTTTCCACCCACCATCCCGCTGAGCGTAATAGTTGTGTAGTTTGCCCAGATGCTCTGCGTCCCGTTGATTGTTCCGGTTTGTCCATTAACATTCGCGGTCGCGTTAACCGGGCCTGCATAGTCATCACTGCTATGGACTGTCAGATAGACGTGATTTTCCGCAAGCGCACCATAAAAAGTTCCTACTAAAGCGCCCATACTTTATATCCTTATGATGTTGAAGATAAAAAATTAAAAAAGAACAGGGGTATTTGTTTATGTGTCCTGTTCTTGTTTTTTTGTGTTTCGTCGATAAGGCTAGTTCTGTGAGGGTGCGCGGTCACCTGTAATAAGTGACAGTTTTTAATATCTTTTTGCTATAGGAAGACAGGTTTATTGCGGGGGACGTGAGGGGAAGGGGCAGATTTATTTAATCGTCCCCTTTTTCTCAAAGAACTTAGCTATTTGTTGGTTTATCAAACCCGCGCTGCTCAATCACCCGAAACACATCGCTTACATCCTGGGCCATGATCCGGGCGATGTTGGTGACGGTGTTGATGTCGTTCTCGGCATAGTCCGGCAGGCTGGTGCAGGCCATGAGGTGCAGGTATTTGAGGACGGCGCGCTGACGCAGTTGTGGAGTTCTTGGAGTGGGGCGTCGCTGTCGATGAGCAGGACGGGGTAGTCGGTGGCGAATTGGGACATGGGGGTGAAGCGGCGAGGCGGTTGTTAATTGCTCATGGAAATCCTTAACTCAAGAAAGGATTCGCCACCGTTTGCTGCGAAACAAATGGGGTGGCAGCTGTGCGCGGGTTCGCAGACCGAGGAGTTAAGACCCGGCAGACCCGAAGGTCTCCCACGCACAGCCGCCATAAAGAACGAGTACGGGCATGCGCTGCCCGTGTCGTATTTTGACGGTTGTGGTTCTAACTCGGTAGGGCTGCGAAACCCTATCGCCGACTGCTGTCAGCGACGGGGCGAACTATAAGCGGCGACTTTGGTGGCTGCAACCGGGGTGTAGGATCGCGCTCGGTCATTGTGGCGAGGGGGCTTGCCCCCGTTCTGCGGCGCAGCCGTCGTAAAACCGGGCGCTATGGTGTGTCTGAGGAAATTGTGTAGCAGGGTTTGGGGCTGCTTCGCATCCCAACGGGGGCAAGCCCCCTCGCCACAGAGGGAGTGGTCCTACGAATTTTGCGGACGCTGGGATTTGTAGCCGCTGCCGGGCTTGCGAGGACGTTGTCCTCGGACGCAGCCTCGCAGGCTCGGCAGCTGCTACAGAGGTCAAGTTGTTCTTGGTGAGCGTCCCCGGCTGTATTCCCGGGTGAGAAAGTTACCTTTCGTGATCAATATCCAGCTTGCTGAACGTCACTTTTCCGCCTTCGGTGGTGTACCCGGTGTTGTCCTGTACATACGCCCCGGCCTTGAAGTACAGCGGCTTGACGCTCCAGGTCCTGCTGATGTCGGTGTCCCACTGGTAGCCCGCCGCACTGATGCCCAACGCTCCGCCCGGGCTCAGGTGGATGAGGTAGGAAAACTCCCGATCCAGTTTCACCCCGGTAGCGATGGTGATTATCCGGGCGGTATCGTCATCAGGGCGCATACGGACCTTGGCGACGAGGTTGCCCGACTGTGTGCTGGTCGAGTACTGATACTCGAGCTTCACCATCGGTTTCTGGCTTTCATAGGCGTGGATCTGGCCAATGACGATCTTGCCCGAGGTCGGTACCTGATTTACCGCCAGGGTGGCGCGCAGGAAGTTGTCGGCGTCCGGGTAGAACCAGTTTTTCAGTGTGCCGTTGCTGTAGGTTTCGCGAAGCTCGGTGCGCGGATACTTGGCGTTTTCAGTGGTAGAACCGGTGACCGGCGTCCAGAAAAACAAAGTGCCGGTGTCGGAGTGGAAGTATTGGTCCTTGAAGCCATCCACCAGTTTTGACGTTTCAACGGTGTACGGCGGACTGCCGACGGGAACGCTGAGGTTCCAGGTTGCGAGATCGATCATAGACAAAAGCTTCCACGGTTTTTTTACTGCACGTACGTTCCAGAAGCTCTGGCGCGCGCCTTGGGGGCAGTCCTTATAATCGTAGAAGTTCAATTTGTTAATGCGTAAATGACAAACGGGTGGCGTCAAAATCCTGTTAAAAGGCCATCTTTCCCGGTTTTAGCGGGCTGTGGCGCCGACCGTTAGTCGGTAAATGGACGCATTGGTTAAATGATGGCGTACTGATAGCTTCTGCTTTTGCGGAACCCGGTCTAGAGTGAAGGCTTAGTATTTGTCCGGTTTTCACGAGAAACCGGCCTGACGTCCCGCATAAGAGAAGCAGCATGGAATGCGCGCAACCCACGCCAGCTGAAGGCAATTCAATTCTTTTAATCGTTGATGATTACCCTGAAAACCTGATCAGCATGCGCGCGTTGTTGCAGCGCCAGGACTGGCAGGTCATGACCGCCGCCTCGGGCTTCGAGGCGCTCAGCCTGTTACTCGAACACGATATCGACCTGGTGCTGCTGGATGTGCAGATGCCGGGCATGGACGGTTTTGAAGTGGCACGCCTGATGCGCGGCAGCCAACGAACCCGCCTCACGCCAATCATTTTCCTTACCGCCAACGAACAGTCCCAGGACGCCGTGATCAAGGGCTATGCCAGCGGTGCGGTGGATTACCTGTTCAAACCGTTCGACCCACAAATTCTCAAGCCCAAAGTCCAGGCGCTGCTCGAGCACCAACGCAATCGCCGTGCGTTGCAGCGCCTGAGTCGCGATCTGGAGGTCGCACGCGCGTTTAATGCCTCGGTGCTCGACAATGCCGCCGAAGGCATCCTGGTGGTCGGTGAGGACGGTCTGATCCGCTATGCCAATCCGGCGATGTCGCGGTTGCTCAATGCCACGGTGCAAGACCTGCAAGGCAAAGAGTTCCTGGATTTCCTGCAAAAACCGCACATCCCGGTCTGGACCGACTCCGAATTTTTCACGGGTTACAAACGTGGTGAAACCTTGCGCCTGCACGATGCCTTGCTGCGTACGGCGCCCGGCCAGCAGGTGCCCGTGGCGCTGTCCTGCGCACCGTTGCCCAGCGAACAAAACGCGATGGTGGTGACGGTGCTGGACATGTCGGTGGTGCGCCATCTGCATCAGCAACTGGAGTTTCAGGCCGTCACCGATCCATTGACCGGGCTGCTCAATCGTCGCGGCTTTTACCAGACGGCGGAAAACCTGCTGTTGCGTGGCGAGCGTTCCGACAGCGCCTGGGTGCTGCTGTATCTGGACCTCGACGGCTTCAAGCGGGTCAACGATTCCCTCGGTCACGATGCCGGCGACCGGGTGCTGCGGTGGGTGTCCGAGCAGTTGAAGGCCTGCCTGCGGCCCTTCGACATTCTGGCGCGCATGGGCGGTGATGAGTTCACCGCGTTGCTGGATCTGGAGTTCCCCGAGCAAGCGGCAAAGATTGCCGAGAAGCTGATCGAGCGGGTGTCGGTCTGTCAGCAGATCGATGGTCTGGATATCGCCTTGGGCGCCAGCATCGGCATTGCGACGTACCCGGATTGCGGTTCCAATCTTGACGGTTTGTTGCGTGCATCGGACATCGCGATGTACGAAGCCAAGCGCGCCGGTCGTCAGCAATATCGTTTCTACGATCATGAAATGAACGGCCGGGCACGCTCGCGGTTGATGCTCGAAGAAAGTGTGCACGCGGCGATCGAGAACCGTGATTTCAATTTGGTGTATCAACCCCAGGTGGCCATTGCCAGCGGGCAGATTCGCGGGTTCGAAGCGCTGATCCGCTGGCAGCACCCGAGCGTCGGCGATGTACCGCCGGGGCTGTTTTTACCCTTGCTGGAAGAGGCGCGGTTGATCAGTCGCCTGGGCAGCTGGATCTATCAACAAGGGGCGAGCCAGCGAAAAGCCTGGGAAACCCTGTTCGCCGACAACCTCGTGCTGGGCGTGAGTTTGAGCAGTACGCAATTCGGCATGCCCAATCTGGTCACCGAGTTGCGCCAGGTGCTCGAGCGCCATGGCTTGCAGGCGCACCATCTGGAAGTCGAGGTCACCGAAGAGGCCTTGATGCAAAACCCTGAGGAAACCCGTAAACAGCTGCGCCTGCTGCGAAACCTGGGTGTGCGGGTGGCCCTGGATGACTTTGGTTGCGGGCCGTGTTCGCTGTCTCATCTGCGGGATCTGGAGTTGGACACGCTCAAGTTCGACCGGCATTTGATTGCCCGGCTTCTGGAGTCCTCACGCGATGCGGCGCTGGTGCGCAATGTGATCGAGTTGTGCAAGGAGTACGGGATGCTGGTGATTGCCGAGGGGGTGGAAACCGTTGCGCAATATCGGTGGCTGCAAGCCAATGGTTGCGAGTACGTGCAAGGATTTCTGGTGGCACGGCCGATGATGGCCGAGGACGTCGGCGACTTTGTGCGGCCGTTCGACTGGAACACGCTGACCGGCTGAATTCGCTACACTGGCGACCTTTTGGTGAATCGTGTTGCCGCCCCAATGACCGCGTTGAAATACCTCCAGGCCTATCCTGCTGCTCTGCAGGACCAAGTGCGCCAGCTGATCGCCGACGGTCGGCTGGGCGATTACCTGAGCCAGCGTTACCCGGAAAAACACCGGATCCAGAGCGACAAGGCGTTGTACACCTATACGCTGGACCTTAAGCAGGAATACCTGCGTAACGCCCCGGCCATCGATAAGGTGTTGTTCGACAACCGCCTGGACCTGACCCACCGCGCCCTCGGATTGCACACAGCGATCTCCCGGGTACAGGGCGGCAAGCTCAAGGCCAAGAAAGAAATTCGTGTGGCTTCATTGTTCAAGGAAGCACCGGCCGAGTTTTTGAAGATGATCGTGGTGCATGAACTGGCGCACTTCAAAGAGTCGGATCACAACAAGGCGTTCTACAAGCTTTGCGATCACATGTTGCCGGGGTATCACCAGGTTGAGTTCGATGTGCGGGTGTACCTGACGTGGCGGGACATGCAATAAAAATCAAGATATCGCAGCCGGGAGTGTTTCGATGGATGTAAGCAAGACCAAAAGCAGCTTCTATCGTCGGTTGTACGTGGCGTACCTGATCGATAGCGGGTTGGCCAGTAGCGTCCCGGCGCTGACCGAAGTGACCGGCATGCCCCGGCGCACGGCTCAGGACACCATCGCGGCATTGGCGGATCTGGACATTGTTTGCGAGTTCCAGCAGGAAGAAGGCGCGCGCAATCATGCCGGGCGTTATCGGATTCGCGAGTGGGGGGCGATAGATCGGGGGTGGATCGAGCGCAATCTTCGGCAGATCAAAGCGGTGCTGGAATATCCCTGAACGCTCGACTCTGATCGTTCCCACGCTCTGCGTGGGAATGCCTCAATGGACGCTCTGCGTCCGCTTCGGCAGGGACGCGGAGCGTCCCGGGCTGCGTTCCCATGCAGAGCGTGGGAGCGCTCATTACGGGCGGCGCATCCCGATATGCGGAATGCCATCCTCAAGAAATTCCTCGCCCGCCACCACAAATCCGTATTTAGCGTAGTACCCCTGCAAATGCGCCTGGGCCGAAAGATAGATCGGTACTTCAGGCCAGCGCTTTTCAGCCTGCTTCAACGCCTGTGCCATCAACTCATGCCCAAGCCCTGTACCGCGCGCTTGAGGGGCAATGATCACTCGCCCGATGACCACGTCACCCCCCTGTAACTCTGGGTCGAGCAGCCGCAGGTACGCCACCAGCCGATCCCCGTCCCAGGCCATCAGATGGCAAGTGTCACCTTCCAGATCCTGGCCGTCGATGTCCTGATAGACGCATTTCTGCTCAACGACAAACACTTCTGCACGTAGCTGCAGAATGGCGTACAGCTGCTCTTTGCCCAGATCGCTGTGGTGTTTGCAGACCCAATCGATTGTCATCTTCACACTCCCTTGAACATCGTCGCTCCGATACTAAGCGTCCAGGCGAAAGATGTCTGTATGGCAAAGAAATCTGTGACATAGGCCAAAATGCCATCATTCATTTCGCGCGGCGTTGTCTTGTTTGTGTAATCTGGGCTGGAGTGCCCCGCCCGCTAAGGATTTCTAGCATGCCGCAATTGCATCGAGCCTTTGCTTTGATTGGATTGCTGTTGCTGACTCAAGGCGCAGCAGCGGAAAAGCTGCGATTGGTCGCCGATGCCTGGCCACCCTTTACCGACGCCACGCTGGTCAACGGTGGGTTGGCCACGGACATCGTCAGCACAGCCCTGGCCCGGGCCGGTTATGCCAGCGACTTTGAACAAGTGCCTTGGGCGCGTGCCTTGATGGGGGTTGGCGAGGGGCGGTACGACGTGTTGGTCAACGCCTGGTACACCGACGATCGTACGAAGCTTGGCCAGTTTTCCGGCGAATACCTGCTCAATCGAGTGCGCTTTCTCAAGCGCAAAGACACGCCGATCGAATACAACAACCTGCATCAACTGCATACCTACCCCGCGGTTACGCCTATTCGTCGGCGTTCGATGACGACGTATCACTGCAGAAAGTCCCGGTGCACAGCTTTTCCATGGCTGTGCGCATGGTCGCCGCCGACCGGGTCAAGTTGACGCTGGAAGACGAGTACGTTGCGCGTTATTACCTGGCCAGGGAATCAGCCAAGGTGCGCAATGCGGTGGAGTTTTTGCCCAAGCCATTGAGCGAGAACAGCCTGCACATCCTGGTCAGCCTGAAGAACCCCAGGCATGAACAGATCGTCGCCGGTTTCGACCGCGAGATCGCGGCGATGAAAGTGGATGGGAGTTATCAGCGGTTGATGAAGCAGCATGGGATGTGAGGTTTGTGGTGGGGCTGATGGCCTCATCGCGAGCAGGCTCGCTCCTACATTAGATCTCTGCCGTACACAAAATCTGCACCCACAGCAGATCCACTGTGGGAGCGAGCCTGCTCGCGATGAGGCCGGCCCAGCCGCCACACCTCTCAATCCTTACTCGTTTCCTTGATAAGGTGCGCCGCCAACGTGCGCAATGGCCCAAGCTGACGGCAGATCAAGGCCAACTGCGTCTGCACCAGTCGCTGCCCTTCATCGATTTCGTCCGGCATCTGTTCAAGCTCATTGGCCAGCGCCTCTTCCTCATCGCTCTGAATCGCAATCGGCAGTTTGCTTGCCAGCCCTTGGGCAATTTCATCGATGCTGGCGGCCAGTCTCACGCCCGCACCGTCGATCAAATGCTCGCGTACATCGGGTGGTAGCTGGGTTTCCCGGTGTGCGCCCAGTCCGGACAAATAACTGAGCAAGGTGTGCGAGAGCACCAGGAAGCGGAACCCGACATCCGCTTCCTTACGGAAAGCATGTTGGCGAGCGTCGTCGACAGTGCCGCGTCGGCGTTGTGCGCATTGCGTCGGGCCAGGCGATACGCCAGGTCGTCGCTTTTGCCGGCGGCGTATTGCTGCATGATCTGTCGCAGGTAAATGCTGTTGCACGTGAGGGTGTTGGCCAGCACTTTGTTCAGGCGTCGACCCTGCCAGTCCGGCAGGAAGAGGAACACGGCGAGCCCGGCGATCAGGCTGCCGAGCAAGGTATCGAACAGCCGTGGCAGGAACAGCCCGTAACCATCTCCGACCTGGTTGAAGCAGAACAGCACCATCAAGGTGATCGCGGCCGTCGCCAGGGTGTAGCGGGTGGTGCGGTTGATAAAGAACACCACCCCGGCGGCGATTGCGAAGCACGATTGGACCAAGGGATTCGGAAACAGATCGAACAGCGCCCAGGCCACGGTCAGGCCGATGGCCGTGCCGATGATCCGCTGGCCGAGTTTGCGGCGGGTGGCGCCGTAGTTCGGTTGGCAGACAAACAGCGTGGTGAGGATGATCCAGTAACCTTGGGACGGGTGGATCAAATGCACCATCCCGTAGCCGATGCTCAAGGCCAGGGGCAAACGCAGTGCGTGACGGAACAGCAATGACGTGGGTGTCAGCTGCGTGCGCAAGCGAATCCACACATCCTTGAGATTGCGTGGCGAACGGTCGAGCAGGCTGCTGTCGGTGGCGTCCGCCAGGGCATCGGGGTTGCTGGCGTCGCTGAGCAAACGGTCGAGCGTGCCGAGGTTGGCCGCCAGTGCCCGCAACGACCGCAACAGTCCGCGCCAGGCCGGGTTGCTCTGGATGCGCAGGTGTTCGAGGGAGGCGTGCAGGTCGCTCAGGGCTTCGGCGAAGTTGGCGTCATAGACGAACGGCTGGCGCATCTGGATCGACTCGGCCAGCGCCCGGCAGGCTTTGCCTTGCTGGCGCAGCAAGCGTTGGCAGCGGAACATCACGTCGCTATGAAAGAAGGCATCGGCGAGGGCGTTGTAAGGGTAGTGCGAGGAACTGGCGCGTTCGTGGATGTCCTGGGCGAGGAAGTACAGCTTCAGGTAACGGCTGAGTTTCGAGCCCGGCCGGCCGTTGCCGACCCGGTGCAGGATGATTTCCTTGGCAGCGTTCAGTGCGGCCACGACACGGCCGTTTTGCTGCGCCAGTTCCAGTCGGCGCGCTTCCACGTCCATCTGCCGGATCGGCTCGAACAGCGACGATTTCAGCTTCAGGTACAAACCCAGTTCGCGGAACAATCGCGCCAGGCTTTGCTGCACCGGCTGATTGGAAAACATCGCCTGCCACAGCACCGAGAGCAAACCGTACCAGGCGGCGCCGGCCACCAGCAGCACCGGTTCGTGCCAGAAATCGATGACTTCGCCGCCGCGCTGGTCCACGCCGATCATGGTGTAGACCGACAGGATCAACGTCGCCGAGGCAATCGCGCCATAGCGTTCGCCCAAGGCGCCGAGCATGGTCAGGCCGAAACTGGCCAGGGCCAGGGCGATGACAAAAACGACGGGGTAGGGGAAGAGCAGTTCGACGGAGAGGGCGGCGACGCTGAAGCACACCAGCGTCACGGCCAGTGCGTTCAGGCGGCCTTGCCAACTGTCGTCGGTCTCGGCCAGGGCGCTGGCGATGATCCCGAGGAACAGCGGGATCAGCAGCCCCATTTCATCCTTGTACCAACACAGCGCCATGCTGCCGGTCAGGGCGATGAACACCCGCACGCTGTAGCTGAATTTATCCAGCGCCCAGAGGCGACGCAGAGACTGATTGAAGGGGGTCGATGACATGAAGTGCGAGGGCCTTCCGAGGCAATGACGCTAAATTGAGCCAGTAATGACGTCGACGCAATGGCGCCGATCACATCTGACAGCAAAATCTGTTCCTGTCAGGTCTGCATTGAATCCTGTGGCGAGGGAGCTTGCTCCCGCTCGGCGGCGCAGCCGTCGTAAATCCAGTGCATGGGTGTGTCAGACAAACGGTGATGGCAGGTTTTTGGCCTGCTGCGCAGGCCCGCGGGAGCAAGCTCCCTCGCCACAAAAGCTAGTCCCACATCGAGAAATGTCAGACGTACTGCGCAGCCGCGTAACCGGAGGCCCACGCCCACTGGAAGTTGAAACCGCCCAGATGCCCGGTGACGTCGAGCACTTCGCCAATGAAATACAGACCGGGGCTTTTCAGCGATTCCATGGTCTTGGACGACACCTCGTTGGTATCGACGCCGCCCAATGTCACTTCAGCGGTGCGATAACCTTCAGTGCCGGCCGGCACCACTTTCCAACTCGCCAGTTTTTCGGCGATGTCGGCAATTTCCGCGTGAGTGTATTGCTTCATCGGTTTGGAGACGAACCAGTTGTCCGCCAGCAGGTTGGCCATCTTCTTGGTGAAGATTTCCCCCAGAAGGGTTTTCAGCTCGCTGTTCGGCCGTTCGGCTTGCTGCTGTTGCAGCCAGGTCGGCACGTCGTGGTCCGGCATCAGGTTGATCTCAACCGTGTCGCCGGATTCCCAGAACGATGAAATCTGCAAAATCGCCGGACCACTGAGGCCGCGGTGAGTGAACAGGATGTTCTCGCGGAAACTCTGGTCGTTGCAGCTCACCAGGCAATCCACCGACGTACCGGAGAGCTCGGTGCAAAGCTCCTTGAGCTGATCGGTGATGGTGAACGGCACCAGCCCGGCGCGGGTCGGCAGCAAGTCGTGGCCGAATTGTTTGGCCACCTGATAGCCGAAACCAGTGGCGCCCAGCGTCGGGATCGACAAGCCTCCCGTGGCGATCACCAGCGATTCGCAGGTGATCTGATCGAGGGTGGTTTGCAGCAGGTAGCCGCTTTCCATTTTCTCGATGTGCTGGATCGAGGTGTCCAGGTGCAGGCTGACGCCGACCTGATCGCACTCGTTGAGGAGCATGTCGAGGATGTCGCTGGATTTGTTATCGCAGAACAGTTGGCCGAGTTTCTTCTCGTGGTACGGCACGCCGTGCTTGGCGACCATGCCGATGAAATCCCACTGGGTATAGCGCGCCAGGGCGGATTTGCAGAAGTGTTCGTTTTGCGAGAGGAAATTGCCCGGTTCGGTGTACATGTTGGTGAAATTGCAGCGGCCACCGCCCGACATCAGGATTTTCTTGCCGGCCTTGTTGGCATGGTCGAGCAACATCACCTTGCGCCCGCGCCCGGCGGCGGTCAGCGCACACATCAAACCTGCGGCGCCAGCGCCAATGATCACGACTTCGGTAGAGCGCAAAACGGTGTCCTCACACAATGATCGTTCCCACGCTCTGCGTGGGAATGCCGCCATGGACGCTCTGCGTCCGCCGTTATGTGACGCGGAGCGTCACGGGATGCATTCCCACGCAGAGCGTGGGAACGATCATGATCAGAGGATACGAACGCGCAGCGAACGGCCTTTGATCTTGCCGTCATTCAGGCGCTGCAAGGCTTGCTTGGCGATCCCGCGTTCCACCGCCACATAGGCCTGGAAGTCGAAAATCGCGATCTTGCCAACCTGAGCGCCCGGAATACCGGCATCACCGGTCAGTGCGCCCAGAATGTCGCCCGGACGCACCTTGTCTTTACGGCCAGCGCCGATGACCAGCGTGCTCATCACCGGCAGCAGCGGTGCGCCGCCCTGGGATTTGAGGTTGTCCAGTTGATCCCAGCTCAACGGCGACTTCTGCAGTAGCTCGATGGCTTGGGCGCGGTGCGCTTCGGACGGTGCGACCAGGCTGATCGCAATCCCTTTCTCACCGGCGCGACCGGTACGGCCAACACGGTGGATGTGGATTTCCGAATCACGGGCCAGTTCGACGTTGATCACCATGTCCAGCGCATCGATGTCCAGGCCGCGAGCGGCGACGTCGGTAGCGACCAGCACCGAGGTGCTGCGGTTGGCGAACATGGCCAGTACCTGGTCGCGGTCACGCTGTTCCAGATCGCCATGCAGGCCGACGGCAGAGATGCCTTTGGAGGTCAGGTGATCGACGGTTTCCTGAACCTGCTGCTTGGTGAAGCAGAAGGCGACACACGATGCCGGACGATGATGCGCGAGGACTTTGACCACGGCGTCCATGCGCTCTTCCGGGGAAATCTCGTAGAAACGCTGTTCGATCTGCGTGTCGTCGTGGAACGCCTCGGCCTTCACGATCTGAGGCGTGCGCATGAATTTCGCCGCCAACTGCTTGATACCCGTCGGGTACGTGGCGGAGAACAGCAGGGTCTGGCGACGCGCTGGGGTCTGGGCAATGATTTCTTCGATGGAGTCGTAGAAACCCATGTCGAGCATGCGGTCGGCTTCGTCGAGGATCAGCGTGTTCAGGCCATGGAGCACCAGCGAACCTTTGCGCAAATGCTGCTGAAGGCGACCCGGGGTGCCGACGATGATGTGCGCGCCATGTTCCAGGGAGCCGATCTGCGGGCCGAAGGACACGCCGCCACACAGGGTCAGGACCTTGATGTTGTCTTCGGCACGGGCCAGGCGACGGATTTCCTTGGCGACCTGGTCAGCCAACTCGCGAGTCGGGCAGATGACCAGCGCCTGGCAACCGAAGAAGCGCGGATTGATCGGGTTCAACAGGCCGATACCGAAGGCGGCGGTCTTGCCGCTGCCGGTCTTGGCCTGGGCGATCAGGTCCATCCCCTTGAGGATCACCGGCAAGCTTTGCGCCTGGATCGGCGTCATC
>LNAP01005585.1_pt1 | contig 15146 bp, 14 predicted proteins | sample 602601 | NCBI WGS metagenome assembly LNAP01 (sample SAMN02440304, study PRJNA202911) | soil metagenome | biome: Subtropical and temperate rainforests or woodlands; isolation source: soil samples (1 kg each in a 20% v/v slurry with milli Q water) were... ...
GCGCGCGTGGTGTTTTTCACGGCCGCGGCGTCCCGCAGCGCCGCCGCGCATGCACAGCGCTTCGCAGCGGTGGACTCGGCCCTGCCCGGCATGCAGCACAGCCCCGTGCGGCCGGATGCGCAGCCCGAGGCGGGCGCGCTGCGCGACGCGGTGGCGGCGCTCATCTTCACCTCCGGCACCACGGGCCTGCCCAAGGGCGTGATGCTCACGCACGACGCGCTGATCCACTTTGCGCGCGTGTCCGGCGCCTCGCGCGCGCTGGGCCCGCAGGACCGCAGCTACGCCTTCGTGCCCATGACCCACATCTTCGGGCTGGGCACGGTGCTGATCAGCTCGCTGCTGGCCGGTGCCCAGCTCGTCATGCGTCCGCAATTCGACCCTGACGACCTGCTCGATGCGCTGGCTCGCCATGGCGTGTCGCAGCTGCAGGGCCCGCCCGCGCTGTTCTCGCGCCTGCTGGCCCATCTGCAGGAGCGCGGCATCCAGCGGCCCGATGCTCCGGCGCTGCGTTATCTCTACACCGGCGCTGGCCCCCTGGATCTGGCGTTGAAACAACGCGTGGAGGCGGCCTTCGGCCAAACGCTGCACCACGGCTACGGCCTGTCGGAATATGCGGGCTCGGTGCACCTGACGCGCCTGGGCGAGCAGCGCCCGGACACCAGCGCCGGCTACGCGGTGGCCGAGGCCGAGGTGCAGGTCACCGACCCCGCCACGGGCCAGCCGCTGCCGCTGGGTGAGCGCGGCGAGCTGTGGATCCGCGGCCGGGGCCTGATGCCCGGCTACTTTCGCGACCCGGCGGCGACAAACGCCGTGATGCGCGCAGGCGGCTGGTACGCCAGCGGCGACCTGGGCGAGATGCATGCCGACGGCGCGCTGTTCGTCGTGGGTCGCCTGAAGGAAATGATCATCCGCTCGGGCTTCAACGTGTATCCGGCCGAGGTGGAGACGGCGCTCAACACCCATCCGAGCGTCCAGCGCTCAGCCGTGGTGGGCCGCACCGTGGACGACGGCAACGAGGAAATCGTGGCCTTTGTCGAACTGCGCCCCGGCGCCGCACTGGATGCGGATGCCGTGCAGGCGCACCTGCGCGACCTGCTGGCGCCTTACAAGCGCCCTTCCCACATCGTTGCCCTGACCGAGTTGCCGACCAACACCAACGGCAAGGTCCTCAAACGCACTTTGAGAGATCAGGCCCTGACCCTGACAACCTGAACTACAGGAGACACACCATGCATTCCTCGACCTCGCGCCGCAGCTTCATTGCAGGCAGCCTGCTCGCCGCCGCCCATCCGCTGGCGGCGTTCGCTTCCGAGTCGTGGCCCAGCCGGCCCGTGCGCTTCATCGTGCCGTTTCCGCCTGGCGGCCCGGTGGATACCACGGCCCGCGTCTTCAGCCACAAGCTGTCCGAGATCTGGAAGACACCCACCGTGATCGACAACCGCGCCGGTGCTGGCGGGGTGGTGGGCGCAACAGCCGCCGCCAAGGAAGCGCCCGATGGCTACGGGCTGTTCGTGGGCGCCATCCACCATTCGGTCAACCCCTCGCTGATGGGCAAGCTGCCCTACGACATCGAAAAGGACTTCGCGCCGATCAGCTTCGCAGCCATGTTTCCGGTGTTCATCGTGGCGCATCCGTCGGTGCCGGCCAACACCATCCAGGAACTGATCGCCCTGGCCAAGAAGGGCACGCCGCTGGCCTATGGATCTTCGGGCAACGGCGGCGGCACGCACCTGGCGGGCGAGCTGTTCAACATGGAGGCTGGCACCAAGCTGCAGCACATTCCGTACAAGGGCAGCGCCCCTGCCATGAACGACCTGCTTGGCGGGCAGGTGCAGCTGATGTTCAGCGACGCGCCCACGGCGCTGCAGCACATCAAGTCCGGCCGCATCAAGGTGCTGGGCGTGGCCAGCCGCCAGCGCTCGGCCATGCTGCCCAACGTGCCCACCGGGGTGGAATCGGGCCTGCCCGGCTACGAGGCGTATTCCTGGGCTGCGCTGTTTGCGCCCGCCAAGACGCCGCAGGCCGTGCTGGACAAGATCAACGCCGACTTCAACACCGCCATGAAAGACCCCGACGTGCGCCGCCGCCTGCTGGAGGCCGGTGCCGAGGCCGACCCCGGCACGCAAGAGCAGATGCGCCAGCGCCTGCGCGGTGAACTGGACAAGTGGGCCAAGGTCATCAAGACGGCGGGGATCACGCCGGGCTGAGACCGCGGCGAAGACGCCCTTTCAGATTGTCGAATTGAAGTGAGGCCGTGACGAGTGCATGCTGTGACTCTTACTGCGAAGCCTTTCAAAAAACCATGCACCTGAGCGCACAAACCCATTACCAGGCCGAGCTAGATGCCGGCCGCTTTTGCCTGCAGCACTGCCCGCAGTGCCAGAACCATGTATTCACGCCGCGTGAGCTGTGCCCGCACTGCGGCGCCAGCCCGCTGCGCTGGGTGCGCGCCAGCGGCCTGGGCACGGTCTATTCCACCAGCACGATTGCGCGCAAGCAGGACGCCGGCGGGAACTACAACGTGGCCTTGATCGACCTCGACGAAGGTGTGCGCATGATGAGCCGCGTGGAGGGCGTGGCGCCCGAGGCGGTACACATCGGCCAGCGCGTGCAGGCCCATGTGGCGCAAAAAGACGGGCGCGGCCTGGTGCTGTTCCAGCCTGCAGCGCAAGGGGGTGCCGCATGAGCCGCGTTCCCCAATCCCATCTGGACGCCGCTGCTGTGAACCGCCCCCTGCGCGGCCGCGTGGCCATCGCCGGCGCTGCCACCTATGGCTGCGGCGAGGCACCCGGCATGGACGACATGACGCTGCTGGTGCGCGCCGCGCACGCGGCCGTGGCCGACGCGGGCCTGACCATGCAGGACATCGACGGCCTGGCCACCTGCAGCGTCAACGCCAGCATGTGGACCATGCCGGTCATCGAGCATCTGGGCATCAACCCGACCTATGTGGACGGCACCATGATCGGCGGCAGCAGCTTCATCGCCCACTTGCTGCCGGCGATCCGTGCGCTGGAGGCCGGCCAGTGCAAGGCCGTGCTGGTGTGTTACGGCAGCGCGCAGCGCTCGGCCACCTTCGGCCGCAAGGAAGGCGTGGCCGCGCGGCGCTTCCTGGACCCACAACCCTACGAGCACCCCTATGAGCCGGTGTTGCCCGTCGCCGCCTACGCGCTGGCCGCTGCGCGCCACATGCATGAATTTGGCACCACACGCACGCAGCTGGCCGAGGTGGCCGTGGCTGCGCGCGCCTGGGCGCAGATGAATCCCGAGGCCTTCATGCGCGATCCGCTCACCATCGAGGACGTGCTCTCGGCCCGGCCCATCGCCAGCCCGCTGTCTGTGCGCGACTGCTGCCTGGTGACGGACGGCGGCGGCGCCATCGTGCTCACCCGTGCCGACCGCGCGCGTGACCTGCCCAAGCCGCCGGTCTATGTGCTGGGCAATGCCACGGCGATCTGGAACCGCCAGATCTCGTGCATGCCCGACCTGACCACAACGGCCGCCGCGCAATCGGGCGCCCAGGCCTTCGCCATGGCGGGGCTGCGCGCGGCCGACATGGACATGGCCCAGGTGTACGACGCCTTCACCATCAACACCATCCTGTTCCTGGAAGACCTGGGCTTTTGCGCCAAGGGCGAAGGCGGCGCCTTCGTGCAGGGTGGCGGCATCGCGCCCGGCGGGCGCCTGGCCGTCAACACCAATGGCGGCGGCCTGTCGTGCGTGCACCCTGGCATGTACGGCATCTTTGCGCTGATCGAGGCCGTGCGCCAGCTGCGCGGCGAGGCCGGCGCACGCCAGCTCAGCCAACACCGCACGGCCGTGGTGCATGGCAACGGCGGCACGCTGTCGAGCCAATCCACCGCCGTGCTCGGCACGGCCGAAGCCCTTTGAATATTGAAAGAAACCGATCATGATCCGCGACCCAGAAACCCTTGAAGCCCTGCTCGACAGCGTGCGCCGATTCGTGCGCGAGCGCCTGGTACCAGCAGAGAACGAAGTGTCCGAGACCGACGAGATTCCCGGTTCAATAGTGCAGGAGATGCGCAACCTCGGCCTGTTCGGAATGACCATTCCCGAGCAGTTCGGTGGTCTGGAGCTGACCATGGAGGAAGAGTGCCGCGTGCTGCTGGAGCTGTGCCAGACCGCGCCGGCCTTCCGCTCCATCATCGGCACCACGGTGGGCATTGGCTCGCAGGGCATCCTGATGGACGGCACGCCCGAGCAGCAGGCCCAGTGGCTGCCCAAGCTGGCCACGGGCGAGGTGATTGCCTCGTTCGCACTGACCGAGCCCGAGGCCGGATCGGACGCGGCATCGCTGCGCACCACGGCCATCCGCGACGGCGACCACTACATCGTCAACGGCACCAAGCGCTACATCACAAACGCTCCGCACGCCGGCATGTTCACGCTGATGGCGCGTACCAATCCCGAGGACAAGGGCGCGGGCGGCGTGTCGTCTTTCATCGTGGACGCCAAGAGCCCTGGCATCAGCTTCGGCAAATACGACAAGAAAATGGGGCAGCGCGGCGCCCATACCTGCGACGTGATCTTCGATAACGTCAAGGTGCCCGCCGCGAACCTGATCGGCCTGAAGGAAGGTCAGGGCTTCAAGACCGCGATGAAGGTGCTGGAAAAAGGCCGCATCCACATTGCCGCGGTGGCCGTGGGCGTGGCCAAGCGCATGCTGCGCGATGCGCTGCAGTATGCGCTGGAGCGCAAGCAGTTCGGCCAGGCGATTTGCGACTTCCAGCTGGTGCAGGCCATGCTGGCCGACAGCCAGGCCGAGCTGTACGCGGCCGAGTGCATGACCATCGACGCCGCGCGTCGCCGCGACGACGGGCACAACGTCTCCACCGAGGCCTCGTGCGCCAAGATGTTCGCCACCGAGATGTGCGGCCGCGTGGCCGACCGGGCAGTGCAGATCCTGGGCGGCGCCGGCTACATGGCCGAGTACGGCATCGAGCGCTTCTACCGCGACGTGCGCCTGTTCCGCCTGTACGAGGGCACGACGCAGATCCAGCAGATCATCATTGCGCGCAACATGGTGCGCGAGGCACGCAACGCATGAGCGGCATGGGCGCAGCGCCAGGCGCGGTGCAAGACCTGGCGCGCGACGAGCCGCACGGCGGTGCATGGCACAACGGTGCGGCGCCGCCCGACCGCAGCGCATTCATGCGCCTGATCGGTGCCGCCCAGGTGCCTGCGCCGCCAGGCAAGGTGCATGTGCGCCTGCCGCACCTGCGCGAAGAGCTGCTCAACCAGCTGCCGGCCGCGCACGGCGGCGTGATCATGACGCTGCTGGATTCGGTGATGTCGCGCGCTGCCGGCCAGCTGCCGGATGCGCCCTCGCAAACCGCTGTGACGGTGGAGATGTCCAGCCGCTTTCATCGCCCGGCACGCGGCGCGCTGCTGGCTGAGGGCTGGGTGGTGCACGCCACGCGCAGCCTGTGCAGCTGTGCGGGCCAGCTGATCGACGAGCAGGGCCAGGTGGTGGCCACGGCCAGTGGCACTTTCAAGTACTGGCTGGCGCCGACAACCTGGAAGTCATTGGAGTAAAAATATAGCAAAAAGTGGCTCTAGCCCTTGTAAATCAAGCGCCACAAGCTATCAATTAAGAAGCGTCACTTCAACTGCAATTGCCCTTGGGCATCGGCCACCAGCAGCTCCACCAGCTCCTGCGCAAAGCTGGGCAGGGCCTCCAGGCTGCGCACGCAGATCTGCATCTCGCGCACCGACCAGGCATCCGACAGCGGCACGATGGCGATGTCCATGGCCTGCGCGTGGCGGCTGGCGGCGGACTCGGGCAGCACCCCAACGCCCACGCCAGACTCGATCATGCGGCAGGCGGTCTCGAAGTTGCCGACCTGGATGCGCAGCTTGATCGGGCGGTGCAGCTGGTCGCTGGCCTGGCGCAAAAAGGCATGGATGGCGCTGGACTCGTGCAGGCCGACATAGTCGAGCTCCAGCGTGTCGGCAAAGTCGATCTGCATCTGACCGTCGAGCGCGTGGCCGCGCGGCACAACCAGCACCAGGCGGTCACGGTGGTAAGGAAGGGTTTCCAGGTTTTCTGTGCGTACCAGGCCGGCGACGATGCCAATGTCCGTCTGCCCCTCGGTCACGGCGCGCACGATGTCGTGGGACAGGCGTTCGCGCAGGTCGATGTTCACATCCGGATTGCGACGCAGGTAAAGGCGCAGCACCGGCGGCAGGAACTCGCCCAGCGAGGTGGTGTTGCCAAACACGCGCACATGGCCCTTGATGCCACGCACGTACTCCTGCATGTCTCCGCGCAAGTGTTCGATCTGGCCCAGCACCATGCGCGCATGGGTCACAAAGGCCTGGCCCGGGGGCGTCAGCGTCACGCCCTGGCTGGTGCGGTACAGCAGCTTGGTGCCAATGCTCTCCTCCAGGTTTTTGATGCGCGTGCTCGCGGCAGGCAAGGAAATAAAAGACAACTCCGCTCCGCGCGTCATGCTGTTTGCTTCAGCAATGCGCACCATCAAACGCAGATCCACAAGATCGAAATGCATGGCCATGCACGCATTGTAGGAAAGCCCGCCCCCTCCACGTCGCCCCAGCCATGGCGCGCACAAACGCCGTCTTCAAAAATAGCAAAGCCGCCCCAGGCGCAGCCGCCATAGGATGGCGACCTTGCCTGCCAGGTGCAGGCCCATCGATAGGCACCACTGAAAGACGCCATGACCGCCAGCGACCACGTCACCGCCCCTGCCTCCCCCGCCCCGCACGGTGCGGCCCCGCAACGCCCCGGCGCCCTGAGCCACCTGCGCGTACTCGACCTCTCGCGCGTGCTCGCAGGTCCCTGGTGCACCCAGAACCTGGCCGACATGGGCGCCGACGTGATCAAGATCGAAAAGCCCGGCGAGGGCGATGACACGCGCCACTGGGGCCCGCCCTTTTTTGCCGATGCAGCCGGCACGCCCACGGACAACGCCTGCTACTTTGCTGCCTGCAACCGCAACAAGCGCTCCGTCACGGTGGACATGGCCACGCCCGAGGGCCAGGAACTCATCCGCGAACTGGCCTGCCAAAGCGATGTGCTGGTGGAAAACTTCAAGACCGGCGGCCTGGCGCGCTACGGCCTGGATTACACGAGCCTGAGCCGTCTCAACCCGCGCCTGATCTACTGCTCGGTCACGGGCTTTGGCCAGACCGGGCCGTACGCTCCGCGCGCCGGCTACGACCTGCTCGTGCAGGCCATGAGCGGACTCATGAGCATCACCGGCCACGCCGACTCCGAGCCCGGCGGCGGCCCTTTGCGCGTGGGCGTGGCAGTCATCGACCTGTTCACCGGCATGTACGCCACCAGCGCCATTCTCAGCGCCGTGGAAGCGCGGCACCACACGGGCCGCGGCCAGCACATCGACATGGCACTGCTGGACGTGGCCATGGCCATCCTGGCCAACCAGGGCGCGGGTTACCTCAACACCGGCAACGTGCCCCAGCGCCAAGGCAACACGCACCCCAGCGTGGTGCCCTACCAGGACTTCCCCACGGCCGACGGCAACATGCTGCTGGCCATCGGCAACGACGGGCAATTCGCACGCTTTTGCGAAGCCGCTGGCGTGGACTGGGCCCACGATGCGCGCTTTGCCACCAATGCCGGTCGCGTCACGCACCGCACCACCCTCATACCCATGATGGCCGCACTCACGCGCACACGGCCCACGGCCGAATGGATCGGCCTGCTAGAAGACAAGGCCGTGCCCTGCGGCCCCATCAACCATATCGGCCAGGCCTTCGACGACCCCCAGGTGCAGCACCGGGGCCTGCGCGTGGAGCAAGACCGTTACCCGGGCGAGCAGCCGCCAGCGGGCGAACACATCAACCGCGTGGTGACCACGGCCAGCCCGATGCGCCTGTCGGACACACCGCCCACGCTGCGCCATGCACCGCCGGCCCTGGGCCAACATACCGAGCAAGTGCTGCGCGAACAATTGGGCGTGGACGCACAGCGCCTGGCCGCCCTGCGCGCCAAGGGCGTGGTGTAGTTGTGTAGGGTTCTGGGATGCCGCAGCCCACAGGGCGCCAGCGCGGAATGCACAGCACGACCGCTGGCAAGATGGGCACTGGCCGTTTCGGCCCACCCCACCAATACGCTTCCAAATTCATAGCTGCCAGCGCTTGTATTGGTTAGGCCGGCGGCACCGGCCCCACGGGCTCGGGCGGCAGCACGCCGCGCTGGGCCATGCAAAACGGCTGCACGCACGCAGCCCGCGTGGCATACGGGCAGCCCACGGTTTCGCACAGGCCCGATGCGCCATTGCGCGCACGCTCGTCCTCACGCGGCACCTGGCCGCTGGCTTGCAGCACGGCCATCTGGGTCCATGGGTCCAGGCGCCCCGTGGCCTGCTGCAGCATGTCGCGGCCGTACACGGTGGCGGCCAGTTGCGGCTGCAGGTCCAGCACCAGCAGCGCGCTGGTGCGCGGCGCGGCGGCATCCATGCCCTGCAGCACCAAGGCCACCACGCCCGACTGCAGCGCCTGCCCGCCCCCGGCGAAAGGCGCCTGCAATGCGCCCGCTGCACTGGACTTCGCCACCACCGCGCCGGCCGCTGGCGGTGCCTGGGCTGCCAGCCAGGGCACCGGCGCGCGCAAGGTCATCGCCAAGCCGCGCGGCCCCTCGGGCGTCAACACCACGCCCTGGCGCACCAGCCAGGTCTGCAACGGCGGCTGGTCGGAATCCAGCGCGCCACTCTCCAAAGCCTGGGCCATTCCGATGGGCCACGGTTGCGCGGCTACGACGCGCTGCGGAACGCCTGCTTGCGCCGTCACCTGCGCCACCAGCGCGCTGACCAGGCGTAACAGCTGTGCGCCCAGCCCTGACGCGGGCCAGGCCGTGCCGCCCACGCCAGAAGAAGCCGCTGATGCTGTCGCGCTGCCAGGAGCCGCCGGGGCACCACTGGGCAGCGCCGTTGGCGCAGCGGGCAACGCACCATCACTCCGCGTGCCCTGCAAGCTGCCATTGGCCGAACCACCCCGCAGTTCAAACCCCGCCGCCAGTTGCTCACGCGCCTGGGGCGAGATGCTGGCCTTGTCGGCCGGTGCAGGCAGCGGCCCGGCGGGTGGACTGGGTGATGAAACCGAGGGCGGCGGCGCGCTAGGGTCGGCCCCTGGCAGCAGTGGGGGTGCAGCGACGGGCTTTTGCTTGTCGAGCCCGAGTAACGCCGTCTGCCGCTGCGACGCCGCCTCGGCGAGGAACTGGGCCACGGGAGGCAAGGCGGAGCGAGAGGGGTCGATGGGGAGGGCCATGCGGGATTCTGAAGCGAATCAACCGCAGTGAACAGACCGTTCAGGCCAACATCGCAGGCTCAGTATTCCCCACAACAGGCTGCGACTCCATCACCTTCGCCAACAACGCCCCGCTATACCGCCCAGCCAGCGGTATCCACACGCGCACCGGGCTGCCCTGCGCCACGGCCACGCTCTGGCCTTCCACGTTGCGCATCTCCTGCAGCCGCACAGTGACATTCCCACTCGGGTGCACCACCTCAATCAGGTCGCCCACGGCAAAGTGGTTTTTCGTCTCCACCTGCACCCAGTCGCCCTGCAAACCCACTTCGGCCTGGCCTTCGGCGCCCAGCACCTCGCCCACATACTGGCTGCGCTGCGTGGCCGAGTGGCCGTTGATGTAGTTCTGGTAATCGTTGCTGGGGCGGCGCTCCAGCAGGCCGCCGGTATAGCCGCGGTTAGAGAGGCCCTCCAGCTCAATCAGCAGCTCGGGGTTGAAGGGGCGCCCGGCCACGGCGTCGTCGATGGCGCGGCGGTACACCTGCGCGGTGCGGGCAACGTAGTACAGGCTCTTGGTGCGGCCTTCGATCTTGAGCGAATCGACGCCGATCTGAGCCAGGCGCGCCACATGCTCCACCGCACGCAGGTCCTTGCTGTTCATGATGTACGTGCCGTGCTCGTCTTCCATGATGGGCATCATCTGCCCAGGGCGGCCCGCTTCTTCGATCAGGTAGACCTTGTCGGCCTTGGGGTGGCGCTCGCCGCTGCCGGTGGTCGATGCAAAGGCTTGTTCAGCCTTTTGCTGCGCGGCCTCGAAGTTGAAGTCGCCTTCCATCTTTTGCGCAATGGCTTCGCCCGTGGTGGGGTCGATGTCGGCGTCGTGCGTGGCGTAGTTCCAGCGGCAGGCGTTGGTGCAGGTGCCCTGGTTGGGGTCGCGGTGGTTGAAGTAGCCGCTGAGCAAACAGCGGCCCGAATACGCAATGCACAGCGCGCCGTGCACGAACACTTCCAGCTCCATGTCGGGGCATTCCTGGCGGATTTTCTCGATCTCGTCCAGGCTGAGTTCGCGCGAGAGGATGACGCGCTCCACGCCCATCTTTTGCCAGAACTTCACGGCCGCCCAGTTGGTGGTGTTGGCCTGCACCGAGAGGTGCACCACCTGCTCGGGCCACTTTTCCTTGACCATCATGATCAGGCCCGCGTCGGCCATGATGAGGGCGTCGGGTTGGCAGTCGATCACGGGCTCGATGTCGCGCAGGTAGGTGCGGATCTTGTCGTTGTGCGCGATCAGGTTGCTGGTGACAAAGAACTTCTTGCCGCGCGCGTGGGCCTCGTCAATGCCTTGCTTGATCTGCTCCAAGCGGAACTCGTTGTTGCGCGCGCGCAAGGAATAGCGCGGCTGGCCTGCGTACACCGCGTCGGCGCCAAAGTCGTAGGCGGCGCGCATCTTGTCGAGCGAGCCAGCGGGCAGGAGGAGTTCGGGGGCTTTGAGCGTGGTCATGGGGTGGCCCTGTCTAAAAATCGTGGTGGTCAGGTTCAGCGGGGCATCACCGACAGGCCCGCGAGGGTACCCACGGGCTGCGCGGGCAATTCTTCGGCATCGAATGCCTTGTCGCCATCGGCATCGGCCAAACCGTTCGGCACCAGCCCTTTGAAGTCAAACTGGCGCGGGTCCATGAAGTGCGAGGGCACCAGGTTGCGCAGCGCCACGGCCATGTTCTCGATGCGGCCGGGGTAGAGCTGCTGCCAGTCGCGCAGCATCTGCCCGATCTGCTTGCGCTGCAGGTTCTCCTGGCTGCCGCACAGCGTGCAGGGGATGATGGGGAAGTTGCGGTGCTCGGCCCAGCGGGTCAGGTCGTCTTCGGCCACATAGGCATGAGGTGATCGCCCCGGTCGCTTTGCACCTTGGGCGGCATGCCCTTGAGCTTGCCGCCGAAGAACATGTTGAGGAAGAACGTCTGCAGCATGTCGTCGCGGTGGTGGCCCAAAGCGATCTTGGTGGCCCCCAGCTCGTCGGCCACGCGGTACAGAATGCCCCGGCGCAGGCGGCTGCACAGGCTGCACATGGTTTTGCCCTCGGGGATGTGCTCTTTGACGACGCTGTAGGTGTCCTGCGTTTCGATGTGGAACGGCACGCCCACCTTCGCCAAATATTCAGGCAGCACATGGGCCGGAAAGCCGGGCTGCTTCTGGTCGAGGTTGACGGCGATCAGCTCGAAGCGGCTGCCATTGCGCTGCTGCAGCATGCGCAGCACGTCCAGCATGCCGTAGCTGTCTTTGCCGCCCGAGACGCACACCATCACCTTGTCGCCGTCTTCAATCAGGCCGAAGTCGGTGATCGCCTGGGCCACCTGGCGCACCAGGCGCTTTTCGAGCTTGAGCGCGGCGTGGCTGCGTCCCTCATCGGCTTGCGCCATGACTGGCTCTTTGTCGCCGCGCAGGGTGGAAGGTGGGTCTGTGGTCATGAGAAGCAGGGCAGGTGAAACCGCCTCGAAGCTACAAGCAGTGCGTAGCCCGACGCATCGCTCGCTTGCCTAAGGGGTCGTGCGAGCGGGTTGATATGACGGCTACTCGGGGAGGGGCACGATTTTCCTACATTTCGTTTTCGAGCTACCTCGCGCCGGACAGGCTCTCGCGTCAGATGGCCGGGACATCTTTCGCTCCGGACCGCTGATCTTTGCCTTTTGGGCACCCCCACTCGCAAAACGACATGCCCTGTCGCGGTGGATACCGACAATGGTTCCTCACCACCGGAGGAACACATGATTTGGATCTTCATCGCGCTCGTGCTAATCGCATTTGCTTTCAAGATTGCTTCGCTGATGGCTGCAGCGTCACTTTGGGCCTTGTGTGCCAAGGCAAGCTTTCTGGTCGCCCTTATCGCCTTCGGAATTTGGTCGGTGCGTCGGCTTAGTCGGAGGGGTGGCTGAAACAATTTGTGTCGCGATAATGCTCAGACTTTTCAAGGGAGGGACCGTCATGCTGTCTGTTTTGCGATTGAGCCCCATGGCCGCCGCGCTCGCAGGAATATATGGTGTGGTGAGCACCGTGGATCAGGTGAACTCGTTTTTCAACGAGCACATCGAACGTCTCAAGGCGTCCGACAACAAAATCATCGCCTCCACAGGACGCGTCTTGGAGGGCGCTAAATTCGGCTTCGGCTTGGGGTACGCGGGCTCGATAGCCATCCTGGCCGCCGGCCAGTTGCTGCTGGGCAATACGCTGGCTGCCGTGGCTGTTGTCGGAGGGGCCGTGGCCATGACCAATCCCATCGCCATGACCTGCGCCGCCGTGGGCGCTGTCTATTACGGCTGGGCTGCGCTGACGGAACACGAGCGTAGTGCCATCGTGGACCGGCTGGCCGAGGGGCTAGAGATGGGCACCGAGCTGATCCGCTCGCTGATCAGCTTCGCCATCCGCACGACCAACGAGCTGCTGAGTTCCAAGCAGCTGCAGGAATTTAAAACGTTCATTGCGAACCAGGCGGCGCAGTTTGGAAAATCGCTGTACGACGTTACCCATCAGATGGCGGATTTCGTCAAAAGTACGGCGATCAAAGCCGGAGATTTGACCGGCCAAGCTTTAACGAGCGCATCGTCGGCCGTGAAGGGTGCCGCGCGGTTGGCAGGCCAGGCTGCTGGAGACACGGCGACAAAGGTGGGGCAGTTGACGGGCAAAGCCGTAGAGAGCACGTCGTCTGCGGTGAAGACAGCCGCGTCATCGGTAAGTCAGGTCGCAGAGAAGACAGCGAGCACGGCAAAAGGCACCGCCAAAGCGGTGGGCCGAGCTGCAACGTTGGTGTCAAAGCGTTCTGGCCCCGCGCTCCCCGGTTTGCCGCTCATGTCCACGGTGGAGTTCAAGGATGTGGACGGCAGCCCAGAAAAGACGCCCTGACTACCGCTCAACCCGTGCTGGCACGCCAGCATGCTACTTGCCATGCCTACACACGAGACCCTCGCGAGCCGGCTCGCCTCCCTGCTGACGAAGCTAAACCAAGGGGAAGCGCTCCGGCCGGCAGAGCTGGCTGAAGAGTTCGGCGTGAGTCTTCGCACCATCCAGCGCGACATCCGTGTAAGACTTTCGCACCTCGCATTGGAGAAGAAGAACGGCGCCTACGTGGGCTCGCCCCAGCAGTTCGGAAAGCTGTCGCTGACCGATGTAATGCGCTTTGCCGAAAAGGTCGGCCTCGCGCAGCTCCACGCCGATCTCCCCAGGCTGATCCAGGATGCGGTGAATGAATCTGATACGGGAGCGGTCTGGCGCATCCAAGGCCCGGAGTATGAAGAGCCTAGGCTGGCGACACGCCACTTTGAAGCGCTGCAGTTGGCGATCAAAGAACAGCGGCTGGTGCAGCTGAGCTACGCCGGGCCCACGGCCGTGGGCAGCGCCGTTGTCGAACCGTATCGGCTGTTGAACAAGGGCGGCATTTGGTATTTGGCCGCTCGCTCTCGGAGCCGGCCGCGGACATTCAGCTTGGCCCGCATCGGCACGCTCAGTGTGCTGGACCAAACATTCCAGCCCGACGCTGACTTTGTGCAGCGACTGGATACCGACGAAGGCATCTGGATCACCGACGCCCCCATGGAGGTTATCCTGCTTGTGGACGCTGCAGCCGCGCCCTACTTTCGACGGCGCAAGCTGATTCCACACCAGCAGATTGAGCGGGAGATGCCGGATGGCACTCTCACCGTGCGCTCACGCGTCCATCATGTGAACGAGATCGTTCCCATCGTCCGGTACTGGATCCCACACGTGGCCATCGTCGAGCCTGCATCCCTGCAGGCGACCATGGTGCGTGAACTGAGTACCTACGCCAGCCGGTATCCGGAACCGGACGCTGTTACGCCTGCGCAGCCAACGCCGTGAACCGCCCTCCGCCAGCCACATAGCGCGCAGGGACGTCCCGCACCTTCGCACTGATGGCCCCAATGTGGTCCGGCGTGGTGCCGCAGCAGCCACCCAGGATGTTGACCAGCCCCTCGGCCGCGAACTCGTGCACCAGGCGGCTGGTGATTTCGGGCGTTTCGTCAAAACCGGTGTCGCTCATGGGGTTGGGCAGGCCGGCGTTGGGGTAGCAGCTGATGGCCACCCGGTTCAGCTCCTGGATGTAGGGGCGCATCAGCGTGGCGCCCAGCGCGCAGTTCAGGCCAATAGCCAAGGGACGCGCATGGCGCACGCTGTGCCAGAAGGCGGTGACGGTCTGGCCCGACAGGATGCGGCCCGAGGCGTCGGTGACGGTGCCGCTGATGATGAGCGGCAGACGCTCGCCGCTCTTTTCAAAGAACTCGTCGATGGCGAACAGCGCGGCCTTGGCGTTGAGCGTGTCGAAGATCGTCTCGACCAGCAACACATCGGCGCCACCCTCGACCAGCGCCTCGACCTGCTCGTAATAGGCCGCACGTAGCTGCTCGAAGTCGACATTGCGCGCTCCGGGATCGTTCACGTCGGGGCTGATGCTGGCCGTCTTGGGCGTGGGGCCCAGGGCGCCGGCCACAAAGCGCGGCTTGTCGGGCGTGCTGTATTTGTCGCAGGCGGCACGCGCCAGCTGGGCCGATTTGAGGTTCATCTCGCGCGCCAGGTGGGCCATCTTGTAGTCCTCCTGCGCGACGGTGGTGGCGCCGAAGGTGTTGGTCTCGATCAGGTCAGCGCCCGCAGCCAGATAGCGCTCATGGATGTCGCGGATCACGTCGGGCCGCGTGATGCTGAGCAACTCGTTGTTGCCCTTCACGTCGCGCGGAAAGTCCTTGAAGCGGTCGCCCGCGCCGTCTGGCCCGGTGTAGCCCTCGCCCCGGTACTGGGCCTCGCCCAGCTTGAAGCGCTGGATCATGGTGCCCATGGCGCCGTCGAGGATGACGATGCGTTGGGCGAGGATGGCGGGCAGTTGCGCGGCGCGGGTG
>LNAP01003837.1_pt1 | contig 15145 bp, 14 predicted proteins | sample 602601 | NCBI WGS metagenome assembly LNAP01 (sample SAMN02440304, study PRJNA202911) | soil metagenome | biome: Subtropical and temperate rainforests or woodlands; isolation source: soil samples (1 kg each in a 20% v/v slurry with milli Q water) were... ...
TTCGTCGGCACAGCCATGCGGCGAACCTTTCGCCGGTAAACTACGAACAGCAATACTTTTCTGAGGCAACGAACTGTCTATAAAAGTCTGGCCGATTCAGTCACACGATCGGTGCTCCAGGTCATGACAGGAATACGGTTGTTCAAAGCCCAGCGATAGCACTGGTCACGGTCTGCATGCTCAATGACCGCACGAACGATGGGGTGCCAGCCTTTGTAATCTTCGTCCAGCTCGCTCCAAGGCTTTTTCGTCGTCCAGGACTCATCTTCCCAAGGACGCTCGACACAGCCAACGAAGTTAAGCAACGTGCCCGAACGCATGTAATACATCACGGCATGGTTGTCTGGTCCACACCAGATTGATGACACCAGATCAGGACGCAATTCTTCAGGAATACGTTCTGTAGGAACCGTCAAACGCCATGCTACCTGACCGGTGAAAATTGGAGGCTCGGTATCAATCACGTGCTTGCGTACGACCGACTTGATCCCGTCAGCACCCACCAGCAAATCGGCCTGCACCGTCGAACCATCATCAAACGTCACCGATACGCCATCGGCGCTTTCTTTAAAGTCAACCGCGCGTCGACCCAGATGAATACAGTCTTTATCCAGATCCTGAACCGCTTTCAACAACCCCTTGTGCAAGTCAACGCGGTGAATCTGGTAGTACGGCGAACCATGCAGCTCTTCGTGGGTTTTACCCAGAGGAATCGTGTGAAGAATTTCACCATCATCAAAGCGACGGAACTCGAACGCCTTGGGCTTGACCGACACAGCTTCCATGTGCTCATGCAGGCCCAGATAATCAAGCACCTTGACCGCATTAGCGCTCATCTGCACCGCAGCGCCCACCTCGCCCAACTCGGGTGCCTGCTCGTAAACCTGAACCTTATGGCCACCCGAGTTCGACAGTTAAAAGCGTAAGCCGTTGATTTATATAGTACCCGCTTAAAAACGCTCCACTACAAATTGAGGTATTGGATGTCGGCTGTTGGAACTCGACAATATTGCCGCCTGCTCACTGTCGATTTTCGACAGTCCCTTGACGGGCTCATGGCCTTCAAAGGCCACCTGATGGGTCTGAATTCGGCGCAGCAGCCATAGTGCCCGATCTGGCGATCCTACGTCGGGCACGGGTGTCTCTCGTAGTCTGGCCCGCATGACTCGCGCCAGCACCAAGGCGATAAAGCAAATATAAGCATGTGCCCGGATGCGATCGGGCAATCGATGGTAGACCGGCCCGATCTCGATATCCGACTTGAGCATCTTGAAGCCGCGTTCGATATCGGCCAGTGATTTGTAGCGCGCGATGACCTCAGAGGCCGTCAAGTCTGGCGTATTGGTCACCAGCAGCAATTTGCCATCCATGGCCCGAGCCAGCGCCAAGGCGTTTTGGTCGATGTCATAGGTGAACAACTCGCTTTTGAGATCGACCCGGATGATGCGCCGCAGACGCTGCTCGGCAACCTCGTGATAAAACCGCGCCCGCACACCGCCATCGGACAGCTTTCGGCCACGACTTCGCGCCCCTTCGTCCTGGGCGTCCAGCTTGCCGACCCATTGAGCGGCTTGGGCTTCCAGTTGTGCGATGGTGGCGTCACGTTCGGCCGTTTGTTCGGCGGCCCGGTGGCGATCATGCGCTACGACCAGGCGAAGATCGTTCCACTCAAGCTCACCGATCACCTCGGACTCATCAGTGCTTTGCGTCTTCTCGTTAAAAGGCGCCAGCAGTTCGGCAAACTCGTTGTAGCGACGGCCGGGAACGGCCAGAATGAACTCCAGCGGCTTGCCCGAAGGCAAGACAAGTTTGTGCAGATCTTCCAGGTTATCGAGCGAGAGCAAACCCCGGTCTGCCACGGCAATAACGCGCTTGATCGGGAAGCGCTCGAGCACCTTGAGCAAGGATGCCTTTAATGTGCTGACTTCGGCGGTATTTCCCGGGAAGACCTCGTGATACAGCGGAATACCTTCAGCGGTCTGGATCAGCCCGAGCATGAATTGACGCCCGATGCCGCCTTCCTTGGATTTGCCAAACCGGCGCAGATCGTCTTCGTCGTCGGTCAACCCTTGGGCACGAATGGTCGTCATGTCGTAAAAAACCACCGAGAGCTCGTCATTGACCAAGGGGCGTACCGCGTCGGCCAGCACCTGATCAATGACGTCTTTATGCTCGACCAAAGCATCCATGGCGCGCAACAAGTGTTGATGGCTGACGGCGTCAAGCGCCATGTCCGGAAGGCTGACCGTTTGTGCCCAGCGTAACGTCCCCAGTTTGGAGTCGGCATCGCATAACCGATTCATGACCATCAAGCGCAATAAGGCTTCGAGATCGATGCGGTGACGACTGCGTTGACCCAGGACCAGGCGCAGGCGATCAAGACCGAGCTGCTTCCAGATGACGGTGAGCGCCCAAACATCCCCCAGGCTGCGAGCCGCTTCAAACTGGGCGGTTGATAGCAGGCTGGTAGTGTTGCCTGCCGGTTGCCCGGATGCCTTGAGCAGGGCGGCAAGGATGGCGTTGGCCTGACTGGAGGATTCGTCGAGCCGACCCAGGTTCGCGACAACGCGCTGACGCGGCTTGCCCTGTTCGTTGCGGTAAGACTCAGCCAGCTGAACGTAGCTTTTGTCGCCTGAGCGGGTGATTTTGATGTACATGGCGCAATTTTAGCACAACAGCCATTAGATGCCAATACATTAAATATATAAATTGCCAGTACAAGTAGAGTTGTTCAGAGTTTCAAGAGCATTGATTCAAAAGGAAAACAAGCAAAGAAAAACCGCCCGAAGGCGGCAAACTGTCGAACTCTGGTGGCCAGCCTTAAGCAAACACGCCGCAGCAGCCATGCCCCCGATACCACCACCAATAATTACGATATTCATTCGCTCACCCCAGGTTTTTTAGTTAGCAAACCATATAAAAAAACAGTCCGACCCGACCACACGCTATTTAAATCAGTGATGGCATGGATTTGGTTAGCATACTAATCAATTGGAGAAATTTTTTCAAGCGTAAAAACGAAAGCAGTAGACCTTGAATAGATTTGGAACCCGTAAAACAATCACAGGTAAACTCGTCAGAATACGCAAACCAGCGCCAATAACCCGAAACACGCATGGCGTGCAACTGAGTGTAGAAGTGATCGACATTGACTGCCCAAGCTACCGCAAGGTCAATCTAGGATAGATTTCTCAGCAGCCGGATAATTTTCAGCAGCATTTGCAGCGCACTATGTCACCTCAGGACGCTGCCGGGATATCGGGCTGTGGCATCTGGAATGGCCCCTGCGGGGCTGCTCGCCCAGAAAACATGAACAGCAGCCACTAAACCGTTTCAAAGTTTTGAATAAAGTCTTCTGGAATATCAGGACCCCACACATAGATGGAGTCCTCAGGCAGAAAATTACCTGAGGGCCAATCGAAGGTACTAGGAACGTGATCAATGTCGAAAGAGTATTCCGCATAGCTACCCCAAGGATCGCGGACATACCGGAAATAATTCGATCCAAGTACATGCCTACCCATCCCCCAGCCACGATCGTAGCCAGCTTGAATCATTTGCTGCATGCCCAGACCCACATCATCGAACGATGAAACATCCCAACTGCTATGATGAAGACCGTAACCTTCTGATACTGCCAACGCTAGCAAATGATGATCGCTGCCATGGGGCGTATGCAAAAATGCAATCGCAAAATCAGAGCGGTCCGACAAGCGTAACCCTAGTACATCAAGATAAAACGCCATGCTGCGCTCAACATCCGCAGTAAAGGTCAGAATGTGCGACAGATGGCGTGGTCGAACTTGTGTGACCTGGCTACGTTGAGGTGCCCTGCCTTTATTACAGTGTTGCACCGGAAAATGACTTCTGGATTTCACGCTGGGTGAACATTTCGCGGCAACACGCAGTCGCTGAGCCAATCCATCCGGCCCTTCAAACCAAAGCCCATCAGAATCGTTGATTGCTTGAGCCATCGCCGGCGCCTCAATCAATCGGACACCCTTCGCCTTTAGATGGGCCTCGAAAGCTGTCCAATCATCGTGGTAAATACCCCAGGTCAACCACTGTAATCGCTTGTTCTGACCTGACTGATAAATACGCGCCCAGCGGTGGGGGTTATTGTCGGTGTATAGACCAAGCCAGCCATTTTCATCTTTAACGTCCAAACCAAACGCCGTATAGAAGCGTTTGGCTTCCTCAAGTTGAGGAACGCTGTAAACGAATTCGTCAACAGAATGTACGGCTAAAACACCAGGCCTGCGGGTCTGCACTGGAAAACTTCTCATGAACATGTCTCCTGATTCTTTCGTGCGCATCTATTGTTCTGAGCGCTTACAGCGACATGAGCCGATACATGTACGGAACATGCCGCTTGAAATAAAACAACAAGCCCGAATTAAATGACCCTTTGAGTTTGGGTCCCCAACTTGTCGATACTCAAGGTCATAACGTCACCTCGCGCTAAAAACCGGGGAGGTTTCATGCCTAAACCGACACCCTGCGGCGTGCCAGTAATAACGACATCGCCAGGTAACAACGTCATGAACTGGCTTAAGTAAGACACAATCGTGGCAACAGGAAAAATCATGTCAGCCGTATTACTTTGTTGACGGATTTCACCGTTGACTTTAAGTGTCATTTCAAGTGCATGCGGGTTTGGCACCTCATCCTTTGTGACCAGCCAGGGCCCGAGCGGGCCGAAAGTTTCAAAACTTTTCCCTTTTCCCCACTGCCCGTTACGCTTGATTTGCCAATGACGCTCAGAAACGTCATTCGCCAAACAATAGCCCGCAACAAAATCCAGCGCGCTGGCCTCGTCGATCTTGTTCGCTACCGATCCCATGACAATGCCTAACTCGATTTCCCAATCCAGCTCTTGCGCATTTTCAGGCATGACAATGTCATCATTTGCACCGCTGAGCGACGTGATCGCTTTCGTGAACACAACGGGCTCTTCTGGTATGGGCAATCCAGACTCTTCGGCGTGCTTCTTGTAGTTCAAACCAATCGCAACAAACTGTCGCACACCAGCAATCGGCACACCGAAGCGGACTGGCTCACTGACCAAGGGCATCTGCTCAAGGTCAATTGCCTTCAGTGCCTGCAATTTTCCTGGCGTCAACCACTCTGGAGAAAAATCATCAACCAATAAAGATAAGTCGCGAAGATTCCCTTGCGCGTCAATTGCCCCCGGCTTTTCACTTCCTTTCTGACCGTACCGTACTAATTTCATATCAACACTCCGATTACATCCAACACAAAAACAAGCTGAGTCCCGCATGTCCACGGAAACACTCACCATAAAAACAAGACATCAAAACTTGACACCGTAATGACCCATCTAATTTTCGATACGCAACCGTTCGCTGAAATACTCGGCTGCAGGCGTCAAGGGCATGCCAAGTCGGCGAATAAAGACACTGCGCGGACTATTGACAGAGCAATCAATATCAATCGTGCTCAGGCCCAACGAAATGCCGAACTGAGCTAAGGGCTTGGGCACAAGCGCAACCAAATCGGAATGCTGAACCGCCAGAATGATGGTATGTATCGTTTTACAGAACATGGATACATGCGGCGAGGGTAAGCCATGCGCCATGAATAACTGACTGACCTCATCCGTCTGAGCCGTGGCTGCGCTAAGCCATCGCGCCGCCTGAAGGTCATGTAAAGACTGGGCCCCAAGCATCGGATGACCGGGACGAGCCAGAATAACTAGCGTGTTTTCGTAGAAGTGCTCGACAACCAGATCCCCATCAACCCCACCCTGAGGCTCAGGGCCAATATAAAAGTCAATGGACCCCTCTTTTAAACCTGTCTCGGCAATGAAGTACTGCCCTTCTATCAGCTCTAAAGTGACGTCAGGGAATTTTTTGTGAAACGATCGCAAGGCACCCGGCAAAAGCTTGGCGAGTGCTCCACTGGACAGACAGACCGATACTTTCCCGACGTAGCTGCCCTGCAGCTGCTGCAATTCGTCGCGCGCTCTCTGCAACTCATTCAGCGCCAAACTGGCCCTTTGAACGAAACGCTCTCCCATGGGGGTTAACAAAACACCGCGTGCATGCCGGTCAAACAGCACCGTACCGAGATCACGCTCAAGCTCATTAATGCTTCTGGAGATCGCAGACTGCGTCATGTTCAAATAACGGGCAGCCGCCCGAAAGCTGCCTTTATTGGCGACTGCGATCACATCTCGCAATTGATTAATCTTCACACGGCTTCCTTGCTAGGCTCTCATCGGCTTTGCCACCCCGAGCATTTGCTCGAGCAAGTCAGGGCGATCCAAAAGCACGTTCGCGTCACTGGCACAAACAACGCTGCCGTGATCCAGGACAATGGCGCAATCGCTGATATTCAAGATTACCTCGGGTTGCTGCTCGACAATAATGGCTGAAAGGCCTTCCGCCTTGGTGATCGTGACGATGGCATCCACAAGCTCCTCAACAATAATCGGTGCTAACCCTTCAAATGGCTCATCCAGAAGCAATAACCGTGGATTCAAAGTCAGTGCACGCCCTATGGCCAGCATCTGTTGCTCGCCCCCAGACAACTGGGATCCAAGGTTTGAGCGTCTTTCAGCAAGCCGTGGAAACATCTCGTAAACACGCTCGGCCCTCCAGGCCCGGTGAGCCGTCTTGTGCTTAGGCAACCGCTCCACTGCTGTCAGATTTTCGTGAACTGTCAGCGACTTGAATATATTGCGCTCTTGTGGCACCCAACCAACGCCGGCTGCAGCACGACGATGCGACGGCATGAGATGAAGCGGCTCACCCGAAAGATGAATACTTCCGGCATGCAAACGCGTCACCCCTGCAATGGTGTTGATCAACGTCGTTTTTCCTGTACCGTTGCGACCAAGCAAGGCTAACGTCTGCCCCTCTTCAAGACGCAACGCCACGTCAGTCAAGATAACGGCCTCGTCGTAACCTGCCGACAAACCCTGGATACTCAGTAACTCGGTCATACACCTCCCTCAAGACTTTTTCCCAAGTAAACCGACTTGACTTGCGGATCATTTGCGATTTCTCCCGGCGTACCTTCTGTCAAAATCGCGCCATTGACCAGGACGGTCAGATGGGTCGAAAAATTGAAGACCAGATCCATGTCGTGCTCAATAAGAAGCACTGAAACATCTGCAGGCAAATCAGAAACCGTCTGCAACAATTCTTCACGCTCACCTTCGGGGACACCCGCAACGGGCTCATCCAGCAAAAGTAACCTTGGCTGACATGCCAAAGCCACCGCAATTTCCATCAGGCGACGCTTACCGTAGGGCAGCTGGGACGTCGTCTTGCTGATAACATCCGTCAGCTTGAACTGCTCAAGCAACTGCTCGCAGCGCTCGACAACGCCGGAATGATGACCAAGTGGTCGCCACCAACTGTCACCAAGCCCCATTTGTCTTGAAACAACCATCGCCAGCGTTTCCAAAGGGGTCATCGTATTGAACAGCTGATTGATCTGGAACGTTCGTACCATCCCTCTTCCGACACGCTTGTGGGGGGCCAGGGTGGTGATGTCATTTCCATTAAGAAGAATATGACCTGTCGTCGGCGGAAACAGACCGGTAATCAGATTGATTAGGGTCGTTTTACCTGCACCATTAGGACCAATCAGCGCATGGCGCGCGCCTGCACGCACCACCAGATTGACATCATTCGTTGCCGTGATACCACCAAACTTTTTAACAAGGCCTTTAGTTTCAAGAACAATATTTTCGTTGCTCATGTTGCCCCACCTTTTTGCCGCAACCATGCCAACGGCGCTACCAAGCGCCCGCGATCTACAAGAACCAGCAGAACCAGGAAAAGACCGGCCCAGAAAATCCAGTATTGGGGCGTGATGTCGGAAATGACACTGTGCAGAATCTTGAATATCACGGCACCAATAATGCCACCGTAAAGCCAGCCCACCCCGCCAATCACCAAAATCAACAGAACATCAGCGGAACGCTCCAGCGAAAACACATCGAGCGAGACAAAACTGCTGGATTGCGTGAGAAGCGCGCCAGCCACCCCGGCAACGGCAGCAGACAGCGTATAAGATATTGCCAAAAAGGCAGTGACGGGAATACCAATTGCCTTTGCCCGGATGGGGTTATCTCGAATCGCTTTTAAACTGGCGCCAAAAGGCGAGTTGACTAACCGCTTATAAATGTAAAACAAAATGGTCAGCGCAACCAGCGAATAGACTGCCGCGGTTTTACCCTGAAGATCGAAATCGAAAATTCCCATGAGTGGGCCAATAGTTATGCCCTGCAAACCATCAGCACCACCCGTCAATCCATCAAACTTGTTCGCCATCTCAAACAAAATCAGCGACATCGCCAAAGTCACCATAAGCCGTGTTAGATCACTTCCACGGATAATGGTGAAAGAACAGATCAACCCGAGCAATGCTGTAGATAATGAAGCTACCAACAAACCGACAATCGGATCTGGGAATACATGCTTTGCAAATAGTCCCGCAACATAGGCGCCAAAGCCCAGAAAGGCCGCATGCCCCAAAGACACAATGCCTGTGAAGCCCAGAATCAAGTCCAGGGACAATGCAAAAAGCGCTACGACCGCAATCTCATTGATAAGCAACGCATACTGGCTCACGAAGAATGGCAAAGACAAAACAATGATCCAGAATGCTAGTTCCGCTTTGTTCCATCGAGCAGGCTTTATTAACAGCTCTTTAGCGATATTCATTTATTTTCCCTTTCGAACAAACAGGCCTTGAGGTCGCCAGATCAACATGAGAATCATCAAAACATAGACGACGAATGCACTAAGCTTAGGGACGTAATATTTGCCCATCACATCGGCAACACCCAGCAGCAATGCGGCCAGAAGAGGGCCAGTGACAGAAGAGGTTCCCCCGACTGCAACCACAATCAGAAAGTACACAATGAACTTGAGTGGGAAGGCTGGATCAAGACCCAGAATCTCCGCACCAAGTGCGCCTCCCAAGCCAGCCAGTCCACTACCTACTGCGAAAGTCACGGCAAATATCGCACTGGTATTCAGCCCCAATCCCCCAGCAACTCTCGGATCATCGACGGCAGCACGCAGGCGACTTCCAAATCTGGTCTTCGACAAAAAGTACTGAAGACTAATCGCCAGAATGGCGCAGACCAAAATAATGAAAAGCCGGTAATGCCCCATCCCCAGGGCACCGCCAAATAACTCAGTTCGACCACGCAGCCACTCAGGGAGCTGGACGATCTGATGCTGTGAACCCATAAAAAAGTCTGTGCCGGCAATCGCCATGAACGTCAGACCAATCGAGAACAAAACTTGCTGTAAATGGGGTTTGTTGTAAACCGGACGGTAAATGAAACGTTCGCAAATCACACCGATCAGGGCAACTGATACAAAAGCAATCAATAAACACCAAAGGAACGGAACGCCATAATTCTGCATCAGGGCTACCGTGATGTACCCGCCAGCCATCGCAAACGCACCGTGTGCGAGATTGATGAAATTCATCAATCCCATGGTGACTACCAGACCTACGGCCATGATGAAAAGCAGCATGCCATAGGCAATACCATCAAATAATAATGTAAACATAAGAATGAAACGCTCGGCCGACGAAGGTTGTTTTTATGTAGTGGCAGGCGTGAACGCAAAAGCTCGGCTGTCGTCACCCTTGCGTTCACTGATCATCAGTGACTACTACTTAGCCACTACAGGATCTTTGACGTCTTTGATCGTCTCGAACTCGATGTTGTAAAGCTCACCATCAACTTTTTCGACTTTTCGGATGTAGATGTTCTGGATCAGCTCGCGCGTGTCGGTATCGATTTTGAAGGGTCCACGAGGACTCTCGAATGTCAGGCTTTTCATGGCTTTAAGCAAAGCCTCGCCCCCTTGACCTTTAGAAACTTCGGCGCCTTCAAAAATCATACGCATCCCGTCATAGCCTTGGAGCGCCATGAAATTAGGACGTAAGCCGTTATTGGCTTTCTTGAAAGCTTCGACAAATTTGCGATTTTCTGGCGAATCATGCGCGACAGAGTAATGGTGTGAGGTGATAACACCCAAAGCCACGTCACCCATGCTATTCACAATATCGTCATCCGTGATGTCACCCGTTCCGATAAGACGAATGCCCGCTTTGTCCATACCGCGCTCTACAAACTGCTTCATCAAAGCTGCGTTAGCACCGGCAGGCACAAACACGAAAAGCGCATCAGGTTTTAAATCTCGGACCTTTTGCAAAAAAGGTGCAAAGTCCGGGCTTTGCAACGGAACTCTCAACTTTTCCAGGACTTGCCCACCAGCGGCCGTGAAGCGCTCTGAAAAATATTTTTCTGCGTCAGCGCCCGGGGCATAGTCTGAAACAAGGGTCACGACTTTGGTGATGCCGTTTTTCGGCGCCCACTCAGCCACACCTACCGCAGCTTGCGCTACCGTGAAGCTACTGCGCAGGACAAAAGGAGAAGCGCGAGTCACGCTTGAGCTCGCACCAGTCATGGTTACCATAGGCACTTTTGCCTTTGTAGCGACTGCCGCAGCAGCCAGTGCCGCTGGGGTAACCAAAAAACCCGCCAGCGCATCGACTTTGTCATTGACCACCAAGTCTTGTGTAAGGCGTCGGCTGACATCCGTCACACTGGTATCGTCTTTCAGGATAACTTCAACTTTCTTGCCAGCCACTTTGTCAGCATGCTCTGACAAATACAACCGTGCACCCAGCTCGGCCTGCTTGCCAATTGAAGAGAATGGCCCAGTCAAAGGCAAAACTAAGCCTATCTTGAAAACTTCCTGAGCATGTACGCCTCCGATCAAGCCTGCACTTAATCCAATACAACCCACCGCTTTCAACAACATTTTTTTCATGATGCTTGTCTCCGTTATTTATATGAACCTCTATCGAGGTATTTCACAGCAAGGTGGAACACCTTCCTCGAAGGAAAATGTCCAAATATTTTTAAACACCAGCAGCGCTTTGATGCAGCCGCCCACTTCATCAACACCCCTATAAATTCAAAACGAGCCGAGGTGACTTACACCCGGAAACACACACCATCATCGTCCGGTTTGCTGCATGTTCGTCAGGGCTATAAATCGAGTCGCGATGGTCGGGAGTGCCCTCGAGCACCTCGACTTCGCATGCGCCGCACACACCTTCTTTACAGCTGAACCCGATATCCACCTTGGCCTCGACCAGCACGTCGATTAACTTACGGCCAGCATCAACTGTCAGTGTTTGCCCTGATCGAAGCAAATCAACCTTATAGGTCTGTTGCTCCGCCAAATCCGGCGCATCAGACTTGACTGCAGCAAAGCGCTCGATATGGGCATTGGCATAGCCCAGATCACGGCAAACCTCTACGAAAGCATCCAGCATCGGTGCCGGACCACATGCGTAATAGTGATTCGATGGCCCACCGGCACACTCACCAAGCAAGCGCTTCAAGTCAGGAGGACCCTTTGCCTCGTCATCAAAATGAAGATGCGTCTTGACCTGAAACTGCCGGATTTTATCAAGGAATGCTGCACTTTCACGAGACCGGCAGAAATACATTACCTCAAATGATCGTTCTAACTGGCGCAAGCGATGCATCATCGACAGCAGAGGCGTCACTCCAATACCACCGACAACCAAAACCGTATGCGGTGCATCTTCAACCAGAGGGAAGTTGTTGCGGGGAAGACCAATCTCAAGCGTATCCCCCTCGCGCACGGTGTCATGAACATGAAGAGAACCCCCTCGACTGGAAGGATCACGGAGCACACCTATCAAGTACCTGTTGTGCTCCTTTGGCGAATTCGCCAGAGAGTAGCTCCGGATCATGCCATTAGAGAGGTGCAAGTCAATATGTGCCCCCGCATTGAAGGAGGGCAGGCTGTCTTCGTTGCACGGACGCAAGTCAAGGCTGATCACATCTTTAGCCTCTTGCTTGATGCTATGAACAACGACAGTTTTCGTAATACTCATGATTAATATTCTGATGTTGACTGCAGCACCCAGGGTTCTAATGGGAAAACCAATACACCCTGGTTGACGCTATGAGCCTTTATGAGTCAAAGGAAAATCGTCAAATTTTTCGCAAGCAACGTCGATTGGTCAAGAATGACTGTCCGAGAAGCCAACTGGTAACCACCGGGCACCACGCGCAAAATATCCTTACGCCTACCGATGAAAAAATCGACTTCAGTATCAAGACGACTTCTGTGTACCAGTGCCCTGCTCGATATGAAGAGCTCACTCGCACCCTCCAGAGCCTCAGCCACATTCTCGATGCGAATATTCGTGACCAGATGCGATGCTCGTGACATGGGCTCCTCGGCCCAATGCACGCCTGTCATGATCTGAGTGACCCTCTTTACCAGCGTTTCCTTGTCATCGTCCATCCAGGACATATCATTCTCATCGCTGATATCACGATGGCTTTGCGAAAACCGCAGGTTCTTTCTCAGGGGAATGCGATATCGAATGTCGTCACTCAAGAGTTTTAGCCATTCTTCGTACCTTCTCTCGTCGAGCAAATCTGCCTCAAAGTACAGAAAATCTTCAACGGACTTGATGAGGCTCAAGTACTTCACATTATTCATACTCTCGACAGTCATCATTTGCCTCCCTTCGATTTAGCTTTGATTTCTTGCCAATTACTTGAATCCATGACATCAGCCCATCTTTTATACAACCGGCGTACGTTCTCCTCGGTATGCAACGCAGGATTCATTGTTACAGCACCGGGAATGAGCGGATGCGATTGGGTCGCACCGAGGCCTGCCTTGTAATTGAAAGGGAAATTACGAGCCACGCTTCCCAGACAACTTGAGGTAGCGTAGTTCCAGTTTTCCATGTCATCTTGCTCGGTCATACCTGCCGGACCGGAATAGCGTGTGTAATATCGACGCAAGAAGGCCTTCACTTCCGGAGGGGCTTTCTTGTCAACAAAATAAACTCGCCACATCTCTGTCTGACCAGGCCCATTGGGGTGGGCAACCAGAATCGTTCGCGGTTGCTGACCATGGAATGACATATTCGGGAAGATGGTGCCCACGACAGGATTGACGCGACCACTTTCGCCTTGCCGCTCCTGGCGACGACGCCAGTTTTCAAGGTAGTACGCCGTTGTTATCGGAGAAGTTTGATAATCATTCGGCTCTTGGCCTGGTGGTTTCAAACCAAAAATAATGCCGTGCCCTTCTGGGTAACCGCTTAATATGAATTCACCTGGATCATCACGACGCCCCTCTTTACTGTCAGTACCAATACCGACCTTATCAACAGAAGCGTGGCTGATGTTGTGTGCCAAATCACCTGAAAAGTTTTCAGCGACGATTTTCCAGTTCGAGGGGATGATCCATTTCTGAGGGCTGCCTAAAAGCTCAATTTCATCATCACTGCCATCCCACGGGGATAAGGCCCGATCAAGCCCGAAAAATGCCTCACCGAGATACTCTTTCAATGGCGGCGCATCTTCCGCCCAGGTGGCCCAGACGGTGCCACGGAGTGTGCTGATCTGCGCAACCTCAACCAGACCCCATTCTTTCTTGTCAAATGGGTGGTTTTTATAGGTATCCTCGAACTGAGGAACAATGGCCAAATCACCGTTATTTCTGAATGACCACCCATGGTAAGGACAAACGAAGTTTCTGGTATTGCCCTCGTCGTAACGACACACTTTCATGCCGCGATGGGTACAGGTATTCAGAAATACGTGAATTTTCCCGTCGTTATCACGATTCAGAATGACAGACTCATCACCCATTCGCGATAAAACATAATCACCTGGATTCTTGATCTGGCTTTCGTGCCCGACATAAAGCCATGACTTTTTAAAAATTCTTTCGATTTCGTCTTTATAGACCTGTTCGTCAGAAAAGATGTATCTGGAAATCTCCCCGTTTTCAATATCAACCAAAGAACGGGCTGAATAATTCAGATTTCGTTCCTTGCTCTGGGGATCAAACAAATCACCAGAAGCTGATTTATTAATGTCAGTCATTAGCGATCTCCTTAATTACGCGATGATCTTCGAGAATGATGTCAATCATTTGCTGGGCCAGCGCAGCACCAGGAACACCAAAGCCGAGCTCGTGGGCAAGCTCAATACACAGTTGCAGATCCTTATAGAAAACCGCTGGAGCAAACGGGCCCAGCGCCAATTTCGACCATTGGTTTGCAACAAAACTCTGCGCCACCCCTTCCCTAACCACTTTCTCAAGGATGTCTGTCGATAACCCCGCAGCTACGCCCAGCTTCATGCCTTCGTAGGCCGCAAGCATGTTCACTGAAATAATGAGTTGATGGGCCAGCTTGGCGCGTATGCCGCTGCCGACGTCCCCGGTATGCGTAATATTTTTTCCCGAGGCCTCGAAAACGGGACGGCAAATTTCCAGATGGGTCTTATCAGCACCAACCATGTAAGACATACGTTTGCCGGCAGCACCCGCAGCGCCACCACTGACGGGAGCATCAATGACGATGACCCCTTTGGGCTTGGCTTTCTCACGAAGTGAAAGAATGGTTTTTGGCCGGACCGTACTGTGAATAGCAACAATCGTGCCTTCACTCGCAGCGTCGAACACACCGTCCTTGCCAAGACATACAGCCTCTAACTGTGCGTCATCAAGAACGCAGATCTGGATAACATTTTTATCTTTAGCAAGTTCTGCATTAGAACGGGCGACTTTGGCTCCCATTTTAGCCAACTCTTCACAAGGCTCTGGTCTTGGGTCGTACACTGTTGCATCAAATCCCGCCTCAACGAGATTCTTCGCCAGCCCCTTGCCTTGAATGCCGAGGCCAACAAAGCCTACTTTCATAGCTGTCTCCTGATGAACCCAGCATCAAGAAATCTTGATCTATGAATGCTGGATTATTCTTTTAAGTGATGTTTGCTTGCTGTCACTATAGAAGACATCCAGCGCCATTTGAAGATGGCATTTTTTTTATTTAGTTCGAATTTTGTGATCACTAGCATCATCGGATTGAAGCGTGTTGAAGACCGCAGAACGCAACCAGCGATGTCCTGCACCATCATTGTGACGTGCATGCCAATGCTGCTGTACCACGATATCCGGAACGTCGAACGGTTAAGGAACCTCTGAACAAGTCCAACGAACCTGTCAGAATATAAGTTATTGAAAACAGTCCGATCCGAGTGAACCCGATGAGCCAGTTGAGTTTTTCC
>LNAP01004443.1_pt1 | contig 15145 bp, 15 predicted proteins | sample 602601 | NCBI WGS metagenome assembly LNAP01 (sample SAMN02440304, study PRJNA202911) | soil metagenome | biome: Subtropical and temperate rainforests or woodlands; isolation source: soil samples (1 kg each in a 20% v/v slurry with milli Q water) were... ...
CACAAGCACCCACACGAATTGCTTGATTCAGTTGTTAAAGAGCGGTTGGTTAAGATCTTTCGTCTCAACCGAGGCGCGCATTCTACAGCAGCCTCTGTTACTGTCAAGCGGTTATTTTCAGAAGTTTTCAAAGTTTCGCTTGGGAATCTTCAACAACTTCAACCACTTGCGCTTCCGATCTCTCGTTAGCGGGAGGCGAATAGTACAGTATTTAATTTCGTGGTCAACCACCTGCTGCGATTATTTTTTCCCTTAGCAAAGCCCTTCAAGGCGAGCACTGATTTCTGCTTCTATAAGCAACACCCCCAGTGATGGACAAGGCTCAATCCTCCCCCCTAGCTGCGTTATCATCGCCCGCCTCTCTGCACCAAGAGTCTTGAACCCGGATGTCCGTATCTCTGCCATTGCCTGCCGATCACTCCCCATTGCCACCAGTCCTCGTCGGTCCGCTATTACGGCGCCTGGAGCCCACGCGGCTGGTACTGTGGTTGGTAGGGTCGCGTGCGCTGCCGCTGACGCTGCGCCTGCAAGGGATCGACATCCGTCTCGATGCGGGGCAATGCACGATCATCCCGGTCGGTACTCATGCCTTCATTCATTTGATAGATGTGCCACTGGATGCCGCCCTGCCCTGCGACACGTTGATCGAGTACGATCTGCTGATCACCGACGCGGATGGCACTCAGTCGGGCATTCTCGAATGGGCGCCTCATCTACTATATGGCGAGGCGCAATGTCCGAATTTCGTGTTGCGCTCGCGGATCGATCAATTACTCCATGGCTCCTGCCGCAAACCTCACTACCCTGCTGCCGATGGTTTGCTGTGCGTCGATCGATTGCTGGAGTCTGAGCCGGAGGCTTGCAAGCGCCCCGCGCTATTAATGATGAGCGGCGATCAGGTATATGCGGATGATGTCGCGGGGCCGATGTTGCGGGCGATTCATGCCTTGATCGAGCGTCTGGGGCTGTTCGGCGAACACCTCGACGGTGCAGTGGTCAGCGACAGCGCCAAACTCTACGAGCATCCTGCCAGTTACTACCATCGTGCGGATTTGTTACCGGCGCTTGAGAGCAACGAAACCCTGCGCGAACGATTTTTCGGTGGAGCGCGTAAGCCGATCTTTACCAGTAGCAGCGCCGACAACCATTTGGTGACCTTCGCCGAGGTCATGGCCATGTACCTATTAGTATGGTCGCCCACGTCCTGGACACTGATCGCGCCGCAACCACCGGCACTGACGCCCGAACGACGCAAGCGCTATACCCTGGAGCAGACGCGCATCGATGCGTTCAAGATGGGGCTGGGTGGTGTTGGGCGAGCGATGGCGCACCTGCCGTGCCTGATGATTTTCGACGACCACGACATTACCGATGACTGGAATCTTTCCGCGCAATGGGAGGAAACGGCCTACGGCCATCCGTTCTCCAAGCGCATCATCGGCAACGCGCTGCTCGCTTATATGCTGTGCCAAGGCTGGGGCAACAACCCGGACGCGTTTGGCGGCATGCTGGAAAAAACCCGCCTATTGAGTGCCTCGGGGCAAGATCCTTACCTGGACAGCGATGTCCAGGATAGCTTGATCGACGAGCTGCTGAGCTTTCAGAAGTGGCATTACGTGCTGCCCACTCGCCCTGCAGTGGTGGTGCTCGACACTCGCACTCGGCGCTGGCGCAGCGAAATGACGCTCAAGCAACCGTCCGGTCTGCTGGATTGGGAAGCGCTCAGCGAGCTGCAGCAGGAATTGCTCGATCATCCCTCGGCGATCATCGTTTCGCCGGCACCGATTTTCGGCGTCAAATTGATCGAAACCGTGCAACGGGTGTTTAGTTGGTGCGGCTATCCGTTGCTGGTAGACGCCGAAAACTGGATGGCCCATCGCGGCGCCGCCCAGGTAATCCTGAACATTTTCCGACACTCCCGCACTCCCGGTAACTACGTGGTGCTGTCCGGTGATGTGCATTATTCCTTCGTCTACGAAGTATTGATCCGACACCGCAAGGCTGGCCCACGAATCTGGCAGATCACCAGCAGCGGTATCAAAAACGAGTTTCCGCCTGCGCTGCTCGAATGGTTCGACCGCCTCAACCGCTGGCTCTACTCTCCCCGTTCGCCGCTGAACTGGCTGACCAAGCGTCGGCGGATGCGCATTGTTCCGCATGTTCCAGAGCATGCCGAGGCGGGCGAGCGGTTATGGAATTCGGCGGGGATCGGCCAGGTGTTCTTTAATGAAAATGGCCAGCCGCAGGATATTTATCAGCACAACGCGGATGGTTCGCCGAAGACGCGGATGGTGGCGCCTGAAATTTCCGAAGCGGTTGAATGACTTTGGCCGAGTTGCCATGAGCAATTATTACCTGCACACCATGAACCTCACCCGAACCCTAATCATCGGCAACTCCGGCTCGGGCAAGAGTTGGCTGGCCAAACGACTGGCAGAGCACTTGCAAGTACCCTGGATCGATCTCGACCTGATCCACTGGATATCCGATGAACACAGCATCGCTCGTCCCCGCGCCGAAGCATTGGGAATGGCGCGGGTGGCAGCGAATGAAGAGCGGTGGGTTATCGAGGGTGTGTATGGATGGATGGTCAGTGAACTGGTGGAACTGGCGACGACGTTGATCTGGCTGTGCCTGGAGGACGAAGACTGCGTCAGTCATATTCGCCAGCGTGAAGCAGAGCGCGATGATAGTGACGAGTTGCTGATAGCGTTACAGGACTGGGCGGGTAGCTACCGTATGCGCGGCGATTCCAGTGGATTTGCCGCGCATCAGCGCTTGTTCGCAGGGTTTAGCGGTTCGAAACTTCAACTGATGAATCGGAATGAAGTCACGACTTTCGTCAGTACGATGCAACAAATCGACTAATCGTTCCCGATTCCACTCACGCGAACACCGATTCCTACAGGGGAATGCATACATTCAATAGAAGTCAGGCTGCGCTCACCGCCCGACCAACGCCTCTGACAATCATCTCCACTTCCCGCTCATCAATCGTCAGCGGTGGCAGCAGGCGAATGGTCTTGCCCCGTGTCACGTTGATCAACAAGCCATGATCGCGGGCTGCAATCAGGGTCAGGTCACGAATCGGTTGTTTGAGTTCAATGCCGATCATCAAACCCTGGCCGCGAATCGCCAGAACGTTGGGATCATCGGCCAATTCGATGCGCAATCTGGCGAGCAAGCGTTCACCCTGCAGTTTGGCGTTTTCCAGCAGCCCTTGCTCCTCAATGATCTCCAGCACGGTGCACCCCACTCGGCATGCCAGTGGATTGCCGCCGAACGTGCTGCCGTGGCTGCCGGGGGTGAACAGGTCGGCGGCTTTGCCCCGGGCCAGGCAGGCCCCGATAGGAATGCCGTTACCGAGGCCTTTGGCCAGGGTCATGACGTCCGGGATGATGCCTTCGTGCTGGAACGCAAACCACTGGCCGGTGCGGCCGATGCCAGTCTGGATTTCGTCGAGCATCAGCAGCCAGGCGCGCCGGTTGCACAGTTCGCGTACCGCTTTCAGATAACCGGGCGGTGCCACTTGCACACCGCTTTCGCCCTGAACCGGCTCCATCAGAATCGCCACGATGCGTGGACCGTGGGCTTGTTGGACCGCCTCCAGCGCAGCGAGGTCGCCGAATGGCACTTTAATGAAGTCCCCCGGTAATTCGTTAAACCCCAGACGCACCGCCGGGCCGTCACTGGCGGACAGGGTGCCAAGCGTACGGCCGTGAAAGGCGTTTTCCATGACCACCACCAGCGGCTGCTCGATGCCTTTGTGCCAGCCGTAAAGCCGCGCGAGTTTCAGCGCGGTTTCGTTGGCTTCGGCGCCAGAGTTGTTGAAGAACGCCCGATCCATGCCGGAAAGCCGAACCAGTTTCTGCGCCAGCCGCTGTTGCCAGTCGATGCTGTACAAGTTGGAGGTGTGCAACAACAGCCCGGCCTGCTCGCTGATGGCTGCCACAATTCGAGGATGGGAATGGCCGACGTTGGTCACCGCCACACCCGCCACCGCGTCCAGATATTCGCGACCGGCCTGATCCCACAAGCGTGTGCCCAGGCCTTTGCTGAAACTCAGGGCCAAGGGTTGATAAGTGCTCATCAGGCAGGCGGCGGTCATGACATCAAACTCCATTAATAGTCGGTGTTTTTGCAGTATGGTTAGCCACCTGAGCTGGATAAACACTGCAACACTTCAATCATTTTAAAGCTGGGATTGATAATGGATTTGTTCCAGGCAATGACCGTTTACGTAAGAGTGGTGGAAGCCGGCAGCATGACCGCCGCCGCTTTGCAGTGCGAAATGTCCACGACCATGGTCGGCAATCATCTTCGGGCCCTGGAGCAACGTTTGGGTGTGCGCCTGCTTAACCGTACGACACGACGCCAGCGGCTGACGGAATTCGGCACGGCGTACTATCAACGTTGTCTTGAGGTATTGGGGCTGGTGGCCGATTCCGAACGCCTGGCCGAACAGACACTCGACGAGCCGAGCGGCACCCTGCGCATCACCGCACCGCTGACCTTCGGCACCGAACGGCTGGCGCCGGCCCTGAGCGAATTCACCTTGCGCTGTCCGCAGGTCAAACTCGACGTCGTGTTGACCAACCAGCGCCTGGATCTGCTCGACAACGGTTTCGATGTGGCGATTCGCTTGGGCACTACCGAGATGTCCAACATGATCGCCCGCCCGCTCATCGACTACACGATGACCCTGTGCGCATCGAAGGACTATCTGGCGCGCCGGGGCACTCCTGAAAAACCCACCGACCTGCAACACCATGACTGCCTGGCCTTCGCCTACCCGGCTGGAGATGACTGGCATTCGGTAGCCAAACAATGGCGCCTGAGGGGACCCGAAGGCGAAGTCATGGTGGAGGTCAGCGGGCCGATGCTGATCAACAGTTCGGCGGGGCTGCATCAAGCGGCGCGCACCGGGATGGGCATCGTGATGGTGCCCGATGCCTTGGTGGAGCAGGACCTTCAGGACGGAAAACTGGTGGCCTTGATGCAGGACTACCAACTGCCCAGCCGTCCGATGAACCTGGTGTACGCCCAAGACCGCTACCGCTTGCCGAAATTGCGCAGCTTCGTCGACTTTGCGCTGCAGAGGTGGGGCAAGCAGTAGGGGGCGCTCTCAATTAGTTTCCCCGCCGCGCTGGGGAAACTAATTGAGAACGCCCTCTAGCAGGGGCAATACCCCATGAACTAATCTCCTCGACTGGCGAGTCACGTTGATATCAGTTCGGCAGGGAGACCGATGATGGGTGAGGCATCGAATATCGAGCCGTTGAAGTTCAATCTGTCAGATTTTAACGAAGACATGCTGCACACCATTCTGGAACTGGTCAGCGATGGCATCTGGGACTGGAACGCCAACACCGGGTTCGTCTACCGCAACCCCGGGTGGTACGAGATGCTCGGCTATCCGCCTCATTCCCTGGATAACAACGTGCTGACCTGGGAAAACGTGATCCATCCCGACGATTATTCACGAGTCATGGCGCTGTTTGATGACTACCTGAATCAGCGCGCACCCGGTTATCAAGCCGAGTATCGCTGCCGCATGCGCGATGGCACCTACATCTGGATCGAAGATCGCGGCTATGTGCTGGCACGTAATGCCGACGGCTCGGTGGCACGAATGGTCGGCGCGCACCGCAGTATCGAAGACAAGAAACGCCTGTTCGAAGAAATGGAACGGCGCAATCAATCCCTCGAAGCCATCGTCGAAGAACGCACCCGCGAGTTGTCTCGGGTCAATGAGCAGTTGCAAATCCAACTCGAAGAAAACCGCAAACTGGCGGAAACCGATGTACTGACCTCCATCGCCAATCGCTATCGCCTGGAAAAAGCCCTACCCCAGGAGTGCGACCGCGCCCAACGCTTTCGCCACCCCCTGTCGCTGATCGCCATGGACATCGATGACTTCAAAAACATCAACGATCACTACGGCCACGCCTTGGGTGATGCGGCGTTGGTGCAGGTGATCGAGAGCGTGAAGCATTGCGTGCGCGAAGGCGATCTGTTGGCACGGTGGGGCGGTGACGAATTCATCATGATCCTGCCCAATACCTTGTTGGCCGACGCCAGGGCACTCGCTGAAAAAATCCGTCACAGCCTGTCGAGCTTGCTGCCGGTCGGGGACTATCAAGTGACCATGAGTTTTGGCGTGGTGCAACGCTTTGAAGAAGAGCAACAGACAGGGTTGCTGGCCAGGGCCGATCAGGCGCTGTATCGGTCGAAGATTGCGGGCAAGAATGTGATTTCGGGGTGAGTACTTCCGTGCTTATCCGTGATATGCAGCCCTCGGACGCAGAGCCCGTACGACTTTTTCTTGGCGAGAATGGCTGGGCTCACCGCACCGGCTCATCCGAGCATTTCGCGCAGCTGATCGCTAATTCCCAACGTACAGCTCTTGCGATAAAGGACTCCCACATCGTCGGGTTTGCCCGAGGTATCACCGACGGATTGTCCAATGGTTATCTGTCGATGGTTGTCGTGTGTGGGCAGCATCGGCGTGAAGGCGTCGGTCGCGCCCTGGTTGAGCATGTCATGGGCGACAACACCGCCATTACCTGGGTTCTGCGAGCAGGCCGTGAAGGCGCTTCGGATTTTTTTTCAAAGCTTGGCTTTGAAACGTCGACCATTGCGATGGAACGCTCACGCTTGAAGTAGCCAATGCACTATTGACCCCCCTTCACCAACACCGGCTTCTCCTGATACCGATCCGGATACAACTGTTTCAACTGCGCCACTTTCGGCAGGTCATTGATCACGATGTAGGGGTAGGTCGGATGTTCGGTCAGGAAGTCCTGATGCTCTTCTTCGGCCGGGTAGAAGCCGTTGTAGGTTTCCAGTTTGGTGACGATGGGTTTGTTGAACGAATGGGCAGCGTCTAGCTGGGCGATGTAAGCCTGGGCGACGCGTTGTTGTTCGGCGCTTTTCGGGAATAGCGCCGACCGATACTGAGTGCCGCGGTCCGGCCCCTGGCGGTTGAGTTCGGTGGGGTTATGGGCCACCGAGAAATAGATCTGCAACAGGCTGCCATAACTGACTTGAGCCGGATCGTAGTTGACTTCCACGGCCTCAGCATGACCGGTATCGCCATTGCTGACCCGCTCGTACTGAGCAGTGTCGGCTGTGCCACCCGCGTAACCGGAGACAGCGTTCTTCACCCCTTTGACGTGTTGAAATACCCCTTGGACGCCCCAGAAGCAACCGCCGGCAAAAATTGCCGTTTCACTGCGTGCTTCAGTTTTCTCGTCGAGGGTTGGTGGCGCAATGATGACCGCCTCTTCGGCGCCTCCGAAAGAAAACGCGGCGCACTGACCGATAACACTGGCCGCGGCCAATCCCAGCAGGGTGCGACGCCAGTTAAATAAGGTTTTCATGGCTTGTCTCCTGAATGAATGGGGCTATCGACCAAACGGCTATCAACCAAATGTAAATGCATACGCCGACACACCCGGATCGAGAAACTCAATGCTGAATGTCCGGTCCTTTACGCCTGCGGTCTGGCGTACCAATTGATACAACCGCTGCTCGGTAACGCTGCCGCTGCCATCCGGCGCCACGTCAACACCGTGGGCACTACCTGGGGGCTTGCCGTCAATCAACACGTTGAAACGCACCGGTTTGCCGTCAGCGCCGGGGCCCAATACCAGATGCAGATCGCGAGCGTGGAAGCGGTAGACGATTCGACTGGCCGGTGCGTTCGAAACGGCCCGCTCCGGACCGACCGTCCATTGGCCCTCCAGGCTCCAGTGATTGAGGGCCAGTCGGGACGGCGGGCTATAGGCCGTCATCTTGTCTGGCGCCAGATCGGTTTGAGCAACGAAATGCTCCGCCCGTCGGTAGCCGATATAGGTTTCCGGCGATTGCACTTCACTCATGTCCGGGGCGAGCTGGACGCCCTCGGCACGAGCATTGATCAGCCCGTCTGCGACCTTCTCGGCGCCCGCCTCACGCAGCAGTTGTTGAATCACTCGCTCCGATTCGGCGTATTTGCCCTCGCCAAAGTGGTGGTAACGAATGCGCCCCTGAGCATCGGCAAAATAGTGGGCCGGCCAGTATTGGTTGTTGAAAGCACGCCAGACCTTGTAGTCGTTATCGATTGCCACCGGATAAGTGACACCCAGGTCTTTCATGGCTTTGGTGACGTTGCCTAAATCACGTTCGAAGGCAAACTCGGGCGTATGGACGCCGATCACCACCAAGCCCTGATCACGATACTTCGCGGCCCAGGCCTTCACATACGGCAGGGTGCGCAGGCAGTTGATGCAGGAGTAAGTCCAGAAATCCACCAGCACGACCTTGCCCTTCAAGGCCTGGGCGGTGAGTGGGGGTGAATTGAGCCATTGCACAGCGCCGTCCAGCGATGGAAGGTTGCCTTCAATCGGCAGTTCGCCCGGTATCTTGGCGGTCATTTTCATGCTGCCGGCAGGTTGATCGCCGCCCCGTGGAATCTGCGACATCATCGCCCCACTGCCGGTCGGCAACTGACCGGCCAGCCGATTTACCAGCGCCTGCTCGATATCGCCGGTGGAGGCTGTCGAGACCCGCGCCAGAATCCCGGTATCCAGCCCCAAGGCGATCGCCACTACACCCGCCAGCATCGCGCCTCCCAAGCCTCGACGCAGCCACTCGCCTGCGCCTATCGAGCGCTTCATCGCGGCGAAGACTTTACCGCCCAGCAGCAGTGCCGCGGCGAGAGAGGTGGCGGCGCCGGCCGCGTAAGCCAGTAGCAACAAGGTGGTGGCGATGTTTGCCCCTTGCAGCGCCGCGCCAGTCAGCAGCAGGCCCAGAATCGGCCCGGCGCAGGGCGCCCAGAGCAGGCCCGTAGCGACACCGATCAGCAACGAAGCGCCGGGGCGCGGCCGGGTATCGAGAGCCGCGGCTTCCGACAGCCGACCGCCGGCCGCCACCAATGGACGCGTCAGGCGCTCGGCCAACCGGGGCAGCAACAGCGTCAGCCCGAACAGTGCAACGAACAGCAACGCGAGCCAGCGACCGTATTGATTGACTTGCACCACCCAACCGCCGCCTACCGCCGCCAACGAGGCGACGAGCGCGAAGGTCAGCGCCATCCCCGCCAGCAGCGGCAAGCCACTCTTGATAAACGGCTGTCCGGTGCGAGCGAAGACAAAGGGCAATACCGGCAGAATGCACGGGCTGACGATCGTCAGCACACCACCGAGATAAGCGAGGACCAAAAGCCACATAACGTCGACCTGCGTGAAGTGAGTGAAAGGAAGTGCCCATGGATTACGCCTGTGGCTTGAAAGTCAGCGCCAGACCGTTCATGCAGTAACGCAGCCCGGTGGGCTTTGGCCCGTCCTCGAAGACATGGCCCAGATGACCGCCGCAACGACGGCAGTGAACCGCTTCGCGCAGCATGCCGAAGGAGCGGTCCTGACGGGTGGCCACCGCGTTGTCCAGTGGCGCCCAGAAGCTCGGCCATCCCGTGCGGCTGTCGAACTTGGTGTCGGAAGAAAACAACGGCAGATCACAACCGGCGCAGGCAAAAATGCCCTTGCGGTGCTCGTTGTTCAGCAGGCTGCTGTAGGCCCGCTCGGTGCCCTCTTCACGCAAGATCTCGTACTGCTCGGCGCTGAGCAGGGCGCGCCATTCGCTGTCGCTGTGAGTCACCTCGAAAACCTCCATCGCGCGGGCCTCATCGATCAGCGCGACGCTTGCGGAAAATTTTGGCAATACACCGATCACCAGGGCCGCAGCCCCCAGCCCGCCGCTCGCTACCAGAAACTGTCGCCGTGAAAACATGGGCCTTCTCCAAAATTCCAGGTGCCTTGCATGGAACACAGCCTAGGCTTGAGTTGATCGCCAAATCCTCACGAGGAGTTAAACAATTCGTGATAACTCAGCCTCAGGAAAAGCCGCACAATGTTGTTCATTGCGTCACGAGGGATTGAGCTCCATGGAACCGACCAAACGCGTCCTGGTGGTCGAGGACGACCTGCACATCGCCGACCTTATCTGCCTGCATCTTCGCGATGAGCAGTTCGAGGTGGTGCACTGCGCCGATGGCGATGAGGGCATGCGACTGCTGCAGCAAGGAAGCTGGGACGCACTGATTCTCGACCTGATGCTGCCCGGCGTCGACGGCCTGGAAATCTGCCGCCGCGCCCGGGCCATGGCCCGCTACACACCGATCATCATTACCAGTGCGCGCTCCAGCGAAGTCCATCGCATTCTGGGGCTGGAACTGGGTGCCGACGATTACCTGGCCAAACCCTTTTCCATGCTCGAACTGGTGGCGCGGGTCAAGGCATTGCTGCGACGGGTCGACGCCATGGCCCGCAACCTGAAAATGGATGCTGGCAGCCTGACCAGCGATGGCCTGTCCATCGACCCGATCACACGTGAAGTCTCCCTCGATGGCCGTCGTCTTGACCTCACGCCGCGGGAGTTCGACTTGCTGTACTTCTTCGTCCGCCAGCCCGGCAAGGTCTTCTCGCGCATGGACCTGCTCAACGCGGTGTGGGGCTACAGCCATGAAGGCTACGAGCACACGGTCAACACCCACATCAACCGCCTGCGGGCCAAGATCGAGGCCGATCCAGCGCAACCGGCGCGCATCCTCACCGTGTGGGGTCGCGGCTACAAATTCGCGACGAGCGGAGAACAGCCATGAGGTTGACCCTGACCCAACGCCTGTCCCTGGTGTTCGCCGTGCTGTTGCTGGTGTGCTGCGGCACCTCGGCATGGATGCAGGTGCGCTCCAACCAGATGCATGAATTGGAAGTGGTGCAGGGGTTGTCGCGGGATCTGGCGCAACACATCGCCCACGACACCGTGCTGATGGACCGCAATGGCCCGATGCCCAATGCCGTGCGCGAACTGTTCAGCCAGCTGATGCTGGTCAACCCCAGTGTCGAGGTCTATCTGCTCGACACCGGGGGTCGAATTGTCGGCAGCGCCGCGCCCGAGGGTCGAATACGCCGAGAGCAAGTCGACCTGGCGCCAATCCTGCGTTTGCTCAAAGGCGAGGCCCTGCCGATTCTCGGCGACGATCCGCGCAGCATTGATGGCAGCAAGGTTTTCAGTGCTGCGCCGTTGCGGGTCAATGGTCAGCCGGCCGGTTATCTCTATGTGGTGTTGCTCAGTGAAGAGCACGATCGCTTCGCCGAACGCGGCGCCACCAGCGCGGCGCTCAATACAGCGTTGTTGTCCATTGGGCTGGTGGCGTTGCTATGCCTGATTGCCGGCCTCACCGCATTTGGCCTGATCACCCGGCCATTGCGCCGCCTGACCGAAAAAGTCAGTCAGTTCGATATCAACGGCGTGCCGTCGGCGGCGCCCTCCTTGCCCGAGCCAGAGCAGGTAGAGAAAGCCGCCAGCCACGATGAAATTGCCATCCTCGACGCCGCCTTCCGGCAGATGCAAACGCGCCTCGGCGAACAATGGCGCTCGCTGACCCGTCAGGATCAGGAGCGTCGTGAACTGGTGGCGAACATCTCCCACGACCTGCGCACACCGCTGGCCTCGCTGCACGGTTACCTGGAGACCCTGTCGCTCAAGGACGCCACATTGACCCCCGCCGACCGCCGCCGTTATCTGGGGATCGCCCTGGATCAGAGCCGCAAGGTCGGTGGCCTGGCGCAATCGTTGCTGGAACTGGTGCGGCTGGAACACGGTTTCGTGCAGCCGGTGCTGGAGCGCTTTTCGCTGACCGATCTGGTGCAGGACATCTTTCAGAAATTCGAACTCAGCGCCGAAGCGCGCCAGATCGAACTCAAGGCCACCTTCGCCCCCAACGTCTCGGCGGCCTGCGCAGATCTTGGGTTGATCGAGCGGGTGCTGACCAACCTGTTCGACAATGCGCTGCGCCATACGCCCCAAGGTGGAGAAATCGAACTCAGTCTGCGCCCACAAGGGTCTTTCATCGAAGTCACCGTCAGCGATACCGGCCCGGGAATCGCTCCAGAACTGCGCGAAGGTCTGTTCCTGCGCCCGTTCAACATTGGCGGCGCACGGCGCGATGGCGGATTGGGGCTGCGGATCGTGCATCGGATCCTGCAATTGCACGGTCGAGAGATCCATCTGATAGATATTCCCGGACGTGGCGCGACCTTTCGCTTCTCGTTACCGGTGGATGAGCAGACCGCCGAGCACTGGGCCGTTCGGTCGACGAATCCGAACGCAATGAGGAAATAGTCGACAGCTTTGGCCATAGCAACGGCTATTATCCCGGCCCTCATTTTTCGGCAAGGAACGCTGCGCAATGCTCATCACCCTGCAAAACATCCCGCTGTGGGTTTACGTGATTTTTTTGGTGTTGTGTTACTTCGGGGTCAAAGCGCTTTATCCGACCCATGAAAGCAAAGCCGCATTACTTGTCACTCCGCCGGCCTTGCTGGCATGGTCCCTGTTTTCATTGAACCTCACGCTGAACCCTCAGCTCTCGGTGGGTTGCTGGTTGGTCACGTTTCTGCTGGGCAGCCTCGCTGCGCTGGTGTTTTCTTCACGCAAGGGCGTGGAGCTGGATGATCCGGAAACCGGGTTGATCGTGCCTGGCAGTTGGAAGACGCTGGTGCTCTACCAGCTGTTTTTTGCCGTAAACTTTTACTTCGGTTATCAGGACGACGTGCATCCAGAACAGGCCGCTACGCTTGAGGTGTTGCTGTTCAAGGCTTCAGCGTCGGGGTTTGTCTATGGATTGATCTGCGGACGGTCGCTGAAACTTTATCGGCTGTTGCTGGAGCTTCAGGCGCAACGCTCCAAAATGGCTGCCAGTTAAAAGTCCCTCGCCAAAAATGCTGACCAGCCGCCTGTTCATCCGTGACAACGCAGCCTCGGTCCAATAGATTAGGCGGCCTGAAAAGGCTTCGTGCTTTCTCGCCTCAATCCAAGTTAAAAGAAGTAGTGAAATTTCAATGTCCGATTCCAATACCGCTGAATCCGTAGTCACCTTGTCGTCCAAAGCGGAATTTCACAACACGTGCCTCAGGCCAAGACCATCAGCGAGATGGTTCTGGATGCTTTTCAATCCACCCGGGAAAGCGACCAGATCCGCGAACTGCGCGCCGCGATTCGCCAGGCTCACGACAGCTTCGACGACGATAAAGCCTACGAATTGATGGGTGAACTCAAGCAACTGAAAGATGCCGAAGCGGCCGACATTGCTGCCCTGGAAGACCTGAGCAGCAAGTTCCCGATCAGCCGTATTCTGTCCAGCTTCAAGGACGACCCGGCGTTCCAGGAAATCGTCTACGGCCTGGCGCTGAAGGTACTGAACCAGACTCACCAGGCCATCAGCAACCCGAGCAGCGGCAAGAGCAAAGCGGCTCGCGCCAAGAAAGACGTCGAAGTGTTCACCATCAGCAAGGACGGCATCAGCGTCACCCTGCCCCTGCGCACCCCGCGCTCGCGCCTGAACGTTGACCGAGAAGCGCTGGAGTTCCTGGGCTTCACTTTCGTCGGCGAAGGCGATGAAGCCGAGCTGGAAAGCGAAACGTTCCTGGACAATGCCGGGGCCGAACAAACGGTCAACCGCAAGAACATCATCACCGCGCTTCAGCAGCAAACCGCGTTCGACGGCTACAGCATCGCCGCGCAGTAACGCTAGACGCTGCACATAAAATCCCCGCCATCGGAGCGGGGATTTTATTGCCTGTTCGCCTAATTAACTTTTTTTCTGATGCACCGCGGCGCGGCCATCGCGAGCAGGCTCGCTCCCACAGGGGGGCAGCATCGAGCACAAAGCTGGCGGCAACACCTATCCAGTGTGGGAGCGAGCCTGCTCGCGATGGCCGCGACACGATCCGTCAAAAAGAACCCAATAAAAAGCCCCGCCATTCTCTCGAAGGGCGGGGCTTTTCTTTACAGCATCCGAAGCTTAAGGCGCGTAAGTCAGCAACAGCTCACTTGGCACTTTAAAATCCAGCGACATCATCACGCTCAACGCGGTAATGGTGAAGATCGAGAACACGAATAGCTTGCGTGCCCAGACCGTGTCATCCACTGCCTTGTAACCGGTCCAGGCCATGTACAACCAATACATGCCCATGGCCGCGGCGACGGCGAGGTAGCTCATGCCGGCGTAGCCGCTGAAGGTCAGCATCAAGGTCGCCACCAGGAACGCCAGGATGTAGAGCAGGATGTGCTTCTTGGCCACTTGAATCCCGCGCTTCACCGGCAACACCGGAATCGATGCGGCCAGGTAATCGTTGAAGCGGAAGATTGCGATGGCGTAGGAATGCGGCATCTGCCACAGGCTGAACATCACCAGCAGCGTCAGTGCGGCCATGTCGAAGCTGTTTGTCACAGCTACATAGCCAATCACTGGCGGCATCGCTCCCGACAGACTGCCCACCAGCGTGCCGTGAACCGACTTGCGCTTGAGGTACAGGCTGTAGAAACCGACGTAGATGACAAACCCGATCACCGCGAACAGCGCAGCCAACGGGTTGGCCACCTTGTACAACAGTGCAACGCCGAAAACACCAAGGATGGTCGCAAAAGCCAGGGCCAGTTTCAGGGAGATCAGGCCCTGGACCAACACACGGTTCTTGGTGCGTTCCATCTTCAGGTCGATGTCGCGGTCGATGCAGTTGTTGAACACGCAACCGGAAGCGACCACCAGGGACGTGCCGATCATCGCAGCCAGGAAAATGGCCAGATCGACATGCCCTTTGGAGGCCAAAAAAACCCCGCCTGCCACTGAAAGCACGTTACCGAAAATGATCCCCGGTTTGGTGATTTGGATAAAGTGCTTCAAGGACATCCGGATTTACCTCAGTGCGCCATCATGTTGGTGTGGATGCTGAACATGATCCACAGCGACAGGCCGACCAACAGGACGATTACGATCGCGGCGAAAACAAACGCAACCACGTTGTTACGCTGGGCGGCGGAGCGGTCCAGGTGGAGGAAGTACACCAGGTGCACCAGCACCTGGATCACAGCGAAGGCCAGAACGATCCACAGGGTCACGGCTTTCGGCAGGGATGGGTACATCACCAGGCCGAAAGGAATGACGGTCAGGATCACCGACAGTATGAAACCGATAGCATAGGACTTGACGCTGCCGTGGCCGGCGTCGTGGCTATCGTGGGAATGAGCGTTAGCCATTTACATAGTCCCCATCAGATAAACAACGGTGAATACGCAGATCCACACCACGTCCAGGAAGTGC
>LNAP01008407.1_pt1 | contig 15143 bp, 19 predicted proteins | sample 602601 | NCBI WGS metagenome assembly LNAP01 (sample SAMN02440304, study PRJNA202911) | soil metagenome | biome: Subtropical and temperate rainforests or woodlands; isolation source: soil samples (1 kg each in a 20% v/v slurry with milli Q water) were... ...
CCTGCAATCAGAGCCGGATACTTGCTATATAATGTGTCGTACGATTCCAAAGCCATCAGAATCATCCACATAGCATCATTATCACGTATGTTGAGTGCGTTTTTCACACGGTATAATCGTTCGACTTCTTTGTCAGAAGGCTGACGACCGAGTAACGCTTTAAAACTACTTTCGATGTCATCCATCGATCACCTCACCAATCATTCGTGCAGCATCACGCCGCCACCTTGATAATTCGGCACGATTGCCGATAGGAAGTTCGGTCATTGCTCGTGAAACCGACAACCGTTTGCTGTAGAGATCATCACTAACCCTGTCCGCAAGATCTGGTAGCAACAGAGATTTTCCACCTTCACTTTCAATCATTTCCCGTGTTTTAGAGAAATTGTAGAGTTCAAATTTCTGCTCGTTACCGAAGTATCCGTTTCGGATCACATGAACCTTCGTACCAGGCAGAGCGTCTCGATACTCTTTTAGGAGTTCCAGGCTGTCCCTCTGACGATTGATCACCCATAGCGTTGTCAATTCACGGCCCAGCTCCACGAGTGTGCTATTCAGTGTCTCGCCATAGGCAACAACGCCTTTGTTATTTCGTGCTGCTGTGTTGATCACTACGACATGATCTTTGAACTCATCGCAGGCGTTTACAAGATCAATCCAGCCATTTGCATCGTCAAGGTCAATCAGTCGAGTTTCAATTTGATCCTTGTACATCTTCCAAACGTCTGGATTGGATGTGTCCGATTCAATAAGCAGAACCTTCACACCTGCTTGTTCGAGCGCATCAACGAGGGCAATCGTAGTGAAGGTTTTCCCTACACCGCCTTTACCCCCGCCAACGAAATAAATATCACCTTTTTTAGCTTCTTTAGATTTCATCAGTATCGTCCTTAGGTGTGAAACTACCTGGTGGAACCGGAGTTACTCCGGTTGAATTTTTCGTGCTGCTCGCGGGTTTGGATTCGACCCCAGGAACGGCTTTTTCAGATGCTTTTTTCTTGTCCCCACGGCTGGTGGTTGCTGATGGTCGGCGTGATTTATTGGTTGACCGAGAATTCGACTTCGCTGGAGAAACCTTCACCTTCGTGAGATAGCTTTTCAGCGTCGTAGGAGCGATCTCCAATCCACTCTCCCTGAGGATCTCTGTAATTTTCTCGATGCTGTACCCCCGAGACTGCAAGTCTCGAATAGACGAAGCCATCATCCTTATTGCTTCCAGATTTGAAATCTTTCGATCTGGATCTTCCACCTGAGGCATCTCCTCAAGCTTTCCCCTAAGTATCTCAATCTGCGAAACGCTGATCGCCATTCGCCTTTCCTCGAAACGTGCATTTACCCTGATTGTATGGGCATCTCTTGCGCAGTCAAGGTCCGTACGATAGCCTGCATACGAAATGCGGTCTAGAATTTATGACAGGGTAGGGTTTGTACTCCCGCCATAAATGGCGTACGTACAACCGGCCTCGCTGCAGTCGTTTCACTCCCTTGCGCGGCCTACCTCCCTGCTCAGGGCTACGCCCCGAGACCCCTTGAACAGCGAAGGACCTATTTATGAGTACGAGTGAACAGCGGCGTCGCACCGGCCGCCTGCCGCCTATTAGGTGTTTTGAGGATGAGGAAGAAATTGTTAGGCAGAAAGCGCATGACTGCGGGCAGAGCGTGGGGCAGTTCATGCTTGCCACTGCGCTGAATAGGCGCACGCGTAGCAAGGTTGACGGGCACATCCTTAACGAGCTGCGGAGGCTCGGGGGTCTCCAAAAGCACCTGTACAACGAAAGCGGGGGGAGGCATTCCAAGGAGTTGGCAGAGATCCTTGTTGAGCTGAAGCAAGCAATCATAAGGATTGGTTCTTAATGCTTGCCAAAGTCCCACCGCGCAGGGCTGATGGTAAATCCAGCTTTGCGGATTTAGTCCAATATGCGACACAACGAGACGACGATAAAAAGGAACTGACTGATGAGCTCGATCAAGGCTACAGCCGAAGAGACAACGCAATTCTTGAGTCTGCTAGAGCGCATCTCGAAAGAGCAGCAGACAATCTGCGAGCGACTGGACGAATTAGCCTTACTGATGCAGATGCCATCAGAGGGCGTCTTGGAAGTGCTCGAAGGGCTCTTGATACCGATGGGCGTAGACATGTCACGTCTCAACACGAAGTTCCAGGAGACGCTGACCGAAGTGGTGACCAACAGCTCCAAAAGGTAGATTCTGATGAACATGAAAGAAGCATTGCCGCTGCTCGAAACCATCTTGCAACAGCAGCAAGTTATCTCCGACAAGCTACAAGAAATCATCCTGACTTTGCGGCACGAGCCCGAGCCCGTCGAACCGCAATTACGTTTCATGCTTCAGCCTCTCAACGAAGGAATCGAGCAGATGAGCAAGCAGCTCTAGCCGAACTCGAATCAGGATCTTTATTAGGTGACTCAATCAACGAGAAATCGTCGTCAGGCGTTTCATGCCAGCACAACTGTTTGAGCCTTGAAACAGCGGCAGCTGAGATGAGAGCAGTTGCCGCCCAAAATGCTAGAGTAAAGGATCCTGTTTATCATGTAATTTTGAGTTGGCCATCTGACGAATTCCCCACTGATGAACAGGCTTTTGCTTCTGGTCTTCATGCCATGGAAGCTGTAGGCATGAAAGATCATCAATATGTGTTTGCGATTCACCACGATACCGATAACGTACATCTCCATATGACCGTAAACAGAGTTCATCCTGACTCGTTCAATGCTGTGTATCCAGACCGTGATTATTTTCGACTGGATTATGCAATGCGTGAGCTGGAGTTACGTTACGGTTTGCAACACGACAATGGGCCTAATGTCGTTGTTCATGAAAATGGAAAGCCTGTCATTCAGTGGGCTTCCAGTAAGGCAAAGCAGCAGGGCAAGATACCAACAAAGGCTGCTGACATGGAGCGTCATGCGGATCAACAAAGTCTTCACTCCTATGCCCGTGGTGAACCACGTAAGCAAATCGCTAAGTTGCTAAAATCCGAAAAAATGACATGGCAAACACTCCATGTGCAGTTAGCTAAATTTGGACTGGGTATTCGTCCTAAAGGTCGTGGGCTTGCAATCTTTGATTTTGATGATGTCTCAGCGACAGGAATTAAAGCAAGCGACATGCACGAGCACTTGTCACTAGCGCGTCTCGTTAAACGGCTTGGTGAATATCAAGATCGAGAGTTGCCTAAAGACTTTGTGATCGCCTCTGCTTACAACAAATTCGCTAGCCCTAAGCGCGATCCTATTGAGCGGCAAAATCGCCGTGAAGAGCGTGCACAGCTTCGTAAAGCGACACGGGCACGTTATGATGCCTACCGTGTTGCGTTTGTTACACGCCGAATTGATAAAGAGTGGGTCAAGCAACAATTCATGATGATCCGCGATCAAGCCCGCCAGCAACGGGCAGATATAAAGTCACGGATTAAACATCCACTTGATCGTAAAGCATTCTACAGTATTCTTGCTTTTGAAACATTAAGGTCGCGTGAAGAACTCAAGACTAAAATCCAATTGTTACGTCGTGAATTAAAGAGCGATCCTGCGAATAAAAAACTTACATTTCGTGAGTGGGTAGAGCGGGAGGCTTCTAACGGCGATCCTGGTGCGATTAGTCAGTTACGTGGATTTACCTATGGCGATAGACGCAAAGCGAATACGGATGGAAATGCAATAATTTTTGCAGGGGACATTGATCCTACTTCAAGTTCAAATCTGTTTTCTGCTGGCACTGTCCGTCGTGATGGAGCCGTAGTTTTCCGTAGGTCTCAGGGAGACCCGGGGTTTGTGGATCACGGCGGGAAGGTTTCCTTCCCTGGTGGCCTCCTCGACGACGAGCTGCTTGCCCATGCACTTGATGACACACGCGCACGGTGGGAGCGGCCTATTGAGATAAAAGGTACACCCGAATTCATCGACGCAGCTCTAAAGGCACTCCTTGAGCGTGGTTACTCCGGTGATCTTGCCGATCCGACCTTGAACGCTCGGCTCAAAGCCTTGGCTGACCAGCAGGCCGAGGCGAAGCAAAAGCCTGTAAAACGCGGGCCACGTGCATAACAAACGTTGTTATGCTGTTTTCCGTATTGTAGTATTCATACGAAATCAACGGAGATAATCCTATGGACCTGAACCGATACCCGTTTGTCGCGTTGCTTGCAGCACTCGCTCTGACAGGTTGTGCTTCGAAGCAGCCTGATGTCAGCGCCCAGGCTTTAATCGATCAGCAAATCCTTGAAGCTTCTCAGAAAATTCAAGCTGCGCAGGTCGACCTGTACCAGGCTGGTGCTTTGAACAGTCGTGTGGTTATGCGCAATCCCAACACCGATTTGAACGACAAACAGTTCGTAACCATCAGCTGGCAGGGCGATGCCGTGCAGCTGCTCACGAAGCTCGCACAAGACCGCGGCGAACGTTTTGAGTTTATGGGCTTACGCATGCCGTTGCCTGTGAATATCGACGTCAAGGGTGTGCAGTATCAGACGGTGCTTTCCATGCTGCGCGCGCAGATCGGGTACCGTGCCGTCATTACTGAGGCTCCAGGTAAACTGGTTCTGCAGTACAACCGGCCCCAAGGCTGAATAGGGGGACTTCTATGAAACGGTTTATGTTCGCGGTTCTCCCTTTGATGGTTTCCTTCGCCACGCATGCCGCAGAGGAGCCTGTGCTCGATCCTTCGAGTAGCGATACAAAGTCCATGGTAGAAACGTCGCCTCCAGATCTAGACGCTCTGCTCAATCCACAGTCCCAAGCGACTACCAAAGTCACCGATATCCGCTCTCAACTGCTATCGGGCGTTGGTCATACAGTGGGTTTTCGCGGGGGAATGGCTGCTCGTGGTCACGAGCTGGTTGACGGGCTTAACAGCCGGGAACCGGCTCTAGACGCTATGTACAAGTTCGCCCCGATGATTACGAAAAACGGGACACTGCCTCCGGTTATCGTTGAAGCTCGTGACCTGGCAGCATTCACCCCAGATCAGATTCGCACCGCTAATCGCGTTTACAAGATTGAGCGTGAAGAATGCTTCGTCAGCGTCCCTCCCACCTGGCGTGACTACCTTTACGTTGGATTACCAGTACGTCAGTCGGTGGAGCTCCCGGCTTTCGAAGCTCGACCGCAGGATGATGCTGAAGACCAGATCTGGAAAAAGGCAGTCCGTGAAGGTTGGGCTGATGGTTACAAACAAGCGGACGCGATTCTTGAAGCGAATTTTCATCGCCTCACTCGCGATTACACCGGCATGCACCTTTATTCAACCTTGCTCCAGGCTGACATGATCACGACTACTCGTGTGGCTGAATCCCAGCAGACCGTGACCGGTGATAGTAAGCAAATGATGTTGGGCGACAAGCTGCGTAGGGTTACAGACAAGGCTAAGTTCGTTACGGATCCTGGTAAGTGGCGTCCAAGCGTCAAAAAGGATGCAGCAAAACCAAATCCTGTAGTGGCACCTACCGCTCCGGTGCCGGCGCAATGATTCAACCGGTTTTGGAGCCCTTCAATTTCGAGGGTGATCTCGGTCCACACAGCTTTCGCAGATTCCTAAAATACTGCGCGGACAAAGGCGTTTCAGACGTATTGGTGCAAGGCGGCGACTATATCTGGGCGGAACTGCATGGAAGGCAGCTTCGAGCATCCGTCTCTACTGTGAAACAGGGGCAGCTTTCAGTCTTGATCGCTTCCCTGTGGTCTCCTGAGATTGAGAGCCTGATAAAGCAAGGCGACGAAGGCGTTGACCGCGCTCTTGAGATCACCGGCAGCGATATCGGGCTTGAGCGCGGTATGACACTTCGCTTCCGTACCAACTTTGTTCAGGCACGCATTGCGAACCTGGATGAAGCGTACTCGATCACCATGCGTGTGATTCCTGTCGAACTCCCCGATATCCATAAAATGGGGATCGAGCCTGATCTATTTGAAGAGCTTTTTCCGGAATCCGGATTGGTTGTCGTCTGTGGTCCGACCGGCTCAGGAAAGACGACCTTGCAAGCTGGTATCTATGGACACATCGGCGTTGTGATGCCTGATCGTAAGGTCATCACATTCGATGATCCTATTGAGTACGTCCTCGGTGGGCCACACTGGAAAGGACCTCAACCGGCTCAGTCGCAAATTGGACGGGACATAAAAGACTTTCCAAAAGCAATGCGTAACGCCGTACGACGCAAGCCAAGTATCATTGGGATTGGTGAGGCTCGTGACCGTGTTTCTATCGAGGCGATGGTTGAAGCCAGCTTATCTGGGCACACGTGTTACGCCACAATGCACACGGAGTCGGTAGCAGAGACTATTAACCGGGCCATTCAAACTTACCCACCTGAGCAACAATCTGGGATTGCATCTCGGCTCGCTGGTGCGTTGCGGGTTATCATCGTGCAAAGGCTTCTTAAAACGACTGATGGCAAACGTGCTGCAATTCGAGAGTACCTGGTCTTTGATCGGGAGTTCAGGTCGAAAATGCAAACCCTCCCGTATAACGAGTGGGCAATGTTGATACGGACCAAGCTTGAGGAGGCCGAGGCCACTCTTGATGACAAGGCTTGGAAGCTGCTTCAGGATGGCAGGATCCTGCAGGATGATTTTGTCGGTGTTGCAGGCATGAAGGAATTCAGAAGGCGCTCGCTGAGCGCGCAGGAGAGCTAGACCTATGCCTTCGCTTTGGAGAGCTGCCTCAGAACCGTTGACCGCTTTCGGCATTCCGGTGTCAGCATACTTGCCACTGTTCGGTTGGATGTATTTTCCGAGCTGGACCACCTTCTACATTGCGGTAGGTGTCATCATCTCGTTTGGCATTTTGGCCAAGCTCGGTTGGACCCTCAGTGTTTGTTGGAATAAGTTTTTGGGGTTCTTACGTGGTGGGGTGATCTACGCCAGGCCCTGGTGGTTCAGAAAGCGTTTTCGAGACTAAAAAAAACCGCCCGAAGGCGGTTTTTTATTTTGTCGTGCATCAGTACGACTCATCGGCTACGTGGTCCCCTATCTTTCAGGGACGGAGAACCGACCCCAGCAGCCGCTGAATCTACCTGGTTTGGATTCGGCGGCTCTAGGGTAATGCGGATACCGGGATTCAGCCTGCATGAAGCCTCTTTGATTGAATCCCAATGCGAATGGGGGACAATCCCCACCGTAAGTGGCTTTTCGCTAATGGTTAATTTTGCCGGATAAGCAATAACCTTCATATGCTCCCAACCCGGGGCCTCAATGAGCGAAGACACCAGATCCGGCCTTTGCTGCAACAGCAAATGTGGCTTAGCCAATTCCAGCTTGCTCGGAGTGATCCCTTCATTGGCCAGGCGTTCGTGGAGCACTGCCTGGAGGTTGTCCATCATGCTCCTGGACATCCTTGCGAACGATATAAAATCATGATTTGGAATATCGTCAGGTCGCATCATGTTGGGGTTCTGTTTTTGATCCAGTTCAACCAAAAAATCGACAACCGTGAACTGGAGTCTGTTTTTGTCCGCATATGCACGTGCAGCCATGAAACCATCTTGTTTGCTTTGATAGCCGTACAACGCCGGAAATGCGCCCGAAATCGGGGCGTTAGTCGGCACGCCACAGTCTTTGAGGGCAATAGCCCTCGGCGCTGGGCCGGAAAAAAAATAGACGCTAGATAACTCAATAATATGTGAGTCTGGCTTATCAGTCGTGCTCACCTATTCCACCTTGTTTTGACCAACCCTGAATCAAGACCTTTTCAACCTTCTGGCGATCTCCTACGTTGCTCGCTACATCCTGCATCAAGCGCTTGCATTGCTTCGGAGTCAGCGCGAGCCTTTTGAGCGCTTCGATCCATCGCATCACCGGTCTACCTGGCTTCCCATCATGCAACATTAGACGATAAACCGAGGGTGGGGATCTTCCAATCAGAGTCGCGAAGGCGTCTCGATCTTGGGGGGAATCCTGTAACCCTAAAAATTCATAAAACTCCCTGATGTCCAGCGGTGGCTGAACAGGCGACGATGCAGGGTGTTGACGGTACAGATGCAGCAGCATTGCAATCACTGGATCACTGATTTGCTCTGCTGACTGCTCAGGATTCGTCAATTCCTCCCACTTGGCCTTCTGAAGGCCAAAGGCATCCGCTGCCGCAACCTTGGTTAGACCATTTTCGATTCGCCATCTCTCCAAATCTGTCCCACAGATCGGGTGAATCTCATCAGTGTCGATAGACATTTGCTCCCCTCAAATGAAGCTGTAAAGCGCCTGCCTCGGCCTCTGTACACGGTTCTTCCAAATCCGTGCTATTTTGAATAATATACACAATACGAAATTTAAGCAGCCACGGTCCAGCCCGAAAGCGGTCAATGTGAAGCTCGCAACTTCACGCTTAGCTTGCGGCGTAACGGGCAAAGGACTCCCCACCACCTCCACAGAGGCAGGAGCGCCCATGAGCGTTGAATCAGGAGTTTCGCCAAGCTGTGTATGAAAAACACAGTTCGCCACAAACGGCGATGGAATCCTCTCCGGCTGGCGCCATTCGGCATCGTGCCGAGGCGTATCAAGCTTGGCTTCAGAGAAGCCAAGCTGACGGTGAAAGCTCCACAATCCCAGATACCCTACTACGGCACTGGGTCGTTGCTGACATCACGTCCTGGCGTTCAGTAGAACCTAATTCCGCAGAAAATGCTGTCACCGCATTACATCGTAATGTTTTTGCATACGATACATATGCAAAATTGCTAAAGGAACTGCACCAAGAGGTCTATAACCAAATAATTTCGCGTTCTGAGGTAGCTGAAACGATTAATGGCTTCAGCAACGCAAGCGCGCCAGGAGACGAACCGGCAAAAACCGATCCGAGTGTGATTCTCAGTGAGCTGCTCAAGGACATCACTTACCGTGAGCGTGCAGACGGAAGCGTCCTCTACCTTTTGAAGGAACAGCCGATTTTCGTCGATCACGGGCAACAGATCCTCATGGAGGCGAAGGCCCAAGATGACGAACTGGCCATTCTTGCGGCGCTACACATGGCGAAGCAAAAATTTGGCGGGTCTATCGAGTTGACCGGATCGGACGAGTTCAAGCGTCGGGCTCTTGAGGTGATGATCAAGCACGATGTGCAGGTGGAGCTCAAGAATCCAGCACAAGAAGCTTTACGCCGGGAGATGATGGGGTTGCCGCCTGTTGGGGACTCAGCTCCGGGACAGGATAATGCGCCGGCGCCTGATCCAACCGCCACTCAGAATCAGCCGTCACAACCCCGATCATCTGCTTCGGCAAATCCCAATTCCGCAGCCGATGCCACTATCCCGGCTGCGACTGCAGCTGAGCCAGTGAACCACTACAAAGGTGAGCTATTGGAGTTTGGCTCCGCACCTTACCAGTTCGATATCTCAAATAGCCGCAGTTTCTACGTCACACTCAAAAACTCTGACGGTGAATCCAGGACCACTTGGGGTGTGGATCTGGAGCGAGTAATCGAAGAACTTGGCGTAGGTCGCGGCGATCAAGTCGAGCTGACGAACCTCGGTCGCAAGGACGTAACCATTGAGGTGCCTGTCCGAGACAAGGCAGGGCAAGTCCTTCGATACGAGGAACGTAAGACCCACCGCAATGAGTGGGGCATTGAAGTGACTGCAAAAGCACCCGCTGATGTGACCCCACCTGCCCCACTTGAGCCAGGCGAATCCGCAATCAAGGCTCATGATGCCAAATGGCTGAATGATATGGGCGTGCCTGCCGAAGCATTTGAAACACATCCGAAAATGCTTGCGATGCGTGGTGAGGACCATGCTGTTCTTCTACTAAATGGCGTCGAGACCACTGCTGAAGGCTTTGCCACAGTCGAAAGGCTGATGGCTCAGCAAACCTATAGAGCGGCCTTCTCGGCTTCGTTTGAAGCCGAATTCGGACGATACAACAGCCATTTCCAAAAGCAGCTATCTGAGTCCGAAGGATACGCCGCTGCAAAGGAAATGCTCGCCGACGCTGAGAGCAAATATGGTCCAATTCCATTAGCCGTGATCGACTCTGAGGCTCACATCCAGGATGCCATGGCGAAAGGCGATCTTGACGCCGTTATCGACGCTATCGATGCGTACGATCGCCAATACCTCGCGTCACTGGAAAGCCACCGCCAGACCGTTGAAGCTCAAAGCGATCAGCAAGCTGCGAGTGGTGGCTTTGTCGAGGTGGGTGAACCGACTCCACAGCCATCAGCAATAGACGAAAATTCCGCCACTAGCAGTGAGCCTCCGCTCACTGATGAGCCGTTGCATTTCCTACATAACGGCCAGCCTGCCGAGATTGATTTGACCCGCTACGTCCAGCAGCCACCATCTCTGGAAGAGGATGGTCAGCCATCCACTGAATTAGTGGATCACTCGCTGAATTCAGCTTCGCCGCTGTACTTCACCCACAACGGTGAACCAGCTGAAATCGACCTGAGCCGTTTTGCCCAATCCCCCGCTACAGACTTATCGGTTGCACCTGAAAGCCTCCCTCAACACGCCGCTGGTCCTGCAGGCTTGACTGAAAAATCTGGCATTCCCTTTTCAGAGCGAGATCTGCAATACGCGGCCAACCTGGTTCCTGTTGAGGCCCATTCCTGGTGGGACGTTCAGCGAGTGGCCATCGAATCGTGGGGCAGGTCTTTGGAGGAAATGGAGGCGGATCTCCAAGTCCTTGGGCCTGAGCCAAGGGTCGATCAAATCATCTGGTTCGACAAGGCTGGCCGTCAAATGCCTGCGCCTGTCGATGAGGTTGAGTGGCTTGCGAAGCAGGCTTTAACGGCTTCGCAAAACGATGAATCGAATGGTTTTGTCAGTGGTGACAACAACGAGTTGCGCGGGCGCGGCGCAGCGAGCTTGTTCCCAAGCGCAGATGGTGTGATTGAACTCAATCCAGAGGAGGCCGATATGGCACAGTCCGATTCCAATGCAGAGAAAGAACCCAAACTCATCCTTCGGGGTGTTACCAAGCTCGCTGATGACTCATTCGACACAACGGTCCTGCTTTACCAGGGTAAAGGAGACTACCTGCAGGGCTTCGTGAAGGTCGACGGAATAAAGCACCAGGTGCTTGCGTTCATGAATGAACGCCATCCAGACCCATCAACCGGCGAAATCAAGCCAAACTTCATCACGCTTTCAGAGCCAAGCAAATCAGGCGCTGATGATGACTCCAAATGGAACCAAATCGGCCACGGCAATGCAGTAAATCGCCGTGGCGACGGTAAAGAGGTTCACTTTGATGAGGTCCTGTTTAACGTCGGAGGTACCATTGTGAAGGCTAGGGAGACAAAACACGTCGACGAGTCGCTCCACCAAAAGCTGGGCTTTCTTGAGCCTCGCAAGGAGCGCGAGAAACCAGCCGCCTCCCCAAAAGATGAAGTACCGGCCGCTGGACCGGTAAGCGATGCAACAGCCCCGGTACCATCCACTAAAAAACGAGTACGAGCTTAATGCTCGCCTGCTTCCTGGTTACGAGAGGACCTGTAATGAAACCACTCACTCGCACGCTACTGGTTGTGCTTCTTATGTGTTCCTCCATCGGCGTACAAGCAGCCACTTGCCGCAGCGGTGAAGCGGCAATGCGCGGTGGCGAAGCAGGTCTGTCTCGTGACCAGTCAGCGGCGGACTCTAACGAAACAGCTGAGAAAACCTCATCCGATATCTTGGGAAAATGCATTGGTGGTATCACCGGCATATTCGGCACGACTAGCTTCCCTGATCTCTCGGCAATCTGGCAGATGATCAAAGACAAGGTTTGCTCAATCGCCAGCTCGCAAGTGCGCGGCGTGGTGTCCCAGGTCAACGGTGAAATCAATGGTGTCATGACTCAAGTGAACGGTGCCGTGACTGACACGATCAACCAAACCGGTGTTAACGACACGGGAATGGGCACTGTGATCAGCAGCGGTGAAACGAATATCAGCGGTCCATCCGTGCAAAACACCAAAAGCTCCGGCTCTACGGACTCTGCGTTTTGGAATGACATCTGGAAGTAATAACCACGGAGGTGGCCGTCATGAAACAGATTGAGGAATTGGCAAGCAAGCAGTTAGAAGCTGGGGGATTGATCTTGGCTCTCCCATCTAAAGTCATGCTCGACATTGAGCAATATCGGATTGCACGCAATGAAGCTCTGGCATGCAACGATGACAACAACCTTCCGCTCGTGGAGGAGCTGAGTCAGCGGTGGCAAACCGAAGCTATGAATTTGGCTCGTTGGTTGTCCGCTCAGTTCCCTGATGACGAGCGGACAGCGGAGTAGATCCATGAACCGACCAAAGACCACTGCAGATCTGCTAAAAAAACACTCATGGCCTTCTGGGCTGACCATGGACGTGACTTGCCCAAACTGCACAGGGACGGTGGCCACCCAGATCAGTGTTGTTCGTGAAGACGACCTGCCGTTAAGGCCTGAAGACTGTGAGGACTGCAACGCCCAGTTCGAAGTTTACCCGGACGGAAAAACCGTTTTGGTATCAGCTCCCGCCTCAGGCCCGCTTAGTGAACGTGCACAGAAGGCAATCAAGTTTTTTGAATCACTTACATTCGACCCTAACGGGGCCCGGGATTGGCCATTTACCACCGAGGTTGAAACTCTGGTGACAGTGGCCTGGCTACACGAATTTGAGGACAGCACCCTACAGTTCTTAGATGCTGATCAGGAGCCGCCGCATGTCTACAGCTCGCGCCTGGATCCTGAAGCGCTGGAGCGATTTTGCGAAACGAACATTGATGCGTACCGATCTTTCCATGACAAGCACGGAGCTGCACTTGATCGTCGCGAGTCCGTGGCTATGACTCCTTTCTGGTAACAGAAAAATCCGCTGCCACCAGTGAGAGGAAATACACATGGATTTAGTTGCTCGCAGAGCCATCGAGAAAAGCATCATCATCGCAGCCGCAGAAGGCTTGGTTGCTGCTGGGTGCAGTGTTTCGGTCATTGAAGGTGAAAAGGTATTTCTTACAGATAGCACAGACCCTGTCGCGATTGATGCAGCTTTGCATGCATCGGGAGAGCCCGGTTTCCAGGTTAAGCGCCTTATCGACGGAGTTCTGCAAGAAGGTTGGGTCGATTTTGTCGGAGATAAGGGCTTTGAGATTATCACCGCGGACACCAAGCTGAATCTACACAGCGCATTGCAGGCGGCCAACGCATTAGCCTTTAAGTTGCACGCCGAGAAAGGCGAAGGCCGGGGCAGCGAAGTCGATCTTCGAAACTTAGACATTGAATCAACGGACATAGCACGAGCTATACGGCAACTACGCAAGCACGGTTTCAGAATCGTACGCAGCGACTTGGGCCCCGTAAGTCCTCAACAACTTTACGAGGACGCTACGGCTGTAGGGTGCGACATGCTTGGCATGGTTCCCAGCCGATTTAACAGAGGCTCGCTGCAAGTGCAGAGGATCGTGCTAGCAATCGAAAATCATCTATGTGAACCAACGTAAATCTCATATAGGGAATTCCATGCTCATTCATCTGATACCCAATATTCTGGCCGACCGTACCGACGTGCCTTGTTCCCTTGTAGACCTGACCTGTCGAGAGTTGGGCTTACATTTAATTGGCGGGAAGGAGCTGACTGCCAGGCGTCCTTACCCAAACAAAAACTATCTGGTGGCTTGTCGCAAGGTCGGACAAAAGGCGGTTAATGGGTTCCTTGTAGAGACACAAGGCCCTGTTCGTGAATTCACCGTAGTAACGCGCTGGGCAGTTGCTGCAAGCCACATAGCAACGCACAGCGTGCGTTACATCCTCGCTGATGAGGAATTCGATACAGTCACGGAAGAAATGATGCTGTGGTCTGCACCGCACCCCAGCCAAGGCGAATATAAATCACGTTATCCCATCGGTTTCACTTACGGCAGCCCTTTGGAGTCGCAGCCGAGAATGGAGGCGTTCAAACGGATTAAGCGAGTCGGGGAATTCACAGATCAACTCGACAAGCATGGTGCGGTGATCGAGCGATCGGAGGTGTTCCATCTTCCAACTGTTGAACGTGACCGGTTGAGCAGAAGCTTTTTTGGGGACCGCATGCCTGCTATTGAAAACGCCTTTCGGTAAGTCACATGAAAACCATCCTATTCTGTCTTGCCGCAATATCTATGGCCTGCATGCTCAGTGTTGTCTTTTTTGGCCCTACGGCCAAACACCAGGGCGCCGAGCGTGCTATCGCATTAATCGAAGCCGCAACTTGTGGCAATGACGATGGCGTCGTCGCCCAAGGCTGGGAAGAACATTGCTTGAAATGAGCATTCAGCGACCACGGGAATTAATCGCGAAAAAGTCGGACAGCTGCACCCAAGCCCCAGCCTAAGAAACTGGGGCCGAGGACGTAGAGGGATGCCCGTTTGGCGTTCACCCCATCGAAGGAATGACGAAATGGCCACCACACAAAAAAGAATGCTTCTCGCATCAAAGAACGGCGATATCTCGGCAGCAAAACTAATCAGCGAAACCCGCAATGTTTGGGTGCTTGAAGTGGAAAAGCGTGAGGTACGTGTGAGCAAGGGAGATACCCTCCAGCGTGCTTTCAGCGATATGACTGATGCCTTGGAATGGGCAGAGGCCGATCCCGAGTTGATCGATCATTTTGTTGAACTGATGGCCGCAAAGCCTTCCCCCTGCAGCCAAATATAGAATTAGGGGAATGAATATGCCCTTTTCCATCACCGATCAGTTGACCGAAGGTGACATCGAGCAGGCTATCAAGCTAGCCCGAACGAACTACATCGAACTTATCAACAAATTCGTGAAACCTCATGGCCCCACAAGCAGCCTTTGCATCTCGCAAGTGGAGGAAGAGGTCCGAAGTTATCTGTCAGACGCACTGACAGGTTGCTACGGGGGATTTGTTGAGGCTGTGCTCGCGAAGTGCCAAACAAGCGGCGACCTGATCGGATTCACAATAGTGCTGCGCGGTAACAATTCAGAGGATTGTGGCATCAATTACGCTGTGGTCAGCGCAGCCCATAGGCGGCAAGGAATCCTACGATCAATGATTGCGGAAATCATTGCTCGATACAGCCACGTCGGCCTGTCCTGCAACGTGGATAAGGTGCCTTATTATGAGGCGCTAGGTGTAACGACCTGCAAACGAAAACACCCCGACCTGCAATCAAGGCGATTTTCGGCCAGGATTAACTGCGACTGTCCGGCCCGGCGAACCAGCATTAACTG
>LNAP01003840.1_pt1 | contig 15137 bp, 13 predicted proteins | sample 602601 | NCBI WGS metagenome assembly LNAP01 (sample SAMN02440304, study PRJNA202911) | soil metagenome | biome: Subtropical and temperate rainforests or woodlands; isolation source: soil samples (1 kg each in a 20% v/v slurry with milli Q water) were... ...
CCGCAGCCGGGCCGCGGCGATGCCGAGATCGCCAGACGAGATGGCCGTCACAGCCTCTACGAGACGCTGCAGCATGGGCTCGATCGCCTGCTTGTGGATAAGGGAGAACGCCTCGTCGTTCTCGTAGGCACAGCGCGCGACGAATGACGTCCATGAGTGCGGTTCGGCGTTGCTCAGAATGATGTGCAGAAGGTGAAGGAGTGCCTTCTCGAATGCCTCGGATTCGCTTCCGGAAGCCGGTGCATCGAGAATATGGATGACCTCCCCGAAACGCTCGCGGGCGTACTCGGCAATCATCTGGGCGGCTGCCATGTAGAGCTCGCTCTTGCCCCCGAAGTGGTAAGGGATGGCCGAAAGCGGCGTCTTCGCCGCCTGCGTGATGGCCCGAGTGCTGGCCCCTTCGTAGCCCACCGCGCCGATCACATCGATGGCAGCCTCGATGAGCTGCGCTCGCGTCTTGGCGCTAAGGACTTCATGCCCGCTTGGTGCTGTCATGCACGTTTTCCTCGTTTAACGTATTTGAATTATAGTTCGATCGAACGAACTTTCAAGTAGGGGCTTTCGGATCGTAGCCCTCCTTGGGAACCATGCGATATGACTCCACTCGTCCCAATCCGGACAAGGAAGCCAAGGCCTATCAGGTCAGAGACGCCCGGACCTTCCTGGAACAAGCTGGAGTAAAACCATGAACGTCATGAACTACAAGGACTACGCAGCTCGGCTTGAGTACAGCGAAGAGGACGGCCTTTTCGTGGGCCATATCGCCGGTATCCGCGATGTGTTCGGCTTCCATGGCAGCTCAGTGGATGAGTTGCGAGCAGCATTCGTTGAAGCCGTGGACGACTATCTGGATACCTGCGCCAAGCTGGGACGCGTGCCCCAGAAGCCTTACTCCGGCAAGCTCAGCCTGCGCCTGGAGCCTGAGCTGCATGCCACCATTGCCGTGAAAGCAGAACTGGCCCACAAGAGCATCAACCAGTGGATTTCCGACGCGAAGCGCGTACCTGAAACACAGTTCGCCAGCTATTTCATGCAGACGGCGGCAGCATCCTAACCCGACAGAAGATCTTCGAGCACCCGTCGCTAACGATGCCCATGCGTTACGCGCGATTGGCGCCGGAGCAACTGCAGGATGCGTTGCGATTCGGGCCGCTGTCATCTGTCGACATTTCTTCGCCAGTCCTGGCTCCAGAAAAGCACTCTCTGAAATTCTCTAAGCAAATCAGGCGCTCTGCTTCTTTCAGTTGGTGGCGGATAGTTGCCTGTGCGCTGACTATTTTTCCGAGTTTATGAGCATTGGCACAGGCTATTGCGAATTTGTCGTAAGTACACCTAGCGCCATCACCGTCACCTACTTCCCCTGCCACTTGGCCAGAAGTCTCGCTGCAACGCCTTGCGCTCTGATTTCAACTTGCTGCGGCAGGGCAATGAGCTCAGCTACCTCAAACTGGCAGTACTGATCGTACCAAGCCTTTCCATCCATCCTTCGCCATGTTCAAAGCACTCGACACCGCGTGGCGATGAACAAGCAACGGATCGTCGTCCGGATTGAGACCAGCGAGTTGATCGCGTTTGCGAGATCGCCAGCGCTTGTGCCGTAGCCGCTTGTTGTCATTACCTTCCAAGCGCGCAGTGGTATGACCAAAAACGGTGCCTTTCGACGGCTGCGCCCGCCTCATCCATACCAGGCATCAACAAACTCACAGGCCTCTGCGCTGGCCACCTCGGGGCGTTGCTCCAACCAGTCCAGTACTGCCTGCCCGTCATCTTTGGTCGTCTCCACCAGCGGCAATTAGCCACCAAGCCCGCCAGCGACGAGATGAGGCGACTCGATGAGGTCGATACCCCCGTCGAGAAAAACATCGCAAGCAGACTCCTCCATAGGCTGACGGAAGCGCAGCCTGATTTCGAACACGAGCCCCTAGAACTCACCCACGCGCAGCTTCTTGCGTTACCGGAGACTCAGGCGGCTCAACTTTCTGATTGAGAGGAGTCGTTTCAGCACCGTGCGTCAGCGCTTGGTACTTGCATCTTCAATGGCCTTCATCATGCCTGCGTGCTCCCACTTCACAGCATTGCACCCGTTTTGCCGGAACGCAGATGGCAACTTGGCAGGGGGTATATCGCCCTTATAGACTCCGACAACACCCTTGCCACGCTTGATGCTTTCCTCGATTTCCCAGTTTACCCATTTACTGGATGCTGACTTGTCTGTGAGATATACCACTGTCACCGAGCATCTATCGATTTTGTCGCGGATCTGCCGTTTGATGTAGTCCGCGTTGGTACTATCGTAGGGCTCCTTGACCGAGTGATCGTCAAATTGCAGATCAATTTTGTCGTTCTTGGCTTGGCCGCGAAGCAAATTGACGTCGTTCAGGTCTTCATGGTAGAAGCTGATAAATACGTGGCGACTCACGTCGGTCTTGGCCTCGGCGAGCCGCTGCTTGACCTTGTCTTCAAGATTTCTGATGTCTGAACCTAGCAGACCACCGCCCGAACCACCCCCCATATCACTCCTCCTTATCAAACAGAAATTCCAGACAGGCGATGCATTTTCCGCAAGGCTCCAAATTTCCGGTGTGGCACGAATAGGTGCCAGCGACTCCCTTGGCAAAGGCCAGTCTGACAACATCTTCTTTACCAAACTCAATCAGCGGCGTCAGCACTTTTATCTTTCGTCCCATCGCTGCTGCGATGACGATCTCAGTCTGCGCTAGAAATGGAGGCCTCTGGTCCGGGAAGATACTGAACTGCTCTGCCAATAGACCTATAGCAACCGAGGACACGCCAAGCTGATAGGCATATGCACTTCCCATCAGTAAGAACATCAGGTTACGACCCGGTGTAAAGGCATCGTTCTTGACGTGCAATTGCTCACTGGTTAGCCCTGACAAAATCACCTGACCGAACCCGGACAGATCCATCCTTATTGGCTCAGGGAGTCCCAGCGCTTTGTGAACGGCCTTGCAGGTTTCCCATTCCCTACGGGCGGCTCTTTGCCCGTAGTCGATGAACATCGGGTAGTGGTTGATGCAATCTTCCTTCGCCATCACACCGATTAGCGTTGAGTCGAGGCCACCGGATACCAGATTCACGAAACTCACAGGAGAGCCTCCCGTTTAGCAACGCGCATAGTTAGCCATGTCGCCAAGTCAACGCAGCCCAGCGAATGCCCAAAATCGAAGGCAATCTCCCGGAACGTTTCTTCAATTTCCTCATAAAAGGACAGCCGACCCAATTTTGCTGGTGACAAACTAATGCCGCGAGCCAACTTCAGGTAGTCAAGCACGTGGATATCCAGAACAGCGAGATCTTCACAATAACCCACACGACGCAGAAATAGGCTGGCCTGCTTTGGACCGAACCCCCAAATATGCTGTATTAGCAACTCACGTGCGTCTTTCGCGCTTCGGGCTGAAAACAGGAAACCTCCGATTGACTGTGACTGCTCGTATATTGCGACGACGGTCGAGGTAAGCAACGATGCCAATCGGTTCTTAAAGCGTGGTCGCACCCAACGTTGCGTACCGTCGCTCTCTATAATAGGCAAAGGGGCAGAGAGTGCCTCGGCAACGCCCCGCTCGAACGCCTCAGCACTCTTGCCCTGCAGACCAGCGCGGATCAAGCCAAGCTCACGAAGCCGATCCGCCGTGGCTACAGCCATCTCGAAGAGAATTTGACTGCCGAAGATACAGATTGCGGCTTCATACAGCAATTCGTCTTCAGTCATCAACTGCCAATCCTGCAAAGATGACCCTTGCGCCTTAACTTCCAGGCACATCGCACGAATGGTCTGATTGATGATGGCCACGCTCATGATGTACTCCAGCCGTTTGCATTAGCACAGTGCTGAAAAGCACGACCTGGCAGATTGGCGCGGCAAAATTCGGAGAGTCGTCCCTGATTTATGGCATTGCGCAAGCGACACATCCAGTTCGTGAAAAATTCGAGATTGTGGGCCAAAGTCCGCGCCTGGAATGACAGCCCTGCATCCCCCCACGCAGTCTGCCCGACAAAGAAATCGGCTTGCGATAGATGGTAAAGCAGCGCCGTATCGTGGTCGACGACGGTCTGGCACCACTCGAGTCCGTCAAAACTATCGGCCCCCATCGTGGAATATATGGTGATCGAAATCGGATTACCTGTTCCCAACAAATGCAAGGCAACATAGCGATCGAGCTTGTCCATTTCTGTCCGGATGGCTCGTATTGCCCGCGCGCGCTCAAGAATGCCATCACCCAACTTTCGTTCAGCGACGGCAAGCATAGTGACGCCGGTTTCCGTCGCGATGGCTGCACACAACTCGGGGAGTTCGGAGGCGGCGGCATGGACAATAGGGATGATCTGGCAGCTTCCCGCTGCTTCCTGATCCGCCCGCCAGCGTTTCACTATCAGATCAACATGCTCCTTGTGGTCCTTCGGCGGGCATTGCTCATCGAAGCCAAAGGCAAGATCACACGAAAAGTCCTTCAGTACCTTGTGAAAATGGCCCTGCTTCCAGTCTGCCTGCGCGTCTTTCCAAAAGCTTTCATAGTTACCGGAATCCATCAGGATGATCGCACCATCCTGACGGGAAGCCGCCATCCCTTCTCCGGCAGACGATGGATTCTCAATGTTCGCCAGATCGAAGGCCGACACAAGAAACTGACCATTCAGCCCGACCAAAGATGACAGCAACTGCAAATAGTCCTGTGGCCGCAGAGCCGTCTTGATCGACGAGATAGACGGAAAGTAAACCGGTAATGGTAGCGACCGGCCCCCAATACTCAATTGAGTTGGACGTTCGACGACCATCACGCGCCCTCTGTCTTCTGTACTGTGGTCGCGCGCCGGGTTTCGTTGAACCAGTTGGCGTGCTCGGTCGAGACATGCTCTTCGACCCTTTCCGCCAAGACAACCAACCGATCAGAATCGGCCATACCTTTGTAGGGGCCAGCGCTGGAGAGAAACAGATACTGCTCGTGCTTAAGGCGTTCTGCCGTGGCGCGGTAGGTGACCCATAAGGTCGAGTACTGGTTCATCTGCTGAGCAGCTTCCAGCACAGCGATCAAGATGCCGGCAATGGACGCCGCCCACTTGGCGCACTCAGAAGGCAGAAGACTGGTGGCCGGTATCAGCACAGCTAGAGTGACCTGGGTAAACTTCAGACGCTTGTACCAACGCTGACAGTGCTGACTCTTGCTGTCATACCAATTCCGCTGATCGATCAGCCGGAACCAAGCCGGATGAGTCTTGACTGAATCGGGTACCGGCGGCTCGCTGCTGAGTGCGTTGTTCTTGACGGTACTCATCTTTTTCTCCCTTTTCGCTATGCAAATACCCGTTCCAGGGGCGCCGAGTCTACCCTAAGCCACAGGAGGTGATGCTTTTTGCATCCGACAGCAGGATTGTGGTGCACGCGAACGATGCTGGCATCGATGATCTGCCCCTCGCGGGCCCGGAATCTGTAATACTGCAACTACCGTTGCACCTCTGCCAAGATCTGATGCTCGAAATTGGCCTGTACCAAGCTCTCGCGAAAGACCCAGATCGTGTTGCGATCCAATTCCCGGCCTGAGCGCTTCAGCCCGGTAAACGCTGGAAACTCATGCAGTCGAACAGCTGGAACAGCTCGCCCCAACAACGACTGAACATGAAGCCATCTGATTGAGATGAACCTGCCTCGTAGCTACACCTTGCTCGATGCGTCGTAGGATCTGCTCCCAGTAGGTCCCTCTGGGCAGCACACAAACTTGTCAGAGCGACTTGGGCCTCTCCCCCTTTTGTCTCGCGCCCCCTTCATAACTGCATGTAGGACTTTCGCCTTCCCCCGGGCGTTGGACGAGCCGAGGGCATTGCGCTACCGTTGGGTCTGCTTTTAGCTGCATGCCGCAGTCAACGACGTAATTCTGGATAGGCGATCCTCGCCAAATCCGGGCGCACTATTAGGATGATGATGCGCGATACCTACTCAGAAGAGGCTGACACGCTCGCCACGTGAGAGGCCGGAGCCGATCAACGCTCCGGAGGCTGCCAATGTCTGAGAGACATTCGGCAGAGCTGCATCAGCTGCCGAGTCACTGTGTAGCAGGGAGCGACTAATCACGCATGACGACAGCCGACCCCAACCGCCTCATCGCCTCACTCGTGCGGGATCAGGTCAATCTAGACCTGAAAACAGCTGATGTCTGTTTTCTCGCAGGCTTGTATCTGCGAGCAGATAAGACGGGGCTCGCATCCTTCGAGGAAGATCTGCTGGTCGACCTGTTCGAACAGGTCTGCGATGTCGTCGATCCCGGCGCCGAGAACCCACGCAAACGTGCGACCCATGCCATCCAGAGATTGCGCGAGCAGCGCATGCTGGCTCGGGTCGATGGTGCTGGCATCGTACGGGCAGGCGAATATGCGTTGACGAGGCTTGCAGCTTCAGTGATCGAGTTCTTCCTGACAGACGAAGCACTGACACGGGAAAGCCTCACTTTACTGACTGGTACCTTGCGAGCCCAACTGGCCGAGATACTGGCGGCAGCCAGAAAGCCCCTGAGTAACGATGGCTGGCGCCAGCAGGTGATCGCGCCACTGAGAGTTACGGTCGGCGATCTGGTAGCGGGAATCGAGCGCCGGCAGCGAGGACTCGATGTCCAGCAGGAGGAAGTTCAGGCGGAAATTGCCACACTGTTGTCGACTGACTGGTTCAGTGCACTCGATCAATGCCAAGCGTTGCTCGATGCAACCACCAGCACCTTGCGCGAACTCAACGAGGTTCTGCTACGGGACACACACCATTTCATCGCCCTGCTCCAAGATATCCAAGCGCTGGCCTCGGCTGCGCAGAATGCTGAGGCCGAGGAAGCAACACAGCGGGTCATCGAGCATGTCGACCGGATCTCAGCTTGGGGCGGCGCGCGCCAGAAAGCATGGTCCGACTACTACCAGTACGTCCATCGCTACCTGCGCGATGTGGTCAGATTGGATCCTGATCGGGCGCTGAGCCAACGCTTGCGCGACCAGATTGCGGTCTGGTCAGCGCGGCCCTTCCATCTCTTGGCGGCACATGCTGGAACTATCTGCCTACTGCGCCAGCTCGAGGTGCCTGTCGAGCGTCCGCCCGTAGCGAGGCAGCAGGCAGATCGTGAGGCCGAACCTATATGGGTGGACGCCGAAGATGCGCTGGCAGATATCGAAACGCTTGTGGCCGTTGCTCTAGAGGATGGCTTCGACACCTTGGCTGAAGTGACGGCACGGGTACTCACCACGCTGCCTGACGATGTCCATTATGTGGCAGCCGGCCGGATCGCCGCTGCGCTTGCGCAACTCACTCGCATGCATTCTGGACGTGAGCGGCCATGGCAGGTGGTACACGAACGGCTTGAAGTCGAGGATTGGAAAGTCAGAACCCAAAGGGAAATGGAATGAGCGAGGTCATATTCGACTGCCTGGAAGCGGCGATTGCTGACGATAGATTCCCCGAAGTCGATCTTATGCTACGGCGTGGACGGCATGTTGGCCGCGACGACGGTACTACTTACGATTATCTGGTCGAAGCCCAGGGATTACTCGAACCCTTATACCGACGCTTCGGCTGCGAGCTGATCCAGCAGAGCGACGGTTTTTTCTATCTGCTGCCCATCGGCGACCGGCTGGGTCGTCGTCAGTTGTCGGCTGGTGAAATGCTCGTCGGGCAGGTACTCGCCCTGTTGTATCTCGATCCCGCCACCTTGCAGCAACGCGGAATGACAACACGTGAAGTGCTGTTGCAACGCCTGTCTGGCTTGCTTGGCACTGATGCGTTGGTGCGCACCCTGAGCCCGCGCAAGCGTAGATACGATGAGCGTGTTGCGGCCGAAACAGTGCGAGCCCAAGTAGACGAGGCAGTGCGCAAGCTGGCTAATCTTGGTTTCGTCGACGCCATTGACGCCGACAAGCTGCACTTGCGGCCGGCTCTCATGCGCTTTGCCGAGCCAGTTCGAGGCCTCGCCGATCCCGGCGAGGCCTTAGAGCGGCTAGTGGCGCGCGGGGAGGTGCAGCTCGGCGAAAGCCTCGCCCCCCACGATGAGGATTCTGGGGATGTGGAGGAGATGTCGCCATGAGTCGAACGCGCGCCGAAGCGCTAGCCTTGGTCAACTGGAAAGGCGTTTTCTACGAGCGCTATCTGCTCGATCGGCACGTTACCGCACTGGAGGGCAGTAACGGCGCCGGGAAGACCACGGTGATGATTGCGGCCTATGTCGCTCTGCTGCCCGATATGTCCCGCCTGCGTTTTACCAATCTCGGCGAGACTGGGGCGACAGGTGGCGACAAAGGCATTTGGGGCCGCCTCGGTGATCCAGGACGCCCCTCTTATGCAGTGATCGATTTCGCGCTCGCCGGAGCGCAGCGACTGATTGCGGGGGTACACCTGGAGCGCAAGGGCGAACCCTCCGTTGAGCCCACTCCGTTCATCGTCTGGAGTCTCGACCCGGCGGTTCGCTTGCAGGACTTGCTGCTCGTCGCCCAAGGCGGGATCGAGTCGGTGCCAGAGTTGTCGGAGCTGCGCGACAACGCGGCTCGGCTGGGCGGACGGTTGCAGTCCTTTTCGTCGGCACGCGAGTACTTTTCCGTCCTTTTCGATCAAGGCGTGATGCCCTTGCGCCTAGGAACAGACGAGGAGCGCAACAAGTTCAACGAAATGCTACGCACCAGCATGACTGGTGGCATATCGCGAGTACTCACCTCAGAGCTGCGCTCGTTCCTGCTGAGGGAGGAAAGCGGTCTTGCCGACACATTGCAGAGAATGCGGACGAATCTGGATGCCTGCCGCCGCACGCGGGTGGAAGTGCAGGAGTCCCGCCGCCTTGAGCAAGAGATCGGCAGCATCTTCGAAGCTGGTCAGGCCATGTTCGCCGCAGCCTTTCTCGCCACCCGCGAGCGGGCCGATGAGCTGGCGCGCCGGTTGACCGAAGCCGAGAGCGCACGCGACCAAGCACTCCAAGCTCAAGAGGCTGCGCACGAAGCTCTCGACAAGACCTTGCTTGAGTTGGATGCGATAGATAGCAGCAAGAGCGAACTCGATCAGTTGTTCGACTCCGCGCGCGCATGGCAAACCAAGCTAAGGGAAGCCCTGACTGCGCTCTGCATACTGCAACAAAGTGCAATCCAGCTCGCTGAGACCGAAGCTGAGGCGCTGGCTGCAGGCAAGTTGCGAAGCGATGCAGAAGCACTTCGAACCCGCAGCCGCGAGGAACTGAAGCGTGCCCAAGAAGGCTACAAGCGCGCCGCCAAGGGCCTCGCCGATCTACAGCAGGGGATTGAGGAACTGCATTTCCGCGCGGGTGCTTATTGTCAGGCCACGCGACGCCTGCAGGAAGCCAAGGCACAATTACAGACTGCCCATTTGCTACCTGCGCAGTTCGCCGAGCGCCTGGTGTCCGCGCGAGAAACACTCGACCGCGTCGACAAAGCGCGGCTAGAGGCCAGGACACGTCTGTCAGACGCGACAGTGCATCGTGAACGGCATACGCAGGTCATGGAAGCGCTGCGGAGACTCGCTGGCCAACAGATCGATGCCGTCGACGCATACTGGGCCGCTACCGAGGCCTTGCACCACCATCGGCAACTAGGCTCGCTTGCCGATCAGCTTCCCGACATTGAGCGCACATTGGCTGAAGCGAAACGGCTGCACGCCCGACAGCTGCGGGTGCGTATACAGGCAAGCGAACTTGGCGTCGTACCGGCCGATACATCTGCCACGGAAGTCGTGGATAGCATGCTCCTTGACACGGACGCGGAGCAAACGGCACACGAGAATGTAGCCGCAACGGCCAAAGATGAGCTTGCGGCAACACAGCGACAGTGCGTCGAACTCCAGGAGCATCATCGCCAGTTGTTGGCTCGCGAGCCGCAATGGAGAGCTCTGGCGGCACTTGCCGACCACCTATCGGAGTATCTCGGTGCTCGCCTGGAAGATCGTGCTGGCCTGGATACTGCCCGTCGCCTGTTGGCTAAACAACTCGCGGAAGCGGATCAGGCCGAGCAAGCAGTGCAGCAAGCACAGGAGCAACTGATCCGCCAGGCGCGCGAGCTACTGGCCGCGGGAGGCCCATTCCCGAGAGCCTTGCTGGAGCTAAAGGATAGGCTCGGCGCAGAGCTGCTTGCAGGCAGCTTCGAAGAAATAGCCATCGAGGAAGCAGCCGCTCTCGAGGCCCGGCTTGGTGCCCTGACGCAGGCACTGGTCGTCGATGACCTCGCCACTGCGGTCCGTATTGCGGCCGACCGGCCGGACGAATTGACTGATGTACTGCTGTTATCGCGTGATGCCGACCTCCACCACCAAGCAGAAGCGGCTTGTGCCTTGATGCCAGGCAATGGCGACCTCGTGGTTCAGGAGGGGGCCGCTCTGCGCGTATCCCGTATACCTACCAAGCCACGCCTGGGACGACGTGCGCGAGAAAAACGAGCAGCTGAACTGCGGGCTCAGGCCGAAGAGAAAGCTCGTGAACTTGACGTTGCCAGGAGTCTATGGCGCTCGCTTAAGCGATTGGTGGACGAGGGCGATGAGCTGCTTGCTGGACTTGAGGTATGGCTAGCTGGCGACCCTTCGGACGCCATCGCAGAAGTGCAGGCGTCGATCAACCTAGCCAATGAAAAGATCGCACAGCAACACGAAACGGTCAGCCGCCATGAGACAGCGGCGCAGGCACTGCAACCACGCATCCGCGGGCTTCGCTCGCTGCTGCCCGAGGCGATACTGCTCGACCCTCCCGATCATGGTGCTCGGGCACAGGCTCTCGGTGAGAAAGCAGAGCAAGCACGCGGCGCCAGGGACTGGGTCGCTGCCCACAGAGAAGACGCCCTGCACGTGGATAAAGGGCTTGTCGACTTGCGCCAACTTCCGCTGACAGACGCCGACATAGAGAATTTGCAGCTCCATGCAAACGATTTGGAGGAACAGCGCCAGCGGCTCGACGCCGGGATCGAAGCGCTTGAATACCTGAGCGACAACGCCGAAGCACTGTCCTGGGAGGATGCCCCGCGCCGGCTCAATGCAGAACAACAACTGGTGCCAGCACTCAATGCACAGTTGAGCGAAGCTGAGGAGTGGCAAGATCTTGCCGAGGAAAAGCTCGACCAGGCAGAGGAACAATACAATCAAGCTACCGAACGATTCCAAGAAGTGGAGGGGCGGCGCCAGCTCTGCAAGCAGGCGCACACAGATGCTGAGGCTCGTTTCGACACAATTGGTATCCCTGTGCCGACAGAGGATGCGCTGGAGGATGCTGGCAAAGAAGTCGCGCAGCAAGAACAGGCTCTTCGTGCTTTGGACCAACAACAGAGAGAGCTGAACAGAACCGCCGGGACACAGCAGGAAGCTCTGCGCATAGCCAAAGAGCACCTGACTTCGGCCGGTGAGAAGCTCGTCAGTGAGCGCCGTGAGGCCGAGCCAGCGACGCGGCGCTGGAACGAGCTGTATGAACGGGCGCAGCACCACGGCCTCATCGGCAACCTACTCACCCCCGACCACGATGGGCTCGGAGGCATCCGCGGTCATGTCAACCTTGTACAGCTCGCCACGGCACGGCGCGATGTCTTGCTGGAGCGCTTGCGCAATGCGCAAGGTGGAGGTGCTCTGCTAGCCGAGCTTGAAGGGGGGCGTAGTACGTCACCAGACCTCACCTTCGCAGATCCCATCCTCGAACTATGGCTGACCGTGCGGGACTGGCTAAGACGGCGCCTACCAGCCCAAGTAACCGAGGTTGATGACCCCAGTGAAGCGCTTATCCGGCTGCGAGACCAGTTATCCGACCTCGAGGAGCGTCTCGCTCGCCAAGAAAGCGACTTGCGCGGTGCCAGCGAAGACGTGGCAAGGGGGATCGAAGTGCAGATCCGCAAGGCCCGCGGCCAGGTCACCCGCTTGACCAAAAATCTCGAGAAGGTCAGCTTCGGCAGCATCCAAAGCATGCGTGTTCGCATGCAGCTAGTGGAGCGCATGGAGCAAGTTCTAAACGCACTGCGTGAAGGCGCGGCTCAAGAATTGCTGTTCCAAGCGGAAATGCCAATTGAAGAGGCGTTCGACGAAATCTTTCGTCGCTACGGCGGCGGACGCTCAGGAGGGCAGCGCCTGCTCGACTATCGCGAGTACGTATATTTACAGATCGAGATCCGTCGCAAGGCCGGGGCTGACTGGGAGGTTGCCAATCCAACACGCTTGTCGACCGGCGAGGCAATTGGCGTCGGTGCCGCCCTGATGATGGTGGTGCTCACCGAATGGGAACGCGACGCCACTTTGCTGCGGGGCAAGCGCGATTACGGCTCACTGCGCTTCCTGTTCCTGGACGAGGCCAATAGATTGTCGCCGGACAATCTCGCTGTGTTGTTCGACCTGTGTCAGACACTGGATCTGCAATTGATGATCGCCGCACCAGAAGTGGCACGCGCCGAAGGAAATACGACCTACCGACTGGTGCGCAAAGCTACACCCGATGGGCATGAGGAGGTTCTAGTGTTCGGCCGCCGCACCCGGAGTGGCGGCTGATGTGGCAGACAGCGCAGCAGCGGATCGCCCTGCTCGAACTGCTGGTAGAAGGGACGCTCAAGCGCCGCAGCTCGCAGGCGGTTGCATATGACACACTTGCCGAGCTGTCCTGGACACGCTCGACTGGCCGACGCGATCAGATCGCCCTGGTAGACGCGTACCGCGGAGAGCTCATCGGGCTGATGACGCGCGTCTGGCCGGATTGGCAGGACGCGCTGACGGCACTCACCGTCGGGGGATTTCCCCCTACGCCCGATGGCTGGGTGCGGCTGGAGGATGCACGCCGAGCAGGACGCCTTCCAGCACTACCAGAGCGTCTCAATCGCAGGACAGCAGCCGCACTCACTGCGCCTCATTCTAAGGCGGCTCTTACGCCGCAGCGGCAAGCCGCTCTGACCGGCACCGCATCTACCCATGACAGTCTGCTGCGCTTACGTCCACCGCACGGACTTCTGGCAAGAACTGCCCATGGAGTTCTGGATCTCTGGGAGCTTGCTCGTTCGCTTGGTGAGGTTTCGATCCCGGAGCGGGCGTTCCTAGACGGTCTCAGGCTGGAGGGGCCTCTACGCGCGGTGCTGCTGGTAGAAAACCCTGGCGCATGGCGTGATCTGCCGCCGCTGGAGGGATGGCTCATCGCCCACGTCCCTGGTTGGGATACAAGCGCCGTTGCGCATTTGCTCGATCAGGTCAGTCTCGACGTTCCTATCGTCCACTTCGGCGATCTCGACCCGAACGGCGTACGCATCTTCCTAAAGCTACAAGAGCAGCGACCGGATCTGCTCTGGTTCATTCCCTCGTTCTGGGCAGAGTGCGTTGCTCCCAGAAAGAGGAAAAACCCATGGCCCACCAAGCTGGATCTGCGCCATGCGCCCAAGCTTGTGCATGAACTCGCGAATAACGGCCTTTGGCTGGAGCAAGAACCGCTCGTTGTTGATCGTAGAATCACGGATGCGCTAGAGGCTTGTGTGAGCGAAGGGCGCACGATTTAAGAGCAAGAACATTGGGACAAGGGACCGTCGACTGAAAATGTACCAGTCTCCAACAACGGAGCGCCCCAGCGACGGGGCCGGCTGGAAGCCTAACTCAACCACGCCATCCTGGCGTCCCATCGCCACTTCTCGCACTCGGATTGGCATTTAATGGGATCAATTCAGACTAATGGACGACCCTGCTCAGTGCGCACGGATCCAGCATGCACAGCCAACGAGCGCCCATAAAAAAGCCAGGCTGCTGCCAGCCTGGCATAAAGCCCTACCTCGCCGGATAGCGGGGTTTCAGGAACACCAACAAGGGCAATTCACGAGGCACACCCACCCGCTGAATCAGAAGGGAAAGGCTCTGCACTGCTGCCTTAGCGGCCCGACCAGGTCACCGATGCAGTAGTGCCCCTGTGCAGATTCAGACGAAGGCGTCCGCGAAGAAATTCTCTTCCGCCAGCTCACGCTGGGCGACAAAATCGCGACGCGCGGAATCGACCATCACCGGAGCACCGCAGGCGTAAACCTCGAAGTTCTCCAGCGAAGCGAAATCGGCCAGCACCTGCAGATGCACGAAGCCGGTGGCGCCCTGCCAGTCGCATGCCTGACTCGGATCAGACAATACGGGCGTGTATTTCAACCAGGACAGTTCGGCCTCCATCGCCAGCAGTTCATTGTGCTGGTAGAGATCCTTGCGGCGGCGGCCGCCCCAATACAGGTGCACCGGGCGGGTGTTGGCGCCCTGCCCGCGCAGCTGCTCGAGCAGCGCCTTGATCGGCGCAAAGCCGGTGCCGCTGGCCAGAAAGATCATCGGCCGTTCGCTGTCGCGCAGATAGAAGGAGCCGTAGGGACCGCTGACGCGCACCAACTCGCGCGGCTTCATGGCCTCGAACACATGGCCGCTGAACTTGCCACCCGGCATGTGGCGGATATGTAGTTCGATCTGGTTGTCGACCAGCGCGCGGGTGGCCATCGAGTAACTGCGGCGGGTGCCGTCCTTGAGCTGCACGTCGATGTACTGGCCCGGGTAGTAGCGGAACTCCGGGCCGCTCGGCGGCAGCATCAGGCGCACCACGGCAACGTCGTCGCTGACCTTGTCGATGGTACCGACGCGGGCACCGGTTTCCTGCACGCAGATACCGCGCAGCTCGCCGACTTCCGGTGCGTCGAGGACCAGATCGGAAATGGCCCTGGCGCGGCAAGTCAGCACCATGCCCTCGGCACGCTCGAATTCGCTCAGCACCTCCAGCGGGCTGTCGGCGTGATCGACGCTGCCGCTGGCCACCTTGCACTTGCAGCTGCCGCAGGTACCTTCGCGGCAGCTGTGCTTGAGCATCAGGCCGTCGGCCAGGGCGCCGTCTAGGATGGTCTTGTCGGCTTCGAGCACGAACTTCTGCCCAGAAGGCTGGATATCTACCTGAAATGTCATGGCTTGCCCCTCAATCAGTGGCCTTTGCCGGCCGCCAGCAGATCCAGCGCGACGTCGACGATCATGTCTTCCTGGCCGCCGACCATGCGCCGGCGGCCCAGCTCGACGAGGATGTCGAGGGTCTTCAGGCCGTACTTGGCGGCGGCCACTTCGGCGTGGCGCAGGAAGCTCGAGTACACGCCGGCGTAGCCGAGGCCGAGGGTCTCGCGGTCGACGCGCACCGGGCGGTCCTGCAGCG
>LNAP01003432.1_pt1 | contig 15136 bp, 12 predicted proteins | sample 602601 | NCBI WGS metagenome assembly LNAP01 (sample SAMN02440304, study PRJNA202911) | soil metagenome | biome: Subtropical and temperate rainforests or woodlands; isolation source: soil samples (1 kg each in a 20% v/v slurry with milli Q water) were... ...
TCAACTCGGTCAACCAGTCAACTAACTTTGGAGCCCAGCCACTAACGAGATCCGGCGGGTTCTTTGCCCCGTGTCTATCCGAAATGCCCAGGGTCCCCACCGGCTTTCCCATTCATAGGGCAAATGCACTGGTGAACAACAGTTCACCCGGTTCACCTGTTCACTAAGCTGGGCACCTTTCCGCTAACACGATCACGCGGGTTTCCTACCCCGTATCGGTCTCAATATGTCAGGGGCCCCCGGTTCTGCCGGAATCTCCTCGCTGGTGGAGCTCATTGCTAACGGGGAGCGGGGACAGATACCTATCAAATACCCTGTTACTCGAGTCACGCGTGTTACATTCTTACTTAAGTAATTGAATTTAAATAAAAAAATAAAGTAACACTTGCTTGGATCCTCATTCGTCTTTGGTGTAACACTGCTGGAAGGTGTTACGCATGTAGTCAATCGCCAAGGACCAAGGAAACCAAGCACATAAGGTCAGCTGTCGGCCGAATAGTGGGCAGTCGATAAGCGAATAGGTAGCGTCCCCCCGGCTAGAGCCTACCCCTTAATGCTGCAACGGGCTGTGCGTGGCGCTTAGTCAAGGTTGCTTGCGGCTCTAGCCGTTTCGTATCGGGATGATAGATTCAACGGCAGGCACTGAGCGCACAGATAGAAAGCGTGAGAACAGGCTACAATCAGGGACGCTGACTATTAATCCACCTGCGTCGGTGTCTGGAGTCGGGAACGTAAATTTTCTTGCGATCTTCGTCAACGGGGCCGATAAATAAGTAATGACACATGGCGTGCGCGGGTGTCGAATTTATATGCCAACCAGTGCAAAGGAGGTAAACATGGCTAAGAATTTCTTGGATTTGAAGACCGATCCGGGTCTGTTATGCGCGCTCCAAGGCGCCTCGCAACACAAGCAGACTGCCGCCGAGATGCTGGAACAGCGAGTCTCGTTCGTCTACGGTTCCGTAAGCTCTAAGAACGGCGTTACACGCGAACAGGTTCGAAAGCTGATCCTTGAGCAGGAAGGAGTCGAAGGGGCGAAACGTTGATCCTCTTTGAGCTGTGCGGCAATACCGAGCAAAATCCAGTCTACCAAGAATTGGAAATTTCCAATGGCAATCGGCAGTACGACTTCTTAAGGTCCATAGTAGGCGCTGCATTGGCTGTGGAACGCGCGTTTCTTTCGAATCACATCATCAAGGCATTGAATTTTCATGCCATCACTTGCCTGCATACGAACGCAGGCGAGTACCGTCCTTGCCAAGTGGTCGTAGGCAATCATGTGCCCCCCGAGCACTACCGGGTTGAGGCGCTCATGGACGATTTTGTGAATATAGTGAATAGGAGCTGGGAGCAATCCGACCCAGTGACCCTCACGGCATACGTGCTCTGGCGGCTAAATCATATTCACCCGTTCATCAATGGTAACGGTCGAACGGCTAGAGCTGCCTGCTATTTCGTATTATGTGTAAAGTCCGGTGGCTGGCTACCAGGAACTACGATTCTTCCTGAGCTGATTTGTCGAGACAGGGATGAGTACGTCGTTGCACTCCAGCGTGTAGACGAGTCTTTGACCCGAGGTCCGTTCGACTTAAGCCCACTGCATGAGCTGTTGTCGAGGCTCGTCACCGAGCAACTCAGTACGCAACAGCCTCCCGCTGAGAACCCTCAGGTTTAATCTCTGTAACGCCTTTGTCGCTTGGGGCCAGATTCACCCTGGGGGTATCTCCATTTTAGGCTCTGGGGGATTTTCAACGTTCAGTGGCAGGCTCTTTGCGTTGGTAAGAAGGGACGCGCGCACAAGATGGTGACAGTTATTGAGTGGGCACGAGCAGCTGTGTTACTCGTTCAATCTTGAATATCAATTTCAGTCACTTAGCCTCTACGAAGCATTGAACTGTGTCTCGATCTGAGCGACATGCTCCATTACCTATCCGATTTCTATAGCCCGGTTGGGCGTACGTCGATTGATCCCTAACCGATGATTTTTGTGAGCACCTACGCCGTGGGTGAATACTTTGAGAGGCTCTGGCCGAAATGCTACCGAAGCGCCTACCGCTGGCTGAGACTCAAGCCAGCTGTGCTGATGCTCCAAGAGGATCATCGTTCTTCGTCTGTTCACGAAATATCAGATTGATACCGCACAAGGCGTGATTCTGGATGTGGTACTTACGCAGCTAAAAAGGCGCAAAGGCCAACAAAGGTCCGGAAAAAGTTCAATGTGGTGAATAGGTTCTGCGATGGTAGTCTTCCTAGAGGTCAGGTGCTCTGGAAATTTGCCCTTATTCTACGGTAGTGGTCAATAGAGACCATTTGCTGGCTACGATCCTAGGCCGTTCATAAAGCTTGCAGATTGTCGCCAATCCAGATTCCCCTTTGGGCACAAGGAAAGTAAGATGAGGGAATCGCATGATGGCTTTTTGTTATCGCTGCGCCAGCGAGCAGGGGCGTCATGAGATGTAAATATCTAGAAGTAAAAATAAACTAATGAACAGGATGTCTATGTCTAGGTTAATTGCGGTGAAATCTCACTCCCATTTTCAAGGGAACACTGGAGTAGTGATACCTCTGATAATTGAAGAGGATGGGAGGGCTCCTAGAGAGGTATATCCAGAAGAATTCGAACATGGGAATAAAATTTTCATTGCAGATGAATACCAGGCAAAAATTGACGATAGCTACAGAGAGGATGAGTTATTTGTAATAACTGCATGGAGTGAAACAGATAAGGATGACTGGAAGACTAATACTAGCAAACAAAGATACATATCATTCAGTAACTTGATTAGGCCGCTTGAAAAAAGTGCATATCTACCGATTGTTGATATGGAAATGCCTGACATAAGCACGGGGTCAGTGGAGTCAATTCCAAACTCGGGGCTTAGCAATACCCACTTTATGATTCGAAATGGAGGCTTCATAAGTGGTCCGTTTACCGCGCAACACAATGGTTCAGCATGGAGCGTATCACCAGTCCTTGTTAATACGCCGCTTTCATTGCAAACACATAATATTGCGCAATTTACAGAAGAGGATTTATCTTCAAGTGGATTGCTAATAACAACAAAGCTAAATGGTATTACACACTGTTACCTATCCTCCCTAGATCGCGCGAAGCATGTTGAGCACGATGTGCAAGACTATATTTCAGACTCGGGACTTATTACTTACTACACAAAGAATGGTTTTGGGAAAAACGATAAAAATAGTTTATCTAGAACAGAGGCAGGTAAGCTCAAGGCTGCGGTAGAAGCTTACAAAAAGACTAATAAGGCATTAGAGAATAACGATAGGCTTAATCGCCTTAAAGAAATTTTAGATAGTTACTTAAACTCTGAGGGAGTCGGCCTCGAAATTATTGATGGCTATTTAAATAATACACAGAATGGGCGAGACTTCTTAGAGAACTTTGTCAGGCAAAATAGAGATATTCTATTAAAGGATAAAGCTGAAGAGCTAAGGAAGAGGTTGGAGGAACAAAAGGAAAGGAATGATCTCGAGCTCTCAAAGCTTTCTTCTGAAATTGAGCAAAGAAAGCAAGAATTAAAGCAAGAAGAAAACAAAGTTTTAAATCAACGAAAGATCTCGGAGCAAGAAATTGAAGAGATCAAGAAGAAAACAGCTGCTCAGATCAAAGAGGATTCACTTAAGGGGCAAGAGGATCTAAAGGAAGAAATTAGGCAGTTAGAAAAATTAAAAGAAGATTTGCAGGGGGAAGTGGAAGCAATTAATCTGGATTTTTCACAGCTCACTGAAAAGTTGAAGTTGCCAAAAGAAATACAACATATTCAGTTCACACTGGAAGATAGAAAAAGACAAATATCTGAGCTTGAACGTACGAATTACGATCTCGAAAAGCTAGTCGAAAGGCAGATGGCGAAGCTTTCATCTCCTGACTTAAGCATAGTTATGCTAGAGCACAAAACCATCAGCCAAATTCTAAGTGGTCAAAAAACCACTTACAATCCAAAAATAAAACCATATTTTCCTAAAAGGTCTGCTAAAGAATTAGAGGATAATACTCGAGGAGATTATATTGAAGGGCTGAAAAAGCAACTTGAAGGTGAGGATGGTCGGCAGTTTAATTATGATGAGGTTGGCAATCTAGTAGTCACGATGATGCAGTCTTTTTTAACTGTTCTGGCTGGCCCTCCCGGTACTGGTAAGACATCTACAGTTACTAGATTGGCAAAGCATATGGGGCTTATAAATCCCGATAGTTCTGATTCTGATCAAATAAATAGATTTCTCAATATCCCTGTTGGGAAGGGTTGGGTATCTAACCGAGATTTGATTGGGTTCTGGAACGGTTTAAAAAATATATATCAGCCTTCTCGCTCTGGATTGTATGAGTTCATGCGTGCAGCGGAAATTGAGAACAGTGAGTTTTCTAATGATTTACTCAACTTGGTACTGCTTGATGAAGCCAATCTTTCGAGTATTGAGCATTATTGGAGCGACTTCCTAACATTGAGTGATACATTTAACAATGACGGTAATAAAATAAATCTCGGAATTCAAGGTTCAGAACATCAATACTTAACAATACCTAAAAGCTTACGTTTCATCGCTACAATTAACAGCGATGAAACTACTGAACGTCTATCTCCGAGATTGCTTGATAGAGCCCCGGTTATATCTTTAACTCATTGCCAGTTTTCTCTGCCTACTGTTAACGATTTTGAGTCGTTGTTTAGTGGGTCAGTACCGTATAGCTCTCTTCACAAAGCTTTCAATCCAAATGATATTACATTTGCATTGAGTGATGCAGAAGACAATAACTTAAAGTCTATAATCACAACGCTTTCGTCTGGGCATAATCGAACAGCGCCAATACATATAAGTCCTCGAAAAATTCAGTCGATTCATAAATATTGTAAAACTGCGAACGAGCTATTATTTCAAAGATATCAGACAATGGATTTTGCTATTGCGCAGCATATACTCCCAGTGATAAATGGCTATGGTAAGGGGTATAGAGATAAATTGGTGCAGCTTCATCAGAAGCTAGGGGATTATAATTATGAAATTTCGCGTAATCTTCTCGGCAATATTATCGAGCAAGGTGATGAGCTGACAGAATCATACTCGTTCTTTTGAGGACTTTGATCATGCTTAAACTCGAATTCCTGTCTGGTGCCCGAAAGGGTGAACAAGCTATATTGAACATAGCCTCAGACGAGGCCACTTCACGTCCGCAAATACGCGAAGATGACGTTATAAAATTCACAGCGACTCTTGATCGAGAGGCTAGGGTTAAGCTTGTTCTGCATGAAATACAAATGTACGCTACAAGCCGAAGGCAAGATGGTGATAGTTGGATATATGAGTGGTCGCCAGGTCTAGGGGAGTATAGGCATCATTGCTTTTTTCAAAACTACTATGGTCTTGCATCATTAGATCTTCTTATTGAGGATTTTGAACCTTCTAATTTAACTCTTGAATATGCACCCGTCTCACCTTCAAGTAGTAAAATGCTCATTGAGTATCAGGAGATTGAAGTTCTGGCGAAGAGTGAGAATGCATCGCGAGTGGATGCCATGATCAACTTTCTAAGTTCCCAGGATTCCAATCTCATTGCAAGCGTCTTCCGTGTAACTCGACTTAGAGCCGGATTTATCGGTGATGAAGGTCGTTCAGATGGCCAGTATTTAGACAGAATTGAGAAGAATACTAGAGAGCTGGAGAGAGTTACCAGAGCGCTCTTCAGGAACCCGATCCTAAAATCTAGAGCGCAAACTCGCCTGGTCGTTCCAAACGAACACTCGGTCCCTGATGATTCAACAATTTCTTGGATTAACGATAATACCAGTGAGATTTATCAAACAGATGATCAGTTCTCTTCTTTCTTTGAGATTGATGACGTTTACTTTAATGCAAATAAAATTTTAGAAACGTATGTGACTACAAGTAGTGACTGCTACGAGAATAGAGTTATTCACGGGTATGTGGTTTTATTAAAGCGAGCAGTGAAATCAATTCTTGATTCAATGAAGTCACGAAAGCTTGTTCAAGAAAAAGAGCCGCCGAAAGGTTATGCTTCTTTTTTTACCCAAATCAATAAATATTCTACAATAATTAACAAGAACAAAATTCAACGTTGTTCGGATCTTGATCTTCGCTTAGGCGCTATATTGGCAAAGCTGAAAAAGCTGATACCTGTCAGTAATCTCCATCTTGGGGTTCCGCAACTAACACCAAAGGCGAAGTCTAATCCAATTTATAGGGAAGTATTTGTGCGCATGATTGAATTCATGCGCTTTGGGAAGCCAAGCTGGGATGTAAATGATGAGCTATTGTCAATCACCTCAGTGCCTAAGCTATTTGAGTACTATTGTCTGTTTATTGTTAGGGAGAAAATAGAAAGTTTTATTGAAAAGGAAACCCCAGCTCATCGTGCGGAGAATGAGGCTACGGAGAATATTTCGAAATTTAGCTATGCGTTCCGGGAGCTAACCATAAATTTGCTCTACGAACCGTCTTATTGGACTCACGGTCATCACAATGCAAAAAGTGCACAACTGATAAACAGCGAAGGGTGGACTCGCTCCAAACTCGAAAAATTTAAATACAGCTCTGATCCACTTATTGATTTCAGTGTTGGTAAACGAGGTACTACTGGCCCACATGCTCGCCGTAGTCCGGACTTGGTGGTTCAAGTAGAAGCACCTGGTCGTCAAACTTTATCAATAATTATTGATGCCAAATACACAGGGAATGAAAAGGCATTTTTAGATTATCTTCCCGATTTGACAATGAAATATATTCATGGCATTCATGACAAGGCTACGGGTCATCAGCAAACTGTAGCATTAATCATCATTAATCCAACTAGCGATCTTGAAGAGCGAACTCGACACTTTCACTCGGAAAGCTATTCAATTCACGGTAGCTCACCAGTGATTCCTGCGCTGCTTGTCAGTTCTTTGGACTTTACAACGGCTGAACTACAGGTATCAGATTTTCACAGCAATATCATCAAAGTGCTTGAGTTGGTTACAAACATGCAAAGCATTAACGAAAAGGAGAAAGTAAAACTGTCCATCGTGGCGTGATTGGTCTGAATGAAAAAACACGTCTAAAATCCTCTTTTTTTATTAGGTGCCAATATGAATATGATGTTTGCAAATTTTTCGCCATAGATACCACCTTAGGTTTCTGGTGTAATTCATTGCTTGCGATTATTCATGTTGTGTAAGGTCATCATGGGGTGACCTATTACCACTGAAGTGTCTATAAGCCAAAGGCTTCGAAATACTGTCTATCAGGATTCTATCCAAAAAAGCGGAAGCGGTTGAGGCTTCCGCTACTTCATCAGCCGCCCTTTCTTTTGAGTTGAAGGACAATGAAATCAAGCTCTGCCTTGATTGCTTCAACCGTCAAAGTCTCGACTTTACTGACTTTACTGACTTTACTGACTTTGTTGTCTTTATTGTTGGGCTTCTTTTTCGCGGCCAATGCGATAATTATCCCATCCAAATGGAGCTTTCGGGCCTTTAGGTAATCAGGCATCTGAGCATTGTTCTGTGGTGGTTTATTCATGGTTAGACCGATGGTTGGCCCGAAGCAGCCGATTCTCGCCGGTTGCTTCGGGGAGGGTTCAGGTTAGGCCGCCAATAGGTCAAGTAGGCTGTGTTGATGTGAGCGAGTCGCGAGTTCTCGCCAGGTCCAGCTTCCGAAGTACCCGCCTTGCTCAGGGATATCAAGCTTCATCAACGCAACCGGCTCTCGGTTAATCAGATTGCGTGCTGCCCACAACTTACCGCCGGTTTCCAGTAGCGCTTTCGCGGCCTCGTTCCACTTTTCTTCTAACACTGTGTTCGCCAGATGAGCCGCTTTGTTCTCGATCTTAGTGCGTTCTTTTTGTGCCTCCGTGATGTGCAGATCAATCGTCATCAACTCTTGTTCCAGGGCGTTGATGAGCAGTTGTTGACGGCGATGGTGCTCAACCGCAGCTGAGAGGTTTTTTGCTGCTTTTTGAGCTTCTGCATTAGCGGCTTTCTCGCCCTCCACATCGCCCCAGGCGACAGCCTGCGCATAGGCGGTGGCGGCATTCGTTTCAGCTTGTCGAGCTTTTGCCATGTCTTCCTGATCGCTCTGGCGGACCTGCTGCAAACGGGTCTCTATGCTGCTGCGCTTCTCATTGAGTTCCCTCTCGTCTGCTTTCCAGTTCGCCATATCGCTGAGATAGCCCGCAGCCAAGCTCTCACGGTTTGCCAATGTCTCAAGGCGATCAATCTTCTGGTTCAGTGTGCTGATCTCTAGGTTTCGCGAATCTATGCGCCTTTTGTGATCGTTAATTTCATCCTGCACAGCCCGTTCACGGCCCTGCTGGATAACCTCGGGGCTTTCCAGCGCCGCTTCGAAGGGCATTAAGCCGCGCTGAATTCTCTCCATTTCGAGGGTCAGTGTGTCTCGGCGGTCTTTCAGTTCTTGGATAGTGTTCATCTGTATTGTCTCTAGGTTCTGCGGTTGATTGGGATGGTTGTCGAACGGCTGGCGAGGCCGGTAATCAGCCGGCGCTACCTCGATCAGCAGGCATGCCGTCAGGCAGCCCCGGCCTCACTCTCTTCCGTGCCCGGAATCGTCTTCACGATGTAGCAGCGTTGCTGACCCAGACCGGGTAACCTAACCAGGCTCGACGCCTTGCCGTCGCTGGACGGCTCAAGCACGCCCCGTTGCAGTAGCTCCTTGTTCACCGCACTGATGTTCATGCCTTTGAATATCTCGGCCCTCCAGGCTTCAGGCAGTACGTAATAGGTGTTGGTGGTGTGCAGGGCGTCGCCCATGCCGTGTTCCAGGGTCTTGCGAAATCCCAATCGATCAATCGTGCGTGGACCGTGTTCATCGATCTTGGCGGCGGCAGACTCCCAGCGTGTAAAGCGGCTTTCTCCAAAGCGCTCGATGACCTGCCTCAGCCGCGCCAAAATCGCATCGCCCTCGAAGTTTCCGGCGCCGCCGCGTTCGGCCAGCCACGCGTGAAGACACACACGTGAGGCGGTCGTGGCTGTGCCGTCCGGCCAGCCGGTGACGCCGAAGGCGGTGGCCAATTCTCCGGCCGCTGCTGCGAGGCCAAAGCGAAGGGCGGCACGTTGGGCTTGCCCACTGGCCGATGCAGGTAGGTTTTGGGTGATGAACTGCTCCACCGTGCGGCGAATGATCACCGTCCATCTGAGCATTTCTCCTGGCGCGCACAGTGCGTGCAGGAAGGCGGTGAGGGGTGTGCCGTAGTATTTGGCTACACGGGCCTTGAGCGCATCGGAGAGGGCCGCAGCGTCCTCAAAACCGTTCAGCACATCGAACATGCCGAGGCCTTTGCTCGCATCCGCAGGCACGGCGAGCATGCGAACTTCCATACCGGCTTTCAGCTCCTTGTTGGCGTCTGCCATGTGCTGCGCTAACGTCTTCTCGCCCGTCGAGAGAAACAGCAAGCGCCACTCCTGCACCTGTCTGCCCGCTTGTCCTCGATCATTCGCCCGAGCCTTACCGGTACCGTTGCCGAGCATGTACACGGTTTCCCCAATGATGCGTGGGTCACACATCCCGATTTCATCCAGCACCAGAAGGCCGTCTGAGTGTGCGGCGGCGATGGATTCCAGGGCGTTGTCTGTTGAGCGCCATGAACGCACCACGCGCGGCCCTCCATAAACCGAGGCAGCCACCTGCAAGTGGGTGGTTTTGCCCCCGGAACTGTCACCGTATAGGTGGAAACCTCCCGACTCATGTCCGAGTAGGTTAAGCAGAGGCCCTGCAAAGGCCACAGAGACCACAAACGCCAAGCGATGGTTGCCAATGCACAGCGCGCCGATTTGCTGTTGCCATTGCTCCAGCGAGCCCGCCTCGTTGATCGGTGGCAATTGCGCCCCGGCTTCATAAAAATGCAGGTGTTCGGCGTGCGATCCGATTTGCTGTTCGGGCAAAAGGAAGGCGTTGCCGTGCCAGCCGAGGCGTGTTACCAAGCGGGCACGCTGGGCGCTGTCGAAGCCACCGAGGTAACTTTGCAAGTCATTACGTGCGTTACGCCCCGACCGGCTTCCGGCAAGGCGTAGGCCCATGTCTACCAGCGGCCCGAGGACGTCCTTGCCGAAGTCGCCAGTCATGGTCCGGGCCGGGATATTCCAGCGCTTTTTGGCGCCGTCCGGGTCGTCGAACTCGACCAATAAACCCCAGTTGTGGCCCTTGTCGTCGCGAGTGCGAGCGATGATTTCCAGAGGCGAGCACACAGGACGCGCCTCGCCATCATCGCCGGAATAAAACACCCCTTCAGGCGTCAGGCGAAAGCCGCCCGGCAACAGGTCATTTTTCGATTTCGTGGGGCGTTTTGCAGGTGCCTTAGCCTTCGGTTCTTGGGGCTCAGTGGGCTCAGCAACAGTGTCGAAAAACACGCCGTTAAGCACCAGCTCGGTCACGTGCTCAGCGGTCCAACCTTTGGCTATCGCGTCCGCTGCATCATCGCCATCCGCCCATTTTCCACCCTTGATCAATGTCGGCTTGCCACCTTTGCTGCTGGGCTTGAGCTTGAACACGTCGAGCGAGATTCGTTGCACTGAAGCGGCGCACAGCTCAATCAGCTTGAGCTCGATGGCTTTCATGCAGGTCTGGCCGCTGGCATCGTTATCCGGCCACAGCACCACGGCGCGCCCTTTGAGTGGCGTCAGGTCGGCCTTGTGCCAGGAGTTGGAGCCGTTCGGCCAGCAGGTGGCTACGTGGTCGGGCATCAGTTCGGCGGCGGCGTCAGCAGCCTTTTCACCTTCACACAGCACCACAGGCGCATCGACACGCTGTGCCAGCTCATCCAGGCGCAGCAATGGCCGTGGTTCCGGCAATCCTTGCCAGCGCCATTGTGTGGTTTGCCCATCGGAGCGCTTGCACCAGGTCAGCGGTGCGAAGACCTTTCGCGGCTTGCCGTCTTCATCTGGGCCCAGGTCGAAGCGATACAGCGCCATGATCGGCTGGCCCTGAGCATCGCGATAGATCCATACCTTGGACGGGGCGCCGTGTTGCCGGTGTTTGGCAGGGCACTTGTTCATGGCCTCGGCCGGGATCGGTTGAATCGCAATCCAATCCGGCGCTGCGGGCTTGGTCGGTGCGCTTTTGGCGTTCGCGGATCCAGCGGAAACACTGAGCAGATCCGCCAGCCTTTTGCAGGCCTCAACGTCCGTGCCGCCGTCGATGTAGCGCACCAGATCGATCAGGTCGCCGCCCTTATCGCCAGTGGCAAAATCTGCCCAGGTGCCTTTGCTCAAATTGACCTTGAGTGAGCCCGCACGTTTGTCCGTGCGCGTGGGATTCGGTGCGGTGTATTCCTTGCCGCCGTCGACGCGTTTACCGTTTGGCAGCCAGTGAGTAAGGACGCGTTCGATGTTCTTTAAGGCAGCGCTTTTTACGTCGGCAAAGCTGGGACGTTTTGAGGTGTTGCCGGTACGCTGAGTCATGATGCGGTCCTCGACTCAAGCAACGCCTCGTTCACGTCGTCGATCAGCGCCTTGGCCATCTCGCCGAGGTAGAACGCAGACCAACTAAAACGCTCGCCCGCATCGCTGATGGCCGCGTCGAGGATCAGTTGATTGGCGTGGTGCAGAATTTGGGAGACGGCTTCAAGTGCGTCCTCTAGCGGGATACCGGCATTCACCCGAAACAGGTTTTGGCCGTTACCGTTGGCAGGGGAAAACTCGGAGCGTCCAAGCGTGCTGGAGTGGGTCACAGCGCACCGCCTTTCTGGCCCATCGGCACAGATGAGGCATCACCGTACATGGTGAGTGTTTTGATCAAGCCCAAGGTGCCACGCACGTCCCAAATAACGGACGACAGCACGCGGTTGGAGAGCAGGGGTTTATCCCCGTCTAAGTGGTCTTCCAGCAGCATGAGAACGGAGTCGGCACGGTCGAGCGCACAGGTGATGGCGTCGATAGGAAGACCGGCTTCGGCGTCTTGGCTGACGCAGAGTAGATCTTCGGGTAGTGCAAAGCCAGGGAGCATGCTCATTGGGCACCCCCTGCGGCTTCCAGGGCGCGAGCCTTGGACATATGGGCGTTGTAACGGGAAAGGCGTGTTGCGAGGCTGGAGTTGGCGTGTAAAGCGGCGAGAGCCATAGCTCGATGAGCGGCGGCGCGAATTTTGAACGGATTGAGGGCAGGCATAGGTGACACTCCAAGTTTGAAGATGGAGCTGCCCCTGATCGTCGCCAAACGAATTAGGGTGGCAGCTGTGCGCAGGTTGGCGAACCGGGAACTTGGAACCCGGCAGACCCGAAGGTCTCCCACGCACAGCTGCCATAACACGAAACGGCAGGCACAAAAAAAGCGCCTGCTGTCGGATGGGGCGCCTGTGCGCCAAGTAACTCGGGTCGCCAAACCCGGTCGCTGAATTTGCAGCGACGTTCAGAGAGTAACGCCCGTTTTTTGAAAGTGCAACTGTGCGGATCACTTGCAGATTTTTTCGATGCGGCATAAATTGCTCAGGCATGTAGATTTACCTCAACGCCTCCGGTTGCCGCCGGGGGCGTTTTCGTTTCAGGCATGGACGTCCCAACGCAGGGAGACAAAGGGCAGCAGGTCGCCTTCGAGGCAGGCGCGTGCATCCTCGTAGGCGTCTATCTGTTGGCCTTCGTCGACGATGATTGCTTGCGGGGCTTGGCAAGGAACTGACAATGCGCACCAGATTCCATCTCTCCATCGCATCACCATGACGTCCCGGTTCAGGCGTTTTTGCTCTGTGCGGTAACGTTCAAAACGCTGCATACCGCGTGATGAGAATCCGACTGTTCTGAGTACAAAAAAGGGCTGCAAAATGGCGTTGTTAGCGGCTCGATTTTTCATGCCGCCACCCTGTCGCGATCCGCAATGCGCGCACGCGTCCAATCTAAAACCTCAGCAAGTACCCATGCGACGGGAGCACTACGGGCGCTACTAGCGCTAAGTTTTACTGGAAGTGGGAAGCCGCTATCTGCTTGCTGCATTAGTTTGTAAATCGTTGGGCGCGCTAGCCCAACTATGGCCATTACTTCCGGCATGCGGATCAGAATTGCTGAAGGATCTGCGGCAAAATGACTGGTTCGCTTGGCGTTCAGATCGCTTGTTTCGTAAAAGCGGATTTCAGTGGGATTTACGGACTTGCAGTTATGATCATTCATGGATGACCCCTGGTTATGGATACAGGGGTATCTATCTATACATTTATCTAGATGAAGAAAACTACTTTTCCCCTAGATCGGTCAATGTCTAGTCAATATGGGGGTAACGCAGGGTGAACGCGGCGGTTTAGTAATTGCGCAGCTAGCACTGGTCGATCAGGTGGCAGGCGTCAGTGACCTGTTCACGGCAGAGATCATAGAGAGGTTGCGCTGAGAGAGATTTGAGCAGGCCGCGGCTTAGCGCCGAATGCAATACGGTTTGGCGATCAGCCGTTGCCAAGTGTCTCAGGCGCTGTGTAACCGAAAGTCCCACGCCCTGCGCTTGAAGGGCGGAGCCAGCGAAGGTCGCTTGGTAGGCTCGGGCGAAAAACGCCTGCCCGCAGTGCCTGAGCGCTGACTTTTGCGTTACACGTTGGGGCAGCGTTACATCGGATGTACGCTATGTCGCTCAACTGTGTAACGGGCGTGAAAGCCAATGAATCCGGGCACTTGACGAGTGGCGTTACACGAGTAACACGCGTTACACCGGATTTAGAGGGGGGCAGGGTAAGTGCTCTCACCCTGCCTTCCCAAATTGACCTTGCACTACATTTCCGGCCTCTAGGGAATCGAGATGGTCGGCGTACCACTGCATCATCTGTGTGCGTTGCTCAAGGTACTGAGCCTTGTTGTAAATCCCTCGCACACCTTGTGCCTTGTGGCTGAGTTGGGCCTCGATATGGTCAGCTGGATATCCGTGCTCGTTGAGGATCGTGCTGGCGATGTGGCGGAAGCCATGGCCGGTCTGGCGGCCTTCGTAACCAAGGCGTCTGAGTGCCATTAGGAATACAGTATCGCTGCGAGGTTTAGTGCGATCGCTTCTACCGGGAAATAGGAGTGGGTAGGCGCCGGTGAGTTGTCGAAGTTCCAATAGTGCTTCGATTGCTTGAGTGCATAGTGGTACCAGGTGCTCACGACCTTTCTTACGACCCTTGCGCTCGACTGGTACGGTCCACAGCTTCTTGTCGAAATCGAACTCTACCCAATGTGCCTCTCGCAGTTCGCTGGGGCGGACAGCCATCAGGGTCAGCAGTCTTAGGCCGAGCTGAACATCTTTGGCGTGGGGGTAGGAGCGTATCGCTCGAAGCAACCCTGGAAGCTCATCGGGAGATACGTGGGCGTAGTTCTCTGCCTTTCCCGAGGACAGAAATTTATGCACACCCTCCAAAGGATTGTTGACTGCTCTGCCGGTCACTCGGGCCAGGTCATAAATATCTTTGCAGTAAGCCCTCACACGGCTCATCTGTTCCAGAATCCCCTGGCGCTCAAGCCCTCTTAATAGCTCCATCCACTCCATTGACATGATAGATGTGTAGGGGCGTTTACCGAGTGAGGGGAATACATGGCGTTCGAGTGCGCCAAGTATCCTTTTGGCCGTACCAGCATCCCAGCCGCTCAGGCGAGACGTATGCCACTCCCTTGCCAATGCTTCAAAGGTGTCGTTGGCCGCATCGATCTCGGCGGCTTGGCGAGCTTTCTTGGAGGTGATCGGGTTCTTACCTTCCGATGCGTCTGCGCGTAGATCAGCTGCTTTCTGCCGAGCGAAAGCGCCGCCTACTTCCGGGTAGCCGCCGAGACCAAGCCATGACCATTTGCCGTCTGGCTTCTTATAGCGTAACTCCCAGGACTTTTGGCCGTTTGGCTTGACCCTGAAGTACAGCCCTGGGCTGTCTAGTTCGCGGTATGCCCCGGCCTCAGGCTCCAGGCTGGAAAGTGTAGTGTCAGCGAGAGGGCGCCGCTTGATATCGGTGCGTTTCATCCTTGTATGCCTTCAGTTCAATTATTTGTGAAGCATACACGTGGGCATACACGATGGGGAAGGATAGGGGTAGATAGAGGTGGACAGCCAGAAACAAGAAAGCCCGCACTAGGCGGGCTTCTTGAGGTGATTCATAGACTGCTGTAGACATCTATGGATCGGTACTTGGTGGCTACACAGGGACTTGAACCCCGGACCCCAGCATTATG
>LNAP01003434.1_pt1 | contig 15134 bp, 8 predicted proteins | sample 602601 | NCBI WGS metagenome assembly LNAP01 (sample SAMN02440304, study PRJNA202911) | soil metagenome | biome: Subtropical and temperate rainforests or woodlands; isolation source: soil samples (1 kg each in a 20% v/v slurry with milli Q water) were... ...
CATGACCCCTCCGCCCGCTGCGCGGGCACCTCCCCTTCGCGGCTTCCGCGAAGGGGAGGAATCTAAACTAAGACATTTTCAAAAAGGCTTCGATATCCGCCGGCGTGTTCAGCGCCAGGCCGGTCATCTCCTTGTCGATGCGCTTCACCAGCCCCGACAGCACCTTGCCCGAGCCGCACTCGACCAGCGCCTCGACGCCCTGCGATTTCATGTACTGCACGCTCTCGCGCCAACGCACGAGGCCGGTGACCTGTTCCACCAGCCGCTGCTTGATGGCGTTGGGCTCGGTGATCTCGGCCGCCAGCACGTTGGCGACGAGCGGCACGCGCGGCGTCGAAAGCGTCACCGTCTCCAGTGCCCTCTGCATGGCATCGGCGGCAGGCTGCATCAGCGGACAATGAAACGGTGCGCTCACCGGCAAGAGCATGCCGCGCTTGGCTCCGCGCGGCTTGGCGGTCTCGATGCAGCGCTCGACGGCAGCCTTGTGGCCGCTCACCACGACCTGGCCGCCGCCATTGTCGTTGGCCACGGTGACGACTTCGCCTTGGGCTGCTTCCTTGCAGGCCTCTTGCGCGGCCTCGAGCTCGATGCCGAGCAGGGCGGCCATCGCGCCCTCGCCCACCGGCACCGCCTTCTGCATCGATTGGCCGCGCAGCTTCAGAAGCCGCGCGGTGTCTGCGAGTTGCAGGGCGCCCGCCGCCGTGAGGGCGGAGTATTCGCCGAGAGAATGGCCGGCGACGTGGCTCGCCAAGCTGGCGAGCGGCTTGCCGCCATCCGTCTCCAGGACGCGGATGACGGCGATGCTGACCGCCATCAGCGCCGGCTGGGCGTTCTCGGTCAGGACCAGGTCGGATTCGGGCCCTTCGCGCATCAATTTCGACAGATTCTGCTTCAGCGCCTCGTCGATCTCCTGGAAGACGTCCCGGGCTGTGGCAAAGGCCCCGGCCAGGTCGACGCCCATGCCGACGGCCTGGGATCCCTGTCCCGGAAAGACGAAAGCGCGACCCATGAGCCGTTTCCCCTCAGTTCTTGGCGGTACTACTCAGTTCTCTTCAGGCTCCTCTCCCCCGCTAGCCCCCTTCGCTCCTGCGGAGCTTCGGAGGCCTGACTTGAGGCCACCCGAAGCTGCTCTGCAGCGCAGGTGGGGGGAGAGGTTGGGAGGAGGTTACAGACAGCCTTCACAGCCCCCTCGCCCAGCCTCTCCCCCTAGCGGGGGAGAGGAGGAAGACGGGAAGGGTTGAATATTTGGGACGGCCCCTTATCTGAGCAGACTTCCAAAAAGTCTGTTCCGACAAGTGGCCCTCTGCGACGGATGGGGCGAACGGCTGGCGGGCCGGGAGCTCCGAGAAAGCAGCGGGTATTTTCTACCGCCCTTGAACCTTCGAGGACGCAGGATGGCCACGGCCTTCAATACGCGCAAACGGATTCGTCGCTTCTTCGGCCACATCGAATCTGTGGCACCGATGCCCAACCTCATCGAGGTCCAGAAGAGCTCGTACGAGAACTTCCTGCAGCGCAACATCGCGGCGGCCAAGCGGACCCAGTCGGGCCTGCAGGAGGTCTTCCGCGGCGTGTTCCCGATCAAGGACTTCGCCGAGCGCGCCAGCCTGGAATTCGTGAAGTACGAGTTCGAGGAGCCCAAGTACGACGTCGAGGAATGCCAGCAGCGCGGCATCACCTACGCCGCTCCGCTCAAGGTCACGCTGCAACTCGTCGTGTGGGACATCGACGAGGAAGCCGGCTCGCGCTCGATCCGCGATATCAAGGAGCAGGACGTCTACATGGGCGACATGCCGCTCATGACCGACAACGGCACCTTCATCGTCAACGGCACCGAGCGCGTGATCGTGAGCCAGATGCACCGCTCGCCGGGCGTCTTCTTCGATCACGACAAGGGCAAGACCCACTCCTCGGGCAAGTACCTGTTCGCCGCCCGCATCATCCCCTATCGCGGCTCGTGGCTCGACTTCGAGTTCGACGCCAAGGACCTGATCCACGTCCGCATCGACCGTCGCCGCAAGATTCCGGTGACGACGCTGCTGCTCGCGCTCGACAACGACGCGACCTGGAAGAAGCGCGCGGCGGCCGTCGCCAAGGGCCAGACGCTCGATCCGACCGAGGCCCAGGGCATGTCGCCGGAGGAGATCCTGGCGGCGTTCTACGGCCAGGTCGTCTACAAGCGCGAGAAGGACGGCTGGAACACGCCGTTCGACGCCGATTCGATGCGCGGCGTGAAGCTGACGCACGACCTGGTGAACGGCAAGACCGGCAAGTCCGTGGCCGACGCCGGCGCCAAGATGACGCCGCGCCTGCTCAACCGCCTCAAGGAGCAGGGCATCAAGGAAATCCGGGTGTCGGCCGAGGAGTTGATCGGCCGCTACGCCGCACTCGACGTCATCAACGAGAAGACGGGCGAGATCTATGTCGAGGCCGGCCAGGAGATCACCCAGGCCGTACTCGACCTGTTCGAGGAGAACGGGATCGACGTCCTGCCGACGCTCGCCATCGATCACGTCAATGTCGGCCCCTACATCCGCAACACGCTGGCGGCCGACAAGAACTCCAACCGTGAAGAGGCGCTGCTCGACATCTATCGCGTCATGCGTCCGGGCGAGCCGCCGACGCTCGAGCAGGCCGAGACCCTGTTCCAAGGCCTGCTGTTCGACATCGACCGCTACGACCTCTCGCCGGTCGGCCGCGTGAAGATGAACATGCGGCTTGAGTTCCAGGGCGTGCCCGACAGCCAGCGCACGCTGCGCCGCGAGGACATCCTCGCCGTGGTCAAGGTGCTGCACGACCTCAAGGACGGCCGCGGCGAGATCGACGACATCGACCATCTCGGCAACCGTCGCGTCCGCTCGGTCGGCGAGCTGATGGAGAACCAGTACCGCGTCGGCCTGCTGCGCATGGAGCGCGCGATCCGCGAGCGCATGAGCTCGATCGACATCGACACCGTGATGCCGCACGATCTGATCAACGCCAAGCCGGCGGCGGCGGCGGTGCGCGAGTTCTTTGGCAGCAGCCAGCTCAGCCAGTTCATGGACCAGACCAACCCGCTGTCGGAAGTTACGCACAAGCGTCGCCTCTCGGCCCTGGGACCGGGCGGCCTGACGCGCGAGCGCGCCGGCTTCGAGGTGCGCGACGTGCACCCGACGCATTACGGCCGCATCTGCCCGATCGAGACGCCGGAAGGCCCCAACATCGGCCTGATCAACTCGCTCGCGACCTACGCGCGGGTCAACCAGTACGGCTTCATCGAGAGCCCGTACCGCAAGGTCGTGCACGGCCGCGTCAGCGACGAGGTCGTCTACCTGTCGGCGATGGAGGAAGGCCGCTACACGGTGGCCCAGGCCAACGCCGAGATCGACGCGCGCGGCAAGTTCGTGTCGGATCTGGTACAGTGCCGCAAGGGCGGTGAGTACATCCTCGGCCGGCCCGACACGATCGACTTCGTCGACGTGTCGCCCAAGCAGATCGTGTCTGTCGCCGCGGCGCTGATCCCGTTCCTCGAGAACGACGACGCCAACCGCGCGCTGATGGGCTCGAACATGCAGCGCCAGGCGGTGCCGCTGATCCAGGCCGAATCGCCGCTGGTCGGCACCGGCATGGAAGAAGTGGTGGCCCGCGATTCGGGCGTGGCGATCGCCGCGCGCCGCTCCGGCATCGTCGACCAGGTCGACGCCATGCGTATCGTCGTGCGCGCGACCGACGAGGTCGGTCCGAACCGCCCGGCGGTCGACATCTACAACCTGCTGAAGTTCCAGCGCTCCAACCAGAGCACCTGCATCACCCAGAAGCCGCTCGTGAAGGTCGGCGACCAGGTGAAGAAGGGCGACATCGTGGCCGACGGCCCGTCGACGCGTGACGGCGAGCTGGCGCTCGGCCGCAACGTGCTCGTCGCCTTCATGCCGTGGAATGGCTACAACTTCGAGGACTCGATCCTGCTCTCCGAGCGCATCGTGCGCGATGACGTCTTCACCTCGATCCACATCGAGGAGTTCGAGGTCATGGCCCGCGACACCAAGCTCGGCCAGGAGGAGATCAGCCGCGACATCCCCAACGTCGGCGAAGAGGCTCTGAAGAACCTCGACGAGGCGGGCATCGTCTATATCGGTGCCGAGGTGAAGGCGGGCGACATCCTGGTCGGCAAGGTGACGCCGAAGGGCGAGAGCCCGATGACCCCGGAAGAGAAGCTGCTGCGCGCCATCTTCGGCGAGAAGGCGGCCGACGTGCGCGACACCTCGCTCAAGGTGCCGCCGGGCGTCGAGGGCACGGTCGTCGAGGTCCGCGTGTTCAACCGCCGCGGCGTCGACAAGGACGAGCGCGCGCTCGCCATCGAGCGTGACGAGATCGAGCGTCTGGCCAAGGACCGCGACGACGAAAAGGCCATCCTGGAGCGGAGCTTCTACAGCCAGATCCAGGAAATGCTGATGAACCAGACGGTGGCCGGCGGCTTGAAGGGCCTGAAGCCGGGCACGCGCATCACCGACAAGGTGCTGGGCGAGTACACCCCTGGCCAGTGGCGCACGATCGCCGTCAAGACCGACAAGCGGCAGAGCGAGATCGAGGCGTTGAACAAGCAGTTCGACGAATCGATGAAGCGCCTGCAGGACCGCTTCGACAGCAAGGTCGACAAGCTGCAGCGCGGCGATGAGCTGCCGCCGGGCGTGATGAAGATGGTCAAGGTCTTCGTCGCCACCAAGCGCAAGCTGCAGCCGGGCGACAAGATGGCCGGCCGTCACGGCAACAAGGGCGTCATCTCGCGCATCATGCCGCTCGAGGACATGCCGTACCTCGAGGACGGCACGCCGGTCGACATCGTGCTGAACCCGCTGGGCGTGCCCAGCCGCATGAACGTCGGGCAGATCCTCGAGACCCATCTCGGATGGGCCGCCGCGGGTCTCGGCAAGAAGATCGGCGACATGGTCAACGGCTCGCGCGACGCCTCGATCGCCCAGCTGCGCAAGCAGCTGCGCGAGGTCTATGGCGAGAAGGGCTACAAAGCCGAGATCGCCGACCTCGACGACGAGCGCACGGTCGAGCTCGCCAGGAACCTCAGCAAGGGCGTTCCCTTCGCCTCGCCGGTGTTCGACGGCGCGCACGAGGCCGACATCGTCGGCATGCTGGAGATGGCGGGTCTCGACAAGTCGGGCCAGGTCAACCTGGTCGACGGTCGTACCGGCGAGCCCTTCGACCGCAAGGTCACGGTCGGCTACATCTACATGCTGAAGCTGCATCATCTGGTGGACGACAAGATCCACGCCCGGTCGATCGGCCCCTACAGTTTGGTCACCCAGCAGCCGCTGGGCGGCAAGGCCCAGTTCGGCGGCCAGCGCTTCGGCGAGATGGAGGTGTGGGCGCTCGAGGCTTACGGCGCGGCCTACACCTTGCAGGAGATCCTCACCGTCAAGTCGGACGACGTTGCCGGCCGCACCAAGGTCTACGAGGCCATCGTGCGCGGCGACGACACCTTCGAGGCGGGCATCCCCGAATCCTTCAACGTGCTGGTCAAGGAGCTGCGCTCCTTGGGCCTCAACGTCGAACTCAATCAGCAGGCGTCCTGAGAAGGACGCCGGCTGAACTCTCTATTCGCGAATTCGTCCAACGAACCGTAGGACACAAAGATGACCGACCTCATCAACGTACTGGGCCAGCCGCAGGGCACGCCGACCTTCGACGAGATCCGCATCTCGATCGCCAGCCCCGACCGCATCCGCGCCTGGAGCCACGGCGAGATCAAGAAGCCGGAGACCATCAACTACCGCACGTTCAAGCCCGAGCGTGACGGCCTGTTCTGCGCCCGCATCTTCGGACCGATCAAGGACTACGAGTGCTTGTGCGGCAAGTACAAGCGCATGAAGTTCCGCGGCATCACCTGCGAGAAGTGCGGCGTCGAAGTGACGCTCACCAAGGTGCGCCGCGAGCGCATGGGCCACATCGAGCTGGCCTCGCCGGTGGCGCACATCTGGTTCCTGAAGTCGCTGCCGAGCCGTATCGGGCTGCTGCTCGACATGACGCTGCGCGACCTCGAGCGCATCCTCTATTTCGAGAACTACGTGGTGACCGAGCCCGGCCTGACGCCGCTCAAGTACCGCGAGCTCCTGAACGAGGAACAGTACCTCAACGCCCTCGACGAGTACGGTGACGACGCCTTCCGCGCCGACATCGGCGCCGAGGCGATCCGCGCCATGCTGTCGGCGATCGACCTCAACGAGGAGCGCCCGCGCCTGCGCGAGGAGCTGCGCGAGACGACGTCGGAGGCCAAGCGCAAGAAGCTCGTCAAGCGGCTCAAGCTCTGCGAGAACTTCATCGAATCGGGCGCCCGTCCGGAATGGATGATCCTCGAGCTGGTGCCGGTGATCCCGCCCGAGCTGCGCCCGCTGGTGCCGCTCGACGGCGGCCGCTTCGCGACGTCGGATCTCAACGACCTCTATCGCCGCGTCATCAACCGCAACAACCGGCTGAAGCGCCTGATCGAGCTGCGCGCGCCCGACATCATCGTGCGCAACGAAAAGCGCATGCTGCAGGAGTCGGTCGACGCCCTGTTCGACAACGGCCGCCGCGGCCGCGTCATCACCGGCGCCAACAAGCGTCCGCTGAAGTCCCTCTCCGACATGCTGAAGGGCAAGCAGGGCCGCTTCCGCCAGAACCTGCTCGGCAAGCGCGTCGACTACTCGGGCCGTTCGGTCATCGTGGTCGGCCCCGAGCTCAAGCTGCACCAGTGCGGCCTGCCCAAGAAGATGGCGCTCGAGCTGTTCAAGCCGTTCATCTACTCGCGGCTCCAGGCCTACGGCATGGCCAACACCATCAAGGCCGCCAAGCGCATGGTCGAGAAGGAGCGGCCGGAGGTGTGGGACATCCTCGAAGAGGTGATCCGCGAGCATCCGGTCCTGCTGAACCGCGCGCCGACGCTGCATCGCCTGGGCATCCAGGCGTTCGAGCCGGTGCTGATCGAGGGCAAGGCGATCCAGCTCCATCCGCTGGTCTGCACGGCCTTCAACGCCGACTTCGACGGCGACCAGATGGCGGTCCACGTGCCGCTGTCGCTGGAAGCCCAGCTCGAGGCCCGCGTGCTCATGATGTCGACCAACAACATCCTGAGCCCGGCGAGCGGCAAGCCGATCATCGTGCCCAGCCAGGATATCGTGCTCGGCATCTACTACATCACCCTCGAGCGCGAGGGCGAGGTGGGCGAAGGCTCGCTGTTCTCCGACATCGGCGAGCTCGAGCATGCGCTGCACAGCCGCACGCTCTCCATGCACGCCAGGATCAAGGGCCGTCTCGAGGCCTATGACGACAAGGGCGTGCTGGCCAACCGCGTGGTCGAGACCACGCCGGGTCGCATCCTGCTGGCGCAGATCCTGCCCAAGCATCCCAACCTGCCGTTCTCGCTGATCAACCGTCTTCTGACGAAGAAGGACCTGCAGAACGTCATCGACGCGGTCTACCGCCATTGCGGCCAGAAGGAGACCGTGATCTTCGCCGACCGCCTGATGGGCCTGGGCTTCTATCACGCCTGCCGCGCCGGCATCTCGTTCGGCAAGGACGATCTCGTCATCCCGGCCTCCAAGGAGAAGCTGGTCGCGACGACCCAGAAGGAGGTCAAGGAGTACGAGCAGCAGTACCAGGACGGCCTGATCACCTCGGGCGAGAAGTACAACAAGGTGGTCGACGCCTGGTCGCGTTGCTCCGATCGCGTGGCCGAGGAAATGATGAAGGGCATCTCGACGCCCAAGCCCGGCAAGCCGGTCAACTCGGTGTGGATGATGGCGCATTCCGGTGCGCGCGGATCGACCACGCAGATGAAGCAGCTCGCCGGCATGCGCGGCCTGATGACCAAGCCCTCGGGCGAGATCATCGAGACGCCGATCATCTCCAACTTCAAGGAAGGCCTGTCGGTGCTGGAGTACTTCAACTCCACCCACGGTGCCCGTAAGGGCCTGGCCGACACCGCGCTCAAGACCGCCAACTCGGGCTACCTGACGCGGCGTCTGGTCGACGTTGCCCAGGACTGCATCATCTTCGAGGAGGATTGCGGTACCACCAACGGCCTCACCATGCGTGCGGTGGTCGATGGCGGCGACGTGATCGAGCCGCTCTCCGAGCGGGTGCTGGGCCGCGTGGCGCTCGACGACGTCGTCGACCCGCTGAACGGCACCGTGCTGTGCAAGGCCGGCGAGCTGATCGACGAGGTCGGGGTCGAGCTGATCGAGAAGGCGGGCATCGAGGAGATGCGCATCCGCTCGGTGCTGACCTGTGACACCAAGACCGGCGTCTGCGGCAAGTGCTACGGCCGTGACCTGGCACGCGGCACGAAGGTCAATATCGGCGAGGCGGTCGGCGTCATCGCCGCCCAGTCGATCGGCGAGCCGGGCACCCAGCTCACCATGCGCACCTTCCACATCGGCGGTGCTGCCCAGCGCGGCGCCGAGCAGTCGAACATCGAGGCGAGCCATGACGGCCACGTCCAGGTGCGCAACCGCAACGTCGTGGTCAACAGCGCCGGCGTGCCGGTGGTGATGGGCCGCAACACCGAGCTGGTGCTGATCGACGGCGCCCAGCGCGAGCGCGCCAAGCATCGCGTGCCCTACGGTGCGCGCCTGCTGGTCGACAACGACACGCCGGTGACCAAGGGCCAGAAGATGGCCGAATGGGACCCCTACACCCTGCCGATCATCACCGAGAAGGCCGGCAAGGCAGTCTATGTCGACCTCGTCGAAGGCGTGTCGATGCGCGAAGTGATCGACGACTCGACCGGCATCTCCAATCGTGTGGTCGTCGACTGGAAGGGCCAGCCGCGCGGCGGCGACCTGCGTCCGCGCATCGCCATCCACGGCGCCGACGGCACCCCGATCCTGCTGGCCAACGGCCAGGAGGCCCGGTACCTGCTGTCGATCGACTCGGTCCTCTCGGTCGAGAACGGCCAGGAGGTCCATGCCGGCGATATCCTGGCGCGTATCCCGCGCGAGGGCGGCAAGAACCGCGACATCACGGGCGGTCTGCCGCGCGTGGCCGAGCTGTTCGAGGCGCGCAAGCCCAAGGACTTCGCGATCATCTGCGACATCGCGGGCCGCATCGAGTTCGGGAAGGACTACAAGAGCAAGCGCCGCATCCTGATCGTGCCGGAAGGCGAGGGTGCGGAGCCGGTCGAGTACCTGATCCCGAAGGGCAAGCGCATCGCCGTGCAGGAAGGCGACTATGTCGAGCGCGGCGACCTGCTGATCGACGGCAACCCGGTGCCGCATGACATCCTGCGCGTGCTGGGCATCGAGAAGCTGGCCGAGTACCTGGTCAACGAGATCCAGGAGGTCTATCGACTGCAGGGCGTGAAGATCAACGACAAGCACATCGAAACGATCGCGCGTCAGATGCTGCAGAAGGTCGAGATCACCGACGCCGGCGATTCGACCTTCCTGATCGGCGAGCAGGTCGACAAGCAGGAGTACGAGCTCGAGAACGTCAAGCTCCTGTCCGAGAAGCTGAAGCCTGCCAAGGCCGACCCGGTGCTGCTCGGCATCACCAAGGCCAGCTTGCAGACCAAGTCGTTCATCTCGGCGGCGTCGTTCCAGGAGACCACGCGTGTGCTCACCGAGGCGGCCGTCTCCGGCCGTGTCGACACGCTGCAGGGCCTCAAGGAGAACGTCATCGTCGGCCGCTTGATCCCGGCGGGTACCGGCGGAGTCGTGAACCGGCTGAAGGCGATCGCAGCCCAGCGCGACCGCGCCATCCTGGCGGCCGGCGCCGACGGCGAGGACGAGCCGGTGCCGACGCTCGAGCAGGAGCACGCGGCTGGCGATTGATCGGCCCTAACACTTCGAAGGGAAAGGCCGTCTCCTGCTGGAGACGGCCTTTTTCTTTGTTGGCACAAACGACTGATGAGCCCGAGGAGTGGCCGCCGCGCCCGGATTGCAACCGCCCGTTTGTTGCGCGGCGACCCCGCCGCCGAGATCAAGGGCAAGATATCCCAGATGCCGACGACGTTCAGGTGCAGGCCTGGTTCGCAGGCGTCTCGCTCGGGCTCGTCGCGCTGGTCTTCGCGGTGGCGCGCGCCTTGAAGTAGGCCTCGCGCTCGATCAGCCAGACCATACGCCTGCCTTCGCCCTCGACGAAGCGGAAGGGCTCGAAACCGATCAGGCGCGCGCCCTGCCGTTCCTTGACGCGCGCCGACGGACGGTTGCGCTCGTCGTTGCTGACCCAGAGGTGGGGCCAGTCGAGGTCGCGGAAGGCGTAGTCGGTCACGCGGTTGGCCGCCTCGGTCATCAGCCCGCGCCCCTGGAAATCCGGATCGAGCCAGAAGCCGCGCATGTCGCGGCTCTGCCCGTCGTCGGGCCAGAGGTTGATGCTGCCGATCAGTTCGTCCGGCCCATCCTTCAGGCGGATCGACCAATGGTGCTTCTCGCCGCGTGCCATCTCGCCCTGGCAGATCTCGATAAAGCCGGTGGCCCCGTCGTCGGGATAGGGCCAGGGGACGCGCGGATTGAGGTAGCGCACGATCTCCCACCGCGGGAAGCGGCGCTGGATGGCCGGCGCATCCGCCGGCACGAGCGGACGCAGGATCAGACGCTCGGTCTCCAGGACAGGCGTCGGCGGAAGGGGCTTTTCGAAGATCGTCATGTCAGGTCTCGCTTGCGTTGCCGCAGGAGCGGGACCTGTCGATCAGCCCCGCGCCGTGGTCGGCGGGGCTGGGAAGGTCGGCTTCAGGTCAGATGACCCACGCGCGCGACGGCTCCCGCCCCGAAAGGCGGCTTGCAAGCCGAGGTGTGACCGGTCGCGTGGTTCAGCATGGGAACGGCCATAGCGCGCCGCCGCGCTGGGGTAAATGACGGTCTGCCGGCAGCAAGAAGTTCAGCCGCGGGGTGTAACGCCCGGAACACACCACCCGTCTCCTGGGTGTGGCGGCCATCTTGCCGCCGGATCGGGGAGACCATGCGGATCTTGGCCTTGGGCGTTCTGATGCTGGCAATGGGCGGCTGCGCGACGGCGGCGGAGCAGGAGATGACGCGCATGACGGACACGGTAAAGCGCGCCGTTGCCGTCGCCGACGATTGCTGGACAAGGGCGCAGGCCCAGGATGGCTATGTCGCGCTCGGTGGCAAGCTGACCTTGAAATACGGTCCGCCGTCCGCGGCTCAGCTTGCCGACGGCGGCAAACCGACGCCTGACGAGCGTCAGACCCTGAACGACCTCTACCGCGACTGGATAACACCCTGCCGCACGGCCATGATCGACGGTGCAGTGGCGACCTTGCCGCCATTGCATCACATCCTGCTGCGCTATGCCGAGCGCGAGGACGCCGTCTTTGCAGCCCTCATCCAGGGCCGGCTGAGCTGGGGTGGCGCCAACAGCCAGTTGGCGGCCATCCGCCTGGAGACGAACCAAGCCACGCGCGAGATCGCCGATCGGGTCGACCAGCATCTCCGCCGCCAGCACGCCGAGGAAATCGAATCTCGTGATGCTGCCCTGTCGGCTCTGGGCGGTGCCCTGGCGCAGTTCGGCAATCAGCAAATGGCAGCCGAGCGGCAGCGCCAGTGGCAACGGCAGTGGGAGCAACGGCAGTCGATGCCGCGGCAGACGATCTGCCAGAATGTCGGCGGCTGGCTGACCTGCACCACTTATTAGTGGCCCGGGGTCGAGCGACCTACAGGATATAGTTGTTAGAATCTTGCGCAGGCACAACGACGTTCGACAGGAACGAGTCGGTCCGCCTAGGCCGGAAACGCCAACGATATCAAAGAGAAAAGCGTTTCACCGCGCTTGACGGCAATGCCATCGCGGCCATATAAGCGCGCACCTCGCCGAGGGGCTGGTAGTTAGGCGCAAGCCTAAGACGCAGCCTGACGTCGAGGACCGCTACAAGTCAGGCCTCCTGGCCGCAGAGTTTTTGATCGCGCGGGCGCTGCGCTCTTGCCGCTATGCCCGTGTATTCGCTTTGCGCCGAAGCCTGTCCTGGGTGGACCCGAGATCTGCCCCGAGCAAGGGCGTTTTAGGAAACCGGAAGTCGATGCCGACCATCAACCAGTTGATCCGCAAGCAGCGTCACGGCCTCACCTCGCGCAACAAGGTGCCGGCGCTGCAGGCCTGCCCGCAGAAGCGCGGCGTTTGCACCCGCGTCTACACGACGACCCCGAAGAAGCCGAACTCGGCGCTGCGCAAGGTCGCCAAGGTCCGCCTCACCAACGCCTACGAGGTGGTGAGCTACATCCCGGGCGAGGGCCACAATCTGCAGGAGCATTCGGTGGTCATGATCCGCGGCGGTCGCGTCAAGGACCTGCCCGGCGTGCGCTACCACATCATTCGCGGCACCCTCGATACCCAGGGTGTCAAAGACCGCAAACAACGCCGTTCGAAGTACGGCGCGAAGCGTCCCAAGTAAGGCGGGGAGGAAGCAATGTCCCGTCGTCGCGCAGCCGAAAAGCGTGAAGTCCTGCCGGACGCCAAGTTCGGCGATATCGTCCTCACCAAGTTCATGAACACGCTCATGGAGCGTGGCAAGAAGTCGGTCGCCGAGCGCGTCGTCTACGGCGCCCTCGACGAGGTCCAGGCCAAGCTCAAGCAGGATCCCGTCCCCGCCTTCCACGAGGCGCTGGAGAACGTGAAGCCGGCGGTCGAAGTCCGCTCGCGCCGCGTCGGCGGCGCCACCTATCAGGTTCCCGTCGAAGTCCGCCCCGAGCGCCGCCAGGCGCTGGCCATCCGCTGGATCATCCAGGCCGCGCGCGACCGTTCGGGCCACAGCATGACCGAGAAGCTCTCGGCCGAACTCCTCGACGCCTTCAACCGCCGCGGCAACGCCGTGAAGAAGCGCGAAGACACCCACAAGATGGCCGACGCCAACAAGGCGTTCGCCCATTACCGCTGGTAACCGGCCCAAAAGAACCCCCGAGAAGACCCCCTCCCATGGCCCGCACCACTCCCATCGCGCACTACCGCAACATCGGTATCATGGCGCATATCGACGCCGGCAAGACGACGACGACGGAGCGCATCCTCTACTACACCGGCAAGTCGCATAAGATCGGCGAAGTCCATGACGGCGCCGCGACCATGGACTGGATGGAGCAGGAGCAGGAGCGCGGCATCACCATCACTTCGGCCGCCACCACCTGCTTCTGGAAGGCCGAGTCCGGCCCCTACGCGGGTCCCACCTACCGCATCAACATCATCGACACCCCGGGCCACGTCGACTTCACCATCGAGGTCGAGCGTTCGCTGCGCGTGCTCGACGGCGCCGTCTGCGTATTCGACTCGGTGGCCGGCGTGGAGCCGCAGTCGGAGACCGTGTGGCGCCAGGCCGACAAGTACGGCGTGCCGCGCATCTGCTTCGTCAACAAGATGGACCGCACCGGCGCCAACTTCTGGCGCACCGTCGACATGATCAAGGATCGCCTGGGCAGCAAGCCGCTGGTCACCCAGATGCCGATCGGCACCGAGTCGAACTTCAAGGGCCTGGTCGACCTGGTTGCCAACAAGGCGATCATCTGGCTGGAAGAGACGCTCGGCGCCAAGTACGAGGTCGTCGAGATTCCCGACGATCTCAAGGAGCAGGCCGCCGAATGGCGCCACAAGATGCTCGAGATGGCCGTCGAGCAGGATGACGCGGCGCTCGAGAAGTACCTGGCCGGCGAGGAGCCCGACTACGACACGCTGATCAAGTGCATCCGCAAGGGCACGATCTCCTATGCCTTCGTGCCGGTGCTGTGCGGCTCGGCGTTCAAGAACAAGGGCGTGCAGCCCATGCTCGACGCCGTTCTCAACTACTTGCCGGCGCCGACCGATGTGGCCGACGTCAAGGGCGTGAAGATGGGCACCGACGAGGCGATCACGCTGCCGTCGAGCGACGACGCCCCGCTGTCGGCTCTGGCCTTCAAGATCATGACCGATCCGTTCGTGGGCTCGCTCACCTTCGCGCGCGTCTATTCGGGCGTGCTCGAATCGGCGACCGGCGTGCTGAACAGCACCAAGGACCGCAAGGAGCGTATCGGCCGCATGCTGCTGATGCATGCCAACAACCGTGAGGACGTGAAGGAAGCGCGCGCCGGCGACATCATCGCGCTGGCCGGCCTCAAGAGCGTCACCACCGGCGACACGCTGTGCGATCCGGACAATCCCGTGATCCTCGAGAAGATGGACTTCCCCGATCCGGTCATCGAGCTTGCCATCGAGCCGAAGTCGAAGGCCGACCAGGAGAAGATGGGCCAGGCGCTCGGCCGCCTCGTCCAGGAAGACCCGACGTTCCGTGTCTCGACCGACCAGGAGACGGGCCAGACCGTCATCAAGGGCATGGGCGAGCTCCATCTCGAGATCAAGGTCGACATCCTGCGCCGCACCTACAAGGTCGACGCCAATGTCGGCGCTCCGCAGGTCGCCTATCGCGAGACGCTCGGGCGCAAAGCCGAGATCGACTACACCCACAAGAAGCAGAGCGGCGGCTCGGGCCAGTTCGCCCGCATCAAGGTCGTGTTCGAGCCGGGCGAGCCCGGGTCGGGCTACAGCTTCGAGAGCAAGATCGTCGGCGGCTCGATCCCGAAGGAATTCATTCCCGGCGTCGAGAAGGGCCTCGAAGCCTCGCGCGAGACCGGCGTGCTGGCCGGCTTCCCGGTGATCGACTTCAAGGCGACGCTGGTCGACGGCAACTACCACGACGTCGATTCGAGCGTGCTGGCCTTCGAAATCGCCGCCCGCGCGGCGTTCCGCGAGGGCTTGGCCAAGGCGCAATGCAAGCTGCTCGAGCCGATCATGAAGGTCGAGGTGGTGACGCCCGACGACTACATGGGCGACTGCATCGGCGACCTCAACAGCCGCCGCGGCCAGATCCTCGGCATGGATGCCCGCGGCAACGCGCAGGTCATCGACGCCATGGTGCCGCTGGCCAACATGTTCGGCTACGTCAACACACTGCGGTCGATGACCCAGGGTCGCGCCGCCTACACCATGACCTTCGATCACTACGCGCCTGTGCCGCAGGCGGTGGCTGACGAGGTCATCACCAAGCTGGCGGGCTGAGCCCCGACCGAACGAAGACCGATTGAAGGAAGAAGACCATGACGAAGGCGAAGTTTGAGCGGAACAAGCCGCACTGCAACATCGGGACGATCGGGCACGTTGACCACGGCAAGACGTCGCTGACGGCGGCGATC
>LNAP01006354.1_pt1 | contig 15132 bp, 15 predicted proteins | sample 602601 | NCBI WGS metagenome assembly LNAP01 (sample SAMN02440304, study PRJNA202911) | soil metagenome | biome: Subtropical and temperate rainforests or woodlands; isolation source: soil samples (1 kg each in a 20% v/v slurry with milli Q water) were... ...
TATAGCTGCCAGAAAAAAGCCCCGCCAGTTTGTACTGTACGGGGCTTTTGTGTTTCTGATGAAGCTTACTGCTCTTGAGCCTTCTTATCCCCATGGGACAAGCTGTAAACATATGCGGCCAGCAAATGCACCTTGTCGTTACCTTGCAGTAGTTCCTGTGCAGGCATCTGGCCCTGGCGGCCGTAACGGATGGTCTGCTGCAGTTGGGCGAAGCTTGAACCGTAGATGAACGCGCCCGGGTGAGTCAGGTCGGGTGCGCCCATGGCGGGTGTGCCTTTACCGGCCGGGCCGTGGCAGGCCACGCAGTTGGCGGCGAAGAGTTTCCCGCCGTTGGCCACATCGGCCTTGGCGCCTTCCGGCAGTTTGCGGCCGTCGAGGTTGGTCACCACGAAGCCCGCCACGTCGGCCACGCCTTGTTCGCCGATATAGCTGCCACAAAAAAGCCCCGCCAGTTTGTACTGTGCGGGGCTTTTGTGTTTCTGATGTCCCGTCCTGAATAAGGTTTACGCCTTCTGACCTATCTTCAGGAGGATTCAATGGATACGGGCAAAAGGCGCAGCCAGCGCGACTACACGTTAGCTTTTAAATTATCGGTCGTAGACCAAGTCGAAAAAGGCGAGTTAAGTTATAAAGAGGCTCAACGGCGCTTTGGCATTCAGGGCCGGTCCACGGTACTGGTTTGGTTACGCAAGCATGGCCGACAGGACTGGAGTCAAGGCGCATCAATTCGAGCGCCGCGGAGCAAGCCAATGACCGACCCCAACCTCCCGCTAACACCCGAACAGCGGATCAAAGAGCTTGAAGAGCAACTGGCACTGAGCAATCAGAAAGCCCAGTTCTTTGAGGCTGTCGTGAATGTCTTGAAAAATGACTACGGTGTTTCCATCGTAAAAAAGCGACCCGGCAAGTCCTCTCGCAAGGGCAAATCCAAGACCTGAGCATTACCAGGGCTTGCCTGTTCATGGGTATTTCGCGTCAAGCGTATTACAAACGCAATCGAGTTTTTGATGCCCGAGTCCGCCAGGACCAGGAAGTGGTGGACTTTGTTCTGGAAAAGCGTCGACGCCAACCCAGGCTAGGAACGCGCAAGCTGCATTACCTGATGAGCATTGAGGCTGGAGCGGCATTAAGTGTCGGCAGAGACCGCCTGTTTGCCATCTTGAGAGAGGCGCGAGCGCTCGTTCCACGCAAGCGGGCCTACCATAAAACCACTCATAGCCATCATCGTTTTCGCCGCCATCCAAACCTGCTCAAAGCAGGTCCGGAACAAGTCGTAGCCAGCAGGCCCGAACAGGTTTGGGTCGCAGACATTACCTATCTACCAACGCGGGAAAGTGTCGCCTACGTCAGCCTGATAACGGACGCGTACTCACGCAAAATCGTAGGTCATCATGTGCATGAAAGCCTGCATACGGAATCGGTGATCAAAGCGCTGCAGAAAGCGGTTAGCCAGCGAAGCTCCAAGGAGCCGCTTGTCCATCACTCAGACCGCGGCGCCCAATACTGCTCCGATTTATACCAGCGGATGCACATCAAGCACGGGATCAGGTGCTCAATGACCGACGGTTATGATTGTTATCAGAACGCGATGGCCGAGAGGATAAACGGGATTTTGAAAACTGAATTTTTGCTACATCGCCCCAAAGACTTGGCAGACGCAGTAAAAATGGTGGATGAGTCGGTGCGGATCTACAACGGGGAGCGACCGCATTTCTCCCTGAAATACAAAACGCCCGATGCGGTGCACCGGGCGTTTTGAGACTGAAATAGGTGTAAACCTATTTCAGGACTAGACATGATGAAGCTTACTGCTCTTGAGCCTTCTTATCCCCATGGGACAAGCTGTAAACATATGCGGCCAGCAAATGCACCTTGTCGTTCCCTTGCAGTAGTTCCTGTGCAGGCATCTGGCCCTGGCGGCCGTAGCGGATGGTCTGCTGCAGTTGGGCGAAGCTTGAGCCGTAGATGAACGCGCCCGGGTGAGTCAGGTCGGGTGCGCCCATGGCGGGCGTGCCTTTACCGGCCGGGCCGTGGCAGGCCACGCAGTTGGCGGCGAAGAGTTTCCCGCCGTTGGCCACGTCGGCCTTGGCGCCTTCCGGTAGTTTGCGGCCGTCAAGGTTGGTCACCACGAAGCCCGCCACGTCGGCCACGCCTTGCTCGCCGATGACTTCGGCCCAGGCCGGCATCACCGCGTGGCGGCCTTTCATGATGGTTTCCTTGATGGTCGCGGGCTCGCCGCCCCAGCGCCAGTCGGCGTCGGTCAGGTTAGGGAAGCCGTAGGCTCCCTTGGCGTCCGAACCGTGGCATACCGAGCAGTTGGAGGCGAACAGACGGCCACCCATCTTCAGGGCTTGCGGGTCTTTGGCAACCTCCTCAATCGGCATCGCGGCGAATTTGGCGAAGATCGGCCCGAACTTGGCGTCCGACCTGGCCATTTCCTTTTCCCACTCATGCACGCCGGTCCAGCCGGTCTGGCCGTTGGCGAAGGCGGTCTGCTTGTCGTTGTCGAGGTAGTTGTAGCCCGGCAGCAGGCCTTTCCAATTGCCCAGGCCGGGGTACAGCACCAGGTAGCCGAGGGCGAAGACGATGGTGCCGACGAACAGCATGAACCACCATTTCGGCAGTGGGTTGTCGTACTCCTCGATACCGTCGAACGAGTGGCCGACGGTCTCGTCCGTTTGCTCGGCGCGCTGGCCCTTGCGGGTCGACAGCAGCAGCCAGGTCAGGGCGAAAATGGTACCCAGACTGAGGACTGTGACGTACAGATAGTCATTCTTTGTTACTCCTAGAAGCTTGCTCGACGTGCTTGATGGCTTCGGGGTCATCCGCAAAGGGCAGCATGGTTGCGTCGTCAAACTCCGACTTGCGCTTGGGGCTGAACACCCACAGCGCCAGGCCGATAAAGGCCACCATCACGACAACGGTGCCCAGGCCACGAATCATCCCGATATCCATGAAGAATCACCGTTTGCTTTTGATGATGGTGCCAAGGCCTTGCAGGTAGGCCACCAATGCGTCCATTTCGGTCTTGCCCTTCACGGCTGCGGCTGCACCGGCGATGTCTTCGTCGGTGTAGGGCACGCCCAGGGTGCGCAAGACTTCCATCTTCTTCGCGGTGTCCTTGCCGTCGAGCTTGTTTTCCACGAGGAACGGGTACGCCGGCATTTTCGACTCAGGCACAACGTTGCGCGGGTTGTACAAGTGCGCGCGTTGCCAGTCATCGGAGTAGCGTCCGCCGACACGGGCCAGGTCCGGCCCGGTGCGCTTGGAACCCCACAGAAACGGGTGGTCCCACACGCTTTCACCGGCCACGGAGTAGTGGCCATAACGTTCGGTTTCGGCGCGGAACGGACGGATCATCTGCGAGTGGCAGCCGACACAGCCGTTGGCGATGTAGATGTCGCGGCCTTCCAGTTCAAGGGCGGTACGCGGTTTCATGCCTTCGACCGGCTTGTTGGTCACGTCCTGGAAGAACAGCGGAACGATCTGGGTCAGGCCGCCGATACTCACGGCGATGACCATGAAGAAGGCCAGCAGGCCGATATTCTTCTCGACTACTTCGTGCTTCATCACAACGGCGATCTTGGCGGCGGCTTCGGCTTCTGCAGGGTCGGAGGCACGCACGGTGCGCCAGACGTTGTAGGCCATGAACAGCATGCCGGAGGCAAAGAACGCGCCGCCCAGGGCACGGACGATGTAGCCCGGGTGGCTGGCTTGCAGCGCTTCGACGAAGGAGTAGGTGAGGGTGCCGTCATCGTTGATCGCACGCCACATCAGGCCTTGGGTAATGCCGTTGACCCACATCGAGGCGATGTAGAGCACGGTGCCGATGGTGGCCAGCCAGAAGTGTGTGTTGATCAACCCGACGCTGTGCATCTGCGCACGCCCGAAGATTTTCGGGATCATGTGGTACAGCGCGCCGATGGAGATCATCGCTACCCAGCCGAGCGCGCCGGCGTGTACGTGGCCGATGGTCCAGTCGGTGTAGTGCGACAGCGAGTTGACGGTCTTGATCGCCATCATCGGCCCTTCGAAGGTCGACATGCCGTAGAACGCCAGCGAAACCACCAGGAAGCGCAGGATCGGGTCGGTGCGCAGCTTATGCCAGGCGCCCGAGAGGGTCATCATGCCGTTGATCATGCCGCCCCAGCTTGGCGCCAGCAGGATGATCGACATCGCCATGCCCAACGACTGTGCCCAATCCGGCAGTGCGGTGTAGTGCAGGTGGTGCGGACCGGCCCAGATGTACAGGGTGATCAGCGCCCAGAAGTGGACGATGGACAGACGGTAAGAGTAGATGGGACGTTCGGCCTGTTTCGGCACGAAGTAATACATCATCCCCAGGAAACCGGTGGTGAGGAAGAACCCCACGGCGTTGTGGCCGTACCACCACTGGATCATCGCATCCGTCGCTCCGGCGTAGGCCGAATAGGACTTGAACAGGGTGACCGGCAACGACGCATGGTTGACGATGTGCAGCATCGCCGTCACCAGGATGAAGGCACCGTAGAACCAGTTACCCACATAGATGTGCTTGGTCTTGCGCTTGGCGATGGTGCCGAAGAACACCACCGCGTAGATCACCCAGACAATCGCGAGCAAAATGGCGATGGGCCATTCCAGCTCGGCGTATTCCTTGGTGGTGGTGTAGCCCAGCGGCAACGAGATGCCGGCCCCGACGATCACGGCTTGCCATCCCCAGAAGGTGAAGGCGGCGAGGCCGTCGGAAATCAGTCGCGTCTGGCAGGTTCGCTGCACGACATAGTAGGAGGTGGCAAATAATGCACATCCGCCGAAGGCGAAAATCACCAGGTTAGTGTGCAGCGGGCGTAGGCGGCCAAAGGTCGTCCATGGCAGGCCGAAATTCAATTCCGGCCAGACCAGTTGCGAGGCGATGAAGACCCCGAGCCCCATGCCAAGGATCCCCCAGACCACCGTCATGATGGCGAACTGGCGGACTACCTTATAGTTATAAGCAGTCGGACTGATTGCTGTGCTCATTCGGTTTAGGTTTTTTTATAGGTAAAAATCGGTCGCAAGTATGTAGAAACCGAGGTGCCATTGCAACGCAAGGGTGACCTGTGTCAATGCGTGCCACGCCAGATTCTGCGCCCTTTCCATGTTTGATGTAAGGACAAAATCCGAAATCAAAAACTGATCGATCGGACAGGAATTTTTGCGTGACGCGTCGGCGGGTGACTCGCTGTGTGTCGACACGCTGCTGAAGCGATGAACGGTCAGTGGCACGACAGCCGGTCGCTGCCAGCCTTTGCGCCTGTCATCCCTGCAGAAGTGTGCAACCCAGCGCGTGCAAGTCGACCGTCGACCGGTCTGTACCGATCCGCTGTGCAGACAAGCGTAGACCCGAATGGCAGGAGGGGAAAGCAGTGCTTTGGAAGGGTGCGACACTTGGTCGCGTAGGAAGGTTGAGCTACCGCCCCCGGATCAGGGGCGGCAGTTCAGGGGTGGAGCGTTACTCTGCCTGGCGTTGCGGCGTTGCGCCGTCAGCGTTGTGGGAGAGGCTGTAAACATAAGCGGCCAGCAGGTGAACCTTGTCATTGCCTTGCAGCACTTCCTGCGCCGGCATCTGGCCTTGGCGGCCGTGGCGAATGGTTTGCTGCAACTGCGCCAGGCTGGTGCCGTAGATAAAGCCGCTTGGCGCGGTCAGGTTCGGCGCGCCCATGGCTTCGACACCGTGGCCTTGCGGACCGTGGCAGGCCACGCAGGTGGTGTTGAACGTGGCTTGGCCGGCGACCAGGTCGGCGCCGCTGTCGGCTGGCAGTGGCAGCTTGGCCAGGTCGTGACGCACATAGGCGGCGACGTTTTTCACACCGTCTTCGCCCAGCACTTCGCCCCAGGCCGGCATCGCCGCGTGGCGACCGCCCATGATGGTGGTCTTGATCGCCTCGGCGGAACCGCCCCAGCGCCAGTTATTGTCCGCCAGGTTCGGGAAGCCATACGCGCCCTTGGCATCCGAGCCGTGGCACACCGCGCAGTTGGAGGCGAACAGGCGCCCGCCCATTTTCAGCGCTTGTGGGTCTTTAGCGACTTCTTCCACTGGCATGGCCGAGAATTTGGCGAAGATCGGCCCGAACTTGGCGTCGGCCTTGGCCATTTCCTTGTCCCATTCCTTGGTCGAGGTCCAGCCACCTTCATAGCCCGGCAGGACGCCTTTCCAGTTGCCCAGGCCCGGGTAGAGGATCAAGTAGCCGACGGCGAACAGCAGGGTGCCGGCGAACAGCATGAACCACCACTGAGGCAGCGGGTTGTCGTATTCCTCAATGCCGTCGAAGGCGTGGCCCATGGTCTGGTCGACACTGCCCTTGGTCTCGCCCTTGCGGGTGCCGAACAGCAGCCAGGTCAGGCCGATCAGGCTGCCGATGGTCAGTACGCAGATCCATGTACTCCAGAAGGTAGTCATGGCCGATTGCTCCTTGTTGCAGGCGCTTCTTGAGCGTCGGATGGGGTGGCGGTGGGTTCGTCGGCAAACGGCAGCAGGCGTGCCTGCTCGAATTCCGCATTGCGTCGGTTGTTGAATACCCACAGCGAGAGGCCGATAAAGGCGATGGCGACGACTAGCGTGCCGAGGCCGCGGATGGTGCCCGCATCGAATTCAAATCCCATGGCTCACCTCTTGCTCTTGATGGCGGTGCCGAGGACTTGCAGGTACGAAACCAGCGCGTCGATCTCGGTCTTGCCCTTGAGGCTGGCCACTGCGCCGTTGATGTCGTCGTCGGTGTAGGGCACGCCGAGGGTACGCATCACTTTGAGCTTGGCTTCGGTGTGGCTGCTGTCGAGCGGTGCCGTCACCAGCCATGGGTAGGCCGGCATTTTCGACTCAGGCACTACGTTGCGCGGGTTGTACAAGTGCGCGCGGTGCCAGTCGTCCGAGTAGCGTGCGCCGACGCGCGCCAGGTCTGGCCCGGTACGCTTGGAGCCCCACAGGAACGGGTGATCCCAGACGCTTTCGCCCGCAACCGAGTAGTGCCCGTAGCGCTCGGTCTCGGCACGGAACGGACGGATCATCTGCGAGTGGCACTGTACGCAACCTTCGCGGATGTAGATGTCGCGGCCTTCCAGTTGCAGCGCGGTGTAGGGCTTCATGCCTTCCACCGGTTTGTTGGTCACGTCCTGGAAGAACAGCGGGACGATCTGGGTCAGGCCGCCGATGCTCACGGCAAGCACCATCAGCAGCATCAGCAGGCCGACGTTCTTTTCAATCGTTTCGTGTTTCATCACTGACTCCTCAGGCCGTCTGCGCGGCAGGGGTGGCTTCGACAGGTTGTGCCGAGCGCACGGTGCGCCATGTGTTGTAAGCCATCAGCAACATGCCGCTGAGGAACACCGCACCGCCCACCAGTCGCACGACGAAGCCAGGGTGGCTGGCCACCAGGGTTTCGACGAAGGAGTAGGTCAAGGTGCCGTCTTCGTTGATCGCACGCCACATCAGGCCCTGGGCGATGCCGTTGACCCACATCGAGGCGATGTAGAGCACGGTGCCGATGGTGGCCAGCCAGAAGTGCGCGTTGATCAGGCCGACGCTGTACATCTGCTCGCGGCCGAAGACTTTCGGGATCATGTGATACAGCGCGCCGATGGAGATCATCGCCACCCAGCCGAGCGCGCCGGCGTGTACGTGGCCGATGGTCCAGTCGGTGTAGTGCGACAGCGAGTTGACGGTCTTGATGGCCATCATCGGCCCTTCGAACGTCGACATGCCGTAGAACGCCAGCGAGACGACCAGGAAGCGCAGGATCGGGTCGCTGCGCAGCTTATGCCAGGCGCCCGAGAGGGTCATCATGCCGTTGATCATGCCGCCCCAGCTTGGTGCCAGCAGCACCAGGGACATCACCATGCCCAACGACTGTGCCCAGTCCGGCAACGCGGTGTAGTGCAGGTGGTGCGGACCGGCCCAGATGTACAGGGTGATCAGCGCCCAGAAGTGGACGATGGACAGGCGATAGGAATACACCGGACGTTCGGCTTGCTTGGGTACGAAGTAGTACATCATCCCGAGGAAGCCGGCAGTCAGGAAGAAACCTACTGCGTTATGCCCATACCACCACTGCACCATGGCATCCGTCGCACCGCCGTACAGCGAGTAGGACTTGGTCAGGCTGACCGGGATTTCCAGGTTGTTGACGATATGCAGGATTGCCACGGTGATGATGAACGCACCGAAGAACCAGTTACCGACATAGATGTGCTTGGTATTGCGCTTGGCCACAGTGCCGAAGAACACAATGGCATAAGCCACCCAGACGATAGTGATCAGGATGTCGATCGGCCATTCCAGCTCGGCGTATTCCTTGGAACTGGTGTAACCCAGTGGCAAGGTGATCGCTGCCAGGACAATGACCAGTTGCCAGCCCCAAAAGCAGAACTGCGCGACTTTCGGCGCGAACAGCTGGGTTTGGCAGGTGCGCTGCACCGAGTAGAAGGAGCTGGCAAACAGCGCACAACCCCCGAAGGCGAAGATCACCGCGTTGGTGTGCAGCGGGCGCAAGCGGCCGAAGCTGGTCCAAGGCAAGTCGAAGTTGAGTGCAGGCCACACCAATTGAGCCGCGAGAAAAACCCCGAGCCCCATGCCGACGATGCCCCACACCACCGTCATAATCGCGAATTGGCGGACCACCTTGTAGTTATAGGCGGTACTTAAAGTAGTGTTCATGGTTCCCCATCCACGGTTCAACCCAAGCAAATGCGACACTTGGGCTGGAGTTATAGGCAGACTAAAAAGCGAGGTAAGCATGGGCAAAGAGCACAAGGCCAGTATTGACGGGGATCAATGGGCACGGTGTGTGCAGGAGCATGGCTGGCTGTGGGATATCGCCTCGGGTGCGTCAGCGCATACGCCTGTGACGCTGATCCTGGCGCACGGTGCCGGCGCACCGATGGACTCATCTTTCATGAACGACATGGCTGCGCGCCTTGCCAGGCATGGCGTCAATGTGGTGCGCTTTGAGTTTCCCTACATGGCCCAGCGCCGGTTGGACGGGGGCAAACGCCCGCCCAACCCGGCGCCGAAACTGCTGGAAAGCTGGCGCGAGGTGTATGCCGAGGTGCGACGCCATGCCGCTGGGAAACTGGCCATCGGTGGCAAGTCCATGGGCGGGCGCATGGCCAGTTTGCTCGCCGATGAATTGGAGGCCGATGCCTTGGTGTGCCTGGGCTATCCGTTCTATGCGGTGGGCAAGCCGGAAAAGCCGCGAGTCGCGCATTTGGCCGGGTTGAACACGCCGACATTGATTGTGCAGGGCGAACGCGATGCCTTGGGTAATCGAGCCGCGGTGCAGGGGTATGACTTGTCACCGAGCATCGAGGTGCTGTGGCTGGCGGCGGGGGATCATGATTTGAAACCGTTGAAGGCTTCAGGGTTCAGCCATGAGCAGCATTTGGAGGCGGCGGCGGTGCGAGTGGCTCAGTTTATCGGCGCCTGTTAGGGCCCTATCGGGGGCAAGCCCCCTCCCACATGAGGTGTACACGGTTAAATGTGGGAGGAAACAAGCCCTCTCCCACATTCGACTACATTCCAAGGTATGTACGCGGTTAAATGTGGGAGGGGCGGTGCGACGATTCGACTTGCCCCCGATAGCGGTTTAACGGTTAAAACGCTCTACCAGCGAATACTGGGTATTGGCGGTAACAGTAAGCTCTTCACTCAACTGCGCCGAGTTCAATGCCTGTTCCGAGGTCTGGTCCGCCAACAGCGCGATGGTGCTGATATTGCGGCTGATCTCTTCGGCCACCGAGCTTTGCTCTTCCGTGGCGGCGGCGATCTGGGTGGTCATGTCGGTGATGTTGGCCACCGCTTCGCTGATGCCCACCAGTGCCTGGTCCGCTTCCATCACCCGCGCCACGCCTTCTTCGGCCTGGCGATGCCCGGCGTCCATGGTTTGTACGGCAGCGGCGGCGGTCTGCTGCAGCTTGGCGATCAGGGTATGGATCTGCCCGGTCGATTCAGCGGTACGCTGCGCCAATTGGCGGACTTCATCGGCAACCACCGCAAAACCACGGCCCATCTCACCGGCACGTGCCGCTTCGATCGCGGCGTTCAAGGCCAGCAGGTTGGTCTGGTCGGCGATGCCTTTGATCACGTCGACCACGCCGCCGATTTCATCGCTGTCCTTGGCCAGTTGGGTGACCGTCACGCCGGTCTCGCCAACCGCGGCCGACAGCCGCTGAATCGCCTCGCGGGTTTCCCCGGCGATATCGCGGCCGCGCCCGGTCAGGCGATTGGCTTCCTGGGTGGCATCGGCCGTGCGCTGCACATGGCTGGCGACTTCCTGGGTGGTTGCCGCCATCTGGTTGACCGCGGTAGCCACTTGCTCAGTTTCCACACGCTGGCGTTCCAGGCCGCTGGAGCTGTTGTGCGCCAGGGTGTTGGACTGCGCCGCCTGCTCGTTGAGGTGTTCGGCGGTGTCCTGCAAGCGCGTGAGACAGGTCTTCAGACGTGCCTCTTGGCTGAGGATCGACATTTCCAGTCGCGCCTGGGCGCCACGGCTGTCGGTATACATCTGCGCGATCAACGGGTCGGAGGTGGTCTGTTCGGCCAGGCGCAGCAAACGCTTGAGGCCGCGCTGTTGCCAGCTCAGGCCCAGCAGGCCCAGCGGCACCGACAACCCTGCCGCGAGGGCAAAGCCCCATTGAGAATTGAGCGATGCGCCAATCATGAAGCTCAACTGGCTGACCAGAATAAATGGCAGCCAGTCCTGCAGCACCGGCAGCCACTTGTCCCGCCGGGGAATGGCGGGCTTGCCCTGATTGATGCGGTGGTAGAGCGCTTCGGCCCGGCGGACCTGCTCGGCGGTGGGCTTGACGCGCACCGATTCATAGCCGACCACCTGGTTGCCATCGAACACTGGCGTCACATAGGCGTTGACCCAGTAGTGATCGCCGGTTTTGCAGCGGTTCTTGACGATGCCCATCCATGGCAAGCCTTGCTTGAGCGTGGACCACATGTGTGCGAACACAGCCGCCGGAACGTCCGGGTGGCGTACCAGGTTATGCGGGGCACGTACCAGTTCGTCGCGGGAGAAACCACTGATTTCGACGAAAGCGTCGTTGCAATAAGTGATGACACCCTTGGCATCTGTGGTGGAGATCAACCGTTGCTGAGCGGGGAAAGTACGTTCGCGCTGGGTAACGGGTTGGTTATTACGCATGGTTATTCAATCCGCAAGGCTTTCAAGGGGTATCGGCGATGGCGATCATTTATTTAACTTATTTTCGTAATAATCAGCCGGCGAGCATTGGATAGGAAAACAGTCCGAAATGCAGCAAATTCAGGCCGAAATGCGTGGCAATTGCCGCACCCAGGCCGCCAAAACGATAAGCAAGGCCATAACCGGCCCCGGCGATGCTGGCCAGCAGCACCCACTGCCAGCCCGCGCTCAGGTGCGCCAGGCCGAACAGCAGCGAGGCCAGCAGCAATGCGAGGTTTTCGCCGTAGGGCAAGTGTTTGAGGCGCTGGCTCAGGCCGCCCTGAATGTAGCCGCGAAACAGCGCTTCTTCCACCAGCGTCACCAGCAACAGGTTATTCAGCACCCACAGCCACGCCTGCTCCGGCCACTTCGGCGCCCAACTGATGATCCCCAGCAACGCCGCGCCGCCCAGGGCTGCGATGGCCGTCAGCGCCAGCGCCAGGGCGGTGACGCAGATCGACAGGCGCAATGAACGCCGCGCCACAATCCACGGGCAGGCCAGCAACAGCCAGAAACCGATCAGTGGTTTGTCCTGGTTGAGGTACATCGAGAAGGGCACGGCATCGGCGCTGAAACGCTGGGGGGCGATACCGCGCCCGTTGTAGAACCCCGGCAGCCAGTGCATCGCCAGGCCCAAGGCCAAGACGATGAACAACCCGTGGCCGACGTAGCGCGCCCACGGGGTACGTTGTTGGCGTACCGCATACCCGGCGATCAACAACAGCGCCACGGAGATGGCCGCGAGCACACCCAGTTGGCCGTAGACCAACGCCAGTGCATAGCCGATGGACAGGAGGACGAGATACACCCAGGGCAATGCGCTCATGTGACATCCTTGGAAAAAACTGCTCGGTAGTATAGCGAGTGGGTTCCGGCGCCAAAATGAAAATGCCGTCACGCGAAAAGGGCGCTGTCGGAGCGATTGCAAAATATGTCGGCGGTTGGTTATAGTCGCCGCGTCTTCACCTCCTCAAAAGATCAGCCCATGCCTGCATTCCTGTGCATAGCGGTAGTCGATTCAGCGTCCAGCGCTGTGGTCGTGCCGTGCGGGAACCTGCAGCCTGCGCAGATCAGCCACTACCCCCCACCTGTCAGTAGCACGCCGGTGTACGCAGTCGTATCACCGCCGGGTGTTGGCATTTCGGGCTGATCAGCTGATTGCTGTTGCCCTATGCCCGCCTGAAAAAAACCTACTGAGTTTCAGCCTTGCTTGGCTGAATCGGCTTTTTTTGCCTGATTACAGGTGGTAACCATGTCTGTTATGTCGAAACAATCCGTGGCCGCGGCGGCCTCGACGAGCCTGTTCGTATTGCTGTGGAGCAGCGGGGCGATTTTCTCCAAGTTGGGCCTGGCCCATGCGTCACCCTTTGCCTTTTTGCTGATCCGTTTTGCCATCGCCCTGGCGGGGCTGGTGATGCTGGTACCGATCCTCAAGCTGAAACTGCCACAACCCGGCAAGCCGCTGTGGTATGCGGCGGCGACGGGGCTGGTGTTGTTGGGGGCGTACCAGATTTTCTATCTGCTGGCCCTGGACCTCAACGTCACGCCGGGGATGATGGCGACCATCATGGGTGTGCAGCCGATCCTGACCGTGGTGCTGATGGAGCGCCAGCGTTCCTGGCGCCGGATGTTCGGCCTGGGCCTGGGGTTGGCCGGCTTGATCATGGTGGTGTACCAGGGCATCGGGCTGTCGCGGATGTCCCTGGCCGGGATGCTGTTCGGTTTGCTGGCCCTGGCAAGCATGACCTTCGGCTCGATCATGCAGAAGCGCATCACCGATAACCCGTTGGGCACGCTGCCCGTGCAATACCTGGCCGGGTTGGTGTTGTGCTCGGTGTTCGTGCCGTTCCAGCCGTTCCACTTTGAACACACCGCCAGTTTTTACCTGCCGGTGCTGTGGATGGGCCTGGTGGTGTCGCTGCTGGCGACGCTGTTGCTGTACCGCCTGATCGCCCGCGGCAACCTGGTCAATGTCACCAGCCTGTTCTACCTGGTGCCGGCGGTGACGGCGGTGATGGATTACCTGATCTTCGGCAATCGGCTCGCGTGGTTGAGCCTGCTGGGGATGGGGTTGATCGTTGTTGGGTTGGGGTTTGTGTTTCGTAAAGGTTGAATGATCACTGAGTCAGCGCTGACGGGCGCCCTCTAAAGCGGGCGTCCGTCGATGTGTGATTCAGTGCTGGGTAAGTGCAGTGTTCAGCTCGAGCGCCAAGCGTTGCACGTATTCACGCAGTTCAGGTACTGCGGTGGCTTCCCAGTCCCGGGCCTGGAGGAAAGGGCCGACGTAATACAACCAGTCTGACGGCACTGCATTGCAATTGAGCAGTGCGCCCGACGGTGCGATGTCCATGCCTGTCCCAAGTGCATCAGGTACCAACAGGCCATCTGCGCGCAGGGACTTGAGCAACGGGTCGTCCAATTGGCGCAGGTCCAGTGCTGGCGTCGTGCAATTTATCACCGCTTTGACCTCCAACTGTTCCACGGTGCTGGCGCCACGTCGGCGTACAGCAACGCTCACATTGTGAGGGTTGGACGTGTAGCCGACGATGCGTCCGGCCGCCAGCTTCAGTGTGCCGCGGGCAAGCTCGGTGTGCATGCGCGCGCCTGGTTGTGGAGCGCAACGATGGCGATGGGCATCCCAGTAAGGGCGTACATGTCGCAGGAATCGCCGGCGTTCATCAAGCGGCAATGCATGCCACAGCTGCTGGGTAGCGGACCTCAGGCCACCAATGATGTCGCGCCAGTCTCCGCCGGTTTGCGCGTGCTGGCGAACCGCGTCACGGACGGCACGTACATAGTGGCGCACCGTGCAATCGGTCAACATGTGCTGTGCCAGCCCTTCATCGTAGGCGGGGTGCGCGTTCAATTCGCGGTGAGGCTGCGGGAGCAGGCCCCGGCGCGAAACGGCCTGGATAGTGCCGGTGTGTCCCCGGTCACGCAAATCAAGTACGACGTCGAGCATTGTCAGCCCGCTGCCTATCAGGAAGACCGGGTCGTTTGCGCCAATACTGTCGAGTGCGCCCGGTTGCCATGGGTCATGCACGTAGCCCGGGTTCTCGTAGAACTGCCGATATTCGGGTGCAATCGAAGGCGCCTGGCGTGCGCAACTGCCAATGCTTAAAACAATACTGTCGGCCCGAAAGTGTTCCCCGTTATCCATCAAGAGAAGTGCGCCAGCGGCATTTGGCTGGGGGATTATCTTGACCACTTCCCCAATCACTTCGTGCAACTCGCAGCCCGGTATTGCGTTGCGTGACGCGTGTTGAAGCAACGCTTCCAAATAGTCACCGTAGAGGCGCCGCTCTACAAAGGAGCCTGGGGTAGCGGTGGCGTTGTTGCGTTTTACATACTCATAAAAGCTGTCGTCTTCGCCGGCCAGAGCATTCATTCTGCCTGCCGGGACATTGAGTACATGCGCGGGCGCTTGGGTGCTGTAAGCGATACCTCGGGCCATACTGCCCGGCCGGTTGATCAACAGAATTTTCAGAGGGGTGACCGGCGGGTGGCGTAACAACTGCACTGCCAGCGTCGAGCCGCAGAAACCTTCGCCGGTAATAGCGATGGTCTTGGTATTCATTCCAGCTCCAGTTTCAACGCCACTCATATTTCATTTGACAAAGCCGTCTTGTTGCATATTTTGAATGAGGGTCGGTAAATGTTTTGTAGAGTTTGCCGAAGGTTTGTCGTGAACTTGATAATGAAGTGGATCGAGTTGCTCATCCAGTGCGCAGCTTCGGCGATTCCGCGTTCGTTGATATAGATCAGTTGGCACTCGGGGTTGGAGTTTTCGACGCATCATAACTGAATATGAGTCATGCCTTTCGCGGCGTTTACTGTAGTGGTCTAATGAAACCGGACACCCATTTAGGCGAGAATGCTCGCCAGATAGAGGTGTCTGATGACCAAACAACGTCGTTCTTTTTCCGCT